>Ga0075434_100000366_pt1 | contig 32834 bp, 38 predicted proteins | sample RhiMethybrSRZTD3_FD_75298 | JGI IMG/M metagenome (GOLD analysis project Ga0075434, IMG submission 75298) | Populus rhizosphere microbial communities from Tennessee, USA - Rhizosphere MetaG P. TD hybrid SRZTD3 | ecosystem: Host-associated > Plants > Roots > Rhizosphere > Soil | place: USA...
TCCGGACCGGGCCGCGACGTGCGCGCGGCATCGACCATCGTCAGGCCGAAGAGGCCGACGCGAACGCCCCCGAGCGTCACGAGCTCCTCGGAGGCGGCGCCGCCGAACGGACGCCCCGAGGCGCGGTCGACGACGTTGGCGGACAGCCAGCGGAACTTCGACTCTTTCATGCGCTCGGCGAGCACCGCCGGCCCGAAGTCGAACTCGTGGTTGCCGAACGTGGCGTAATCCAGTCCTACCGCGTCGAGCGCGGCGACCATCTGCGTGCCCTGCAGAAACGTCGACTCCACCGAAGGCGAGAGAAAATCGCCGCCGATCACGAAGATCGAGTTCGGGTTCTCGCGCTTGACCTCGCGCACGAGCGTGGCCAGGCGCGCCATCCCGCCGCGACGGCCGCCGTCCACCGGCTCCAGCACGTAGGCGTCGTTGATCTGCAGAAACGTCAGCCGGACGAGATCGCCGTCGCCGGCCGGCGTGGCCCGCATGGCGCAGGCGCCGAGGACGACCGTCAGGACGAGGAGCAGCGCGGCACGCGCCGCGCGGGGGCTCATGAGGCGATGGAGGCGCTGCCCGTCACCGTGCGGGTTTTCCAGAAGCGGTCGGGCCGCCGGGCGACCCGCTCGGCCAGAAGCCGCTCGGCGCGCTCCACATCGCGGGCTCTGACACACGCCTCCAGCAAGGTGTCGTGGAAGACGTCGCGCTGAGCCCGGCTGCCGCCGAGCTCGATCACCCGCGGAGTCAGCGGCTCCAGCCGCTCGATCGCGCGCGCGTAGTCCTTTGCCGCGAACGCGTGGATCCCCTCGACCAGCGGAACGACGACGCCGCCCACCAGCCCGGAGCGGTCGCGGGCGCCGCGCTCGCGCAGCATCCCGAGCTGGCGCTCCGCGGTCGTCCAGTCGCCGCCGGCGGCCAGCGCCATCGCCAGGTGGGCGGCGTGAAACAGCAGCGCCTGGCGATCGAGCCGCTCAGCGGCGATGCGCGCGAAGGCCTTCCAGCGCTCGCCGACGTCGCGGCCCATCAGCTCGAACCGCCACAGGAGCGAGATCGAGTCGTGCAGGTCACCGGGGATGGACGAAGGCTCCTGCTCGAAGATCGTTCGTCCGAGGTCGGAGGCCACGTCGTACTCGCCGCGCGCCAGGTGCATGAGCGTGAGGTGCCACCGCAGATGGTTCCTGAACCACCCGATGTGTGTACACGGCGCGATCGCCGCCGGCATCCGCCGGATGCCCGTGTCGAACGCCGCCATCTCGTAGAGCGAGTGCGCGAGCGCGTGGATGGCCCACGCGTCGCGCGGATTCATGGCGTTCGCGACGTGCGCCATGCGCACCGCCTCGTCGCAGCGGCCGGCTTGCTCGAGCGCGAAGGCGTGCAGCCCGAGCATGAACGAGTTGCCCGGATAGTGACGGGTCAAGATATCGGCCAGCGCCAGCATCTCCGGGAACTTGCCCTGCCAGAACCACACGAAGTAGAGCCGCTGGAAGACCACGAGGTCTCGCGGATAGTCCGTCAGGTGCTCGCGCATCGTCTTCGCCGCGTCGGCGGCCTTGCCCTCGACCAGGAGCGCGAGACCCTCGACGTGACGCCGCTCGCGGTCGGTCTGCGAGGCCGCGGCCGCGCGCGCGGTCTTGGCGGCGTCCTGCGCTTCGGCGAAGCGCTCCTCGAGGAAGAGGCATACGGCCGCGCCCGCATGGGCGAGGGCCAGGCCCGGGTCGAGCGTCGTGGCCGCCCGGAAGCGCTCGAGAGCCTGAGCGTCCCACGAGAGCAATCCCTCCACCGCGTGATCGTAGGCGTCGACCGTGGTCGCCGATTCGGTGCTGACCGGGAGGCCGTAGGCGTCGTGGCGCATGCCTGGCATGCTAGCAGACCGCGCCGCCGAGGGTCCCCTCCGCCGCGCCAGCGAAGAGCGGCGCCAGGAACTCCACGGCCCGCCGCTCGGCCCACGAACGGACTCGCCACGGCCGTCCCTCGAGGAAGGCCGCGTGACCGCCGCGCGGAATGAACTCGGCGTGTACGCACGCCGGCAGCTCGGCGGGATCGGGCAAGGCGTGGCGCGGCACGATCGGGTCATCCAGCGCGCTCACGAGCAAGGTCGGCCGGCGGATTCGCGACAGGTAGGGCGCGCTCGAGGCGCGTTCCCAGTAGTCGCGCTCGTCGGCGAACCCGTTGAGCGGCGCCGTGACGGCACGGTCGTACTCGGCGAACGTCCGCGAGCGACGCGCGAGTGTCAGGTCGACGATCTCCTCGAGCCCCGGGTCCCGCGCGGCCTTCAGACGCACCTTGGCGCGCATCGTCCCCAGGAAGTGTGCGGTGTAGACGAGCCGGCAAAATCCCTGATCGAGTGCCTCGGCGCACGGCGTGAGGTTGAACGGCGCCGAGATCGCGACGGCGCCGACGAGCGCCTCCGGCGCCTCTGCGCCGCGCTCACCGAGCCACTTCAGGAGCACGTTGCCCCCGAGCGAGACGCCGACCGCGCCCAGGCGCGTGCCAGGTTCGCGGTCGACGAGCAGACGCACGACCTCGTCGAGGTCGGCGGTGTGACCGGAGTGGTAGAACGGCAGCAGGCGGTTCAAGTCACCGCTACAGGATCTGAAATTCAGGGCGACGGCGCGCCAGCCACGCTCCATTGCCTGGTGCATGAGCCCGATGGCGTAGTGCGATCTCGACGAGCCTTCGAGACCGTGGAGCACCAGCAGAATCGGCGCGCCGGCCGGCGCGGCGGCGGCCCAGTCGAGATCGACGAAATCGCCGTCCGAGGTGACGACCCGCTCCCGCCGCTGCCAGTCGATTCGCTGGCGGCGGAAGAGCGGGCCCCACACCGTCTGCACGTGCGGGTTCCGGCCCCACCACGGCGGCCGGAACGCGCGGTCTATTCCTGGCCCTCCAGCAGGAGCTTGGCGACCGCGGGCGCCATCTCACGCGCACGCTGGTCGAGCTCCGCCTCGGTGAGGTTCGCGATCGGGTGCGGCATCATCAGGAACTTGTAGGCCGGCACGCCCCATTGCACCGCCATGGCGCGGGCCGTTCTCTCGAACACGTCGGTCACGATCGACGCCGCCGGCACCGCGGCCTTCTCGAGCACGATTCCGTCGAGCACACTGCCCGACGAGCAGGACCCTCAGTCTCCGACGCCCGCGACGATGACGTCGCAGGTCTTGCGCACCTCCTGGATGATCTCCTCGTGCGCGGGCACCGACGCGTTGTGCTTGCGGAACAAGCGCGTCTCGCTGGCGCCGTAGTCCTTCTTGAGGATCTCGCCGATCTTGACCAGCAGCTTGTCGGAGTTGTACTTCGTGTTTTCGATGAGCCCGATGCGCTTGCCGCGCAAGCTGCCCGGGCGATCGACGTACGCGATCGGCTGCGTCGCAGCCTCGACGGTCGGATCCAGGATCTCCATCAGCGTTTGACCTCCTTGGTGGTGGCTCGGGACGAGCTGCCGCTGCCCCAGCCCGGGATGAACGACGAGAACGAGCCTGCGCGGCCGCCCGCCGCGACGATCAAGAAGTCGTCGGGGCTCGCGACGATCGGACGCATCTTGCTCTCGTCGCCCGGCTGAACCTCTCCGGGGATGCGATGAGTGCGCTTGAGGTGCGCGAGCGAGTTCTGGGTGCGTTCGAACAGGAACTGCCGGATCTCTTTCTTGGTCCAGCCGCTGCCGGCGATCGTCCGCATGTGCTCGCCGGCCAAGGCGACGACGTACTGGGGCTGCCGGCCCGCGCCGCCGGAGTGCTGCATCGAGTCGGCGAGCGTGGTCAGGACGCCTTCGGCGTCCGGCGAGAGCTGATTGTAGAACTGGTGCGGACCCTCGGCGGCCATGACGGTGACCGTGCTCTGATCGGGCCGGAAGCCGCGCTCGACGTGGAGCGGCGTCCAAGGGCTCTCGGCTTCGTTCTCGCCGATCACATACGAGACCTTGCCCGGGTGGCCCAGGGTGCCGCGATCGAGGAGCCCCGGCATCGAGCCGCAGACATTGCGCATCACCAGGCGCAGAGCCCGCCCCATGGTGAGGCTCGAGCGCCAGCCCGGGCCGAAGAGGTTGTCGCCCGAGTTGATATCGAGCTGCCTCGTGATCGGCCCGTTCACGATCATCAACACCGCCGCGCCGCCGGTCGACGTGCCAGGCCCGTGATAGCCCCACGCCGGGTCGCCGATACCCTCGACCGCCGCGACCACCACGCCCATGTACTCGGGCCGGCATCCAGCCATGACCGCGTTGATCGCGACCTTCTCGGCGGTGATCGATACCGACCGGTTCGTGATGAACGCGATCTCCTGCTTGGGTTCGAGACGCGCGGCCGCGAGCATCGCCTCCACCCGTTCCGGTGTCGGCGGGATCACCGGCAGCCCGTCGGTCCAGCCTTGCTGAAAACAGAATTCAACCGCGTCGAGGTCCTCGACGCGATACCGCTTGGACGTGAGCTCGACCGCCATCCGCGCCTCCTTCACTCGGAGCCCGCCACGGGGCGGACCGCTCTCATAGGCTGGAAGTATAGCCCCGCGCCGGGCTCATCGGCGAACGCGGGTGCCGGCCAGCGCGAAGACGCACGCGACGCCGACGGAGACGGCCGCCGTGAGGAGCGATTCGCCGAAGGCGCCCAGAAAGCCGACCGCGGCGCTTCGGGCCGCCACGATCTGGCCCATCAGCGCGACCCCGGCCACGACGCCGAGCGTGCGCGCCAGGAACGAGAGCCCGCCGGCCGCGCCCTGCCGCCCCGGCGGAAAGGCCGCCATGATGGTCGCCATGTTCGGCACCTCGAAAAAGCCCACGCCGAAGCCGGCGACGAAGAGTGCCAACGCGACCACGGCGAGCGGTGTCGCGCCGTCGACGAAGCCGAGGACCGAGAGCCCGGCCGTCTCCAGCGCGAGCCCGACCACGGCCGGTGTCGCGGCGCCGATGCGATCGGCGAGTCGGCCCGCCAGCGGCCCGGCGATGGTGGTGCCGAGCGGCGTGAGCATGAAGAAGACGCCGCCGACGAGCGCGCCGAGGCCGCGCGCCTCGACGAGATAAAAAGGAACGAGAAGCCAGATCGCGAAGATCGCTCCGCGCGCGACGAACGAGAGCGCGCTCGCCCGCAGCACCGGCCCGCGCGTGACATCGCCCGCGAGCAGATGCTTGCGCTCGAGGTCGACGCGCTCGGAACGCACCGCGAGCGCCCAGCCGAGCACGATGAGCGCGAGCGGCACGCGCACGTGAAAGACCCAGCGCCAGCCGACGGACTCGACCAGCACGCCCGCGGGCAGCGAGCCGAGAAAACCGAGCCCCATCGCGCCGCTCAGGAAGCCGAGCCGGCGGCCGCGAAGCGCCGGCGATGCGCCGGCAACCGCGAGGGCCGGCGCCGTGCCGTAGATCAGTCCCCCGCCGAAGCCCTGCACGACGCGCGCGACGAGGAGCCAGCCGAAGCCGGAGGAGAGGCCGCCCATGACGAAGGAGACGATGCTCAGCGCGGCGCCGGCGCGGAAAACCGTGACGTGCCCGATCCGGTCGCCCGCCGCGCCGCCCGCCAGCGAGGTGAGCGAGTACGTGAGGACGTAGCAGATGATCACCCAGCGGATACGCTCCGGCGGCACCGCGAAGGCCGCGGCGATCGCCGGGAACGCGATGTTCATCATCGAATCGAGCGAGACGAGAAGCGCGCCCGCCGCGGCGAGCCATCGAGACACCCGCGTATGATGACACGACATGCCCGATCCCATCGGCTGGGTGGTGCTGGTCGTCGGCGCACTCGTGGGCTCGCTGGTCGGCGGCGTGGCCGGATTCGGGACCGGGATCATCATGCTCCCGCTCGTGGCCTGGAGTGTCGGCCTGCGCGCGGCGGTTCCGGTGCTCACGGTGGCGATGACGGTCGGCAACCTCTCGCGAATCTGGTGGAGTCGCGCCGAGCTCGATCGCGGCGTGGTCCTTCGCTTCGCGCTCGGCGCCGTGCCGGCGACGGCGCTGGGCACGGCCATTTACGCAGGCGCCTCTACCGAGTGGCTCGGCCGGTTCGTCGGGTTCTTCCTGATCGCCTCGGTCCCGCTGCGGCGAATCCTGGCCACCGATTTCTTCCGCATGCGCCTGCGCTATTTCCCCGTGCTGGGCGCGGTCGTCGGGCTCATCTCCGGGCTGATCGTCACCACCGGTCCACTGAACACGCCGTTCTTCCTGTCCTACGGCCTTCGCCGCAGCGCCTACGTCGGCACCGAGGCCGTGTGCGCGATGGTGATGCACCTCGCGCGCGGCGCCACGCTCGCGCGTTACGCGCTTCTGACCTGGGAGGCACTCGCGGTCGGGCTGGCGCTCGGCGCGACGATGTTCGCCGGGACGTGGCTCGGCCGACGCCTGCTCGACCGGATGAGCGATCGCATCTTCCTCGCCATCGTCGAGGTGCTGCTCGTCGTGATGGGCTTGCAGTCGCTTCTGTTTCCGCGGTAAAACCTGACGCCGTGGACATCAAGCCAGGAGCGACCGCCGAGATCGGCCTCACCGTCACGGAAGACAAGACTGCCCACGCGATGGGCAACCGCGGCGTGCACGTGTTCGCGACGCCGTTTGTCATCGGTCTGCTCGAGGACGCAGCGGGCGCGGTGATGCGGCCCCATTATCCGCCCGGCGGCGGATCAGTCGGCACGATGGTGGAGATGAAGCATCTCGCGGCGACACCCGTCGGCATGAAGGTGCGCGCGAAGGCGACCCTGCTCGAGTCGGACGGCAAGCGCTTCCTGTTCTCGGTCGAGGCGTGGGACGAGAAGGAGAAGATCGCCGAGGGACGGCACGAGCGGTTCGTCGTGCCCGACATGGAGCGATTTCTCGCCCGCGCGATGAAGAAGAGCGCGGGCTGACCCGCGTCTAGCCTTTCGGCATCATCCCGCGCGCCGCGACCCACTCGCGGAGCGCCTCGCGCGTGGACTGAAACGCGAGTTCGTCCCACGGAATCCGGTCCGGCGCGACCCACTCGAGCGCGTCGTTCTCGTCGCACGTGGTCAGGGTGCCGCCGATCACGCGGGCTTTGTAGACGACGATCACCGGCGCGCCCGGGTACGTGTAGACGTTCAGCAGCCCGGTCAGATCCACCTTGAGGCCGGTTTCCTCGAACGTCTCCCGCATGGCACCGTCGGTGACGGTCTCGCCCCAGTCGACGAACCCGCCGGGAAACGTCCACAGCCCCTTGCCCGGGTTGATCGATCGCCGGGTCAGTAAGATGGTGCCGTCCTGCTCGGGAATGGTCGCGCCCACCACCTTGGGGTTCAGGTAGAAGATGAACCGGCAGCGCGAGCAGACCTTCTGCTCGCGATGATCGGGCGGGACCGACTGGACCACGAGCGTGGCACCGCAGAGCGGACAGAAGCTCATGGTCGAGGGCGTCAGGATGGGGTTGTCGCTCACGCTTCCGAGTCTAAACCAGCTATTCTGGACGCGACAATGTCGGACGATCGGCGAGGACCTCTGGTCGTCGGCGCGCTGACCGTCTTCACCGGCGCCGTGTTGTTCCTGGCAGCCGGCGACGTGATTCCCCTGCCCGACAAAACGTTCGGCGGCCCCCGCTGGCTCGTCGCCCTGCTGGCGCTCGGCATCTTCTTCGGCGGCTTCTGGGCCATCGCGGTCGGTCTGCCGACGCCGCGGATGCGCGGGCTGCTCGGCGGCGCCGCGGGGCTCGCGGCGATCAGCTTCGTCGCGCTCCTGATGACGTGGCTGGCCGTTACCGGCGGCGGCCCGCGCGCGTCAGCGCATCCTCGCCCGGGAACGCTCGTGCTCGGACCCGACGTCAGCGGCATCCTCGTGCGCGCGTTCTTCTGGCTCTTCGCGATCCCGCTCGACGTGATCGCGCTCGTCGGCTGGTTCCTCGCGCTGCGCTCGCTGCTAAGACGCCGGCCGTCTTGACCTTCGCACGGGCGGGTGCTAAAACCCGACCGTCGCGTCCGAACGCCTTGCCTGACCCAGGAGGATTTCGCATGCCGCGCTTCATGTTTGCGCTCGTCGTCGCCGTCCTCGCTGTCGTCGTCGGCGGAGAGCTCGCTCTCGTCGGCGGCCAGGCCACGTCCGGCGAGTACAAGATCGGCGTCCTCGAGCCCATCACCGGACCTCTCGCGTTCGAGGGCAAGCGCCACGTGCTCGGTCTCGAGATCGTCCGCGATCTGATCAATCAGCGCGGCGGCGTGATGGGCAAGAAGCTGGTGTTCGCGATGGCCGACGCAACCGATCCGACCGCGGCGGCGAGCGAGGCCAATCGCCTGATCACCCGCGAAGGCGTCAAAATCATCACCGGGACGTTCTCGTCGCGGCTCTGCGGCGCGGCCAGCGAGGTCGCGGCGCGGCACGACGTCATCTACTGGGAATCGTCCTGCGTCGATCCGCGGTTCAACAAGCGCGGGCTCAAGCACGTCTATCGCACGGAGATCGACGCGACGGGGTTCGGCTGGTACAACATCGAGTTCATCGCCAAGCACCTCGCGCCGCGGCTCAACCTCAAGCCGAACCAGATCAAGATCGCCTTCCTCTCCGAGGATTCCTCGTACGGCCAGGGCGTGACCGAGTCGGCCCGCCAGCGCGCCAAGAGCGAGTTCGGGATGCAGGAAGTGATGCTCGAGTACTACAACTGGCAGACCCTCAACGACATGACGCCGACCATCTTGAAAATGAAGCAGCTCAACCCGGACGTCGTGCACCACATCAGCTTCAGCAACGACGGCGTGCTCTTCTGGCGTCAATCGAAGGAGCAGAACTTCCTGTTCAAGGCGCTCGTCCACGCCGGCGCGACGGGCTACGGCGGCAGCGATTTCGGCAAGGCGCTCGGCAACGACGCCAACGGCGTGTTCGCCCTGCTCGAGCCCGGACCGGGCTTCCGCCTCGAAGCTCTGAAGCCCGAAGGCCAGCAGATCGAGAAGGCCTTTCGCGACGCTGTCCAGAAAGAGACGGGCAGCTACCCGCTCGGGGCGCACCAGCTCGCCGGCAGCGGACTCTGGCTCCTCAAGCTCGTGCTCGACAAAGCGCAGTCCGACGATCCCGAGAAGTTCCGCGCCGCCGTGATGTCGCTCGACCTGCCGGTCGGCTCGATGATCAACGGCTGGGGCGTGAAGTTCTCCGAGCTCGGCCAGAACGCCAACGACCGCGTCCAGCACTACATGCTGCAGTGGCAGAACGGCCAGCTGGTCACGGTGTGGCCCGAGGAGTTCACGACCTTGCGGGCCAAGTGGATCCCGCTACCGGCCTGGGACCAGCGCAAATAGGCGTCCTCGTCCCCCTCGCGGTCGCGACGATCCTGCTCGGGGGCATCTACGCCCTCATCTCGGTCGGGCTCACCTTGATCTTCGGCATCATGCGCGTCGTGAACTTCGCCCACGGCGAGTTCCTGATGCTCGGAATGTATCTGGCGTTCTGGGCGTACTTCGTGTTCACCGTCGATCCCTACTTCGTCGTCGTCGTGGCCATTCCGCTGTTCTTCGTCGTGGGGCTCGTGGTCTACGGGCTCGTCATGCGCGGGGTCATCCGCGCCTCGCACAATGTTCAGATCTTCACCACGGTCGGCCTATCGACCGTGCTCCAGAACGTGGCGCTGGTCGCGTGGTCGGGCGATTTCCGCTTCGTGCGCCCCTGGCACCTCTCGACGGTCGTCCGCGCGGGCGCGACCACCTTCAACCTGACCCAGGTGGTCGCCTCCGTGATCGCGGTCACGCTGACCCTGGCGCTCGTGGCGTTCATGAAGTGGACCCACGCCGGCCGCGTGATGCGGGCGACCGCGCAGGACCGTGACGCCGCGACGTTGATGGGCATCGACACCGATCGCGTCTATCGGCTGAGCTTCGCCATCGGCATCGCCGCGGTCGGCGCAGCAGGCGTCCTGGTGGCGCCGCTCTATTCCGTGTATCCCACCGCCGGGCTCCAGTTCGTGCTGATCTCCTACGTGGTGGTCGTGCTCGGTGGCCTGGGCGACATGCTCGGCGCAATGCTCGGCAGCCTGATCGTGGCGGCCGTCGAGGTCGCGGGCTCCTACCTGTTCGGCGCGGCGTGGAAGGAGATCTTCTACTTCCTGCTGTTCATCCTGGTCCTCCTCTTCCGCCCGGCCGGGCTCTTCGGTCAGCGCGGCGCCGAAACGCTGGGAGTCTGAGATGCTCGGCCTGCTGCGCGCGCGCCGCGGCGCCGTCATCCTCTTCGGGCTCGCGGCCGTCGTCCCACTCGCCGTGCGCGACGCGTACTTCCTGGACAGCCTGGTCTTGATCCTCCTGTGGGGCGCGCTGTCGGCGGCCTGGAACGTCGCGGGCGGTTACGCGGGCCAGGTCTCGATCGGCCACGCCTCGTTCTTCGGCATCGGCGCCTATTCGGCCGCGCTGATGGTCACGCGCTTCGGCCGGGGCCCATGGCTCGGGATGCTCGTCGGCGTCGTGCTCTCGATCGGCGCGGGCTTCATCATCGGCTTCCTGTCCAACCGCCTGAAGGGTCCCTACTTCGCACTGTCGACGATCGCGTTCTCGCAGGTGTTGCTGATCGGCGTCAGCCGCTGGCGCGGCTTCACCTCCGGAGCCGAGGGCATCCCTGTGCCGTTCCGGCCGGGCTTCCTGACGCTCGGCCTGGGGCACGTCGGCTGGGTCTACATGGCGCTCGCGATGGCGCTGATCTGCTTCGCGGTCGAGGTGTACCTGGAGCGTTCGCGCGTCGGCTACCAGCTGGCCGGCGTGCGCGAGGACGAGGACGCGGCCGAGGCGCTCGGGATTCCCACGCGGCGGCTCAAGGTCGTGGCGGTCACCCTGAGCGCCGCGCTCACGTCGGTCTGTGGATCGCTGTGGGCCCAGTACATCGGCTTCGTCGATCCCACATACGTGTTCTCCGTCGATCTGTCCGTGCGCTTCGCGCTCAATACGATCATCGGCGGCATGGGCACTGCGCTGGGCCCCTTCCTCGGCTCGATCCTCATCACCTCGCTCGAGACCTATCTGCGCGCGACGTTCTCAGGCGTGAAGGCCGGGTTCACCGGGATCTACCTGATCATCTATGGCACGGCGCTGATCCTCGTCGTTCGCTTCGTGCCCGAAGGCCTCGCCGGCATCGCGGCACGCCTGCGCGTGCGACGGGCCCACGCATGAGCGACGCGCCCATTCTCGAGCTCGCGGGCGTGACCAAGCGCTTCGGCGGGCTCACCGCCGTGTCGAACGTGACGTTCACGGTGCCGGTCGGCGAGCTGCTCGGCATCATCGGTCCGAACGGCGCCGGCAAGACGACGCTCTTCAACGTGATCTCCGGCTACTACCGGCCGGAGTCAGGTCGGATCGTCTTCGCGGGCCAGGACGTCATGGGGATGGCGCCCCACACGATCTGCCGGCTCGGTCTCACCCGCACTTTCCAGCTCGTCAAGCCGTTCGGGAGTCTCTCGGTCCTCGACAACGTGATGATCGGCGCCTTGACGCGGCTGCCGACGGTGAGCGCCGCGCGCCTGGAGGCCGAGCGAGTCGTGGAGACGTGCGGCCTGGCGTCCCAGGCCGGGAGCCACGCGCGGACCCTGCCGATCGGACTGCGCAAACGGCTCGAGGTCGCGCGCGCGCTCGCGACCCGGCCGCGACTGCTCCTGCTCGACGAGGTGATGTCCGGCCTCAATCCGACCGAACTCGCCGGGATGATCGAGCTGATCCGGCGCCTCCACGGGGAGGGGCTGACCCTGATCGTGATCGAGCACATCATGGCCGCGATGATGCGCCTGGCCCGCCGCATCGTGGTGCTGCACCACGGCGAGGCGATCGCCGAGGGCACGCCGGCCGCGATCACCCAGGACCGGCGCGTCGTCGACGCCTATCTGGGCGAGGAGTTCGTCCTTGCTCAGGCTTGAGGGGATCGACGCGTTCTACGGCGATTTGCAGGCGCTCGGCGCCGTCTCGTTCGAGGTCCGCGAAAAGGAGATCGTCGCGCTGGTCGGCGCCAATGCCGCCGGCAAGTCCACCACGCTTCGCGTGATCTCGGGCCTAGTGGCTCCGCGGCGCGGCCGCGTGCTCCTGAACGACGAGGACCTCACGAGCGTGCCGGCGCACCGGCGCGTCGAACGCGGCATCGTGCAGGTCCCCGAGGGCCGGCATCTCTTTCCGTTCATGACCGTGGCCGAGAACCTGCTGCTCGGCGCCCACGCCGACCGCGCCCGAGCCGAGCGCGACCGCACCCTCGCCCACGTCTACGGGCTCTTCCCGGTTCTCGGAGAGCGCCGGACCCAGCTGGCTGGCTCGCTGTCGGGCGGCGAGCAGCAGATGTGCGCGATCGGCCGGGCACTGATGGCGAGGCCGCGCCTGCTGATGCTCGACGAGCCCACGCTGGGTCTGGCGCCGGTCCTGGTGGCGCGGATCTTCGAGACCGTGCGAACGATCAATGCTCAGGGCGTCACGGTGCTGCTGGTCGAGCAGAACGTCCGCCAGGCGCTCACCCTGGCGCATCGCGCGTGCGTGCTCGAGAGCGGCCGGCTCGTGCTCGAGGGGCAGGCGCGCGAGCTTCTCGGTGACGAGCGGCTCAAGCGTGCGTATCTAGGACTTTAGGGGCGTACTCCAGAGGAAAACGATGAACGTCGACAGACGGCGCCTGGAACAATCGATCGAGGAGCTCGGCCGGATCGGACAGACCCCGCGCGGGGGGCTCACTCGCCTGGCGCTCAGCGACGAGGACAAGCGCGGCCGCGACTGGATGTTGGCCCGTATGCGCGAGGCCGGCCTGATGGTCACCGTCGACCAGATGGGCAACATCTTCGGCCAGCGGGCGGGCGCGGCGGCGCTGCCGCCGGTGATGATGGGCTCCCACGTGGATTCAGTGCCGACCGGCGGACGCTACGACGGCCAGCTCGGCGTGCTCTGCGGCCTCGAGGTGATCCGCACCCTCAACGACCAGAAGCTCCGGACCCGTCATCCCGTAACGCTGGCGATCTTCACCAACGAGGAAGGGGCGCGCTTCCAGCCGGCGATGATCGCCAGCGGCGTCATGGCGGGCAAGATCGCGCTGGAGGACGCCTACAACGCCAGGGACAAGGACGGCATCCGTCTGGTCGACGAGCTCGAGCGGATCGGCTACCTGGGCTCGGAGCCCTGCGTGCCGCGACCGATCCGGGCCTATCTCGAGCTCCACATCGAGCAGGGACCGTTTCTCGAGGAAGAGGGGCTCTCGGTCGGGGTGGTCGAAGGCATCGTCGCGATCGCGTGGTCGCGCCTGACCATTCACGGTGTGCAGGACCACGCCGGACCCACGCCGATGCGCATCCGCCACGACGCGCTCGTCGCGGCCGCCGAGGTGATCAGCGGTGTGCGCCGGATCGCGCGCGAGATCGGCGGCGATCTGGTCACGACGATCGGTAACGTCGTCGTCTCGCCGAACATCGTCAACGCGATCCCCGGCAAGGTCGTGCTCTCGATCGACATGCGGGATCCCAAGGACGCGACGCTGGATCTCGCGCTGGCGCGCCTGGCGCCGCTCGTACGGGCGGCCTGCGAGCGCGAGGGTGTCCGCTACGAGCTCGAGAACTATTGGCGGGTGCCCTACACGCCGTTCGATCGCGAGGTCGTCGACACGGTCCAGCGCGCGGCGCGCGCGTCCGGCGCGAAGCATCGACGGATTCTCTCGGGCGCCGGGCACGATGCGCAGTACATGGCGGCGATCGGCCCGACCGGCATGGTATTCGTGCCGTCGCACGATGGCCGCAGCCACTGCGAAGAGGAGTTCACGCCGATCGACGACATCGAGTACGGCGCGCGCACTCTGCTGCTCGCCGCTATCGAGCTTGCGGGGCGCGCCTGATCGCCGTGAATTCGGGGCTCGTTACTCCGCGGGTGGGAGGCGGTCGCCGGTGACGTAGGGGGCGACGCGGGGCTGGCGGTGGCGGAGGCGTAAGCGCGCGACGACGGGTAAGTGATCGGATGCGACGCGGGCGAGGCGGCTTCGGTGCACGCTGAACTGCTCGCCCTCGAGCTCGGCGTCCCAGTAGATCCGATCCAGCGCGAATAGCGGAAACATCGCCGGATGCGTGCGGCGTCGCCGCATCGGTGAGGAGAACTCGCGCCGCAGGCCCTTCGTGACGGGTCCGCGATGCCACTCGTTGAAATCGCCCATGAGGACCCGCGGTCCCGCCAGCCGACCCGAAGCGCGGATGAACTCGCCCAGCATGCCGAGCTGGGCGCGGCGCTCGCGCAGCCCCAGGCCGAAGTGACAGTTGAAGAGATGTAGCGGCATGCCGTCGATATCGACATCGACCCGCAGGCAGCCGCGCGGCTCGCGCATGCGGCAGCTCAGATCGCAGCGGCCGGATCCGAGCACGGGGAGCCGGCTCAGGACGACGTTGCCGTAGGTGCCGGAGCCGTAGGCGCGCGTCTCGCCCATGACCAGCTCGGTCATCTGAAGGCGCGAGGCCAGGTACGCGGCCTGATCCGCGTCCGGAACGCCGTCCTCGCGGATCACCTCCTGCAGCCCGACGAGGTCGGGCTCGAGCTCGCCGATGACCTCGGCGATCCGATCGAGGTCGCGGCGCCGGTCCAGTCCGACACCGCGGTGAATGTTGTAGCTCACGACCGTGAGATGCCTCACGCCGCGTCCGCCTGGTAGCGCGCGAAGTGCGGATAGAGCTGGACGGGATGCGTGATCGGCCTCGGCACCTTCACCTCCGCTGGATGGATCAAGAATGTGTGTAACTCCTCCATCGATGGCCCGGCATGGGACCCCACCTCAGCCACGAATGACACGTTACCCTGAGGCGCATCGATGCCGTAAATAACAAGATCGCCCGCCGAGGGCATCGCCATCAAGTCCCGGATCCCCTCGACCACCCGATCGAGATCCGGGCGCTTGGCGAAGGGGCCGGCGCCGAGCGTGTCCAGACCGTAGCGCTCACCGCGCCAGAAGCACACCGGGCCCGCCGCCGAGCGCACCAGGACGATGCCCACTCCCGGAGCGGCCGAGATCCGCGCCGCCAGCGCCGGGAAGCGCTCGTCGATCCGCTCGAGCGTCAACGGCTCGGCCGTGTCGAGAAAGTAGACGAAGGCGTTCGGCCCGGCCGCGATGACCCGGATGCCGTCGTGCTCGCGCGCCGAGCGCGTGCCACCGAGCACCCACGGGAAATCGCGCTCGAGATAATTTACGAAACGCTGGAAGAACCCGGGAGCGCGAGGGGTGCGCAATATCTGCAAACTGCCGGCCACGACGCCGCGCCGTGGCTCGGGCGACGGCGCGACGGCCGCGCCACCGGCGTTGAAGAAGTCCTCGAAGAGCGACTGCTCGATCGGTCGGCCGCCGCTCAGGCGCAGATAGGGCAGGCTCGGCGCCTGGCCGTGATCCGACAGGACGTAGAAGTCGTAGCGGTGCTCAGGCACCCGGCGCAGCACGCGCCAGAGCCGTTGGATGGACGCATCGACCTTCCGCAAGGTCTGCAGCGCGCGGCGATGCCGGGGCCCCCACGCGTGGGCGGCGACGTCGTAGTCGAGGTAGTTCACGTAGATCGTCGGCACGCCCGCGTAGATGTCGTGCGCGACCGCTAACGTGAAAAGCTCGCGCAGCCACACGGAGATCCCGAGCTTGATCGCGAGCCATTTCCAGCCGGCCATGGAGGCCGACGCCGGGTCCGCGATCATCCGCAGCAGGGTGCGCGCGACCTCGACGGCCGAGGCGATGAGCCCCTTGACGAGGACCCAGGCGATCACCACTAACATCGACGCGGCACGGATCAACCCCGCGCCGCTCGGGCGCTTGATCATCGCGAACGTCAAGAGGTTGCTCGCGGCGCCGCCGGTGAAGATGCAGCCGTAGGTGCCGCCGCCCTCGACGATGCCCCGGCGACCCGCCGCCTGCGTTTGCTCGACGTGCGCCGCGTCGCCGCCGCGCGGGAAGTAGACGTCCGATTTGCGCCGCTTGTCGTGATAGTGAAACCCGGGAATGTCCGGCCGCACGCCGTACATCGCGGCCAGCTGAAATGCCGGCGTCGAGGTCGGCAACCCGGCGCACATCGGCGCCATCTGATAGCCGCGCCGGCTGAGCAATCGCGCCAGGAACGGCACGCGGCCTCGCGCGATCGCGTCCTCCAGGACCGCGCGCGAGAGCCCATCGATCTGCACGATCAGCAGGCGCCGCCGGCCGGGAACCGGTGGCGCGCCGAGCCTGAGACGGCGGATGAGACGATCGAATGCGCCCTGCAAGCCGAGGACGAGGTCGTCGAGCGGCATGGACCCTTATTGTAGTATCTGTTCGCCCATGGACCACTCCGTGGTCGCCGCCGTGCGTGACTTCGTCGACACCGAGGTCCGCCCGGTCGCGGCCGCGCTCGAGCACGAAGACGCCTACCCGCACGCCCTGGTGGCCCGCATGCGCGAGCTCGGCCTCTTCGGCTCGCTGGTGCCGCCGGCGTACGGTGGCCTCGGCCTCGACGTGCGGACCTACGCGCGTGTCATCGAGGAGCTCTGCCGGGGCTGGATGTCGCTCGCGGGCGTCATCAACAGCCACACCATGGCGGCACTGATCGTGCTGAACAACGGGACCGAGGCGCAGCGCGAGCGCTTCCTGCCCCGCTTCGCGCGCGGCGAGGCACGCGGCGGGCTCGCGCTGACCGAGCCGCACGCCGGGACCGACGTGCAGGCGATCCGCACGGTGGCGACGCGCCGTGGCGACGAGTACCTCATCACCGGCACGAAGCTCTTCATCACCAACGGCCGCGAGGGCAACACGCTCGCGCTCCTGGCGCTCACGGATCCCCGTGCCGACCCGCGTCACCGCGGTATGTCGTGCTTCATCGTCGAGAAGGGTCATCCGGGCTTCCGCGTGGTGAAGTCGATCGCGAAGCTGGGCTACAAGGGCGTGGACACCGCCGAGCTGGTATTCGAGGAATGCGCGGTTCCCGCGGCGAATCTGGTCGGCGGCGTCGAGGGCCGCGGGTTCAAGCACGTAATGGGCGGGCTCGAGGCCGGGCGGATCAACATCGCCGCGCGCGCGGTCGGCGTCGCGCAGGCCGCCTACGACGACGCCCTCGCCCACCTGGCCGGGCTGGATGCCGAGGCGCCGCCGACGGTGGCCGACATGGCGGCGAAGCTTCGCGGAGCTCGGCTTGTCACCTCCTGGGCGGCCGGAATGAAGGACCGCGGCGAGCGATGCGATCTCGAGGCGGGCATGGCGAAGCTTTTCGCCTCCGAGTCGGCTCAAGAGGTCGCCGTCGAGGCGCTCCGCCTGCATGGCGGCTCCGGCGCGCTGGCGGCGCTGAACGTCGAGCGCTACTACCGCGACACGCCGCTGATGATCATCGGCGAGGGCACAAACGAGATCCAGCGCACGATCATCGCGCGCAACCTGGTGGAGCGCTACGGCGAACGGTTCGGTGCCCTCACCTCGCGCGAGGCCGAGAGCGCGGACGTGCGGCAGATGGTCCTCGCGGTGCGGCTGCTCGTGGACAAGCACGTCGTGCCGGCCGCTCAGGAGCTCGACCTCGCCCACGCGTATCCGGCGGCTCTGCTGGCGGCGCTGGCCGAGGTGGGCCTTCTCGGCACCTTGGTCGATCCCGAATACGGCGGCCTCGGTCTCGACCGCCGGACGACCGCGATGATCGTCGAAGAGGTCGCGCGCGGCTCGGCAACGCTCGCGGCGATCCTCGTGGCGCACCTGACCGCGACTCACGTGATCGCCGAGCGTGGAACCGCGGAGCAGCGCGAGCGATTTCTCCCCGCGATGGCCCGCGGCGAGATGCTCGGCACGGTGGCGCATGCCGCCGGGATCGCGGCCGTGCGGGAGGGCCAGGTGTGGGTCCTCGACGGCGCGGCGCCTCTAGTCGACCACGCCGCGCAGGCGCGAGTCGTGGTGGTACCGGCGGTGTCGCGCGAGGGAGCCGCGGTATTCGTGGCGAGTCCGGAGATGCCGGGATTCAGCGCCGATCTGCCCGCAGCGACCCTCGGCCTGCGCGGCCTCGGAGCGTGCCGGCTCCGCTTCGAGCGCTGTCGCGTCCCCGGAACGAATCGCCTGGGCGGGGACGAGCGCAACGCGAGTGAGCCGCCGCCGGAGCTCCTCCAGGTCGCGCGCCTTTGTGTCGCGGCGACCGGTGTGGGTTTGGCCCAGGCGGCGTTCGAGGCGGCGCTGCGCTACGCGCAGCAACGCGCGACGTTCGGCAAGCCGATCGTTCACCACCAGGCGATCCAGCTGGCGCTCGCCGGCATGGCCACCCGGATCACGGCCGCGCGCCTCCTCACCTACGACGCGGCCGCCGAGGGCGCCGACGAATCGCGCTACATGATCGCCAAGATCGTCGCGTCGGAGACCGCCTACGAGGTCACGCTCGACTCGATGCGTGTCCACGGCGGCTACGGCTACACGAGCGAGTTCCCGGTCGAGCGCTACTACCGGGACGCGGCGCGGCTGGCCTCGACGCCGACCACCAACGCGGTCGATCGCGCCGAGCTCGCGCGTCGACTCACCGCCGCCCGACGCGGCGGGCTCGCCGGATGAGCCGCGCTGCCGCGGTGCGCGCTGGAGCGCGAGAGTAGTCTAAGGGATGGTCGAAAGGGCTACGCCCGACTCGGACATCGAGGCGATCGATCAGGAAGCCGTCGCCCCACCGTGGATGACGATCCTGCACAACTGCGATTGTCACACCTTCGAGCAGGTCGTGAAGCAGCTGCAGAAGGCGATCGGGTGCACCGAGGCCAAGGGCTGGGAGCTGGCCTGGCAGGTGCACAACACCGGCAGGGCCGTCGTCAAGGTCGGCGCCGAGGGCGAGTGCGTGCGAGTCGGCAACATCCTCGCCTCGATCGGATTGATCGTCACGGTCGTGCAGTCCTGAAGGGCGGCACGACTGTGACGCGCGGCACTCCGTGAAGTACCGCCGGGGCGCCCTGTGGGGTTCGTTGCTGGCCAAGTTGGCCGGCGCCTGGGGCCTCGGCTGGGACATCCAGTGGCACATGACGATCGGACGCGACTCGTTCTGGATCGCGCCCCACCTGATGATCTACTCGAGCGTCGTCCTCGGCTTGCTGCTCGCGTGGGGCGTCATCGCCTACGAATGGACGCGGGGCGTCGCGACGACGCGCGGCTTTCGGCTGGCGGGACTGGGTCTCGTGCTCGTGGTGCTGGCGGCGCCGATCGACGATCTGTGGCATCGCCTCTTCGGCCTCGACGTCACGCTCTGGAGCCCGCCGCATCTGCTCGCGCTGTTCGGCTCCGCCGTCAGCACGCTCGGTTGTCTCCTGATCGCGATCGAGGTCTATCCCGCGCGAAGCCTGAGGGCGCGCGCCGCGCTCGTGCTAGCCGGCGCGCTGCTCTACGGCGGCATCCGCGTCACGCTGGATCCGTCGTGGCTCCTGGCCTACTCGTACGGCGGGGTTCTCTTCCACACCTTCGCGATGCTCGCGTCGCTGATCCTACCGCTGGCGCTGGTGACCGTCGCCAGGCTCTCGGGGCTGCGCTGGGCGCCGGTCTTCGCGGTGCTGCTCTCGTTCGCGGTCGGCCTGGCCGGCCAGCAGGTGGCGCGCGTCGGCTTCGCGATCCTCAAGCCCATGTCGTTCATCGGCGAGGAGATCGCCAAGGATCCGAGCTCGGCCATCGCGACCGGGCGGGAGATCGCCGAGAAGAACCAGGCGGTACCGCCGCCCTCGTGGCCGCTGCGCCTGGCGCTACCGCTGGTGCCGGCGGCCGCGCTGGCGCTCGCCGATCCGCGCCGGCGCCCGCTGGCGGCGGCGATCGCCTACGGCGTGACCGTGCTCGGCGTGTATACCTGGTTTCTCTCGACCTTGCCGGCCTACGCCTCGCTCATGCCGAGCCTCGTCGAGTCCGCTCTTGCTCTGGCGTTCACGGTCGCGCTCGGCGCCGCCGGCGGCGCCGGCTCCCGCCGGCTCTCCGATCGGCTGGTCGGTGCGCCCCGGGCGAGCCCCGCGGCCGAGCACGCTATCGCGGAGGCTACATCACCGGGCCGATGATCCAGGGCGCGAACTCTTCTTCGCCGACGCCCGAGAGCTCGCTCTTCGACCGCTTGCCCGACGCGACCGCGATCACCTCTTCGAAGATCTGACGGCCGACCGTTGCGATCGGCGTGCCCTCGAGGACCACGCCGCAGTTGATGTCCATGTCCTCGGCCATGTGGCGGTACATCAGCGAGTTGGTCGCGAGCTTGATCGAGGGCACGGGCTTGCAGCCGAACACGGAGCCGCGACCGGTCGTGAAGCAGATGATGTTGCAGCCGCCGGCGACCAGACCCGTGATCGACACCGGGTCGTGACCCGGCGTATCCATGAACACGAAGCCGCGCGTGGTGATCGGCTCGCCGTAGAGGAAGACGTCCATCATCGGCGTGGTCCCGCCTTTGGTGACGCCGCCGAGCGACTTCTCGAAAACGGTCGTGATTCCGCCGGCCTTGTTGCCGGGCGCGGGATTGTTGTCCATCGCCTCGATCCCGCGGCAGTACCACTCCCACCACTTGTAGCGATCGACGAGCTTCTTCGCGACGCCCTCGTTGATCGCGCGCCGGATCAACAGATGCTCCGCGCCGTAGATCTCCGGCGTCTCGGCCAGCACGCCGGTACCGCCGTAGCGCACGAGCTCGTCGACCGCCCAGCCGAGCGCGGGGTTGGCGGTCATCCCGGAGTTGGCGTCTGACCCGCCGCAATTGGTGGCCAGCGTGAGCTCCGAGATCGGCTGCGGCGTTCGCTTGGCGTTGTTGGCGAACGGGAGCAGCTTGGCGACCTCCTGCGCGGCGCGGTCGACGGTCTTCCTGATGCCGCCGACTTCCTGGATGTTGATCACGACCGGTTTGCGCTCGGGATGGCCCGGCGCCGCCATCCGCTGGCGCTCAACCATGACCGCGGCTTGGTTCGTCTCGCAGCCCAGGCCGACCAGGATGTACGCGGCCACGTTGGGATGCTTGGCGTACCCGGCGAGCACGCGCTGCAACGCCATGTGGTCTTCACCGAAGAGCTTGGTGCCGCAGCCGGACTTGTGCGTGATGGCCAGGACCCCGTCGATGTTCGGATAGTCCTTCTGCACGTCGCGGAAGCGATCCTTGACGAACTGGCTGACGCTCGCCGAGCAGTTCACGCCGGAGATGATCGCGACGTAGTTGCGGGTGCCGACTCGCCCGTCCTCGCGCTTGTAGCCGTCGAAGCTGCGCATCTGTTCCGGCGGGTAGAAATCGACGGGGCGCACGTCCACGCTGACCTCGTAGCGATCCGAGCTCAGGTCGCCGATCCCGAGGTTCTGCGTGTGAACGTGATCGCCGACCGCGATGTCGCAGGTGGCGAAGCCGATCACCTGTCCGTACCGCCGGACCGGGGCGCCGGTCGCCACGGCGCGCCGGGCGACCTTGTGGCCCGGCTTGATGTCCTGACGGACCTCGATACGGTTCGTGCCGTCCTCGAGGATCGTGCCCGCCGTCAGCTCGGCCTTCGCGACCGCGACGTCGTCCTCGGACCTGAGCACGACCGTCTTCTCCGTGAGTGCGTAAGTCGCCATAGGAAGCCTCCGGCGGCCACTATACCGGATCGGCTGACGCTCCGAGGACTCCGGTTGGGGCGGTAGGGGTCGAGCGAGCGACTAGAAGGCGGCGAGCAGGAACCCGATGGCGGCGCTCGCGAGCGCGACGCCGCCGACGGCGAACATCCAGCCGAAACGATCCCAGAAGCCGGGGTCGCCCGAGACGGCGATCGCCCGCGGGGAGCCCAAGGTTTCCTCGAGATACGCGATCGCCTGACTCACCGCCGACCGGTCCACGCGACGCCGCTGATCCGCGTACGCGAACAGGAGACAGTGGTCGGCGAGGATGTTGATGCGCCGCGGAATCCCGCCGCAATGCCGCGCGATCCGCTTGATCGCGCGGCCGTTGAAGAGCGCCAGGTCGGGTGCGCCGGCCACCTGGAGCCGGTTGCGGATGTACGCGCCGACGTCCCCGGCGGCGAGCGGAGGCACCTGACACCGCACACTGACCCGCTGGCGGACGTGGCGGAGATCGGCGTGATCGAGCCTCGACCGGAGCTCGGGCTGACCGACCAAAAGCACCTCGAGCAGCTGGCTGGGCCGGCCCTCAACACTCGCCAGCTGGCTGATCTGCTCGAGCTTCTCCGCGTCGAGATTTTGCGCCTCGTCGACCACGATGACTGTCCGCTGACCGGCACGCTCCCGTTCGAGCAGGAAGCCGCTCAGCGCGCCGAGTCGCCGCTCGGGTGACTCCTCCGGCTTGGCGACACCGAGGTCCTCCAGCATGTACTCCACGATGCCGTCGAACGGCAAGGTCGTATTGAAGACGTATGAGACCGCGGTGTCTTCGTCGAGGCGCTCGCGGAGCGCTCGCAGCAAGATCGTCTTGCCGGTGCCGGTTTTGCCGGTCAGCACGATAAGGCCCCCGCCCTCCCGCGCGCTGTGCTGGAGCTGGTCGAGCGCCTCGCGGTGTCCTGAGCCCAGGTAAAGGAATCTCGGGTCCGGCGTGACATTGAACGGGTTTTCCGCGAATCCGAAGTAGCTCAGGTACATTGAGGGCACACGTCGGTCACCACGTTCGGGCCGCGCGACAGCGCAGTCAAGGTCTTGTTTCTCTGTGAGAAATGCGGTCTTCACGAGGTGCGGCCGCGGAACCTCTCCTGGCATGCAGCGATCCGTTGCGGGTGCTCGCCGGCGCTAGGAAACCGTTGACGTTTCGGTGATAGGACGCCGCGAGCCCGCCTCAGATCGGTCGTTTCACCATGTGTGGATATCTGTGGGTAAGTGGATAACGTCCTGCGTCACCCCGGACGGCTGTTCCGCCGCGCACAAAAACTTCGTGGGATTCGTGGTCGCCACGCTATGAATGGGTCGTTTGAACAGGCGGGAATCGTTCGGGCTCGCGACCGCGGCTTCCCCGGCCGGCTCCAGCGCTGGAGCCCGGCGTCTCTGCGTCGTCTCGCGCACGCCGCTCATATCCGGCGTGTTCATCTCCGGGTTGACTTCGCTCGTGGGCTCGCGTGACAAGCTCGAGATCGTGGTGGATCGCCGGCGCGGGGATCCGGCGCGCCCTCAACCGCCGGTCGAGCGCCGCCACCGCACAAACGTCGTTCGCGCGCTCGAGCGCGATGGGTTTGCGGTCGTCCCGGTCCCGCCCGCCAACGCGCCGGAAGAGGTCGAGGCACCGAGCGAACGCATGTCGGCGGAAGAAGCGCTCGAGCACCGACTCGAGCGACTCTTGCGGTTCAAGCACCGGCGCACCGTGCATCTCAAGCGGTGGCTCGTGCTCTCGGCGGTGGTGAACGCGATCTTCGGCCTCTGCTTGCTGGCCCCGACCGCGAAGGCTCTGTTCCAGAAGACGCGGCCGGCGCCGCCCGCGTCGTCCGCCTTGCCCCAAGTCTCGCCGGATCCCGCCTCGCGTCTGATATCGCCTTGACCGAAAGTCCGGACTCGAGCGCCAGGGTAAGGGCTACGCCGAGCTCGGGCCCTGAATGCGGAGCACCACGGGCGGCTCCGTCTCGAGCTGGATCGTGGTGTGGTCGATCCCGAAGCGGGCGTGCAGCACGGCGTGCAAGGTCTCGAGCAAGCGCTCGCTGTCGCGGACGTCATCCACGACGACGTGGGCGCTCATCGCTTCGCGCTCCGACGTGAGCGTCCACACGTGCAGATCGTGGACCCGGCGAACGCCGGCGACCGAGCACATCGCGTCCTCGATCTCGCGCAGATTCAGGTGCGCCGGCGTTCCCTCGAGGAGCACGTTGACGGCTTGCTTGAGGAGTCGCCACGTCCGAGGGACGATCACGAGTGCGATGGCGCCGCTGACGAGCGGATCGGCGAGCGTCCAGCCCGTCACCACGACGAGCGCCGCCGCGATGACCACGCCCACGGAGCTCAGCGCGTCGCCGAGCACCTCGAAGTACGCCGCGCGGACGTTGAGGCTCGACTCGGCCGCGCCGTGGAGCAGCGCGGCGCCCACCAGGTTCACCACGAGGCCCACGGCCGCGATCCCCAGCATGGGACCGCCGAGAATCGCCGGCGGCGCCAAGAGGCGCCGGTAGGTCTCGATCAGGATTCCGGCGGCGACGGCCAGGAGCACGACGGCGTTGACGAGCGCCGCGAGGATCTCGGCGCGGTAGTAGCCGTACGTCTTGGCCGGCGTCGGAGGGCGGCCGGCGATCCAGATCGCAAACAGCGCGAGCCCCAGCCCGAAGGCGTCGGTGAGCATGTGGCCGGCGTCGGCCAGGAGCGCCAGGCTTCCCGACCAGAGCCCGCCGGCGACCTCGATCAGAAGGAACCCGCACGTCAGCGCCAGGGTCGCGGTCAGTCGCCCTCGCGAGCGCGCCGCGGCCGTCTGACGATGTCCCTGCGCGTCCATCGTGCGGATCCTAGCAGGTTCCCGCGCCGGATCGCTCCTTCACTCGTGATCGTCGACGTCGCTGTGGGTGAAGCCGATGAAGATCAGCACGGTGTACTTGTCGAGCTTGGCGCGCCCCGTGGCGATCGGCGGCGCGTGGACGATCGCGTCGGTTTTCGGATCGTATTCGAACAGCCGCATCTCGGCGACGCCGCGATTGCGCTGCCACTTGAACAGCGCGATCTCCGGTACCAGAACGTTCACGAGGGGCGCCTGGAAGGCGGGGATGCCGAAGAGCGCCGAGTCGGTATCGGTGCCGAGGACGCTCGCGAACGCCTTCACCTTGAGATCAGGCGAGGCCGGGACGATGCGGACCCCGTGGGCGGTCAGCCAGGCGGCGATGAATTCCTTGATCAGCGCCTCGGGCCCGGCGTGATGGAAGACCTCGACGGTGACGGTCTGGGTCTTCAGCCGCTCGATGTCCAGCTTGGCCAGCGCGCGCTCGAGCGAGCGCATCAGGAGCTGCTGCGTGACGCCGGACGGCTGCGTGGGCGCCGGCACCGGCGAGAGCGAGCACCCGCTCACGGCCAGGCAAACCGCCAGGGCGACAATGGACCGGCAGCGTTCGAGCGCGATCATGACCGTATCTAGGAGTCTACGACCGCCTGCTAGAATCGATTATGCACTCGGATCGAACCATCACGCTACGCGGCCGGCGTTTTCACTACACCGAATGGGGCGCGCCGACGGCGCCGCCGCTCATCATGCTCCACGGGGTGACCGGCCACGCGCGCACGTGGGACGAGGAGGCCGCCATCCTCGCTGAGCGGTATCGGGTCCTGGCGCTCGACCAGCGCGGTCACGGCGATTCCGAGGCCGCCGCCGACTGCGATTACACCGTGGCGGCGATGTCCGCCGACCTGACCGCCTTCGTCGATGCCCTCGGCCTCGATCAGGTCTCGGTCGTGGGCCTGTCGATGGGCGGGCGCGTGGCGATCGCCTTCGCGGGCCAGGCGCCGCGGCGGGTCGAGCGGCTGGTCGTCGTCGACATCGGTCCCGACATCTCCGAGGCCGGCTTGCTCCGGGTCGGAACGCTCATGGCCAAATCGCCGGAGCTCTTCACGAGCCTCGAGCACGCACTCGCCTTTCACCGGGTGACGAATCCGCTCTACACCGAGGCGATGCTGCTCCATCGAGTGCAGCACGGCACCAGGCCCGTCGAGGGCGGCCTCACCTGGAAGTACGACCGCGGCCTTCGCGACGCCGTGCGGTCGGGAACCTGGAGCGATCCGATCGACCTCTGGCCGCTCTGGCGCGAGATCACCTGCCCGGTACTGGTCGTGCGCGGCGCCGACTCGGACGTGCTCTCGCTGGAGATCGCCAAGCGGATGATGGAGGAGAATCCCAACACGCGCCTCGCCGAGGTGTCCGGCGCCGGCCACACGGTCCCCGGCGATCAGCCCGCCGCGTTCCGCGCCCTGCTCTTCGAATTCCTCGGCTAGCGGTCGCGGAGCTTTCGCGCCGCCTCGGCCCGCATCTGCTGCATCGCGCGCGTTTCCTGGTCGGAGTAGCGCTCCTCGGTCCACGGGTCGGCGTGCATGTGATAGCCGTTCTGCTCCCAGAACCCGGCCGGGTTGACGTCGAGGAATTCGAACGCGCGCAGCCATTTCGAGCTCTTCCAGAAGTAGAGCTTGGGCAGCACCAGCCGCATCGGGCCGCCGTGATCGGGCTCGAGGTCGCGACCGTTGTGCCGGAGGGCGAGGATCACGTCGTCGCCGGCCAGATCGGCGAGCGCGGTGTTGGTCGTGTAGTCGGGATCGGCGTGCTGCATGACGAACGCCGCCTCGGGCAGCGGCTTCACCCGATCGAGGATCGCGCGGATGGGTACGCCTTCCCACACGTTGTCGAGCTTCGACCAGCGGGTGACGCAGTGGATGTCCGAGGTGAGCGTGACCCGGGGCAGCGCCAGGAACTCCGGCCACGTCCACGTCGCCTCGTGCTCGACCAGCCCGTAGCAGCGAAACGTCCAGCGCGCGGGATCGAAGCGCGGCGTGCGGCCGTAGGTGAGGACCGGCCACTTGGCCGTCAGGATCTGGCCGGGTGGGACGCGCGCGGCGAGCGCCGGATCGATCGTCGATTTCATGCGCGGCGATCCGCACGTGCATTCGTTTTCATCTCGCCCACTATACAACGCGCCCAGAAGCTTTCGAGCGGGTGCGGGAGCGCCGTATAATCGGCTTGGATCGGCGTTCCGGGGGCCGGAGCGCCGGACGAAAGGACCGCATGGAATGAACGGGGAACGAAAGCTGGCGATGTTCATCGATTTCGAGAACATCGCTCGCGGGGTGAAGGAAGCGCAGTACAAGCAGTTCGAGCTCAAGCTGGTTCTCGAGCGTCTCCTGGAGAAGGGCAAGATCATCGTCCGGCGCGCCTACGCCGACTGGAACCGGTTCACCGAGTACAAGCGGCCGTTCCACGAGTGGGCGATCGAGCTGATCGACGTCCCGCAGTCGCGCTACAGCGGCAAGAACTCGGCCGACATCCGCATGGTCGTCGACGCGCTGGACCTCGCCTACGGCAAGTCGCACATCGACTCTTTCGCGCTGGTCTCGGGCGATTCGGATTTCTCGCCGCTGGTCTCCAAGCTCCGTGAGAACGACCGCTACGTGATCGGCCTCGGCGTCAAGTCGTCCTCGTCGGATCTGCTGGTCGCCAACTGCGACGAGTTCATCTTCTACGAGGACCTGATCCGCGACACGAAGAAGACCACCCTGCTGCGCGGGATGCCCGAGAAGAAGGCCGAGGCGATGGCGCAACTCATCGACGCGATCCAGGCTCTGCAGCGCGAGAACAAGGAGACGCTCTGGGGCTCGATGGTGAAGCAGACGATGATCCGCAAGAACCCCGCGTTCAACGAGACCTACTACGGCTTCTCGACCTTCTCGAAGCTCCTGGAAGACGCGGCCAAGCAGCGGATCGTCACGCTCGAGCGCGATGAGAAGAGCGGGACGTACGTCATCACCGCGCTGAGCGAAGAAGGCGGCCGGGCCGCGTAGCGGGCGGCTCATAAGGGTCCATCTGCTTCGTTGGCGTCCTCGCATCTGGGCCCTTCTGAGCCGCCCTTCGCTTTCGCTACCGGGTCGAACGGCACATCGAGTCCGTCAGGGTGAGGCGAGCTCGGAGTTTCGGCTGTTGCCGACTGGGAGATTGCTCGTCGAGTCAGCCGCTCTGTGTCTTTCGAGGTCGACTGGGCGGCCGGAGGCGGCGACGCGTTGGTTAGAGGCGGCTGACTCGGCCGGTGTCGCTGACGAAGACTGTGAGGGCCCAGCTGACGATCGTGATCAGGAGGGCGCCGAGGAAGGCCGCGCGGAAGCCGTGGATGTCGAAGCCGGGAACGACGGCGGACGTGAGCCAGAGGCAGAAGGCGTTGAGCACGAACAGGAACAAGCCGAGCGTGAGCAGCGTCAGGGGCAGCGTGATCACTTTCAGGACGGGCCGCACGACCGCGTTGATGAGCGCCAGCACGAGCCCGGCCAGCAGCGCCGGCCAGAGCGGCTTGCCCCGCAGAGTGATGCCGGGCACGACCTGCGCCGCGAGGTAGATCATGGCGGCGTTGATGATGCTCCGCGCGACGAAGCCGATCAGAGGCTACTCGCCGAACGGCACGAAGATCCGGTCGATCGACAGCGCGCCCGCGCCGCCGATCAGGATCGACAGCGCCATGGCGAGCAGGACCAGGTTGAACTCGTAGCCGTGACCCTTGCCGGGCGTCATATAGAAGTTGAGGAAGAACCCGTTCTTGCCGTGCACCTTCACGATCGCTACCAGCATGATGAAGATCATACCGACCGCGGCGGGCCGCGCCAGGAGACCGACGATCATCGCGATCCCGCCGAAGAACTCGATGCACGCCGCGAGCACGGTCGCCGCGGGCGGAATGTTCATCTGACGGAACCCGCCGATGGTGGCCGCGAGGCCCCCACCGCCGAACCAGCCGAACATTTTTTGCGAGCCGTGGGCAAAAAAGACGACGCCGAGCGCCAGGCGCACGATCAGGTGAGACCACGACGGATAGGTGCCGAACAGGAGACCGATCAAATTTTCCATAGAGCCTCCCCCGCCGTTGCGATGGGCACCGCCACGTCGTATCCTCGGTTCGTGAACCGCCTGTCGCGCTGCGCCGCGCGGTCGCCGCGAGTGTACTACAGCTGGCTCGGCGCGGTGCTCGCGGTGCTCGTGCTCGCGTCGTCGCCGTCGCGCGCGCTCGCGCAAATCGAGCTGAGCTGGACGCCCAGCATGATCAAGGGCCCGGCCAGCGCGCCGGTGACGATCGTCGAGTTCTCGGATTACCAGTGACCGTTCTGTCAGCTCGTCCAGCGGTCGCTGGCCCAGGTGCTTGAGGAGTACGACGGCCGGGTGCGTCTGGTGTTCAAGGACCGGCCGCTCGCGATGCATACCCTCGCGCGCGCCGCCCACGAGGCGGCGCGCTGCGCCGGCGCGGCCGGCAAGTACTGGGCCTATCACGATCGGTTATTCGCGGCGCAGCCGGCGTTTCGGCGGTCCGACCTACTCACCTACGCGGCGGAGCTCGGCCTGGACCGTGACGCGTTCGCGAAGTGCGTGGACGAACGGCGGTTCGCCGCCGACGTCGAGCGCGACATCGAGCAGGCTCAGGCGCTCGGCATCAACAGTACGCCCACCTTTCTCATCAACGGCCGGCCCGTGATCGGCGCGACGAGCATCGAGGAGTTTCGGTCGATCATCGATCGGGCCCTCCAGGAGCGACGCTGATGCCCTATGTGAAGGTGGCCGAGGTCGACGAGATCGCGGTCGGCCAGGGCACGCTGATCGAGCGCGGCGGCACCACGATCGCCGTGTTCAACGCCGGCGGTGGGCGCTTCTACGCCACCAGCCCGACGTGTCCGCATGAAGACGGTCCGCTCGCCGAAGGGTGGCTGGAGGGCGACGCGGTGATCTGTCCGTGGCACGGATACGACTTCGAGCTCGGCTCCGGCGCCTGCCGCGTCGCGCCCGGGCTCAACATATCGGTCTATGCAGTGCGCGTGAACGGCACCGCGGTCGAAATCGACTTGCCGTGACCGCTCGCGCACGGTCTCACTTTTGATTCTTGCACTTTTTACATGCTCCGAGAGCGGCCGGGGTGGCCCAAACGGTTGCGCAACCACGGAAAGGTGGTTAACGTAGCAGGTACGCAGCACGGACGAGGAGGATCACGGTCCCGTGACAGAGCGCGCCGTCAAACACGTCAGGAAGTTTCTCGGTCAGCGTCTTCGCGCCCTGCGCAAACAGCGCGCGCTCAGCCAGGAACGTCTCGGCAAGGGCTCCGGGCTCAGCGGCAAGTTCATCGGCGAAGTCGAGCGCGGCGAGAAGTCGATCTCCATCGACAGCCTGTATCGCGTGTCGGTCGCGCTCGAGGTGCCGCTGCGCGATCTCACCGACGTCGGCGACAAGCACAGCACTGTACCGACCGAAGAAGCCGAGAAGATCTTCGCGCTGGTCTCGGGACGGCGACGTCCGGACGACGTCCGCAAGGCGTACAACGTCCTGCGCGCGATGTTCAGCCGCGCCTCGTAGATCCTCGTCGCTCACCGGTCTCGTCCCCGCACCCCGGCGCGATTCGTCCGAACGATCGCGCGCCACGATGAAGGTGTGACATGACCACGGAGCAGCTTTGGCTCGGCGTCGGATTTCTCGGCCAGGCGTTCTTTTCGGCGCGGTTCCTGATCCAGTGGATCGCGTCCGAGCGCCGGGGCAAGAGTGTGGTACCGCGCGCCTTCTGGTATTTCTCGATCGGCGGCGGCCTGACCTTGCTCATCTACGCGCTGTGGCGCCGCGATCCCGTCTTCATCCTCGGCCAGGGCGCGGGGCTCTTCGTCTACGCGCGCAACCTCTACTTCGTCCTGCGCGACCCCGAGCATGCCACCTCCTGACCTGCTAAAATGCCCGCGACGAGCGCAAAGCGGGGCCGCGGAGAGTTCGAAGCGGCGGAGAGATCGAAACGGTGGAGATGATGGGTTGCGCCCACCCGAGCGCCGGCGCATGAACCGCCTCGGGAGATGCGACAGATCGGGCGCGGCTCGAGTAACTGAGACCGGAGCCGACTTCACAAACAGCGTCTAGGTTGGACGTGCGGAGCCGGAAGATCACCGCGAGTCGGACGCCTGAAAGCGGAGCCGAGAACCGAAAAGCCGAGCCGACCACGGCAACGCGATAGATCGGCCGTACGGATCCGGCTCGCGTCTGTTGCAGGCCACCCTCGGTGAAGCCGATCTCGAGGCACTCGTTACAAAGGAGCTTCTCAAGTGACCATCAACTGGGCCCAGTGCCACACGCGTCCGGTTCTTATGATCCCCGGTCCCACGGAGCTTCCGTTCCCGGTGATCCAGGCCATGAACCAGCCTCCGACGATCCAGTACGATCGGAGCTTCGACGAAGAAGTGCTCGAGCCGACCACCCTGGCGCTCCGCGAGGTTTTCCAGACCAAGAACGAGGTCGTGCTGCTGCCGGGATCCGGCCGCACGGCGCTCGAGGCCGGCGCCCTCTCGGTGATCGAGCCGGGCGACCGCGTGCTGGTGATCGGCGCCGGGCAGTTCGGCGTCCTCATGCGCGAGATCATGAACCGGGTCGGCGCCGACTGGACCGAATTCCCGGTCGAGCTCGGCGCGCGGCTCGATCTGGACCGGCTGGCCCGTGAGGCCGAGCGCCTGCGGCCCAAGGCGATCACGCTCGTGCACAACGAAACCTCGACCGGTACCACCTACCCGGCCGCCGAGGTCGGGAAGATCGCGCGCTCGGTGGACGCGCTGTTCCTGCTCGACACTGTATCCTCGATCGCCGGCATCGACGTTCGCACCGACGAGTGGGGCGTGGATCTCAACATGACCGGCTCGCAGAAGTGCCTGGCCGCCCCGCTCGGCATGGCGCTCGTCGGGGTGAGCCCGCGCGCGTTCGAGGCGATGGAGCGCCGTAAGCACGCCGCGTCGAGCCTGGTCTACGACCTCTTGCGCTGGAAGGATCTATGGGTTCCGGTCTCGCGCGGCGGCAAGGTGCCCGCCGGCGCCCCGCGCCGGCAGCCCGTGTCGATCCCGACGCACCTGACCGGCGCGATGCGCGTCGCCGTGCGGCTGATCCTCGAGGAGGGGCTGGCGCACCGCTTCCGCCGTCACGCCGTCGCCGGCGCCGCGGTCCGGCGTGGTGTGGCCGCGATCGGGCTCGAGATGTTCCCGGACGCGTCGATCCTGTCCAACACGGTGTCGTGCGTGAAGACACCGAAGAGCATCGAGCCCGGCGCGGTCGTGGCTCGCATGCGCGATCAGTACGGCATCCTGATCGGGACCGGTCTCGACACGATGCGGACGACCACTCTGCGCATCGGCACCATGGCCATGACCGCCAGCCCACACTACGTCCTGCCGACCCTGTCAGCGCTGGAGCTCACCCTGCGCGACCTCGGCCACAAGTGCGAACCCGGCGCGGGCGTGGCGGCCGCCCAGGCCACGTTCGCGGACGCGGTGTGATGATGACCGGCATCGCCATTGAACGGGCGTGTCGGAGCCGGCTCGCGCCTGTGTCAGGCCACCCTCGATGAGCCCCGACGCCAAGGCACCCGTTACAATAACCGTCCCGGACGACTTCCCGTCGGTCTTCCAGAACACACCCGCGCACGAGCGCTGCCGCAAGGTCGGCGACACCAAGGTCTATACGGCCCGGGGCGCGGACGATGAGGCCGAGCTGATCAAGCGGATCGACTCCGCCCGGATCGCCATCAACATCAGAGCTCACGCGCGGTTCACCGACCGCGTGATGGAGGCGTGCCGCAAGCTCGAAATGATCTCGATCTGGGGCACCGGCACGGACAACATCGACCTCGACGCCGCCGGCCGGCACGGCATCACGGTCTGCAACACGCCGGGAGTCAACGCCTTCGCCGTGGCCGAGCACGCGCTGGCGCTCATGCTGGCCACCGCGCGGCGCATTCCGCGGATCGACCGCGAGGTGCGCGGCGGCGCCTGGCCGCGCGATCTCCTGACCCAGCTCCTCGGCAAGACGCTCGGCGTGTTCGGCACCGGCAAGATCGGCGCGCGCGTGATCGCGCTCGGCAAAGCCCTCGGGATGGACGTGCTCGCCTACAGCGCGCGCGGCGACTCCGCTGCCGTCGCCGCCCTGGGCGCTCGCGCCGCCTCGAAGGAAGACGTCTGCCGCCGGGCCGACGTGCTGTCGCTCCACCTGCGCCTGGCGCCCGAGACGCGCGGATTTCTGGGCCGCCGTGAGTTCGCGATGCTGAAGCCCACGGCGATCCTGATCAACACCGGGCGCGGCGCGATGGTCGAGCGCGAAGCGCTGATCGACGCGCTCACGCAGAACAAGATCGCGGGGGCCGGCCTCGACGTCTTCCACGACGAGCCGCTCAAGCCGGGTGATCCCTTGCTCACGCTCGAGAACGTCGTGCTCTCCCCGCACAACGCCGGGCAGACGCCCGAGGTGATCCGCGACGGGCTGCTGCGCGCGATCGAAAACGTCGAGAACTACCTGGCCGGCAAGCCGACCGACGTCGTGGTCGCGCCGGTCAAAGCGCGGCGCTGAAGCGCCCGACGGAGGATCGAGTCC
>Ga0075434_100000368_pt1 | contig 32692 bp, 25 predicted proteins | sample RhiMethybrSRZTD3_FD_75298 | JGI IMG/M metagenome (GOLD analysis project Ga0075434, IMG submission 75298) | Populus rhizosphere microbial communities from Tennessee, USA - Rhizosphere MetaG P. TD hybrid SRZTD3 | ecosystem: Host-associated > Plants > Roots > Rhizosphere > Soil | place: USA...
GGTCTAGGCCGAGGGGTTGCGGGCCGGCTCACTCGGTCCGCAGGTGCTCGGAGAGGTCGAGCGGGGGCCGCGGCGGCGCGGCCCCCGCCGGCATCGGGCCCACCGCCACCGTCCCGAGCGCGAACCACTCGTCGGACATCCCGAGCGCGGCACGGCTTTCCTCCTGACAGAACAGCGTCGACGAGATCCAGGACGAGGCGAGCCCCTGCGCCGACAGCGCGAGGAGCAGGTTCTGGATCGCCGCGCCGCCGGACAACAGGAACATCTCCCGCTCGGCCTGGGAGCGCTCGGCGTCGGCGTAGGGGTGGGCGCCCCGGAAGCGGACCCACGGGACGATCAGGACGGGCGCGGCGCCGAGGACCGCGTCGCTCCTGGCGATCCGGCGTTCGATCGTGTCCTCCGGCGTCCCGTCGCGTCGCAGGTCCTCACGCCAGGCATCCGCGATGGCGCCGAGCAACCGCCGCTTGGCCGCCGCGGTCCAGATCGCCGTGAACGACCACGGCTGGGTGTGATGCGGCGCCGGCGCGGTGCAGGCGGCGCGGACGGCCTCCTCCACCGCCTCGCGTGACACGTCGCCGTCGCCGAACGCGCGGATCGTCCGGCGCTCCGAGATCGACAGGAGCGGGGACGTCCGGAACAGATCCTCGTCCGGCGGGCGGACCATCTCGGACGCCGGCACCGATGCCGGCTCGAACCCGACGCCCCGGACGATCGCCGCCGGCACCCGCGCGGCCTTGCCCATCGCGAGCCCGCTCGCGGCCGCCACCTCGTCGGCGAGCGCCACCACGGTCGCCTCGAGCTCGCGGCCGTGGTGGTCGGCGGTGCCCCGGAGATCCACGAGGGCCGGGATGCCGGCGCAGCCGATCGAGACGTTGACCAGACCGCGCCGCCAGGTCCTGCCGAAGGTGTCCGTGATCACGACGGCCGCCTCGACGCCGAGCCGCTCGCCGAGGTCGCGGCGGAGGCGTTCCGCGGAGGCGTCCGGATCCTCCGGGAGCAGCGTCAGGAATCCCTCCTCGACATTCGAGGCGTCGACCCCGGCGTTCGCGCACACGAAGCCGTGGCGTGTCTCGGCGATCACCAGGTCCCCGCGTCGGGCGACGACGCGGCGCGTCTCGCGTTCGACCCACGCGTCGCGGCCGCCGTCGCCCACGGGGACGACCCGGCCCTCGGCCTTGGACACGATCTTCTGCGTGATCGCGATCACGTCCCCGTCGCCCAGACCGGTCGTGACGAGCGGTTCGGCGAGGAGCGCGGCGAGATCGTCGCCCGCTCGCACCTCCGGGATCCCATCGACCGGCAGCACCTGGACGCGCATGCGGGGAGGGGTCGACCCGATCACCCCAGCAGGCCGAGCGCGAACCGCGCGAGTGCCTCCGCCTTCGCGTCGTCGGTCATGATCGAGTCGGTCGCGCCGACACGCAGCCCGGTGCTCTCGATCCGAGGGATCAGGGCGCGGTCGACGTCGTCGACGACCCAGGCGCCCAGGAGGCCCCGGTAGCACTCGGCGGCCCCGGCCGCGGTGACCTCGGCGCCGGCCGCCGGCATCAGCCGATCCGCCATCCCGGCGAGCGGCGCGCCGGCCACGATCCCGCTCACGCCGACGACATCGGTTCCCCGGGCCCCGACGGCCTCACGGATACCCGGGACCGCGAGGATCGGACCGAGCGAGGCGACCGGATTCGACGGGCACAGCACGATCGCGTCCGCGTCCGCCAGCGCCTCGAGGACGCCGGGCGCGGGTCGCGAACGTTCGGCCCCCTCGTACCGAACGGCTTTCACCTCGTCGCGCCCCCCGCGTCGAACCCAGTAGTCCTGGAAATGCAGCTCGTGCTCCTCGCCGTCGGCGACCACGGAGATCCGCGTGGTCACCGGGTCGTCGCTCATCGGGATGATCCGCGGTACCACGCCGAACCGCCGCGCGACGGCGGCCGTCGCCGAGGTCAGCGTCTCGCCCGCCGCCAGCAGGTTCGTCCGGTAGAGGTGGGTGGCGATGTCGAGGTCGCCGAGATTGAACCACGCCTGTTCCGGATCGAACGACCGCAGCTCCTCGGTCGCGCGGAAGGTCTCGTCGCGGCGTCCCCATCCGCGTTCTCGATCGAAGACGTCGCCGAGCCAGTACGTCACGGAGTCGAGATCGGGCGACACGTGCAGCCCGTGCATCGCGATGTCGTCGCCGGTGTTGGCGATCACGGTGACCGCTTCCGGCGCAACGGCGCGTACGAGTCCACGCAGGAACTTCCCCGCCCCGATCCCGCCGGCCAGCGCCGTCACGCGCATCCACGGCAGCGTAGTACGCTCGCGAACGGATGGCCGAGGCCACGACCGCGCACGCGCTTCGGCGCGCGCTCGCCCGCGCGGGCGCTGGCAAGGCGCTGTCGGTGGACGAGATCGAGGCGCTGCTCGGGGCGCGCGGTCCGGACCTGCGACGGCTCATGTCCCTCGCCTCGCACCTGCGCGAGCTGGGACACGGCAGCACCGCGACGTACTCCCGCAAGGTCTTCGTTCCGCTCACGATGCTGTGCCGCGATCACTGTCACTACTGCACGTTCGCCAAGCCGCCCGCCAGGCTCGAACGGCCCTTCCTGTCGCCCGAGGAGGTCGTGGCGATCGCCGAGGCGGGGCGGCGTCTCGGGTGCAAGGAGGCTCTGTTCACGCTCGGCGACAGGCCCGAGGAGCGATACCCGGTTGCACGCGCCTGGCTCGCCGAACGCGGCTACAGCTCGACGCTCGAGTACGTCCGGGCGGCCGCGATCCGCGTGATCGAGGAGACGGGGCTGCTCCCGCACCTCAATCCGGGGGTCATGTCCTACGAGGAGATGGCGCGGCTCAAGCAGGTGGCGCCCTCGATGGGGATGATGCTCGAGACCTCCTCCGACCGCCTGTCCGAACGCGGCGGGCCGCACTTCGGCTCGCCGGACAAGGTCCCGGACGTTCGGCTCCGCGTGATCGAGGACGCCGGGCGTCTGGCGATCCCGTTCACGACGGGCATCCTCGTGGGGATCGGCGAAACCCTCGCCGAGCGCGCCGAGTCGCTGCTCGCGATCCGTGAGCTGCATCGGCGCTACCGTCACGTCCAGGAGGTCATCGTCCAGAATTTCCGGGCCAAGCCCGGGACCGCGATGCACGCCTCCCCCGAGCCGGGTGACGAGGAGCTCCTCGCCACCGTGGCGACGGCCAGGGTCGTCTTCGGGCCGCGGATGCACGTCCAGGCGCCGCCGAACCTTTCCGACCCGGAGCAGCAGACCAGACTGCTGGAGGCGGGGATCGATGACTGGGGCGGGGTCTCCCCGCTCACCCCCGACCACGTGAACCCCGAGCGTCCATGGCCGGCGATCGAGGAGCTCGGCCGCCGCACCGCCGAGCGCGGGCTCGAGCTCCGCGAGCGGCTCACGATCTACCCGGAGTTCGCGCTCCGACCCGATCCGTTCCTCGCGGGCAAGATGCGCGCCCCGGTCGCCGCCGTCATGGGCTCGGACGGCCTGGCCGCGCAGACGCTGGCGACGCCGATCCGGTGGCAGGACCCCGAGGTCGCCTGGAAACCCCGATCGACCGAGCTGACGTTCGCGAAGGTCGAGGGCGCCGGCCAGCGGGCGGACGCCGAGGTCGTCTACGGCGAGACCGACGTGCCCGAACGCACCCGGGCGTGGCAGGCCGAGCGCGTGCCGCCGCGCCGGCTCGCCGCCGAGATCCGCTCGGGGCTCGCCAAGGCGGAGGCGAACCAGCCGCTGACCGAGGGGGAGGCCCTCGCGTTGTTCCGGGCGGACGGGGACGACCTCGAGGCCCTGTGTGCGGTCGCCGACGGCCTGCGGCGCGACGCGGTGGGCGACGACGTCACCTACGTCGTGAACCGAAACATCAACTTCACGAACGTCTGCTACGTCGGGTGCAGATTCTGCGCGTTCGCACAGCGCGAGATCGACCCCGAGTCCTACACGCTCACGCTCGCCGAGGTGGCCGAGCGCGCTCGGGAGGCCGCCGCGTGGGGGTGCACCGAGGTGTGCATGCAGGGAGGCATCCACCCCGATCTGCCGGGTTCGTTCTACTTCGACCTGCTCGACGCCGTGAAGTCCGCTGCCCCGGGGATCCACATCCATGCGTTCAGCCCGATGGAGGTGCTGAACGGCGCCACGAAGCTCGGGATCTCGTTCCGGGAGTTCCTGCAGGAGTGCCGCCGCCACGGACTGGGGACGATCCCCGGGACCGCGGCCGAGATCCTGGACGACGATGTCCGATGGGTACTGACCAAGGGGAAGCTGCCCGCCGACGCATGGGAGCAGATCGTCCGAACCGCGCACGACCTGGGGATCCGCAGCTCATCGACGATCATGTTCGGGCACGTCGACGCGCCCCCGCATTGGGTTTTCCACATCCGGCGGCTCGCGCGGATCCAACGGGACACGGGCGGATTCACCGAGTTCGTCCCGCTCCCGTTCGTGCACCAGAACGCTCCGATCTACCTGGCCGGCAAGGCGCGACCGGGTCCCTCCTTCGACGACAACCGGCGGATGCATGCCGTCGCGAGGGTCCTGCTCGACGGAGTTATCCACAACGTGCAGGTCTCCTGGGTGAAGATGGGTGTCGAGGCGTGTCAGACGATGCTGAAGGGCGGTGCGAACGACTTCGGCGGCACGCTGATGGAAGAAACGATCAGCCGCATGGCCGGCGCTGAGTGGGGGATCCGCATGGAGCCGTCCGAGATCCAGAACGCGATCACCTCGATAGGCCGAACGCCTGTCGAACGCTCGACAACGTACGAACGGTTGCAGCGCAACGTGAACGGGCATGATCGAGATGCGTCGATGGCGCCGCCAGAGGCCGCGATCGTTGCACAGACACCCTCCGAGGACCGTTTCCGTCAAGGTCATTGACCGAACCGGTCAATGAGATAGACCATCGAAATACTTCGCACAACCCCTTGCACCTACGCCCGAGCACGTATTCGATTGCTCCGGGGACGCATGTGGAGATGTCCGAGAACTCGAGTTTCCCTCTTGCCAAGAGGGGAGCAGATGGCCCAGAATCACACGCGTGTGATTTCGGGGAGGGAACGGGGACCACATGCATCACTACATCCCATGGCAGGAGCGGGCACGGTGTCGGCAACACGATCCCGAGGTGTTCTTCCCCGAGAAGGGGGGTTCATCGAGAGAGGCCAAGCGGATCTGCGCCGATTGTCCGGTTCGCATCGAGTGCCTCAACTACGCCCTTCGCCGCGACGAGCGGTACGGGGTGTGGGGAGGGATGAGCGAACGCGAACGGCGACGCCTGAAGCGCATGGCGTCCTGAGATCGATGGAAAGGGGGTGACCGATGTCTCCCGCGAAGAAGAGATCGACAGCGAAGCGCAAGACGGCGGCTCGCAAGCCGGCGGCGAAGAAGACCGCTGCGCGCAAGACCACGCGTAAGAGGAAGACCGCCGCGCGGAAGCCGGCAGCGAAGAAGTCGACGCGGAAGAAGACCACGCGGAGGAAGCCGGCGGCGAAGAAGACCGCTGCGCGCAAGACCACGCGGAGAAAGACCACACGTAGGAAGACCGCCGCGCGCAAGCCGGCGGCCAAGAAGACGACGCGCAGAAAGACCACGCGCAGGAAGACCGCGGCCAAGAAGACTGCGGCGCGTAGACCGGCGAAGAGGCGGACCGCGAAGTAGCGGTAGCCGTCGGATCGCCGTAGGTGCTCGGAAGGGGGGCATCGCCCCCCTTCCGTGCGTTCGAAGACCGGCGTGCTAGGCTGCGCGCCGCCTCAGGGCGCCTTCATGGCCACGACAACCGTCGATCGATCTCCCGCGTCCGACGACGTCCGCTCGCCCAGCGTGCTCGTCGTGCTCGTCACGCGCGACGCCGTCGCCTGGCTGCGGGGGTGCCTCGAGTCCCTCGCCGCGCAGACCCATCCGCGCATGGGCGTCGTCGCGGTGGACAACGGCTCCTCCGACGGCACGCTCCAGCTTCTGCGACAGGCGCTCGGCGAGGCGCGGGTGGTGGCGCTGGGGGACAACCGAGGCATCGCCGGCGCGCTGGCGGCCGCGACCCAGCTCCCGGCCGCCAGGGCCGCCGACTACCTCTTACTGGTGCACGACGATGTGGCGCTCGCCCCGGATGCGGTCGAACGCTTCCTCGAGGCGGCGGAGGGCATCAAGGGCGTCGAACGCGTCGGCGTCGTCGGCCCGAAGATCGTCGATTGGGACCAGCCGAGGGTCCTGCGGGAGGTGGGGCGCTCGACCGACCGATTCGGTCACCCCTATACCCCGCTCCAGGACGGCGAGCTCGACCAGGGGCAGTACGACCGCGTGCTCGAGGTCCTGTTCGTCTCCTCGGCCGTGATGCTGGTCTCGCGCGAGGCGTGGCAGCGGACCGGGCCGTTCGACGAGCGCTTCGCGGGTCACCACGACGACCTCGACTTCTGTTGGCGGGCCCGCCTGGCGGGGTTCCGGGTACTGATGACCCCCCTCGCCACCGCCCGGCACCGGGGTGCGACCTCCCGGGGCGAACGACCCGAGGAGGAGCACTCGAGGAGCACGCGCTACTACGCCGAGCGCGCCGCGCTGGCCTCGATGCTCAAGGACTACGGGGTCCTCACGTTGTTGTGGCTCCTGCCGGTGTACGTCGTGCTCGGACTGGCCCGGATGCTCTACATGGCCCTGTCGCGGCGGTTCGAGGACGCGTTCGACCTGCTACGCGCCTGGGGGTGGAACCTCCGGCACCTTCCCGGGACGCTCCGCAGAAGGGTCCGGGCCCAATCCGTCCGTTCGGTGGCCGACCGCAGGATCCGCCCGTTCATGGCGTCCACCTTCCGGCTCCCCAGGTGGTTCGAGCGAGCGGAGGAGTTCCTCGACGAGGGTCTGGAGGAATTCGACGACGAGGACCTCGGGCGCCCGCTGCCCCGCCGCGCGGCCAGGGTCGCGGCCGGCCACCCGGTCCTACTCGGGTCGATCCTCGCGATCGGGCTCGGGGCGCTCGCGGTGCGCCCATTCGTCGGTCCGGAGGTGCTCTCGGGCGGGGCGCTCGCCGCGTTCCCCGCCGACCTCGGCGACTTCTTCCGCGAGCTCGGGTCGGGGGTCCGAACGACGGTGCTCGGCGGCGTCCAGCCCGGAAGCCCCGCGCTCGCCGGGCTCGGGGCGGGGTCCTGGGTGGCCTTTGGGAGCACGGCGCTCGCGCAGAAGATCCTGCTCGGCGCCACGCCCGCGCTGGCGGGGATCGGGTCGTATCGGGCGATGGCGCGCCAGACTGGCTCGCCGGGCGCGGCCGTGGTGGCCGCGGCCGTGTACGTGCTCTCCGCCACGATGCTGTGGGGCTTCTCCGAGGGGCGGCTCTCCTTCCTGGTCGTGCTCGCGGTCCTCCCGCCCGCGTGGGACCGGATCGACGCCGCGTTCGCCCGGCGGGCACCGGAACGTCCGTTCCGGTTCGGCGTCGGGCTGGGCGTGGCGTTGTCGATCGGCGCGGCGTTCGCCCCGGCGATCGTCCTGCCCGTCGGGCTGTTCGCGCTCGTGAACCTCGTCGCCGGACGCCGACGCGGCCGTGGGTCGGCGCTGGTCGCCCTCGCCGCGCTCTCGGCGGCGTTGCTCGCCTTCCCCGTCGTGATCGCGGCCTCGGGCGATGCGGCCTCGTCGCTCACCTCCGAGATCGGGACCACGGACCCGTGGTCGCTCCTCCGGCTCGCTCCCGGGACCGGACCCGGGACATGGGCCGTCAGCGCGTTCCTCCCGGTCGCCGCGATCGTGTGCTTCGCGGGGGCGGGAGATCCGCAGCGGGGCCGGGCCTGGCGAGCGCTGCTGGTCGCGCTCTCGGGGACCCTCCTCGCGTGGGCGTCGGTAGCCGGCTATCTGCCGGCGGCGCTCACCAACGCGCCCGCGTGGATCGCGGCGGCCGCCGTGGCCGAGAGCGCCCTCGTCGCGTACGGGCTCTCGACCTTCGGCAAGGGTCTGGAACGGCAGGCGTTCGGCGCCCGCCAGCTGGGGGTGGCGGTCCTGGCCGTGGTGCTTTCGGTCGGCATCGCCGCGCAGGCCCTCCAGGTCACGTTCGCCGAGTGGGAGGTGCGGCCCAGCGGGCTCCCCCCCGCGTGGCCGGTGATCGCCTCGAGCGCGCCGGGGCCGTTCCGGATCCTGTGGCTCGGCGATCCCGACGGCGATCGGTTCCCCGCTCCCGGAGGCGACCCGATCTCGTTGGTCGAGGCAGGCGAGCGCACCGTGCGGTTCGGTCTCACCGATCGTGAGGGGGTGACCGCGCTCGATGAGGGGCGCGCGCGGTCGGGGAGGGGCTACGACGAGCTCCGCGGCGTCCTCGAGCGACTGCTCGCCGGTGGGACCCTGCACGCGGGCGCGTTGCTCGGCCCGTTCGGTGTCCGGTTCGTGATCGCCGGGGAGGGCGATCTACCCCCGGGTGTCGCTGAACGCCTGTCCGAGCAGCTGGATCTTGACCGTGTCCCCGCCGGCGGCCTGACGATCTTCCGGAACGCCGCCGCCCTGCCGACCGCGTTCGTGTCGTCGAACGCGCCGGTGCCCGATCGCGGTGACCCGGCGGCGGTCGAAGCCTCCCCGGCCGTGATCGCGCGCGAGCTCGGCGGGGGCGGCTCGTCCTTCACAGGAATCGCCGATGCGCCGGGGCACGTCGTGGTGACACAGCAGTTGGACGCGGGCTGGCGGGTCGAGAACGGGGGCGAGGTCCTCGCACCCTTCCCCGGCTACGGCTGGGCGATCGCCGCGCCCGTGCAGGCGGGGACGGTGGCCGTTCGCTTCACGGATCAATGGCTCCGCACCGTCGAGCTCGTCCTGCTTGCGCTCCTGTGGGTTCTCGCCGTCTGGGTGACGCGGAAGCCGGGGTCCGCATGAGAAGGCTGCAGCCGCTGGTCGCGCTCCTCGTCCCGGTGGCGCTGATCGCCGGCGCCGCGTACGCCGACCGCGATGCCACGCCCCGAACGTTCGCACCGGCGAACGAGGCACGTGCGACCTCGGGTGCTTGGTTCTGCCCGCACGGCGGCGGACCGGCGGGGTGGGAGGTCCGGCTGCAGGTGGCGAACCCCGGGGAGCGGAGCGCGACGGTCCGGGTCCGGTCCCTCGACGGAAACAAGCCCGGCGAGCCCGAGACGTTCGAGGTGCCTGCCGGCGGGTTCATGCAGATCCCGGTCGATTCGCGAGGCCGCGAGCGCTCGTCGATGGTCGAGTGGTTCGGCCAATGGGTGGCCGTCGGGTGGCTCGCCCACGCCGGTGGGGGCGAGGGGGGCGTGGCCGCCGAGCCGTGCGCCCCGGCGGCCGGCGGTCGCTGGTTCCTGCCGGACGGCACGACCGACGTCGAGAAGGATCACGACTACGTCGTCGTGATGAACCCGTTCGCCGGCGAGGCCGTCTTCTCCGTCACTCTGTTGTCCGAACGCAAGGAGCCGGTGCGACACGGCTCGCTCACCGACGTCGTCCTGCGCCCCTTCCGCAGCGTCGCGTTCGACCTTGGCGACGTGGTCCTCGGCGAGCCCACCGTCTCCGCGCTCGTCGACGTGTCCGTCGGACGGGTCGCGGCTGCGACGCTCGGCGTGGCGGATGCCGGCGGAATCAGGTCGGCCCTCGGGTATCTCGGGACCCCTCCGGGAGCCCTCACCTTCCCCGGCGGCGCCGACGCCGGCCGAACCGAGCTCGTCGTCATGAGCGCGGGAGCGGCCAACGGGGGACCTCGGGTGACGTTCGACGGCGACATCCTGGTTCGGGGCGGACCCGCCCAGGTGTTCGCCGGTCTCGCGGAGGCGAGCATGCCCGCAGCCGCCGCTCGGACCTTCCAGTCCACGACCTCGGGCCCGACCTCGGTCCGCCTCACGGTGTCGGGGCAGGACGTGGCGGTCGTACGGCGGACGTTCGGGGTGGTCTCGGACCAGGCGTCCGTCACCGGAGCCCTGCCCGCGTCGTCATGGATCGTCCTGCCCGCCGTCGCCGGGGAACCCTCGAACCCCGGCGTCGTACTGGCCAACCCCGGCGACGAGTCCGCCGTCGTCACGCTCGGTTTCCTCTCCCCGGGGCCCGCCGAGCAGATCAGCGTGAGAGTGCCGCCGGGCTCGACCGTGGAGGTGCCCGAGGAGTTCCTCCGGGTCGCCCCCGAGGTCGGGGTGAGGGCGGAGGCGACCTCCGGAACCTTCATCCCGGCGGCCGCGTCCTACTCGCTCGGTCACGATGGGTTCGCGACCTACGCGGTCGCGCTCGGGATCGCGATCCCCGATGGAGTCGTGTAGGCCCGTCCTGTATCCGGAGGGGCTCAGGTCTGGACGCTCGGGGCGCCGAATAGGATGATGTGTCTGGCGGCAACCGCCGTCAGGCTGACCTTCGACGAGGACGGGTCGGACGTGGCACGAGCGAAGCATCGACAGGGCGGGCGATGGCTGATCGCCGCGGTGACGATCGGCGTGCTGGCGGTCGTCACGGCGGGGACCACGTTCGCGGCCTACCGGTACGACGCTTCGACCTCGGACCGGATCCTGCCCGGCGTGTCGGTGGGCGGCGTCGACGTCGGCGGGATGAAGCGCGACGAGGCCGTCCGAACCCTTCGCGAGCTCGCCGAGCGGACGCTCTACGGCGAGCTGGTCGTGGAGGCCGCCGGCCACAGCTGGAACGTCACGCCTGCCTCGCTCGGGATGACGGCCAACGTCGAGGGGGCGGTCGCGAAGGCACTCGCCGTCGCGGACGACCTGTCGCTCACGTCGCGCGTCTACCACCGCCTGCGCGATGTGCCGGTGGATGTGTCGCTCGACCTGCGATTCGACGAGCATCGGCGCGAGGTCAAGGCATTCGTGCAGCAGGCGTTCGACGAGGTGGCCATCCCCGCGGTCGACGCCCGGTTCGCGCTCGTCGACGGCGAGCTCGTGACGAATCGGTCGCACACCGGCCGCGAGCTTGCGGTCGGCGCGGCCACCGACCAGATCCTCGAGGCGCTCGGGCAGCGCACCGAGGCGGTCGAGGTCCCGGTCCGAACGGTCGAGCCGTCGGTGACGACGGCCGGACTCGGTCAGTCGATCGTGGTGGATCTCTCCGAGAACCACCTGTACCTGTACGACGGGCTCAGGGTGGTGGCGAACTACCCGGTCGCGACGGCCGCGGCCGGCTACACCACGCCCGTCGGGACGTGGGAGGTCGTGGACAAGCGCGAGAACCCCACCTGGTACAACCCGGCAGAGGACACGTGGGGCGCGGACCTGCCGCCGAGCATCGCGCCCGGCCCGGGCAACCCGCTGGGCACGAGGGCGATCTACCTCAACGCCCCCGGGATCCGCATCCACGGGACGTACAGCTCGTCGTCGATCGGGACGTACGCGTCGCACGGCTGCATCCGGATGTACATCTCGGATTCGGAGGAGCTGTTCGACCTCGTCGACATGGGCACGCGCGTCATCATCAAGCCGTAGCCGCCGACCGTTCCTGTCACTTTTTCTGTCCGGCCCGGGAGATCCGTCCTTGCTCGAACCCTCGGGCCGAGATATCCTGGTCGAGTACTCCGCGGAGACCAAAGGGGCCACCCGGCGGCCACCGCGGAGTACATTCATTGGGGGTTCGGATCCCGACCCCCGCGGTCCCTCCAGTTCCGGACCGTGCTTGAAATCACATCCGTGTGATCTAGCATGCCCCTTCGTGCGGACCTGTTCCAGGATCGGCTGCTCGGTACCCGCCGCCACGACGGCCCTGGTCCGCTACGAGGCGCGGGAGATCGAGCTGAGGCCCCTCGTCGACGAGCCCGACCCGCATCTCGTCGACCTGTGCTCGGACCACGGGGCCCGGCTCACGCCGCCGCGTGGGTGGACGATCGACGGCGACGGGCTCCGACAGGCCGTCTCGGCCTGACGGCGCGCGGCCGCGTGGCCGTTCGGCGTATCCAGGCCATCCCCCGGACGATCGGTCGGACCACCCCTCGGAGGATGCGGCCGGAGCCCGCGGTGACCCCCAGAGTTGAGCGCGTCGGGCTATGGGCTCCGAGGGGGTCGCGGCCGAGGATACGTGCATGAACGAGAAGCGGGAGGGCACCTGCCCCGTCTGTCACCAGGGCGACCTGATCACGATCTCGATGAACGTGAGCGAGAACGATCTGTCCTTCACCACCTGTCACATGTGCGAGTCGAAGTGGTGGTATCGGGACGGCGAGAGCGTGCCGCTCCGCTCGGTCATCGGCTCGGTGCTGCAGCCCCGAACCTGAGGGTAAAGGGGTTCAGTACCATGCGGTGACCGTGTCGCCGCACCGAGATCTCGGACGCCTCTTCAAGGCCTACGACGTCCGCGGCGTCGTCCCCGACGAGCTCGACGAGGATCTCGCGCGTTCGATCGGGGCCGCGTTCGCCGAGTGGTCCGGGGTGGACGCCGTCGCGATCGGGAGGGACTGCCGCCTCTCGTCCCCGTCGCTCGCCGCGGCGCTCAGCGAGGGCATCACGTCCCGAGGGACCGATGTCCTCGACATCGGGCTTGCCTCGACCGATCTCCTGTACTTCACATCCGGCTCGCGATCGGTCGCGGGCATCATGCTGACGGCGAGCCACAACCCCCCCGAGTACAACGGGATGAAGTTCTGCCTCCCCGGCGCCAGACCCGTCGGGCAGGGCACCGGACTGGACGAGATCCGCGACCTGGCCGAGCGCAGCGCGTTTCCCCCCGGCGCGGCCACGGGCACCGCGCGGCGGGAGGAGATGCTCGAGGCCTACGTCGAGCATGTGCTCTCGTTCGTCGACGTGTCGGCGATGCGACCGCTCACGGTCGTGGCCGATACGGCCAACGGCATGGGAGGACTGGTGGTCCCGCCGGTGTTCGAGCGGTTACCGATGACGCTCGTGCATCTGTACCCCGAGCTCGACGGGACGTTCCCGAACCATCCCGCCAACCCGATCGACCCCGAGAACCAGCGGGACCTCAAACGCGAGCTCCTTGCCCGTACGGCCGACGTCGGGTTGGCGTTCGACGGCGACGCGGACCGCGTGTTCCTGGTCGACGAACACGCGGACGGGGTGAGCGGTTCGGAGGTCACCGCGTTGGTGGCGACCGCGATGCTCGAGCGGTACCCGGGCGCGGGGATCGTCTACAACCTGATCTGCTCCTGGGCCGTGCCCGAGGTGATCCGGGAGCATGGAGGTGAACCGATCCGAACGCGGGTCGGTCACTCGTTCATCAAGCAGGTGATGGCCGACACCGGGGCCGTCTTCGGCGGGGAGCACTCCGGCCACTACTACTTCCGCGAGAACTACCGAGCGGACTCGGGCTTGATCGCCGCGGTCGTGGTCCTCGAGCGGCTCTCGCGCTCGTCCGAGCCGCTGTCGGCGGTGCTGGCGCCGTTCAAGCGGTACCACGACTCGGGTGAGATCAACTCGCGCGTGGACGACCAGGACGCCAAGATCGAGGAGCTCGCGTCCGCGTACGAGGACGGCCGCCCGGACCGCACGGATGGGCTGACGGTAGAGTTCGAGGACTGGTGGTTCAACGTTCGGCCCAGCAACACCGAACCGCTCCTGCGGCTGAACGTCGAGGCGAAGACCGGGGAGCTCCTGGGGGAGAAGACCTCCGAGCTCCTGGAGCTGATCCGCGAAGGAGGACCGACGTGACACTCGACGCCGAGCTGCTCGAGATCCTGGTGTGCCCGAACGATCGGGGTGAGCTCGACTACCAGCAGGATCCCGAGATCCTCGTCTGCCGGACCTGCGGGTACCGGTATCCCGTGCGTGACGGCATCCCCGTCATGCTGATCGACGAGGCAGAGAAGCCCGCGACGGGTCGGACCGCGCGCAAACCCGCGGCCAAGAAGAAGGGCCGGTGACCGTCCTCGACGACCCCGCGGCGCTGCGCGCCGCCGACCCGGGAGGGATGCTCCAGTTCGTAACGCGCCTGGGCGACCACTGCCGCGAGGGCTACGCGCTCGGTCTCACGGCGCAACCCCTCCCCGCACCCGACGGGATCACCTCCATCGTGGTCTGCGGGATGGGGGGGTCGGCGATCTCGGGCGACGTCGTCGCCGCGCTCGCGGCGCCGCGCCTGCGGCTGCCGGTGCTCACCGTTCGAGCGCCGGAGCTGCCCGAGTTCTGCGGGCCCCACACGCTGGTCATCTCCTCGTCGTACTCGGGTGACACGGCGGAGACGGTCTCCCTGTTCGAGGAGGCCGTGGCGCGGGGGTGCCGGCTCATCGCCGTCACCGCGGGCGGCGAGCTCGGCCGGCGCGCCGAGGAGCTCGGGATCGGTCGCGTGATCGTGCCCGGCGGTCTGATGCCGAGGGCCGCGTTCGGCTACCTGTCGCTCGGTGCGCTCGGCGCGCTCGAGGCGATGGGGATCGTGCCGACGTATGCCGACGACGTCGAGGAGTCGATCGGGGAGTTGGCCGGCGTGGTTTCGGACGCGGGACCCGATATCCCGCCGGTGTCGAACCCGGCCAAGGAGCTCGTGCGCGCGATCGGCGATCGCGTCCCCGTCGTCTGGGGCGCCGAGGGGATCGGCGCGGTGGCGGCGACCCGCTGGAGGTGCCAGTTCAACGAGAACGCCAAGGTGCCCTCGTTCGCCGCCGCCCTTCCCGAGCTCGATCACAACGAGGTCGTCGGGTGGTCGGCGGGTCGCGGGGTCGGGTTCGCGGTCATCGGGCTCCGTCATCCGGGCGAGCACGCCGACGTCACCGCGCGCTTCCCACCCTCGCTCGAGATCGCGCGGAACGCGGGCGCCTCGGTCCACGAGGTGGAGAGCCGGGGGCGTTCGGAGCTGGCGAGGCTGCTGACGCTCGTGCAGCTCGGCGATCTGGTGTCCACGTACCTCGGCATCGCTCGCGGCGTCGACCCGTCGCCGATCGAGGCGATCGTGAACCTGAAGCGCGCGCTGGCCCAGGCATGAACGAGGTCCGAACGCTGCCCTCGCCCGGGGACGGGGTCTCGGAACGGATCGCCGAGGCGATCCGCGAGCGATCGCCGCTCGAGCCGGTCGTCGGCGTCGTGCTCGGATCGGGACTCTCCGAGGCCGTGGAGACGGTTCGCGCCGCGGCGGTCGGCGAGCAGGTGGAGCTCCCGTACGCGGATCTCCCCGGGTTCCCGGCGACGACCGTGGTGGGTCACGCGGGGCGGCTGTGGCTCGGGACCGTCGGCGACCGAGGGGTCGCGATCTTCCAGGGCCGCATCCACTTCTACGAGGGGCACGGGATGGCGCTGGCCTCGATCACGTCCCGCGTCGCGGCGGAGCTCGGGGCACGCACGATGGTGCTGACGGCCGCCACCGGGTCGGTGGATCCCGACATCGAGGCCGGGACGCTGGTCGTCCTGCGGGACCATCTGAACCTCATGGGGCAGAACCCCCTCACCGGGTGGCGGTACCCGGACGGCTCGCCCGCGTTCGTCGACGTCTCCCAGGTCTACGATCCCGAGCTGGCGGACTTGGCGTTCGCCTCGGCGCGGGCGCACCTGGTCGGGACGGATCGGGCCGGTCGCATCCGTCAGGGGGTGTACGTGGCGCTCCCCGGGCCGTCATACGAGACGCCCGCCGAGACCAGCATGCTGCGGCAGTTGGGGGCCACGGTCGTCGGGATGTCGACGGTCCCCGAGGCCGTCGCCGCTCGAGCCCTCGGGATGCGCGTGCTGGGTCTCGCCTTCGCGACGAACGCGGCTGGGGTGGAGGTCTCCCACGAGGAGGTCCTTGCGGCCTCGAAGGCCGCGGCAGGGACGATCGGCCAGGTCGTCTTGGAGCTCGTGGAACGCTTCTGATGTTGATCACACAGGGAAGGGAAGGGTGGACGCGATGGATTGCGACGTGAAGGACCTCGGCCTGGCGCAGCAGGGCCGAGAACGGGTGGAGTGGGCCGCGGGAGAGATGGGCGTGCTGGCGCTGATCCGGGCGCGGTTCGAGAAGGAACGGCCCCTGGCGGGTATCCGGATCGCGGCCTGCCTGCACGTGACGACCGAGACCGCGAATCTCGTGGAGACGCTCACGGCGGGCGGGGCGGACGTGTCGCTCTGCGCATCGAACCCCCTCTCGACCCAGGACGACGTGGCCGCGGCCTTGTGCGAGCAGAGCGGCGTCGGCGTGTTCGCGATCAAGGGCGAGGACCACGAGACGTACTACCGGCACATCGAGGCGGTGCTCGATCGACGTCCGCAGATCACGATGGACGACGGCGCGGACCTCGTGTCGCTGCTCCACCGCGAGCGTGGTGACCAGGTCTCGGACGTGATCGGCGGGACGGAGGAGACCACGACCGGCGTCATCCGCCTCCGGGCGATGGCCGAGGACGATGCGCTGCGGTACCCGATCGTGTCGGTCAACGACGCCAACACGAAGCATCTGTTCGACAACAGGTTCGGGACGGGACAGTCCACGGTCGACGCGATCATGCGCTCGACCAACCTCCTGCTCGCGGGTCGCACGTTCGTCGTCGCCGGCTACGGGATGTGCGGGCGCGGCGTGGCATCGCGGGCGAGGGGGATGGGCGCGCACGTCGTCGTCACCGAAGTCGATCCGCTGCCGGCACTGGAGGCCGCGATGGAGGGCTACCGCGTCCTCCCGCTGCGCGAGGCCGCCCGGATCGGCGACGTGTTCGTCACGGTCACCGGCGACACGAGCGTGATCCGGCGCGAGCACCTCGAGGTCATGAAGGACGGAGCGGTTCTCGCGAACGCCGGTCACTTCGACGTCGAGATCGACAAGAACGCGCTCGCCGAGCTCTCGGGAGGTCGCGTGCGGCGGATCCGGGGGTACGTGGACGAGTACACGATGGGGGACGGTCGCCGTCTGCATCTCCTCGGCGAGGGACGCCTCGTGAACCTCGCGGTGGCCGAGGGACATCCCGCGGCGGTGATGGACATGTCGTTCGCGAACCAGGCCCTGTCGGTCGAGTGGATCGTCAAGGGTCGCGGGACGCTGGCTCCCGGCGTCTACCCGGTGCCGGCCGAGATCGACGAGGAGGTCGCGAAGCTGAAGCTCCAGGCGATGGGGGTGGAGATCGACGCGCTCACGGCGGAGCAGCGGGATTACCTGAGCTCGTGGCAACAGGGAACCTGATCCCGGTGTCGGGAGGCCGCGCCCGGTGAGCGACCCGATCTCGGTCCGCGCCCGGTTCGAGCGCTTTCCGGCCACCGTCAAGGGTGCGTTCATCCTTCGCGGCGAGGACGCGAACCCGCACCAGGTGGTGGTCGGCAGCGCGCGGGTCGCGGCGCTGGGGGCCGGCGGCTCGAGCCCGGTGCCGATGGCGCCCGTGACCCTCGACGTCGTCCCGCATCGGGACGTGTTCGTCCCGTTCGAGCTCTCGCTGTCCGAGCTCGAGCCCGGTTGGTACACGCTCGTGTGCGACGTCGACGTCGATGGGTCGCCCGCGACGTACGACGGGGGCAGGCGCTTCTCCGTCCCGTGGCCGCGCGCGACCGTGCGTCGCGGGGCGGTGAAGGTCGGCCGTCACGTCAAGCTCGAGGGGACCACGGTCCACGTCGAGCAGGTGGACTGTGCGGGCGACTCGATCAAGGTGCACCTGCGCGTCGAGCCCGCCGCGGAGGTCACGTTGAAGCTGTTCGCCGACGGGCGTCGGCTGCAGGTGCTCGAGCTGGAGCTCGACGAGGTGACCGGACGCGGCAGGGCGACGGCATACCCCCTGCTGCGGACCGACCAGGCGCTGCGCGTCGAGCTCAAGGGGCGCGGCAAGGGTTCGGAGGCGGCGGTCGACATCCCGCTGCCGTGACACGCGGTGTCGGTAGCGCGGGATAGCGTGGTTCGGGTGCCGGCCCCGCTCCTCGACGTGCTGTTTCCCAAGCGATGTGCGGGGTGCGGTTCGGGGCCGTGGCCGTTCTGTTCCTCGTGCCGCTCGGAGCTGGTCGTGATCTCGCCACCGTGGTGCGAGCGATGCGGGGCGCCGGCCTCGCGCCCCGTCGCGTCGTGCCGGGACTGTCCGCCGGACGTCATCGCGATCGCACGGGCGCCGTTCGGGTTCGACGGGCCGATCCGTCGCGCGATCCATCGGTTGAAGTTCGGGGGGTGGCGCGCCGTCGCGGATGCGCTGGGAGTCGCGATGACCGAGACGTGGGCAGACATACCGTGGACGCTCAGCGCCATCACGTGGGTGCCGCTGTCCCGAGAGCGACTCGCGGCACGCGGCTACGACCAGGCCCGCGCGCTGGCGCGGGCGATCGCCCCCAGGATGGGCGTACCCGCCCTCCCGCTCGTGCGGCGGCTCGGGGACCCCGGACCACAGGCTCGCCGCGGGGCGGCCCTGCGGCGAGAGGCGATGCGCGGGGTGTTCGAGGCCGAGGGCGGCTCGGGCCGAGTCGTGCTCGTCGACGACGTGCTCACCACCGGCGCCACCGGCGGAGCGTGTGCCGCCGCGCTTCTGGAGGGTGGGGCCGAGGCGGTGGGGCTGCTCACGGCCGCCCGGGCGGTGTCCTCGGCGCGGCGGCCCCGACCTATACTCGGCCACGGGCTCGCGTCCGGGTCTGTGGTTGCCCCGGGGAACGGATCCCCGGCAGTCGATGCCAGCCGCGGGCGAAGCGACCCACGTAAGCCGACCCTTGGTCGGTGAGCATGGCGCGGTTTAGATGTAAGTCCTGCCCCGTGGGGGAGACCTCGGCGGGAGAGGGTGCGAAGCCGACCGATGGTCGACGATCATCCCGGCAGGCGGATGTGGGGCCAAAGACCAGGTCAGCCGGACGCGAGCCTCTTCGCTCGGGACCGCCGAGCGCGGAGGGTCGAACTCGGGGTACGTTCGCAGTGGCGGGGCCCAAGGGACGGAGCGGGAACGGCCCCGCCGAGCGGCCAGGGGAAGCGGCCAGGGGAAGTTAGATGGAGTTCGTCCTCATAGGTCGGGGGGAACGCGTGGCCCCGCGCCTCCGGCAGGTGACAGAGCACAAGCTCGGCAGGCTCGAGCGGATCGAGCCCCGGATCACTCGCCTCGAGGTCGAGGTGATCGCGGAGAAGAACCCGCGGCGTGGCGGCATCCACCGTGTGGAGGCGGTCGCCGCGGCGCCCCGCAAGTCCTACCGTGCCCACGCCGAGGCGAAGGACGTGGAGTCGGCGCTCGACGCGGTGGTGGAGCGGCTCGAACGCCAGATCCGAGACCACCACGAACGTCGGCTGGCTTGGCGGAACGCGGGTGCCGGTCGCGTAAAATCCGGGCCAGCCGCCCGGCGGGATCGCCGAGCCAGAGGTCAGGAGCGCGGAGTGACCGACAAGGCCGACACCGGCAAGGCCGAAACCGGCATCGCCGACACCGCCGCGGGCGACGCCGGCTCCGAGAAGCTCCGGGTGCTCGTGTGCGATGACCACGCCCTGTTCCGGCGGGGGCTGAAGATGGTGCTCGACGAGGAGCCCGATCTCGAGCTCGTCGGCGAGGCGTCGGATGGGGCCGAGGTGGTCGTGCGCGCCCAGGAGCTCATGCCGGACGTGATCCTGATGGACGTCCGCATGCCGAAGCGCTCGGGGATCGAGGCCGCCGGCGAGATCAAGGACTCCCTGCCGCACGTCAAGATCCTGATGCTCACGATCAGCGACGACGAGGCGGACCTGTACGAGGCGATCAAAGCGGGCGCCTCCGGCTACCTGCTGAAGGAGATCCCGATCGAGGAGGTCGCCGACGCGATCCGGTCGGTGTGGGCGGGGCAGTCCCGGATCAGCCCGTCGATGGCGAGCAAGCTGCTGACGGAGTTCGCGGCGATGAGCAGGTCCTCGGATCAGAAGCCTCAGATGCCCGCACCCAAGCTCACCGACCGTGAGATGGAGGTGCTTCGGCTCGTGGCCCAGGGGCTGAACAACCGGGACATCGCCGGGAAGCTGTTCATCTCCGAGAACACCGTCAAGAACCACATCCGGAACATCCTGGAGAAGCTCCACCTCCATTCGCGCATGGAAGCCGTCGTGTATGCCGTGCGCGAGAAGATGATTGAGATCACCTAGCGCCGTCAGGTTCGAGACCTCCGGTACCATAGGGGTTCCAAACCCCTTCCACGCCGAGGCGAAGCATGGTCATCGAGAAGCTCGGGCAGTTCGGCGAAGGCCGCAAGAGGAAGCAGCTCGGACAGACAGCCGGGCTGGTCAACACGTACGAGCCCGAGGTCGAGGACCTGTCCGACGCCGAGCTCGCGGCCAAAACGGCCGAGTTCCGGCAGCGGCTCGAGTCGGGGGAGACCCTCGACGACCTGCTGCCCGAGGCGTTCGCGTGCGTCCGGGAGGCCGCGAGGCGGACGATCGGGCAGCGGCACTTCGACGTCCAGGTGATGGGCGCGATCGCGCTGCACCAGGGCAACATCGCCGAGATGAAGACCGGCGAGGGCAAGACCCTGACCTCGACCATGGCGGCATACCTGAACTCCCTCGCCGACGGGGTGCACGTCGTCACGGTCAACGATTACCTGGCCAAGCGCGACTCGGAGTGGATGGGTCCGATCTACCGGGTGCTGGGCGTCTCGGTGGGGCTGATCCAGTCGCAGATGTCGCCGTCCGAACGCCGCCCGGCGTATGCGGCCGACATCACCTACGGGACCAACAACGAGTTCGGATTCGACTACCTGCGAGACAACATGGCGATGCGCCCGGAGGACATGGTGCAGCGTGGCCACGCCTACGCGATCGTCGACGAGGTCGACTCGATCCTGATCGACGAGGCTCGGACGCCGCTGATCATCAGCGGCATGGTGGCCGACAGCGCGAAGTGGTACCAGACGTTCGCGCGGCTCGCGCCCCGGCTGCGTCGGGACGAGGACTACGAGGTCGACGAGGCCAAGAAGACGATCGCCGTGACGGAGGCCGGCGTCGCGAAGGTGGAGGAGGCACTCGGCCTCGACAACCTGTACGAGCACGTGCATACGCCGCTCGTGCACCACCTCCAGAACGCGCTGCGTGCGAAGGAGCACTACCACCGCGACGTTGAGTACCTCGTGACGGGTGGCGAGGTGAAGATCGTCGATGAGTTCACGGGCCGTGTGCTCGAGGGCCGGCGTTACTCGGAGGGGCTCCACCAGGCGATCGAGGCAAAGGAGGGCGTTCGGATCAAGGAGGAGAACCAGACCCTCGCGACGATCACGATCCAGAACTACTTCAAGATGTACGAGAAGCTCGCGGGCATGACCGGTACGGCCAAGACGCAGCTCGCCGAGTTCCAGTCGGTCTACGACCTCGATGTGGCCGAGATCCCGACCAACCGGGAGATGATCCGCGACGACCAGCAGGACCTGATCTACAAGACGGAAGACGCGAAGTGGAACGCGGTCGTCGAGGACATCTCGGATCGCCACGAGCAGGGCCAGCCGATCCTGGTCGGCACGGTCTCGATCGAGAAGTCGGAGAAACTCTCGACGCTCCTGAACCGCCGCGGCATCGAGCATCACGTCCTCAACGCGAAGAACCACGAGAAGGAAGCGATGATCGTCGCGCAGGCGGGCCGCCTCGGCGCCGTCACGGTCGCGACGAACATGGCCGGCCGAGGCGTCGACATCCTGCTGGGCGGCAACCCCGAGTACCTGGGCCGCCAGGAGATGGCGGCCCGCGAGTGGGATAACGACCGTTACCTGCTGTTCGAGATGGAGCCCGAGGAGCGCGTCGAGTACGAGGCCGAGTACGACCCGATCCTCCGCAAGTTCAAGCAACAGACCGACGCCGAGCACGACGAGGTCGTCGCGGTCGGCGGGCTCTACGTCCTGGGCACCGAGCGGCACGAATCGCGACGCATTGATAACCAGCTGCGGGGCCGTTCGGGGCGCCAGGGCGACCCCGGGGCCTCGCTGTTCTACCTGTCCCTCGAGGACGACCTGATGCGGATGTTCGCCTCGGAGCGCATCGGATCGATCATGGAGCGGCTGAAGTGGCCGGAGGACGAGGCCATCACGGCCAAGATGGTCACCAAGGCGGTCGAGGGCGCGCAGCGGCAGATCGAGGAGCTGAACTTCGAGCGACGCAAGAACGTCCTCAAGTACGACGACGTCATGAACACCCAGCGTCAGGTGATCTACGAGGAACGCGAGAAACTGCTGTCGGGTGAGGACTTCAAGGACCAGGCGATCCGGATGGTCGAGGACGTCGTCCGCCGGACGGTCCAACGGCTTGCGCCGGAGGAGGTCTTCAACGAGGAGTGGGATCACGAGCTCGTGCTGACGGGCCTCACCGAGGTGTTTCCGACGACGATCTCGGCCGACGACCTCGAGGAGATGGTCAGCTCCTCCGAGCTGGAGGAGCGCAGCGTCGAGGACGCGCTCGAGCGGTACGAGGAGAAGGAGCAGGCGCTGGGCTCGCAGACGATGCGGGAGCTCGAGCGACTCGTCCTGCTCAACATCACGGACACGAAGTGGCGCGAGCACCTGTACGAGATGGATTACCTGCAGGAAGGCATCCACCTGCGGGCGTACGCCCAGAAGGACCCGCTCACCGAGTACCGGCGGGAGGCGTACCTGATGTTCGAGGAGCTCACCGATTCGATCCAGGACGACTTCGTCAAGTACATCTACCGAGTGGAGCTCGTGCGCCAAGACGAGCCCGGTCGTCCCCGGCCCCAGCGGGTGCAGACGACGCACGGGGACCAGGCCCAGGGCGAGGCGGGCGGAGGGGCCCAGGCCAGGAGCGGAAAGGTGCCGCGGAACGCCCCTTGCCCGTGTGGGAGTGGCAAGAAGTACAAGAAGTGCCACGGCGCGGTCGCCTGACGGACCTCGAAAATGAAGGAGGCCGGCCCCGGTGGGGCCGGCCTCCTTCGCGCCTGGAGAGGGGGGTTACCTCACCGGCACTGTCCGCAGACGCTCCCGTTCACGACGAGCGGCTCGTGGTGGACCGTGACCGGACCGAAGTCGCGGACGGGCCCCACCCCGGTGCCTCCGGCGGGGGTCGAGCGGCCAACCACCATGGCCATCGTCACGATCACCGCGGCCACCAGCAGGATCGCGACCACGGCGAGCCGTGCCCTGGCCAGGTAGGTCTGTTCGATCGGGAGGCTCGCGCTCCTGGTGGCCATCTCGTTCCTCCGGCGTCTCGGTTCGGTGGTTCGGACGAACCGTACGTGGGCAGCGCCGAGCGCTCGGTGGTGCACGGCACCGGTCGGAGGTGACGTGCGACACACACGCGCGGACGCCCCGGCCCGATGGCCGGGGCGTCGCTCGACGGTGCGCTCAGCCGCGCTGGTGTCGGTCGTAGATCTCGGCCGGGCGCCCATTCCCGAGCCCGCCCGAGAGCTCACTCGGCGTGGTGGTCCCGAGCGCGCCTCCGGCGAACTTGTGCCTGATCCCGCCCGAGAGCTCGGTCGGCGTGTTGGCCGCCGTGCCTCCGACGATCCCCCCGACGATCCCAGCGGACATCTCGCTCGGGGTGTTGGCCGCCGTGCCTCCGACGAACGTCTGCTCCGCCCCGCCGACGATCCCGCCGCTCAGCTCGCTCGGCGTGTTGACCACCTGCCGGCCGACGAACGTCGTCTCACCTTGCCGCCCCGCGTCGCGGTCGACCGAGATGGCGACCACGGCGATCGTCAGCATGACGAGCGATGCGAGGAACGCAGCGAAGAAGATGGAACCGCCCGCCCTCGGCGCCTGCAATGTTCCGACCCTGGTGCTCATCGTCCCCTCCCTTCGGGTTCCCTGCTTCGGTCTGTCTCGAGGCGACCGTAGACCGGACGCCCCGCCGGGTCGGTGCTGCGAGGCACCCGGCCGACGTGACCTCGCTCACCCGTAGGCGCGATCGGGTCGCGACCCGAGGGGTTCCCGCCGGCGGCCGTGCCGGGACCTTGTCGCATGCCGTTACGATGGCGCGACGATGGATGACCACACCCAGACGCTCGCCGAGCTCGCCAAGCGCATCGCGTCGGCCAAGGAGTTCCTTTGACGTCGACGCCAAACGATCGAAGGCGAGCGCGCTCGAGCGCGAAGCGTCGGATCCGTCGCTCTGGGACGACCCCGCCCGCGGCCAACAGCTGACCACGACGCTCGCCCGCCTGCGGGCCGAGATCGAACGCTACGACGCGCTGGTTCGCCGGCTCGAGGACGCGCGAACGATGGACGAGCTCCTCGAGGATGAAGCCGATCGCGAGATGGCGACCGAGCTCGCCCGCGCCGTCCGAGAGCTCGAGCGCGATGTGGAGAGGCTCGAGCTCGCGACGCTGCTCGGCGGCGAGTACGACCACAACGACGCGGTCGCGACGCTGCACGCCGGAGCCGGCGGAACCGAGTCGCAGGACTGGGCCGAGATGCTCCTTCGCATGTATCTGCGATGGGCCGAGCGCGAGGGCATGCAGGTCGAGGTCGACGAGGCACTTCCGGGCGACGAGGCCGGCATCAAGACCGCGACGTTCATCATGCACGGTCCGAACGCGTACGGCCTGCTCTCCGCCGAACGCGGCGTGCACCGGCTCGTGCGGATCTCGCCGTTCGACGCGCAGAAACGCCGGCACACGTCGTTCGCGAACCTCGACGTCATCCCGCTACTCGAGGATACCGACGAGGACGATATCGAGGTCGACCCGAAGGACCTGCGGATCGACGTCTACCGCTCGACCGGCCCTGGAGGACAGTCGGTGAACACGACGGATTCGGCGGTCCGGATCACCCACCTGCCCACCGGGATCGTCGCCGCGGTGCAGAACGAGCGCTCGCAGCTGCAGAACCGTGCAGTGGCGATGCGGATCCTCAAGGCTCGTCTGGCCGAGCGGATGCGCCAGGAGCAGCAGAACAAGCTGGAGAACCTCCGGGGCGAGCGCAAGGGGATCGACTTCGGCTCCCAGATCCGCTCCTACGTCCTGGCGCCGTATCGGCTCGTGAAGGACCACCGGACCAACGTCGAGATCGGCGACGTCGATCGGGTCCTGGACGGCGATCTGGAGGAGTTGATCGAGGCCGAGCTCCGCCGCAGGGCCGAGTCTGGGGATAACCCGAGGCACAAGGACGAGCGCGCCGAACCTTCGCAGTAGGTCGTTGGTCTTCGGCGCGCCGGGGTAAGGGTGAGATGCGCCCGACATGCTTGCCGTTGGGCCGCGGAGCCACGAGAATCGATGACATCGCGGGAGGAGCCTGAGCGCTGTCCGAGAAGACGAAACGTGGCCTCGAGATCTCGATCACCGCGGTCTTCGTACTCTCACTCCTGTTGGTCGGGGCCGTCCTGATCTTCTCCGGTGGAACCGCCTCCGCCGAACAGTTCGCGACACTCCGCCTCCTCGATGGGCAGGTCGGGATCCAGCGCGGCAACGGCACGTTCGAGACGGGACAGGACGGCGCGTCGCTCCGCGAGGGAGATACCGTGCGGACCGGCCCCGACGGGCGGGCGTCGATCGAATACTTCGATGGGAGCCTCACCCGCCTCGACTTCGACACGTCGTTCACCCTGGTGACCCTCGAGAGCCTTGGAGATGCGCCGGCATCGAGGGTCATCGAGAGCAGTCAGGCCCAAGGCAACTCCTACCATCGCGTAGCGGAGCTGTCGGACGCCCGGAGCCGCTTCGAGATCGAGACCCCGACCGCGACGGCGTCGGTCATCGGCACGGGGTACGCGGTGCTGGTGGACGGTGGATCCACGACGATCGCCGTGCTGGACGGGGTGGTCACGGCCAGGGGATCCGGCGGGTCCGTGGAGATTCCCACGGGCGACATGGCGGTCGTCGGGACCGACGGCGTCGTCGGGCCGATCCAGGCGATCCCCCCGGAACTGCTCGACGGCGACTGGCTCACGTTCAACCGATGCGCCGATCATGACACCCCGGCGTGCTCCGATGGCGACGAAGAGGGGCCCGAGGGCGAAGGAGGCGGGGCCGGGGGCCAGGGAGACGGGCCCGGGGGCCAGGGAGGCGGACACGAAGGACCGACCGGACCGTCGAACGGATCCGGCCAGGGGGAACAGGGGTCGCCCCCGCCGAGCCCCACCACGGGCGCCGGCGGTGAGGGCGACACGACCGGCGGTACGCCGCCGCCGTCACCGCACGACCGGCCGCCGCGGGCGGGGTTCTCGGCGACCCCACGGCTCGGACCCGCCCCGCTGCGTGTTCGGTTCGCGGATTCATCGCACGACCCCGATGGCGATTCTCTGGCGCGGCATTGGAGCTTCGGTGACGGGTCGGCTCAGTCGGGCGGTCAGACTCCATCTCACACGTACCACGATCCCGGCCGGTACACCGTGACGCTTACCGTGTTGGACCCGAAGGGCAAGCGGGACGCGACGAGCAAGGTCATCCGGGTCGGATCGGCGGCGGCGGTCTTCGACCACATCGTCATCTCACCCTCGAACGCGACGATCCAACCCGGAGGCTCGCGCTCGTACACCGCGCAGGCGTTCGATACCGATGGCGGCTCGATGGGCAACGTCACGGCGGACACGATCTTCTCGATCGCGCCCAACGGGTCATGCGGCGGCAACACCTGCACCGCGCAACAGCCGGGAGCGCATACGGTGACGGGGACCTACCGCGGCGACAGCGACCAGGCGGCGCTCATGGTCAAGGACGAGGCACCACCGCCACCGCCATCGTGCCCCACGTACGCGCTGGCATTCCACGTTCGTCCGCCGGCGAACCAGACGGCCGGGCACCAGTTCAACGTGCAGATCCGCGTCGGTGTCCTCGACGACGGATCGAGCGACGGACCGCTGAGCATCAACCTGTCCCTGCAGGGCGGCGCGTTCAGCGGTGGCGAGACCTCCGCAACGTGGACCGGGCAGGGGATCGTGAACTTCAATCACCTCACGATCGACGTGCCGGGGAGCTATGCGATCTCGGCCTCGGCGGACTGCGCGATCTCCACGGACCCCACACCCATCACGATCACCGACGGATCGAACGGGAGCGCGAAGACGGGGGGCTCGGCGCTGGGTCTGGTGGTGACGATCCCATGGATCCGCCGGCGCCGCCGCGGCCGCTGAATCGATCCCTCACGATCACGAACACCAGCGCGACCGCGAACCCGAGCCAGGCGATCGCCGAGAGCGCGAGCCCCGTCCCGATCGCCGGCTCGCGGTACAAGAGCCGGACGTCGTGGCGGCCCGGGGGGAGCGCCATCCCCTGGAGGAACCCATCGGTACGCAGCACCGGCACCGAACGGCCGTCGAGCGTCGCCGACCAGCCCTCGTCCCAGGCGTTGCGGACGAGCAGGATCGACGGGACGGAGGCCTCCGCCTCGATCCGGACGTCCTCGGGCGATGCCTCCCGGTAGGTGGCGGTCCCCTCCAGGCCATCGAAAGCCGGGCTCGAGCCGGGCTCGGACTCGAGGACCGCGCCGGCGGCCGGGTCGAACCCCGGCTCGAGGACGGCGTCCAGCGCCGCCCGCTCGCCGCTCACCACCGTCCAGGAGGGAACCACGGAGACCCGCGGCTCGGCGTCGTCGATCTCGACGAGGCGGTAGGCGCCCTCGGTCTCGATCGTCCGGCCCGAGATGCCGGGCGGCAACGGACTCGTGATCCCCTGCGGCACGATCAGGTACCGGACGCCGAGCATCCGGAGGTCGGTGAGGGTCGGGACCTGGAGCACGGCCGCGTTGTAGAAGACGGGGAGCCTGTTGGTGTCATGGACGTACGCCCAGTAGCCCGGGAGCTGGACGGGGGAGTAGCCGAGCGTGTCCGGCACCTCGAACAGCACGGAGCGTCCGATCAGCAGCGCCGGCCAGTCGAACTCATTCCGTGTGAACAGGTAGCCCTTGTTGAAGTTCGCGTCGGGGCGGATCCACGCGAGGTAGCGACCGTCGGAGCCCCCTGAGCGTTGGATCGCTCGAGCGATCGGGCCCGGCGAGAGGTAGTCGTGCACGTCGACATCGGGCCACCGGAGCGGCGCGGCGACCAGCGTGGCGTGGGTTCCGCTCTCCAGGCCCAGGTACACGGTGCCGCCGTCGTACACGGACGACCAGATCGCGCCGGCCAGGAGCTCGGCCCCGAGCACGACGCAGAGCACGACCGGCGCCCACCGTCGTCCGTGCGCGAGCGCCCAGACGACGCCGACGACCGCGACCGATGCGATCACGAAGATCGTGAGCCGACCGACCCGTGCGCCCATCAGCAACGGCACAACGAGGAAGACCGCGAGTCCGGCACCGATCCACCGCATCGCGTCCCCGAACGCCGGCCGGTGATCCAGGACCCATTGGATGCCGATCGCCCCAAGCGCCGGGACGATCAGGAACGCGAGGTAGCGCAGGCGGCTCGGGTTGTGCAGGTACACGTCGCCGTACGGCAACGAGAGCGCGAACGAGCGGAACCACCCCGCGCCCACCAGCACCGTGTTCGTCAGCAGATACGCGACGACCGCCACCGCACCCAACGCGGCGACCAGGTACCGTCGCGCCGAGTCCCGCAGCGAGAACACCACGAAGAGCAGGATGGCCGCTCCCACGTACCCTCCGGGCGTCGAGGCGAGCGCGAGCGGCCATGCGGCCCAGATGCCGGTGGCGGAGATCGGGACGTCCTCCGTGGTCGCGCGAGCCCGGGCCACGGTCCCCACGATCGCGCCGTATCCGTCGGACAGGCTCGACCTCTCGAGGACGGCGAAGTGCGGGACCAGGATCGCGAGGTTCGCGAGCGGGAGGAACAGGAGGAACGCGAGCGACCACCCCGCGGCGGATCCGGCGCGAAGCGTCCCACGCCGCACCTCCCGAATCGCTCGGGCGACCACGTAGGCAACCACCAGGCCCGTCGCCATCACGAGGCCGTGCGACAGGTGGGAGGACGCCACCTGTCCCCACGCGAACGCCGCCAGCGCGAGCCACGCGAGCCGCCGCCACCCCGAGCCCGCGAAGAAGCCGGACGCTCCCACCATGATGAACGGCGTCCATGCGAGCGTGCCGGCGAACGGCAGGCTGATCGCCAGGATCGAGGCGGACACCGCCATCGATATCGAGAGCCCGCCCGCGGTGGCCGCGATCCGCTCGAGCCCCTCCTTCCGCAGGAACCAGAACAGCCCGAGGCCGGCCAGGATCGGGTTCAGGACGATCAGCGCGCGGAGCCCGCCGCCGCAGCCGAACACCCACGACGACGCCATCGTGGGGAGCGAGAGCCACCCGCTCTGCGGGTCCGCCGCGAACCACGTCCCGGACATCTCGAACGGGTTCCACAGCGGGACGTGACCGTCGGCGATCGCCCGCCCGAGCATGCACGAACGGGGGAGCCAGAAGGACAGGATGTCGGGGTGCTGATCGGATAGGTTCGGCAGGAACGCGATGCCTCGCAAGGCGAACAGGACAGACCCCACGATGAGCGCGGGCCCCGCGGCCGCTCGCAGCATCCGACGAACCGTCGACGGTGGGGGTGACGCGCCGGCGCGCGTGGGGTCGCGCTGGGGCCGCGTCGCCGTTTCCATCGCCTCAGGCTAATCGAGGCCGCTTCGTTCCTGTTGCGGAGGGGGTCTGTTAGACTCCGCGCCGGTTCGGCCCCCCGGATCACGCTAAGGACCCCACCATGATCAGTCTTCAGCACGTCACGAAGGTGTACCGGAACGGGACGACGGCGCTCGAGGACGTCACCGTCGACGTGGAGAAGGGTGAGTTCGTCTTTATCGTCGGCCAATCGGGCTCCGGCAAGAGCACGTTCATCCGCCTCCTGCTGAAGGAGGAGGAGGCATCCAAGGGCGACATCTACGTCGCCGGGAAGAACCTTGCCAAGCTGACCACCTGGAAGGTGCCGCACCTTCGCCGCAACATCGGGACGGTCTTCCAGGACTTCAAGCTCCTGCAGGACAAGACGGTGTTCGAGAACGTCGCGTTCGCGCTCGAGGTGATCGGCAAGCCCAAGCACGTGATCGATCAGCGCGTGCCCGAGATCCTCGAGCTCGTCGGGCTCGGTGACAAGCTCAACAACTTCCCCGACGAGCTCTCCGGCGGCGAGCAGCAGCGCGTGTCGATCGCCCGAGCCTGCGTGAACCGCCCGCTGGTGCTCCTTGCCGACGAGCCCACCGGGAACCTCGACCCGTCGACCTCGGTCGAGATCATGCGCCTGCTCGACAAGGTCAACCGCATCGGCACCACCGTCGTGATGGCCACGCACGACCAGGCGATCGTCGACGCGATGCGCCGCCGCGTGATCGAGCTCGACAAGGGCAAGGTCATCCGCGACCAGGCCCGCGGGGTGTACAGCTAGTGCCGCGCTTCGAGTACCTCTTCCGTGAAACCACCTCGGGGCTGCGTCGGAACGGATTGGTGGCGTTCGCCGCAATCTCGACCACGTTCATCGCGCTGTTCCTGTTCGGCCTCTCGTTGCTGATCTCGCGGCAGGTGAGCCTGATGATCGAGGCGACCACCGGCAACGTCGAGGTCGCGGTATACCTCTCCGATCCGGTGAACCCGTCCACCGTGAGCTCGCTCACGAAGACGCTCACCGACCTCCCCGTGGTGGCGAACGTCGATTACGAGAGCAAGGACGAGGCGTGCGAGCGGTTCCGGACGCTGTTCGCCGAGCAGCCGGCGCTGGTCAACAACGTTGACTGCGACGCGCTCCCCGCGTCGCTGCGCGTCAAGATGGAGGATCCCGAGCAGTACTCCCAGGTCGCCGCGGTGCTCAAGGGGCAACCGGGCATCGACCAGATCGTCGACCAGAGCGCGTTCCTGGACCGGCTGTTCGCCGTCACCCGGGTGTTCCGGGTCGGCGTGCTGCTCGTCGCGTTCGTGATGCTCGTGTCGGCGTCGATCCTGATCGCGAACACGGTCCGGATGGGGCTGTTCGCGCGCCGCAAGGAGATCGGGATCATGAAGCTCGTGGGCGCGACCAACTGGCGGATCCGGATGCCGTTCCTCGTCGAGGGGCTGTTCGAGAGCTTCATCGGGGCGATCGCGGCGATCCTGTTCCTGTTCGCGATCAAGGTCGCGTTCATCGAGCCGCTCAACGAGTCCGTGCAGTTCATCCCCTGGATCGTGAACAAGGACCTGATCGCGATCATCCCGATCCTGCTCGTCGCGGGGGCGATCGTCGCCCTGCTCGCCGGCCTCGTCGGGATGCGGCGCTTCCTCGACGTCTAGGGCTCGCCATGAGTCCGAAGGGTGACCCGGAAGGTCAGAAGACCGTCGTCTCCAACCGCCGGGCCCGGCACGACTACGAGATCCTCGAACGCTACGAGACGGGCATCGTGCTCACCGGGGCCGAGGTGAAGTCGCTCCGCGGCGGGCGCGGCTCGCTCGCCGAGGCGTACGCGCGCGTCCGGGGCGACGAGGTGTGGCTCGAGGGAATGCACATCCCGCCGTACGAGCAGGCGATGGACAAGGCCCGCTGGGAGCCCACGCGTGCGCGGAAGCTCCTGCTGCATCGCAAGGAGATCGAGCGCCTGATCGGCAAGACGGCCGAGAAGGGGCTCGCGCTGATACCGCTGCGGGTCTACTTCGTGCATGGGCTGGCCAAGGTGGAGCTCGGGCTCGCGCGGGGCAAGCGACAGTTCGAGAAGCGCCAGGCGATCGCCGAGCGTGAGCACCGGCGCGAGATCGATCGCGAGGTCGGGCGGCGCCGCTAGCCGGGCCGGGCCCACCCGTATACTTGTTGGCACAACCGAATATGGGGGTGCACTGGCTTCGACCTGAGCGAGAACCGCTCAGGGGAAGCGGGCCGAGGTCCCCGGATGCCTCGTTAAAAGCCGGGACCAACACAAGCGCCGATAACGATTACGCGCTCGCTGCCTAGGTAGCTAGGTAGCCGTCCCCTCCCGGTCGCCTGCGACGGGAGGATGGGCGTCGTGAGCAGGCTCACGGTTACGGCTCCGCCCGGGGGCCGCAGCCGGACATCGAACCCGGGCTGGCCGAGAGGTCCTCCGCCGGTGGGAGCCTCGAGGCGAGACCTTCCCACCGGCTGCGCCCGGAGAAGCCCTGAACGGTCGCCCGGGGACGGGGGTTCGATTCCCCCCACCTCCACTTGGATCCGACGAAAGCCCTGCTAGAGGGAGACGTTCTTCCCATTCAGCGGGCAGCCGGTGGGCAGGACCCCTATCCTCTCGCCTCTCGGAGGGACAGACCCTCCAGAGGAGGCGGGCTGTGGCGTGGATCATCGAGCGGGCGCTCATGTCGACCCTGAGTGGCGACGATGTGGCCGCGCTGCTCGACTGAGGCGACCGGCGGATAGCCCAACCCCACCTACGGCTCGATCAGCCTTCCGTCGGGGCGAACTACGGCGTTCGCCGGCGTAGGAGTCTCCGCGCCGAGCTCTCCGCGTCCGTATCGAAGGCCCCCAATGTCCCTCCCGAAGGCAACTCTTGGCTTGGGGGCATCGATCCACAGCACATAGTTGACCCATGGAGAGCTTGGACGCGTGAAGAACGTCGCGGAGCAATAATCACCCACCTTGATCGTCCATCCAGCCACGTAGGCTCGCGGGAATCCTGCCGTCGCGATGGTCGCCTGCGCAGCGCGGTTGCCCGCAAGGTTCCAGCGCTCGAGGCACTCAGTCGTCGATGGTGGGTGCGGGCCACACGACGAAAGAGAACAGAGGACCACGACGAGCATGACGAGTTGCAGAATGCGGATGATCGACCGAGTCTGATCCATGCCACCTGGGACCAGACAATCTAGTCAGAGGTTCCGTGGTATCGGCCCACCACGGGCATGAATGAGCCAGGACGACCGATTGCAGGGTCGCCTCCCCGCGCCGAGCTCGTTCACGTCCTGATGCTGCCCGACCGATGACTAACCGTGCAGCAGCGGACGAAGAGCAGGCTCCTTGCGGGATTCGGTTTCGTGTGGATCATGGTCGGGTGCTGCGAGAGGTTGACTGGTAGACGCCAGCGGCGTAAGGCAGCGAAGGCTCTTGAATCCGAGAGGAGCTCTTCTCTAGTTTCGGCGCCGTTCAGCGTCAGCGGGTCAACACGAGGCTAACAAGCGACCGACCCGTTCCGAACG
>Ga0075434_100000369_pt1 | contig 32662 bp, 33 predicted proteins | sample RhiMethybrSRZTD3_FD_75298 | JGI IMG/M metagenome (GOLD analysis project Ga0075434, IMG submission 75298) | Populus rhizosphere microbial communities from Tennessee, USA - Rhizosphere MetaG P. TD hybrid SRZTD3 | ecosystem: Host-associated > Plants > Roots > Rhizosphere > Soil | place: USA...
TCGAACCGTTCCGGACGATGCTCACGCCAGCCAGCTCCACAACAGCCGCCATGGGTTCAACCTACAGTTTTGGCCTCCGGTTTTTGGCCGACTGAGCGCAGCGAGCGGAGCAATCAAACCGGATCGCTCCCCGGCGAACATCGCGGCGAGCGCAACGAGCCATCAGCCAGCAGCAAGCGCAGCGACCGGAGCGATTAATAGGGTGGGGCGATGGAGTCGCTGCCCTCCGTGCGCATGACCGCGAATCTCAACTCGATGATCAGACGGCAGCAATCCATTGAACAGGCTGAGCGAGCGATTCTCGGCAGCGATGTCGCCCACCATGTCATTGACCCATCGGGTGCCCTGGGTCTTGATCCGCTAGAAGCATCGCCGCTCGATGACGCCTTGGAGGCGCTGTTGGGCGCCGAGCATGAGGGGTGGTTCCTCGGCCTCCCGCTGCCTGGATCCCTTGCTCCACTTCGTGGTCCAGCAGATTTCAACCTCGCCGCGCTCGAACAAGGCGAAGCTGTGGTGGCCAGCACCGGAGATTTGGGCCTGGTACCTATCCGGATCGGCCGGGCAGTCCAGTGGCGGATCTACCCAGCCGAGCGACCACTTGCGCCCAGCAGCCCTTATGACGCAGAGCGGGCATTGAACGAAGTGATTATCGACGCGGCCGCCACGCTGTCCCGCCTCGATGTCGCCTCCGGCGCGCGGCCGGACCTGCCGGTCGCCACACAGCTCGCACCTGGCTACAGCTCTCACCAGCGGGCCATAGCCGAGCGAGCGACACGGTTGTTGGCGGCCTGTGATGCGGCCCTGATGCACGACGGAGCAAGCATCTCCTCCTTCGAGGCTGATCGCCGGGCACAGGAGCTCCGCCGGGTCCGGGCCAGGGCCGGTGATGCGCTTGGTTCGGCCGTCAGCTGGCTGCGCTGAGCGGAGCAAGCGCAGCACTCAAACACGAAGCAGGCCGGCTCTACCGCGCGATCCGCGCGGAGCGAGCGCAGCGAGCGGAGCAATCAGACACCGTCCATTACGCTGCCCACATGTCACTGCTACCCGACCTCACGGGATCGTTCTCTACACCGGCGGCCGGAAACCCGACCGTCGCGATGATGGAGGCGGCGTACGCGCATCACGGAATCGACGCCCGGTATCTCAACTGCGAGGTGGCTGCTGATGATCTCCCTGATGCGGTTCGAGGCGCAACGGCCATGGGGTGGATCGGATTCAACTGCTCGCTGCCGCACAAGGTGGCCGTCATCGCACTACTCGACGAGCTTGCCGAGTCGGCCAGGCTGATTGGCGCCGTGAATTGTGCGGTACGCAGCAGTGGGCGATGGATCGGGGAGAATACCGACGGTCAGGGCTTCCTTGCCTCGTTGCGCACCGTGGCCGAACCAGCCGGACAACGGGCGCTCGTCCTTGGCGCCGGAGGCGCGGCGCGCGCCATCGCCGTCGAGCTCGCGCTGGCGGGAGCGTCAGAACTCTGGGTGGCAAACCGAAACCTCACCAAGGCGACCGACATTGCGAATCTTGTGAACGCAGAGACGTCCACCGCGTGCTCGGCCATCGAGTGGGGAGAGGATCTTTCGGTGCCGGAGTCAGCCACCCTCGTCGTCAACGCGACGTCGCTGGGCCTGCCGGGCTCGGGAGATGTACAGCTGTCGTTCGACCAGGCTCCGGGCAGCCTTGTCGTGTGCGATGTGATCCCGAATCCGCCAGATACGCCCTTCTTGCAACGCGCCCAACGGGCTGGCGCTACGACTGTCGATGGCCGAGGCATGCTCCTCGACCAGGCCGCGATCAACATCAGGCTATGGACGGGTGTCGATCCGGATCGTGAAGTGATGGGACGAGCGCTCGACCAAGCCATCGCCGATTGGGCTCACCCGTAACGCTGATGGTAGGTACCCTGTTCGCGATCGGCGGCGCCGAGGCGAAGGTTCGGCGCCGAACCGTCCTCGGGGCGTTCGTAGCAGCCGCGGGCGCAGATGCTCGGATAGCCGTAGTGTCCTCGGCCTCCTCGCTGGGTGTCGAGGTGGTCGAGGTCTATCGGACCGTCTTTACCGCCCTCGGCTCTCGCGAGGTCATCTCCCTTCGTCCGGAGAGTCGTGCGCAGGCAAGAGAGCCTGATCTGATGGAGTCGCTGAGAACTGTCAGCGCCATCTTCATGACTGGCGGCAACCAGCTCAAGCTGAGCTCGCTGATCACCGGGACCGCCTTCGGTGATGCGATCCAGGAGGCGTATCAGCGCGGCGTAGTCGTCGGCGGCACCTCCGCTGGTGCCAGCATCCTGGCCGAGCACATGATCGCCTTCGGCGCTGGCGGATCGACACCCAAGCAACGGATGAGCCAGCTGTCTGCTGGCCTCGGCCTGTTGCGTGGTGTGGTGATCGACCAGCACTTCGAGCAGCGGAATCGCTACGGGAGGCTGCTGTCCTTGGTTGCCCAGTCCCCCTCACTGCTCGGCTTGGGAATTGATGAGGACACAGCCGCGGTGATCCACGACGGCGATCGGCTCGAGGTGATCGGCCGCGGCGCGGTCACGATCGTTGACGGGGAGGACGTAGTTTCCAACGCCTTCGCGGCCAAACGCACCACCCCCCTGCTGGTCTCGGGGGTTGTGATCCACGTGCTGCCGGCAGGCAGCCAGTTCGACCTGACGAGCCGCACCTTGATCGCCCATCAGACGCCTGTCCCCGATCACGAGGCGGTCGAGGCTCGAGCGGCTGAGGCTGAGATACGTGAGGTCGCTCGAGATATCGCCGCAGAAGGTGTTTCTCCAACTAATTACGCGCGGCGACTGCGCCGCAGCAGGCGCCAGTGAAGTTTCCCGCACGCCGGTCGACGCATGGCGTGAGCGGCAGAGACGGTCATGCGTTGGCGGCTTCGATGACGGTTTGGTCGTCGCGGACCCGTGGCAACGGATGCCCAGTTTCCAGCAGGGTCTTCATGCTGTTCAGAACCCAGACCCAGCCGTTCTTGACGTTCTCCCAGGTCAGCGGGCTCTGCTCAAGGTTGCCGTGGACCAGCCGGACCCGTGTCAACCCGTCGCCGGCGTTCTCGACGGTCCACTCCACCCGGCTTGCAGGTTCCTGCTCCAGCTCCGGGTCATAGCGGGTGTGCCACGTCTGGACGAAGCGACCCGCACGCTCCTCCGCCGGCGGCTGCATCTCTTCGATCACGCCGTCAACAGCCGGTCGTCCGTCTGCAACCACCGTAAGGTAACGCCTTCCCTGCTGCGGGGGCTCGACGTAGGAGGTCGCGTGAAAATATCGCTTAGTCCACTCCGACTCGGTGATCGCCGACCACACCTGCTCCGGAGTAGCGGCGATGTAGATCTGGTAGACGTGTGCAGTCAGGCTCATCCGAGTTCTGCCCTTCTTGATTCTTCTGTTTCCTGACCGGCGACCACGTGGTCGTCCAGTGCCACCAGCGCCGAAGTGAATCGAGCCGCGTACTTGCTGATCCACCTGTTGGCGACCTGCTCGATGGGAACGGGATTGAGGTAATGCCGCTTAGTCCGACCCTGCCGCACGGCGACCACGAGATCGGCCTCCGCCAGCACCGAAAGGTGCTTCATCACTCCGAAGCGAGTCATCTCGGGAAATCCCTCGCACAGCTCATTGAGTGTTTGTCCATCATGGCCGAACAGTGAGTCCAGGAGCGCCCGCCTCGTCGGATCGGCCAGCGCCCGAAAGACCTCACCGCCTTGCTCCAAGCGTTCCTGTTGCAGGCGTTCCTCTTCCACGCGGCCACAATATGTGACTATTTGGTCACATGTCAACGATGGGAGGCACTCTAGGAGACTGCTGTTATGAACTCGCTCCTGCATCGGCTCTTTCAAGCCTGGACGGATGGCGACGATCTATCTCAGTTCGAGGACCGGTTTGCTGAGCTCTACACCGATCCGGTACTGCTCAACGGCTCGAACGTCTCGCTCGCTCAGCTCGCCAGCCGGGCTCGATCGCTTCACCGCGCATTCTCCGACGTGCGCGCTGATGTGTTGCAGGTTGTAGAGGGTGTCGACTGCATCGCCGTCGCGTTCCGGATGCGCGGCATGCACACCGGGCCGTACGAGACGGCGTTCGGCATCATCGAGCCAACTGGAACCGACGTTCACATCCGCACCATTGACGTCTTGACCATTACCGACGGAAAGATCTCATCCATCTGGGTGAACGCCGATGATCTTGGCACGCTACGCCAGCTGGGCTGGCGACCATAGCAACTACAGGATGGCCGCCCGAACTCATCAGTGGCAGGATCGCAGCAAACCGATCCAGTGAGGAGCGTTCGTGAGCGAAAGCGTTGCCCCAACCCCACACCCGGATCTCAAGATCATCTCGAGCAGGGTTTTCCGCGGGCCGAACGTCTGGCACTATGAACCAGCCATTCAGCTCGTGGTCGACCTTGGCGTTCTGGAAGAGTTTCCAACCAGCAAGCTCCCCGGCTTCGCCGACGCTCTGGTGGAGCGGCTCCCCGGGCTGATGAACCACACCTGTAGCCGTGGCCGACGAGGCGGCTTCGTTGAGCGGCTGCATGAAGGCACCTGGGTCGGTCATGTTGCCGAGCATGTAGCGCTTCAGCTGCAGCAGACGGTCGGCCACGACATGCGCCGCGGGAAGACACGGCAGGTCAAGGGCGAGTACGGCCGCTACAACGTGATCTACGCCTACTACGACGAGTCGGTCGGGCTCGCTGCGGGCGAGCTTGCCGTCCGCCTGATCAATCATCTGATCGCTCCCGATCCAGAGTTCGACTTCGACGAGGAACTGGAGCGATTCATCGTGCGGGGCGAGCGGACCGCCTTCGGGCCTTCCACCCAGGCGATCGTCGAGGAGGCCGTGAGCCGCGATATTCCCTACCTGCGGCTCAACACGGCGTCGTTGGTGCAGCTCGGCCAGGGTGTCCACCAAAAGCGGATCCGGGCGACGATGACCTCTCAGACACCATCGGTCGCAGTAGACATCGCCAGCAACAAGGAACTCACCCTCTCGCTGCTATCCGCTGCCGGTCTGCCGGTTCCTCGATCGCAGTCGGTGCGTACGGTCGACGATGCGGTCCGGCTAGCCAACCGCATCGGCTACCCCGTGGTGCTCAAACCGTTGGACGGTAACCACGGTCGTGGCGTCATGCTCGATCTGCGCAGTGACGCTGAGGTACGCCGCGCCTTCGACGTCGCCAAGTCCGAATCACGCGGCGGATTGATCATCGTCGAGACCTACGTCACTGGGCGCGACTACCGATGCCTGGTGATCGACGGCAAGATCGCCGCAATCGCGGAACGAGTCCCGGCCCACGTGATCGGTGATGGCGAGCTGACGATCAACGAGCTGATCACCAAGACCAATGCCGATCCGCGCCGCGGTGTGGGTCATGAGAAAGTGCTGACCAGGATCAAGATCGACAATGCCGCCATCGACCTGGTGTCAGCTCAGGGCTTCAGCATGGACGACGTACCGCTCGAAGGAACCATGATCAAGCTCACGCTGACCGGAAACATGTCGACCGGAGGCATCTCCATCGATCGCACCTTCGAAGCCCATCCGGAGAACATCGAGATTGCCGAGGAGGCCGCCCAGGTAGTCGGACTGGACATCGCGGGCATCGACTTCATCGCGCCCGATATCACCCAGCCGGTACGCGAAACCGGCGGAGGTATCTGCGAGGTGAATGCGGCTCCTGGCTTCCGGATGCATACTCATCCGACGGTCGGCGACCCGCAGTACGTGGCGAAGCCGGTGATCGACATGCTGTTCCCGCCGGGGACGCCTAGCCGGATCCCGATCGTCGCCGTCACCGGAACCAACGGCAAGACGACGACCTCGCGGATGATCGCGCACATCTTCAAGGGCATCGGCAGGAAGGTCGGGATGACATCGACCGACGGCGTCGTCATCGATGAGCGGTTGGTTATCCGCTCTGACGCGTCGGGGCCGCGCTCGGCCAAGATGGTCTTGCAAAATCCGCGCGTCGACTTCGCCGTCTTCGAGGTAGCCCGTGGGGGCATCCTGCGGGAAGGCCTGGGCTATGAGCGCAACGATGTCGGTGTCGTACTGAACGTGCAGCCCGACCATCTGGGTTTGCGCGGGATCGACACGCTCGAGCAGCTTGCCGACGTCAAAGCAGTCATTGTGGAGGCAGTGCCGCGTAACGGCTTCGCGGTTCTCAATGCCGACGATCCGCTGGTCCGGGCGATGCGCCGCCGCTGTTCCGGCCGAATCGTGTGGTTCAGCATGGCTGAGCCAGGCAGCGAGGTCCGGGACTCCGTTGATGATCACTGCCGCCGCGGTGGTCGCGCAGTCGTACTGGAACACAGCGATCTTGGCGACATGATCGTTGTCAAGGAGGGTCGGCGCTCCATGCAGCTGGCCTGGACTCATCTGCTGCCGGCCACATTCGGCGGCCGAGCCACCATGAATGTCCAGAACGCCATGGCCGCTGCGGCGGCAGGGTTCGCGGCCGGTGCCTCGCTGCATGACATCCGGCAGGGTCTTCGTACCTTCTCGACCAACTACTACCTCGCGCCTGGCCGGCTCAACGAGGTCAGCGTGGAGGGCCGAACGGTGATCGTCGACTACTGTCACAACGTTCCAGGGATGATCATGCTGGGAGATTTCGTCGACAAGACCGGCGACCTTCTGGAAAGCACCAACGACCTGGGACGAGTGTCCCGGATCGGTGTGATCGCCACAGCGGGTGATCGCCGGAACGATGACATGCGTGCGCTCGGTCGTGAGGCGGCTCAACATTTCGACGTCGTGATCGTGCGAGAGGACGCGAATCCGCGCGGTCGTGCCCCAGGTGAAGTCGCCGAGCTGCTGGCAACTGGAGCCCGCCAGGCAATCGCGGAGGGCGCTCGCTGCAAGCAGCTGGAGGTGGTCCTCGACGAGCTGGCGAGCGTCCGGCACGCGATGTCGCGCTCCAACCCCGGCGATCTCGTGGTGATCTGTGTCGAGCAGCACGCATCGGTAATGGCAGAGCTGGAGTCCTACGGTCACCATGCGCAGCCGGGGGCGCGACCCGATGACGACCGGGAATTCAACAACGCCGTGCCTGATCCAGACTTCGCGCCAGACGCAACCCACGACCAGCTCGAGCCAGCGGCAATGCAGCAACTCCCATAGCCTCCGGAGATGGTCGACCACCGGAGAGGTGTCAGCGCCGCCGTCCTCCAGTCCCCGACTTGATGATCTTGCATGGGTGGATCCTGATCACCTCACGACCGTAGCTGACTCGAGGTCAAGGCCTCCGCCCACCCGCTTGGCGAACCTTGGTGCGCAGCAGGTCTGCGCTGTCTTTGGATGCGCCTTGCTCGAGCAGCCAACCATCCAGCAGCTCGCGATCTTGGTGAGTCATGATCGCGACGACATCCCCGTTCCGGGCCTGCCTGACTAGCGAGACGAGGCCACCAAGTTCGCTGTCGTGCGCGCGCTGGATCTCCATGCCGGCGTGGGCGGCGCCTTCTGTGATCAGTCTGTTGATCTCGTCCATACTGCGGCCGCGCACGTACTTCGCCTTGTGAACGATCTCGACGACGTCGGCACCAAGCGCAGCGATCTCGCCGAGGCGTACGAAGACGTCGTCGCCGCGGTCGCCTGCGGTGCCGGCAGCGAGCAGTAGCCGGCCACCGGGTGGGCGAATTCCGTGCATGATCTCCAGCAGCGCCTCCAACCCGGCCTCATTGTGGGCCAAGTCGATCACTACGCTGATCATTCCGTCCGGGATCGGGAGGCTCCAGATGTTCATCCGGCCTGGGTTGTTCTCGTTCGGATCAAACGATCGCAGCCCGTCGGCGACCTGCTCGACGGAGAACCCCAAGGCCAGCGTCGCCGAGGTCACCGCAAGGACGTTCTCGATATTGACCTTGCTCAGACCCGCCAGCGTCATCGGCACATCGATCACCTGAACGACCTGAAGTATGTCGGCACCGGGCCTGAGAACGCATACCCAGCCTTCGAGCAGCGTGGTCACCCGGCCACCCCCTGAGAGCACGCTGCGCCCCGATGGCGAGTCCGGGTCACGTGTGAATACCCATATCTGAGCTTTGGCACCGAACCGCATGGCGAAGGTCCGCGGATCGTCGGCGTTCAGCACGCACCAGCCGTCCGGCTTGGTGATCTTGGTGATAACGGCCTTGACCTCGGCCAGCTGGTCGAGGGTGTCGACCCCGCCCAGGCCGAGATGGTCGGCGCTGATATTGGTGACCACCGAGACGTCGTTGTACGCGACGCCGACCCCGCGACGCAAGATCCCCCCTCGCGCAGTCTCGGTGACCGCCAGCTCGACACCAGGATGCCGCAGCACCTGACCGGCGCCGCTCGGCCCGGAAAAGTCGCCCGCCTCGACTAGCTGTGCGTCGATGTAGACGCCGTCGGTGCTCGACCAGCCAACAAGCTTGCCGGCCTGGCGCGCGACGTGGCCGATCATCCGGGCTGTGGTGGTCTTTCCATTGGTGCCGGTGATAGAGACGACGGGAATCTGCGGCCTGATCAACTGCGGAGCCGACCCACGCGGCGCCACAGCCAGCGCAGCGCCCTCGTCGGCGATCATCTTCGAAACCACATCCGGCCCGGCGGCAACGCCGTCCAGCACCCGCGCCAGGCCGTACGCCAACGCCTCGGCTCGACCGGAGTTACGCCAGGGATACGCGACGACGAGCTCGTTCACTGATTGTCCGGTCCGCGTACGTACCGCCAGCCTCGTCACGCCTCCGGCGCGAGCCAGCCGCCGGACGATCTGAGTCACCAGTCGTATCGCAAAACGCTGGCGGAATACCGTGCCCGAGGCTCCCGGGCGCGTCATGCCCAGCCCTAGCGCGGCGCCAAGATCACGGGCCTCGGCAAGCGGCAGGGCTAGCAATTCGGTGAGGTCGAGGGTGACCTTGGCCGCGGGTCGCGGGAAGTAGAGGTTGGGTCCGTCCAGTAGCCGAACCTCGACGAGCGATCGGGCGGATGTGGTGGCCATCATGCCCCTCAGGCACCAGTTGAGTGCAGGCCACCGTCGACGTGGATCATTTCCCCGGTGGTCTTGGGGAAGAAGTCACTCAGCAGCGCGACCACTGCCCTAGCGGTAGGAGTCGCGTCCTTAGGATTCCAGCCCAACGGCGCTCGGCGTCCCCATACCTCGTTGAAGGCATCAGCGCCGCCGATCGCCTTCTTCGCTAGCGTCTCCAGCGGGCCCGCGGCGACCAGATTGACTCGAATCCCCTCAGGTCCGAGATACCGCGCCAGGTAGCGACAGGTGCTTTCGAGGGCCGCCTTGGCCACCCCCATCCAGTCATAGACCGGCCACGACACCGTCGCGTCGAACGTCAGCCCGACCACCGAGGAGGCCTCGCCAAGCAGCGGCTTGCACGCCATTGTCAAGGACGCCAAGGAATAGGCCGACACCTGCAGTGCGGTGCCAACATCGGACCACGGCGTGCCGAGAAACTTCCCGCCGAGCGCTGTCTCGGGGTTCGCGAACGCCAGCGAGTGCACCAAACCGTCAAGCCGGTCCACATGTTCGCCCAGCTCTGCTGCCAAGCCCGCGAGATGATCGTCGTTCGTGACGTCGACCTCCAGCAGCGCCGGCACCGGATCGAGCTTCTTGATGACTCGACCGGTCAGGCTCATCGCGCGCCCGAAGTTGGACACAAGGACGGTTGCTCCCTCGGCTTGAGCGACCTTGGCCACGTGGAAGCCGATAGAAGTGTCCAGCGTGACGCCGGCAACAAGGATGTTCTTGCCCTCGAGGATGCCCACAGGTCTCCGTTCTGCCTTGGAAGTCTCTGCCTTGGAAGTCGCGCTCGGGATGGTCAGTGGCCCATGCCAAGGCCGCCATCGACGGGGATCACCGCTCCGCTGATATAGCTCGCCGCGTCGCTGGCGAGGAATTCCACCGTGCTCGCGATGTCGTCGACCGATCCGAGCCGGCCCAGGGGAATCTGCTCGGAATACTTCTTGACCAGGTCCTCACCGAGCTCGGCGGTCATGTCGGTTTCGATGAATCCCGGTGCCACGACGTTGACCGTCACGCCGCGCGATCCCAGCTCACGGGCCAGGGAGCGTGCCATTCCCACCAATCCCGACTTGGATGCGGCGTAGTTCACCTGTCCGGCCGAACCCATCAGGCCCACGACGGAGGAGATGAACACGATCCGTCCGAACCTGCCTCGAATCATGGCGCGAGCAGCTCGCCGGGCTACCCGGAACGCCCCGGTCAGGTTGGTCGCGATGACCTGATCCCAGTCGTCGTCGGACATCCGCATCAGCAAGGTGTCTCGGGTGATTCCGGCGTTGGCGACCAGCACTTCGACATTTCCCAAGCTCGACTCCACCTGAGCGAACGCCGCCTCCACCTGGCCCGGATCGGTAACGTCGCACTGCACACCCAAGGCATCGGCAGGGACCTCTCCGCTACGGTATGTGGCTGCCACGCGATGCCCGGCCTTGGCCATCCGAAGAGCGATACCGTAACCAATCCCCTTGCTGCCACCGGTCACCAAAACAACCCGCGATGGATTCACGGGGTCACGCTACCGAGTACTCCTGATCGTCGGCGAGCAGGCGTAGTCTGACGTGGTGACCGATCGCGAGGCGGGCTCGCATCCCCGAACCGTCGCCGAGTCGGGTCGTCGAGGCTCGGCCCCGCTGATCACCGATGCCCGGATGGGGACCAGCGAGGAGATGTCCTCTCGGATCCGCAATTACACGATCACCATGGCCTTCCGCGCAGCGTGCTTCATCAGCATGGTCTTTGTGCACGGCGTTTTCCGCTGGGTACTTTTCGCCTGCGCGGTGGTATTGCCATTCATTGCCGTCATCGCTGCGAACCAGGTCAACCAGCACTTCCGGTCCGGCAAGAAGAAGATGAGCCACGCCATGCCGACGGAACGCCCAGAGCTCACCACGGGCGACGACGAAGCGACCGACCACGAGGTTGTCGAGGAGGACGGCAGTCAATACCGACGGAATGAGCGTGTCGCCTAGCGGGGTCGACCGGCTACCCACAAATCCCGAAGGCCCCAGTAATTCCGAAAGCCCCACAGATCGCGAGAGCCTGGTTTGCTCGTCTCGCGGCTGTCGGCAACCCGCCTCGTACGACCTGCTGTGGAACAACCCGAAGATCCACACAGCGGATCGTCGCAAGCACTGGCTGGCCTGCGATGATCATCGCGAGTCCTTGGCGCAATTCCTCTCGGCGCGCGGGTTCCTGAAAGAGGTACGCCCCCTTTAACCGCCGATCGCGGACATCGGTCGATCTGGCTGCAGAAAGCTCGGATCGTTAATGCCGTGGCCCGGCTGCTTCCCGGCCACGGCGCTGACCCACTGCGCCGCAATCTCTCCATCGCTAGCACCGCTACGCAAAGGCGTACGCAGGTCGGACTCCGTGCGCGCGAACAAGCAGTTCCGGACCTGGCCATCGGCGGTCAGGCGTACTCGGTCACAGGCACCGCAGAAGGGTTTCGTCACTGCCGCGATGATCCCAACCGAGTAGTCGGTACCCACAACCCGGAAGAGTTCGGCGGGTGCACTACCCCGGGTCAAGGCATCCTCGGGGTCTTCGACAAGTTCGACATGCTGACCCAGGCGCTGCATGATCTCGGCGGCCGTGATCATGTTCTTGCGCTGCCACCCGTGCTGCGGATCAAGCGGCATCTGCTCGATGAACCGCAGCCGCACCCCCTCCGCCATTGCCCAGCGCAGCAGGTCGAACGCTTCATGATCATTGATACCGCGCATCAGCACAGTGTTGATCTTGACCGGATCGAGGCCGGCCGCGCGTGCGGCTGCGATTCCGGCGAGTACATCGGGCAGCCGTCGCCGCCGGCTGAGCCGGGCGAAGATCTCCGGGTCAAGGGTGTCGAGCGAGATGTTGATTCTCCTCAGTCCCGCTGCAGCCAGTTTCTCGGCGCGGACGGCCAGGCCGATTCCGTTCGTTGTCAGGGCAATCTCAGGTGCCGGCGACATCGCCGCGATGTCGGCAACGAGCCACTCGAGGTTCTTGCGTAGCAGCGGTTCGCCACCTGTCAGTCGTACCGTCTTGATGCCGAGCCGCTCGACACCGATGGTGATCAACCGCACAATTTCCTGGTCGGTCAAAACGTCGGCGCCGGGCAGCCAGTCGAGTCCCTCGGGTGGCATGCAATATGCGCAGCGGAGGTTGCAGCGATCGGTAAGCGATACTCGCAGATCCGTGGCTACTCTGCCGAAGGCATCCGCAAGCACGAATTGATCACGGATTGACGTCTCCGCACCCGCGGAAACTGTAGGTCGCGGCCGCGGAAAAGGGAGCAGCGTGGTCATACTGGCAGTCTAAGTTCGCCGTTCAGTGAGCTCATGATCTGTTCCGGATGCGTGTAAATGTTCATGGTTTCGCCGCGGACGAATCCGACGAGCGTCAGCCCCGCTTCCTCGGCCAATTCGACCGCCAGTGAGCTTGGGGCCGAGACGGCGGCGAGCACGGGGAGACCAGCCAGTGCGGCCTTCTGTGTGAGCTCGAAGGATGCCCTTCCCGAGACGACCAAGATCATCGCGCGCAACGGCAGGCGCTGCTCGCGGATGGCCCAGCCGATGACCTTGTCCACCGCGTTGTGTCGGCCGACGTCTTCCCGAACACAGACCATCGAGGAGTCGAGGCCGAGCAGTCCCGCCGCATGCAGCCCGCCGGTCTGGTCGAATGCTTCCTGCTGCTGCCGCAGCAGCCTCGGCGCGGAGAGAATCAGCTCAGGCTCGACGCGTACCTCTGGAGCCACTCCATATGGCGATTCACGCAGTACCTGCTCGATCGTGGTAGTGCCGCAGATGCCACATGCGCTGCTCGTCACCACGTTCCGTCGGGCCGCTGCAGACACCGAGATGTGCGGCGCGAGGGTGACGTCCAAGACGTTGTAGCTGTTGACACCGTCAGCATCTGACCCAGCGCAGTAGCGCGCGAGCACGATATCCGAACGCTCGGCGATGATGCCCTCGCTGTAGAGCAGCCCATGGGCGAGATCGATGTCGTTGCCCGGTGTGCGCATTGTGACTAAATAGGACTCGCCGTTCAGGCGGACCTCCAGGGGCTCCTCGACAGCCAGGCTGTCGACACGACGAATCGCCTCCCCAGCTGCTACCCGCAGTATGGCGTGGCGGCGGGTTACCCGTCCCATAGCATCATCCCTGGCCCCATACCATCATGGTGGCAGAGCAACACAATTCGCCCTTGTCAGGGCACCCCGCCTGGAGCATCGCCAATGGAACTCAAGCAATGGCTGAACATCCTGTCCGCCGCGCTGGAGGCCAGCGACGTCACCCTTGATGACGATGCGGTCCACACCCTGCTTGATCTCGCCCGGGATTCGGCTCATGAGGTGGAGCGGGTGGCCGCACCACTGACAACCTTCCTGGTTGGAATCGCCGTCGGGCGCGGTGCCACGCTTGATGGCGCTGCCGCGACCGCGACGGCGCTGCTGATGAACGAGGACGAGTAGTTTTGGGCGCTGCTCACGCGACCGACGCTCGCGGCGCGGACGACGGCTCCGGCTAGCCTAGGCTCCGTGCGCCGCTTGTGGCTTCGCTGGACACTGCTGATCATCTTCGTTGTGGTGCTCGGAGTCGTCTTCGTCAACCTGGGCGATTGGCAGCTTGATCGATTGGCGCAGCGCCGGGAGCATAATGCGACGACTGTCACCAACGAGCAGAAGCCAGTTCAGTCGTACCAGCAGGTCTTCACTCATCCGATCACCGACGCTGATCAATGGCAGCAGGTCGAGGCACGCGGCACGTTCGACGCAGATCATCAGTTCGTCGTCCGCTATCGGAGCAATGGTGACGCCGACGGCTACGAGATCGTGACACCGCTGCGCACCGCCGCTGGCGCGGTGCTGGTAGATCGCGGATTCATTCCGCTGGAACGCGGCGCCCAGATCCCATCGGCGGCTCCGGCACCACCCACAGGCGAGGTGGTCGTCGTCGGACATGTGCGCCGCAACGAAAAGGGCCGGCGAGCCGCGACCACCCCCACCGGGAATCAGATGCGTCTGATCAACTCGGAAGCCATCGCACCCACGTTGCCCTACCCGATTACATCGGGCTACATCGGTCTGCTGACGGTACAGCCTGAGCAACAGGGCGGTTTTCAGCCGATCCAGTTGCCTGAGCTCTCGGAAGGCCCGCATTTCTGGTACGCCGTGCAGTGGTTCATGTTCACGGCGGTCGCTGCGGCGGGCATCGTAGTCTTCATCAGGAGCGATCTGCGGGCGCGGCGCGAGGAGCGCGACGAGGCCGCCGAGGCTCACGCGACAGTGTGAGGATCTGATCATGGACCTTGGCCTGGTCGATCGTGCGTACTTGGTCACAGCCGCTAGTAGCGGGCTCGGGAGGGCGACCGCCGAGCAGCTCGTGGCCGAGGGCGCCCGTGTCGTTCTGGTCGCGCGACGGGCAGAGATGCTGGCCGAAGCTGTGAGCCGCTTGGGACCTGACCGGGCCGTCGCGCTCGCCGCCGACTTGACCGATGCCAACACTGCCGAGACGGCCTGCGCACTCACGCTGGACGCCTTTGGCCGGCTCGATGGCGCCTTGATCAGTGTCGGCGGGCCGCCGGCCGGATCCGTGCTCGGCACCAGCGAGGAGGAGTGGCGTGGCGCCTTTGAATCCGTCTTCCTGGCAGCGCTGCGGGTAACTCAGGCTGTCGTGAAGCATGGCACAGCTGGCGATTTATCCATTGCCTGGGTGCTGTCGACCTCTGTGAAGTCGCCCATGCCGGGTCTTGCCACGTCGAACGGGCTACGCCCAGGGTTGGCCATGCTCATCAAGCAGCTGGCCGACGAACTGGGACCCCAAGGCACCCGGGTCATCGGCGTGCTCCCGGGCCGGATCGAAACCGAACGGACTAGGTACCTCGACTCTCTCAAGGATGACCCTGAGGCAGCGCGGACGAGAGCCGAGGCGTCGATTCCCTTGCGCCGATCAGGCCAACCCGAGGAGTTCGGCCGTATCGCGGCCTTTGTGCTCTCCCCCGCCGCCTCCTATCTGACCGGCTCGGTGATCCCGGTTGACGGCGGGGCCCAACGCGGGCTTTGATCAAACTGAGTGTGGTAGAGCTCGGCGTACAACCCGCCCTCGCGTAGGAGCTCCTCGTGCCGGCCGCGCTGCAGGATCCGCCCTTGATCCACGACAAGGATCAGATCGGCGTGGCGGATCGTCGATAGCCGGTGTGCGATAACGATGCTGGTACGGCCCTGCATCGCCAGATCGAGTGCTCGTTGGACAGCCACTTCCGATTCTGAGTCCAAGTGCGCTGTGGCTTCGTCGAGCACCACGATGGATGGTGCCTTGAGCAGCAGCCGAGCGATGGCCAAGCGCTGCCGCTCACCGCCGGAGAGGCGGTAGCCGCGCTCACCCACCACTGTGTCGAGACCATCGGGCAGGCTCTCTACAAGCGGCTTGATCTGAGCCGCCTCCAGCGCCTCCCACAATTTGGCGTCCGTGGCATCGGGCTGGGCGTATCGGAGGTTGGCGCGAATCGTGTCGTGAAACATGTGCGCGTCTTGGGTGACGTAGCCGACTATCGCGCGCAGCGAATCCTGCTTGACCTTCTTGACGTCAGTGCCGGCGACCGAGACCGTCCCTGATGTGGCGTCATAGAGCCGCGCGACGAGGTGGGTCATCGTCGTCTTGCCGCCCCCGGACCGGCCGACGAGGGCGACAGTCTGGCCCGCCGCAACACTGAAAGTGACATCGTGCAACACCTCACCGCTCGGTCGCTGGTCGAGCGAGGCGACGGACTCCAGGCTCGCTAGCGAGACCTCATCGGCGGTCGGATAGCGGAACGTGACATGGTCGAAACTGACCGACGCCGGCCCCTTGACGGTCTCGGCATCCTCGGTGTCGCGGATCATCGGCACAAGATCGAGTACTTCGAAGACTCGGTCGAAGCTGACCAGGGCGTTCATGACATCGATCCGGAGATTAGTGAGCTGGGTCAGTGGCCCGTACAGCTGAGTGAGCAGCCCGGCTAGGGCAGTCAGAGTACCGACGGTGAGCACACCGTCGATGGCCAACGACCCGCCCACGCCGTACACCAACGCAGTGGCCAACGCCGCGACCAGGCCCAACGAGGTAAAGAAGAACCGGCCGTTCATGGCGATCTTGACCGAGACATCGCGGACGGCTCCGGCACGCTCTGCGAACTGGTCGTGTTCTTCGACAAACCGGCCGAAGAGTTTGACCAGCAATGCTCCGCTGACGCTGAAGCGCTCCGTCATCGTTGCCGACATGTCGCCGTTGAGTTGCATCTGTTGACGAGTCAGATCAGCGAGCTTGCGACCGACAACCTTGGCGGGAATGAGAAAGATCGGCAACATGATCAGCGCCGCAAGGGTGAGCTGCCAACTGAGCACGATCATCGCAACGAGCACCAGCACCAGGCTGATCAAGTTGGACAGCACGGTCGACAGCGTTGAGGTGAATGCCTGCTGGGCGCCGATCACGTCGGAGTTGAGCCGCGATACCAGCTTTCCGGTCTGAGTTCTGGTGAAGAACGCGACGGGCATCCTGATCACATGGTCGAAGACCTCAGTACGCATATCGAAGATCAAGCCTTCGCCGATCTTTGAAGAGAACCAGCGCTGCACGACGTTGAGGACCGCCTGCAGCACAGCCAGGGCGGCGACCGTCAAGCTCAAGACGATCACGACCTGCCGGTTGCCCTGCAGGATGCCGTTGTCGATGATCTGCCTGAACAGTAGCGGCGGGGTCACGCTGAGCGCTGACATGACGACGACCAGGGCGACGAAAATCGTGATCAGGACCCGGTAGGGCTTCGCGAACCGCAGGACACGCCAAACTATTCCGGGGCTGAGCTGATGCTTGGCAACCTCGGGATCCTGCGACATGCGCCGCATCAACCCATATACCGACACGGTTTCCTCCAGAGGCTTGAGAACGCTCGGCGGTCCCAGGCTATTCCGAGCCTCCGACAGGCAGCTGCGTCATGACGTCGTTCACGCCCGCACCAGCCGCAGCGTTTCGTGAAGCACAACACGAAGGCCCGGACGCAACGGCGTCCGGGCCTTCGAGTGGGGGAGGCTCACCGCTTCCTAGCAGGAGCCTTCTTGGCGGCCGTCTTCTTCGCGGGTGCCTTCTTGGCCGCGGACTTCTTCGCTGGAGCCTTGGTTGCCTTGGCGGTCGTCTTCTTCGCGGGTGCCTTCTTGGCCGCGGACTTCTTCGCTGGAGTCTTGGCTGGTGCCTTCTTGGCGGCCGCCTTCTTGGCAGGAGCCGCTGTGGTCTTCCTTGCTGTGCTGGCGGATGCCGCCTTCTTGGTACCGCGGGTGGCCCCACCGCGACCGCGCAACTCGACTCCGGCTTCCTTCAACACCCCATGCACGAATCCGAAGGAACGACCGGCGTCGTCAGCGATCTTCCGGATGCTCTCGCCCGCGGCGTACCGCTTGGCGTACTGGGAAGCAAGCGTCGTCCGCTGCGCCCCGGTGATGCGTGAACCCTTAGCCAATGCCTTGGCCACTGCGCCTCCCTTTGTCGTGTGGTCATCGCGGTTTGGCGACGACGTTGTTAGACCGATGTGTTGCCAGACAAATGCCTTTTGTGGACCAGTGATCGACAGTCCAAGATCAATGATCACCCATTTCTAGCACGTTTCTACGGCGTTTGGGCAATTTATGGCTGATCAATTGACTTGAGCGGTTTGATCACTGCAAAGGGAGGCCGGTGATCTCCAGTCCCAGGGCTGATCAACGTGGAAATGATCAGTGCTCTGCGCTATCAGGCCAAGGCGACCAAGTCGGCATACTCCGGATTCCAAAGATCTTCCACACCGTCCGGAAGTAGCAGTACGCGATCAGGGTCTAGCGCGCCGACGGCTCCGTCATCGTGGGTGACCAACACAATGGCACCGGCGTAGCGCTTGATCGCTGAAAGCACCTCGGTACGTGAGGCTGGATCAAGGTTGTTCGTCGGCTCGTCGAGCAGTAGCACGTTCGCGCTGGAGCACACCAGCATCGCCAACGCGAGTCGAGTCTTCTCGCCTCCCGAAAGCACACGGGCCGGCTTGTCGACCTCGTCGCCTGAGAAAAGGAACGAGCCCAACACCTTGCGCACTTCGGTATCACCAAGCTGCGGTGCGGCTGTCTTCATGTTCGCCAGCACAGAGCGGCCCATGTCCAACGTCTCGTGTTCTTGGGCGTAGTAGCCGATGCGCAGGCCGTGACCTGGGACGACCTCGCCGGTGTCCGGCTCATCCAAACCCGCCAGAATACGCAACAGGGTGGTCTTTCCGGCGCCGTTGAGGCCGAGTACCACGACGTGGCTGCCTTTGTCGATGGCGAGATCAATATCGGTGAACACCTCGAGTGATCCGTAACTCTTGCTAAGGTCGGCCGCTGTCAGTGGCGTTTTACCGCAAGGTGCCGGGTCCGGGAACGTGATCTTGGCGACCCGATCCCGTGCGCGCTCACCGTCGGTCTGCGCCAAGAGCCGCTCGGCACGCCTGACCATGTTGTGTGCCGCCATGGCCTTGGTGGCCTTAGCACGCATCTTGTCCGCCTGACCGAAGAGCTGCTCTGCCTTACGCTCCGCATTCAGCCGCTCGCGCTTCCGACGTTTCTCGTCGGCTTCGCGTTGCTGCAAATAGCGCTTCCAACCAACCGCATAGATGTCGAGCTCTGCGCGGTTCGCGTCGAGATGGAACACCTTGTTGACGCACCGCTCCAGCAGGCCGACGTCGTGGCTAATCACGAGCAAGCCGCCGGTGTGGGCGGTCAAGAAGTCGCGCAGCCAAACGATCGAGTCAGCATCGAGGTGGTTGGTCGGCTCGTCGAGCAGGATGGTCTGCGCACCGGAAAACAAGATTCTGGCCAGCTCGATTCGCCGCCGCTGGCCACCCGAGAGCGTCCCGATCGGTTGATGGAGTACCCGCTCGGGCAGCCCGAGATTGCTCGCGATCCGCGCCGCCTCCGCCTCCGCGGCGTAGCCCCCAGCAGCTGCGAGCTCTGCCTCGGCACGCGCGTACGCGGCCATTGCCTTGTCTCGAACCTCCGCAGAATCATCACCCATGGCGAGCTCGGCGCGACGTAGCCGATCAACTACCGCGTCCAAGCCGCGCGCCGACAAGATGCGGTTCTTGGCCAGAACATCGAGGTCGCCAGTCCGTGGATCCTGAGGCAGGTAACCAACGGTGCCGGTGCTGTTGATCGTTCCGCTCGCAGGTTGAGCTTCGCCGGACAAGATCTTGGTCAGCGTCGTCTTCCCTGCTCCGTTGCGCCCAACCAAACCGATCTTGTCGCCAGCGGCTACCTGGAAGGATGCATGCTCCAGCAGAAGACGCGCACCCGCGCGCACCTCCACATCCCTCGCGACCAGCATTGGACTCACTCTTCCGTACGTGACTTATGGCGACCAAAGATCGCTTCGCATGCTCCCGGTCGGTCGTGGGGACCTGGGACCTGCTGAGAAACGACCGCGGTTACCTTTAGCGTTCGAGTTGCGTTTGCCATTCCCAGGTTTTCAAGCCTCTTACGTTCTCAGCAGGTCCCAGGTCCCCACTCCCTCCCTTCATGTGCGGCGATCTTGGATCGCCGCATATCCGTCTGAGGGTCCGATGCTGGTTGCGTGGGATGTTCGCTACCGCTTCCGCGGCCTCAGTTGCGGCACGGCGGACGCAAACCTTGCTGTCGCGCTCAGGCTGTGGCAACAGGGACAGAATGCAGTAGCCGCACGTTGAAGTTGTCGGCGTACACCAACTCCCCGGCCAAGCGGATGGTCGGCCACCTTTCGAACACGGTTTGCAATGCGATGCGGCCTTCGAGCCGCGCCAGAGGTGCTCCGAGGCAGTAATGGATCCCGTGACCGAGCGCGACGGTCTGTGGACGGTTGAACACGAAGTCGTCGGGTCCGGGAACGCTTCCGGATCACGGTTTGCGGCGGCAAGAATAAGGAGCAAGGTGTCGCCAGCCCGGATGGTCTGGTCCCCGAGGGCAACATCCTCACGGGCCTGACGTCGGATGAACTGGTTGGGGCTCACCAGGCGCATTAACTCCTCGATCGCCGCAGGCCAACGGGACGGGTCTCGTGCCAGCTCTGTACGGACGTCCGGCAGCCCGAGCAGCATCGCGGCGCCATTTCCGATCAAGCTGGTTGAGTTTTCGTGCCCGCGATAAGCAGCAGCACGATGTTTGCAAACAACTCCTGCTCAGAGAGCCGATCCTCCGACTCGCCTGCTAGCAACCGGCCCACGACGTCATCAGCACCGCTGGCGTTATGACGGCCCAGCACGGTATCCACAAATCCGTGCAATCCCTCGGCCGCTGATCGGACCCGAGCCAGCTCATCCGGGCTCAACGTGCCTATGTCCCGTCCGAACGGAAGCAAGAAGTCGTCACACCAGTGTTTGAGCTGACGGCCCTCGGCCTCCGACAACGACACTCCGAGCAACTGGCCAAGCACGGCAATTGGCATCGGCTCGGCGAGGTGCGCGGCAAGGCCGAGCGACTCGACGTGATCATCAAGCAGGCGGTTGGTAATGTCGCCGACCGGCCCAGTCAGCTCGTTGATCACTGACGGAACGAAGGCCGTGATGACTAGCCTTCGCAGCCGCGTATGATCCGGCGGATCGGTGAAAACCAGGCTGGACCGGACGAAGGTGTACATGTCAGCCAGCAGGTGTGAGGACGCGTCTGCTGAGTCTTGGGCGGGAGTGCCCAAGGTTGAGGAAAGCCGCGGCTCGCCCAAGGCCCAACGGGCATCGTCGTATCGAGTGAGCAGCCAAAGGCCCATTTGCTCATTCCAGGTGGCAGGCCCTCGAAGCCGTGCGTAAGTCGTATAAGGGTCAGGCAGCATGTCTGGTCCGAATAACGGCGGAACGGTCGCGGTCATCGCATGTACCCACCCTCACGTCCGATTGCTGACAATTATCGCCTGGCGCGAGAGGTTGCAGCCGGTGCGGACCGCCAGGAAGCTACTGAACACAGGTCAGAGCGAGGAGGCGGATGATGATTCGGAAGTTCTTCAATCACGAGCAGTTCAATTTCGAGTTGCAGTTCGCACGGGGCGGTGTGCACTACGGAGCTGCGGACTGCCGATCGCTGCGTTCGACGAAGGGATGCAGCCAGCGCCACCAGCGCAGCGGCAGAACTGGGAGTGGCGGGCCAAACCGTACGGCCTGCGCTCCGCCTTCGGTGTGTTCACCGCGGCCCGTCGGTACAACCTGGCCGACGTCACCGATCAGATCACCACGCCATTGCTGATCACCGATCCCGGGGGAGCAGTTTTGGCCCGGCCAGTCACAGCAACTGTTCGAGAAACTTCGCAATACCAAGCAACTTGTCGTGTTCACTGCTGAGGAGGGTGCCGACCGGCTCTGCGAGCCGATGGCCAGATCACTTCTCGAGCAGCGCATGTTCGACTGGCTGGACGAGACTCTCGCCAGCGTCTGATCGGGCGCCCCCGAGGGCGGCGAGCCGTTCAGACGATCTGCGGTTCCGGGTGTCCCGTGATCGCGTCGTCAATGCGCCGGCGCATGGCTGGGTAGATCTTGAGGGTCGGCAGGTCGGAGAGATCAACCCACCGCGCAGCCTTGGTCTCGGTGTCGTCCGGTCGCGGCTCACCGGAGATCGGGCGGGCATGAAAGAGGACCGAGAACTCTTGCCGAACTTCACCGTCGTCGTATGCCATGACATGGCCGGGGTCGCTATAGATGCCGACGAGCCCAGTCAGCTCGACGATAACGCCGGTTTCCTCCACAACCTCGCGCACCGCGGCATTAGCGACTGATTCGCCAAGGTCCACCGCACCACCGGGAAGTGCCCACGAGTCGTTGTCGATCTTGTGGATGAGCAGGATTCGTCCCGCTTCATCGCGTACCGCGACGGTCACCGACGGCACAATGCTGTTGGCCGGCGGCGCGCCAGGATCGTTGTAGTAATCGACACGGCCCATTCCCCACATCCTCTCAGCCGCGACCAGCAGGAGACGACCACCGCCGAGTCGCGCCCAACCGCACTCAGCTACACGCCTGAGCGCTCCCTATCAGGAGGTTCGGGGAGGCGCACGGGCGGGCGTGGCAAACCTAAGATGCTTGAAACCCAGCCGGGCAGGGACTTGAGTCCACCGCCAGAGCTGGCTAGCACGTTTGCCTAGCCCGCCCGTGCGCCTCCCCGAACCGGTCATCCAGTCGGAGAGCGCTCAGACGTTGAAGCCCAGAGCGCGGAGTTGGTCGCGACCGTCGTCGGTGATCATCTCCATGCCCCACGGGGGCATCCAGACCCAATTGATCACCCACTGATCGACCAGCCCCTCGAGCGCGGTCTGGGTCTGATCCTCGATGACATCGGTGAGTGGGCACGCGGCCGAGGTCAGCGTCATGTCGATGGTCAAGGAATCGTCGTCCTCGAGGTGCAAGCCGTAGACCAGCCCAAGATCGACGACATTGATGCCCAGCTCTGGATCGACAACGTCCTTGAGCGCCTCTTCGATGTCCTCCAACAGCTGTTGATCGTCCGGCTGCTCCGATCGTTCATCAAGATCGACCTCCGGAAGGTCGTCTGCAACCAGATCCGACGGCCGAGCTTGTAGCTCGGGTGGATTGGTCGATAGGTCCTCGTAGCTGCGAGTGTCGGTCATTACCTATCTCCTTAACTGCTCGCGCTCTGGGCTCGCATGACCGCGTCCCGAAAGGCAGACCAGCCGATCAAGGCACATTTCACGCGCGCCGGGAACTTTGCGACGCCCGCGAACGCGACGCCATCCTCCAGACGCTCTTCGTCGGGCTCGATCTGGCCCTTGCTCTGCATCATGACCAAGAATTCCTCGTACAAGTCCAAGTCATACGCGACGTCGTGGCCGATCACCAGGTCAGTCATCACCGAGGTCGAAGCCTGGGAGATCGAGCAACCCATTGCCTCGTAGGACACATCAGCCACGGTGTCCCCGACCAGCTGCACTCGCAGCCGCACCTCGTCACCGCAGGTCGGGTTGACGTGGTAGACCTCGGCGTCGTAGGGCTCCCGCAGGCCACTGTGATGTTTAGCCCGGTAATGATCAAGAATGATCTCCTGATAGAGATCCTCGACCTTCATCGCAGCCCCCCGAAGAAAGAGATCGTATAGTCCACACCGTCGACCAACGCGTCGATCTCCGCCCTCGTCGTGTACAGGTAGAACGAGGCGCGGGTCGAGGACTGCACCCCGAAACGCTCATGCAGCGGCCGAGCGCAATGATGGCCCGCCCGCACGGCGATACCACGCGAGTCGAGCAGGTGGCTCACGTCATGCGGATGAATCGGCTGCCCATCCGAGGTGGTCAATGTGAACGAGACGGCACCGCCGCGATCCACTGGCTCCGCGGGTCCTAGCAGGGTTAGACCAGGCAAGCTGCGCAAACCTTCCAACGCGTACGCGGTGATGTCGCGTTCGTGCGCGGTGATCTGATCCATTCCAATCGCGGTCAAGTATTGCGCGGCAGCGCTCAGGCCAACGGCTTGAGCGATCGGCGGCGTCCCGGCCTCGAAGCGGTGCGGCGGCGGAGCGTATGTCGAGCCTTCCATGGTGACGACCTCGATCATTTCCCCACCGCCCAGGAACGGCGGCATCTGGGCCAGCAGCTCGTAGCGTCCCCAAAGCACGCCGATACCCGTCGGGCCGACCATCTTGTGCCCGGTGAATGCGACCAGGTCCGCACCGAGGGTCGCCATGTTGACCGCCAGCTGCGGGACGGCCTGCGAGGCATCGACTACTACAGTGGCGCCCAGCGCATGACCTAATGCGGCGATCTCGCTGATCGGGTTCACAGTGCCGAGCACATTCGACACGTACGCCACGGAGATGATCTTGGTGCGCTCGTTGAGCAGGCCGTCCGCGGCCGCCTTGTCCAGGTCCAGCCGTCCCTCATCAGTCACGTCAAACCAGCGGAGCACCGCGCCGCTGCGCTGCGCAAGCAGCTGCCACGGAACGATGTTCGAGTGGTGCTCCATGACCGAGATGACGATCTCGTCACCGGGTCGAAGTGACGCGCCGAGCGTGTACGCGCACAGGTTCAATGCCTCGGAGGCGTTCTTGGTGAACACCACTTCCTCCGGGCGATTGGCACTGATGAACTTCGCCAGCTGGGCGCGTGCCCCCTCGAACGCTTCGGTGGCTTCGGCACCCAACATGTGCATGGCACGCGCGACGTTGGCGTTGTGGTTGAGGTAATGATCTTCGACGGCCTCGACGACGACTCGCGGCTTCTGCGAGCTGTTGGCACTGTCGAGGTAGATCAGCGGCCCGCCATCAACAGTTCGTTCCAAGATCGGGAAGTCGGCACGGATCGCATCGACATCAAAGGCAATCGGCTCTTCGGCGAGCGCCAGGGTGCCGACGGCGACGTCTGAGAGATCCGTGGTGGTGGGATACTCCGGCCCACCGTTGATCGACATGGCTGCTACTCCGCCCCGGTGGTCGCGGCCGCTCGCACGTAGCGGTCGTAACCCTCCACTTCGAGCCGCTCGGCCAGCTCCTGGCCGCCCTGCTCCGCTACCCTGCCAGCCACGAAGACGTGCACGAAATCCGGTTTGATGTAGCGAAGGATCCGGGTGTAGTGGGTGATCAACAAGACTCCGCGGTCACCTTGGGCGGCAAAGCGGTTCACGCCGGCCGCGACCACGCGGAGGGCGTCGATGTCCAGCCCGGAATCTGTCTCATCCAAGATTGCAAAGCGCGGATTCAGCAGTTCGAGCTGGACGATCTCGTGCCGCTTCTTCTCTCCGCCCGAGAAGCCCTCATTGAGGCTGCGGTTCGCGAAGTCTGGATCCATCTGAACCCGATCCATCGCCGCATTGACTTCCTTCACCCAGGTGCGCAGCTTCGGTGCCTCCCCATCGAGGGCCGTCTTGGCCGAACGCAGGAAGTTCGATACCGATACTCCGGGAACCTCGACCGGGTACTGCATCGCCAGGAACAGACCTGCGCGAGCGCGCTCGTCGATGGTGAGCGAGAGGAGGTCTTGATTGTCGAGGGTCACGCTGCCGGAAGTGATGTGGTACTTCGGGTGGCCGGCGATCGAGTAAGCCAATGTCGATTTCCCCGAACCGTTGGGTCCCATGATCGCGTGGATCTCGCCACTGCTGACCGTCAGGTCGACCCCCTTCAGGATCTCCTTCGGACCCGTCTCGGTGTCGACCGAAACGCGCAGATCACGAATAGCGAGAGTGGACATAAGGAATCAGAACTCCTGTGCGTAGGTAGGCGTAGCGGTCGGATCCGCAGTCGTTGGATCCAAAGGTGCGGAGACGTCGACGAGGACATCGTTGCCCTCAACGAGACAGCGGAAAACCGGCACCGGCTCTGTCGCCGGCAGACCGATCGGCTCACCGGTGCGCAGATCGAAGCGCGACCCGTGAAGGTAGCACTCGATCTCGCCGTCGCCGACATCTCCCTCCGACAACGGGATTTGGGCATGGGAGCACTCGTCGTAGATCGCGTAAAAATTCCCATTGCTATGGACGATGGCGAGCTCGATCCGGCTGGCGTTCTGTGGCACCTCCACCGGAATGGCGGACTCCGGCGGCACGTCATCGACGGAGCACACGCGAACCAGCGTGCTCACGACGGAAGTCCGATGTTGATCGCCAGCTCGGCCTCGACAGCCTCAAGCAGCCGCTTCTCGATCTCCGGTACGCCGACCTTGCGGATGATATCGGCGAAGAACCCGTGCACAACCAGGCGACGGGCCTCGGCCTCCTCGATTCCCCGGCTTCGCAGGTAGAACAGCTGCTCGTCGTCGAATCTGCCAGTCGTGGATGCGTGGCCGGCACCCTCGATCTCCCCGGTCTCGATCTCCAGGTTCGGCACCGAGTCGGCGCGGCACCCGTCGGTGAGGACAAGGTTCTTGTTGGACTCGTAGGTCTTGATGCCCTCGGCGATCTTCCGGATCAGGACATCCCCGATCCAGACGGTGTGTGCTCCCTGCCCTTGCAACGCGCCCCGGTAGTCCACATTGCTGCGGGTGCGCGGGGCGTTGTGGTCGACGAACAGCCGGTGCTCGAGATGCTGACCGGCATCGGCGAAGTACAGGCCTAGCAGCTCTGCCTCCCCGCCCGGTGCCGCGAAGTCGACTGAGGACGAGATTCGGACCACGTTGCCGCCGATGCTCACCAGCGCCTGGCGATAGCTCGCGTCGCGTCCGATCCTCGCATGGAGGTGCGCGAGATGGACCGCGTCGTCCTCCCAGTCCTGCACCGACACGAGAATGAGCGAGGCGCCGTCCCCGACGATGATCTCCGCATTGCCGGCGCGCACAGTCGAGCCCTGATGCTGCAGCACGACGGTGGCTCGAGCATTGGCGCCGATGTCCAAGACAAGATGGTCGAACACCGCGGCCTCGCTGCCCGTGCCGACGACGTTCACCACCACCGGCTCGTCCAACTCTGCGCCGGGTGGCACTGAGATGATCCGGGCCTGCTCGAAAGAGTCCCAGGCCTGGGCTGCGACACGGTCGTTGGGGATGTAGATCATGCCCAGGCGCGGATCATCGCGCTCCACCATGTCCACCACAACCTCCGGCGGCGCTTGTATCTCCATCCGCGCATCACCGCCGGGCACGAATGTGCCGTCGTGCAAGCCCTTCAGCCGTTTTATCGGAGTGAACCGCCAAGCTTCCTCCCGGCCTGTCGGCATAGGATGATCAGCGAGGTCGAAGGAGCCGGGAGGGTGCAGCCGGCTCGCCACCTTCTGGCGGCTCTCCACCGCATCGGCTACTCGTGCGGCAGCCTGATCAAGCAGGGTCACGTCGAAAAGTCTCTTCCCGGTTCCGTCTGGTGGGTGTTCAGCGATGTGTGATCAGCCGACCGCACCCTCCATCTGGAGTTCGATCAGCCGGTTGAGCTCAAGCGCGTACTCCATCGGTAATTCACGCGCAATCGGCTCTATGAAGCCGCGGACGATCAAGGCCATCGCCTCGTCCTCACCCAAGCCTCGGCTCCTCAGGTAGAAAAGCTGGTCCTCGCTGACCTTCGAGACCGTCGCCTCATGACCCATCGACACGTCGTCTTCACGTACGTCGACGTAGGGATAGGTGTCGGAGCGGCTGATGTTGTCCACCAGCAGCGCGTCGCATTTCACCGTGCTGGCCGAGTGATGGGCACCTTCTTGCACCTGGACAAGGCCGCGGTACGACGTGCGCCCGCCACCCCGAGCAACCGACTTGGAAATGATCGAGCTCGAGGTGTGTGGCGCGCAGTGCACCATCTTGGACCCAGCGTCTTGATGCTGACCTTCGCCGGCAAAAGCGACCGACAGCGTCTCCCCGCGAGAGTGCTCCCCCATCAGGTAGACCGCCGGGTACTTCATGGTGACCTTGGATCCGATGTTGCCATCGATCCACTCCATGGTCGCGCCCTCGTCGCACGTGGCCCGCTTGGTCACCAGGTTGTAGACGTTGTTCGACCAGTTCTGGATCGTGGTGTAGCGGCAGCGCGCGTTCTTCTTGACGATGATCTCTACCACAGCCGAGTGCAACGAGTCGGAGGAGTAAATCGGCGCGGTGCAGCCCTCGACATAGTGCACGTACGCGCCCTCGTCGACGATGATCAGCGTCCGCTCGAACTGGCCCATGTTCTCGGTATTGATCCGGAAGTAGGCCTGCAGCGGGATCTCGACGTGGACGCCCTTCGGCACGTAGATGAAGGAGCCACCGGACCAGACTGCGGTATTCAGCGACGCGAACTTGTTGTCCCCGACCGGTATCACGCTGCCGAAGTACTCCTTGAAGAGCTCCTCATGCTCCTTGAGCCCGGTGTCGGTGTCGAGGAAGATCACGCCCTGGCGCTCGAGCTCTTCGTTGATCTTGTGGTAGACCACCTCTGATTCATACTGTGCCGCTACACCAGCCACCAGGCGCGCCTTCTCCGCCTCGGGGATACCCAGCCTGTCGTAGGTGTTCTTGATGTCGGCTGGCAGCTCATCCCACGACGTCGCCTGCTTCTCAGTGGAGCGCACGAAGTACTTGATGTTGTCGAAGTCGATCTCGCCGAGCTCGGCCCCCCACGTGGGCAACGGCTTGCGGCCGAAGAGCCGGTGGCCCTTGAGCCGCAGATCAAGCATCCACTTCGGCTCGTTCTTGAGCCTGGAGATATTAGCGACTATCTCAGGGGTCAGGCCGCGCTGCGCCGAGGCTCCAGCGACATCACTATCCGCCCAGCCCCACTCGTAATGACCGAGAGCTGCCAGATGTTGATCTTGGGTCTGGCCGGTGCCGACTGGTCGGGTAACAGCGGGATCCTGAGTTTGGGTCATGATCATGGCCTTTCGGATGTGGTCATATCGGTCATCGTGCTGCGCCCAGATGGTGCGGACACGTGTGGAACATGAGTCGTGCAGACACCATCGCCGTGTGCGATGGTGGCGAGGCGCTGCACATGGACACCAAGGAGCCGCGAGAACGCGGCGGTCTCAACCTCACAGATCTTAGGAAAGCGCTCGGCTACATGCGCAACCGGGCAGTGATGCTGGCACAGCTGCTCACCGATTGCCGAAGGCAGAGTGGACGCCACGTATCCGTCCTCGGACAAGGCGACTGCGAGTGCCTGGGCAGGGGTGGTGTCCGGTGTGGCGTTGACCATTCGCTCCCGGTAGCGCTCTTCGCTCTCGGCCATCCGCGCTTCTGCAAACCGGGTGACGGCGTCAGGACCGGCTGATGTTGCGAGGAATTCCAGGGCCTCGATGGCGAGGTCGTCGTACGCGGTATAGAACACCGACCGCCCGGCGTCGGTGAGGACAAATACCTTGGCAGGGCGGCCGCGACCGCGTGCGCCGTAGACACGTTGCTCGCGGGCTTCAAGATTCCCAGCGGCGAGTAGGACATCGAGGTGGCGCCGAATCGCCGCTGGGGTCAGCCCCAGCCGCTCAGCCAACTCTGCCGCAGTCGACGGCCCGTGCTCGAGAATGGAGCTGGCTACCCGGTGCCGCGTCGATGCGTCGGTCTCTGCGTTCTGAGGAACCCCAGCGGCACCTGTGGTGACCCGCTGGAAGTTTTTCACAACACCAGTGTGCCTTAATTCGCTGAGCGGGTTCAAATAAGGCTCGCCTTAGTCGCTCAATGCGGGCTTGAACCTTTGGTGAGGCTACATCGACCCTTCGACAAGCTCAGCAGCGATCGCGGAGCCAGGCGAGTGCGTCGGACCCGGAGTTGAGCACCGAGACGTGGCCCTCGCTGCGTACCAGGCGCAGTTCTGCGGCCGGACAGCGCGCTGCGAGCCATCCCGCGTGTGAGCTGGGCACCATCCGGTCATCCGTACCGTGCATGATCAACGTCGGTATCGTGATCAGCGCGGGATCAAAGCCCCACGGAGCCATCGAGCCAAGATCATCCGCGATCATGCCGCCCGGCCCATCGACTGTCGCGGCCTGCACGATGCCGTTGAACCAGGACCAGCTCCCATCGAGTGCTGCGTAATCGGCAGCGATGAACGACTCCGGATCGAACTCATTCTCAGCAAGGACTTGTTCGAGCGCGGCACGGCCTTGAGCGGCGGCACGCAGCTCCCGGGCAGTGCCGGCTGCCATTCCAGCAAAGTAGTCGAGGCCTGGTGCCGGCCAGGGCGCTGTGGCGGAGACACTGATCGCCGCAGGTACTCGATCAGGGAGCAACGCGGCACAAGCGAGGGCGCGCGGACCGCCGCCGGAGTGGCCGAAAACCGCGAACCTCTTGATCTGCAGGTAATCCGCGACCTGACCGGCGTCGGATGCGGCGGAGGCAACATTCGCACCGTGATGAGGGCTGGAGCCGCCATAACTGGGTCGGTCATAGCCAATCCAACGGAATCCCAGAGAACGGGCTACCTCGAAGAGCGGCTCGGGAGGCGCGCCAGTGTTGGGCGTGCCGCCATGCCACAACACGGCCAGCTCATCAGGGTGACCAGTGGCCCCCACGTCGTAGGCGTGCAGCACACGACCATCACTTGTCGTGAGATCAACTTCGCGCATGGTGGACTCTCCTCGCCGTCGGGTTATTCATCGGGACGCAGCTCCCAGCGATCTGCCGCCGTGCTTGCGAGCGATGATCAACTTCAAAGGAAAATCACCGAGCAACTCGTGAATCTCGGGCCGTTTGAAGCCGATGTCTGCTAGCCACTCCCGGTACGCGTCGAGCCGGTGAACACCGCCGCTGCCTGTCCGGATCGTATGTTCCGCGACAAAGCTCAACTTCGGACAGCGTGCTACCCGCCGCGCTAGATGCGCGTTCGATCGCAGCGCGTACGCGATCGAGCTCGGTAGCACGGCCGATCAGCGGGATGGCTGCGGAATCGGCCACGGAGTACATCCTTCCGTGACTCGGGTCAGCGTGACCCCCAGGTCCACGCCTGCTGCTCGAAGGGCGCTACCCCCCCGAGCGCCGTGGCACCAAACTCCTTCACGAGGGACAACGGCTGCGCCCCGGCGGTGGACAAGGCAGCTACAAGATCTCGAGCGTGAGTGACCACGACGATCTGGGTGTGCTCACTCGCGCGGGCGATGAGTCGGGCGAGCGCCGGCACGAGATCGGCGTGCAGGCTGGTCTCCGGCTCGTTCAGCACCATCAGCGATGGCGGCCGCGGACTCAGCAGGGCGGCGACCAGCAAAAGGTAGCGGAGCGTGCCATCGGAGAGCTCTGCCGCCGTCAGCGGCCGCAGCAGACCATGGGCCTGCAGTTCGAGATCGAAGCGGCCGCGTGTCTCTACCACCTCAAGGCGCGAGCCCGGGAAAGCATCATCGATCGTGCCATGCAGCGCATCGGCATCGCCGATTTCGACGATCGTTTGCAGCGCCGCTGCGAGGTCCCGGCCGTCCCCGTCCAGCACTGGCGTACGGGTTCCGATCTGGCTTTGCCGAATCGGAGAGTCGGCGTCGGTCCGGAACTGGTCGTAGAACCGCCAGCCGCGGATCTGTTCCCGGACCGCCACCAGTTCTGGCGCGCGTACGGGGTCCAGCGCCTCGGTCAGCACGCTCTCGTACGGCCGCAGCGCGCTCTCGAAAGGCTCCCACGCATCGCCGCGCGACGAGGTCCCACGGATCTCGACGAGGGCACGTTTTCGCCTGACCAGCATGCTCGCGGGTCGCATCACCGGCCCGCTCCACACCACTTCGCGTTTGATCTCCGGATCGAGGTTGAAGGCAGAAGATCCATGTCGTGTGGGAAGGCCGAGGTCGATCAAGTATGAGAAGTCCTCGGACGCAAAGCCCAGCTGCAAGCTGATCGGGCCCGATCGTATGGTGCCCTGGACTGGATGCCGCCCTGAGCGGACTGAGGCGGCAAGCTGCTCAGGCCCGGCCCATAGCGCCGAGTCCAGTCCGCCTTCGCGGGCCACTGACGAGATCACGCGTCCCGAAGCGCAGTCGGCCAGCAGTCGCAGCGCGCGATAGAGATTGGACTTCCCGGTACCGTTTGCTCCGGTGACGACGTTGAGCCTCTGCAACGGGAGTCGCAGGTCGCGCAGGGATCGGTAGTTCTCGATCGCGATTGTGGTCAGCACCCGCCGCATTCTCGTGCGAGAGCTGACAGTTCGCGAGCAAAGGCTTCAGGTTCTTCCCATGCCGTGAAGTGACCGCCCGTAGGCAGTTCAGTCCAACGCACGATCCGGAAGAAGCGCTGTGCGAACTCCCGTGGAGCGGTCACCAAGTCCTTGGGAAAGATCGTCACCCCGGTCGGGACGGTGACCTTCTCATCACTGCCAGGGTCGTACTCGACATAGGGCAAGAACGACGATCCGATGGTGTTCGTCACCCAGTAGAGAGTGACCCATGTGAGGATCTCGTCGCGGCTGAAACGCCGTTCCAGGTCTCCGTCGCAATCGCTCCAGGAACGAAGTTTTTCAACGATCCAGGCCGCGAGACCGGCGGGTGAGTCGGCGAGTCCGACGGCTGCGGTCGTGGGCTTCGTTGATTGGATCATCGCGTACGCGCCTTCGTTCATGCCCCATGCCCGTCCGGCGTCAAGGTAGGCCCGCTCCGCGTCGGTCAGCTCGGGCTGGTCTACCGAGAAGAGATGCATATACGGCACATCCGTCAGATGCAATGCAATGAGCCGATCGGCATGACGACGAGCCAGCTGTTCAGCTACCGAGCCACCGACGTCTCCGCCGGAGACGAGGAAGCGGTCGTAGCCGTTCGCCGTCATCAGCTCGGCAATGGCATCCGCCGTCCTCATCGAGTTCCAGCCGGGACCGGTCGGACGCTCCGAGAAGCCGAATCCTGGCAGCGAGGGCACCACTCGATGAAAGTTCTCCAGCAGCGGCAGAACCTTGGTGTAGCGCAGGAAAGAATCGGGCCAGCCGTGCAACAAGACGATCGGCACGGCATTCTGGTTTGCCGCCCGCTCATGGATCTGGTGCAGCGACACCTCAGCTACCCCGACGCGTTCGTGACTGAAGCGACTGAAAGCAGCCTCCTGCGCACGCCAGTCGAAGCCGGTCCGCCAGTAGTCGACCAGCTGCCTGAGGTAATCAAGATCGGTTCCTCTCGCCCACCCTTGGCCTTCCACCACTGAAGGCCATCGGGTGTTCTGCAATCGCGCCCGAAGATCATCCAGGACGGCATCCGGCACGGCGACGATTGGATCTGACATAGCCTTAGCCTCCCATCCGGCGCTGACAGTCAGGGCCGGTTGGCCAGTAGCGGTAGGCGAGAATAGCCAGCATGCAGCTGCCCGTCATGCCGCCAGTCGCGCCCATGCTCTCCAAG
>Ga0075434_100000371_pt1 | contig 32625 bp, 27 predicted proteins | sample RhiMethybrSRZTD3_FD_75298 | JGI IMG/M metagenome (GOLD analysis project Ga0075434, IMG submission 75298) | Populus rhizosphere microbial communities from Tennessee, USA - Rhizosphere MetaG P. TD hybrid SRZTD3 | ecosystem: Host-associated > Plants > Roots > Rhizosphere > Soil | place: USA...
CTCCTTCGCGGGCCGACAACTTTAGCCCGCGCCCCGAACTCGCGCCATCAACTTTGCGCCGGCACCACCCGTTGCCGACTTGCCGGCGGCGCGCTCTCCAACACCTCGGCCGTGTGCTCGCCCAGCCGCGGCGCCGGCCGCGCCAGTGCCCCCGGCGTGGCGGACAACTTCACCGGAATGCCCAAGGTTTTGAGAGAACCTGCCGCGGGATGCGGCGTCTCGACCACCATGCCGCGCGCCACCACGTGCGGATCGGCCATCGCCTGATCGAAGGAAAGCACCGGCCCCGAGGGAATGCCCGCCGCCTCCAGCGCCGCCAGCCAGTGCTGCGATGATTTCTGCCTGAAGTGCTGCTCGAGCAGGGCGACGAGCGCAGCATTATTGCGGACCCGGTCACCATTGCTGGCAAAGCGCTTATCCTCCGTCAGCTCTGGCTGACCAAGAAGATCGCACAAGCGGCGCCAGAAATTATCCTGCGCCGCCCCGAGCGTGATCCAGCCGTCCGCCGTCTCGAACACTTGATAGGGCGAGCTGCCACGATGCGCCTGCCCAAGCCTCGGCGGCGTCGCCCCGGTGGCGGCAACATGCGCTGCCTCATAAACTCCGAAGGAAAGCGCCGATTCCAACAGTGAGGTCTCCACCAGCTGGCCGCGTCCGGTGTGATGTCGCGCCTCCAGCGCGCAAAGAATGCCGAAGGCCAGATGCATGCCGGCGGCCACATCGGAAATGGCGATCGGCAGCCGATGCGGCGGCCCGTCGCTTGGGCCGCACAGGCTCATGAGGCCGGACATGCCCTGGGTCACGAGATCAAAGCCGCCACGTTCGCGATAGGGACCTGTCTGGCCGAAGCCGGAAATGGCGGCATAGATCAAGCGCGGATTGCGCCGCGAAAGCGTGCTCCAGCCCAAGCCCAGCCGGTCGAGCGTGCCCGGCCGGAAGTTTTCGATCACCACATCGGCAGCATCGATGAGGGCCAGCAGTTGCGCCTTGTCGCCAGCCTCCTTCAGATCGAGCACGACGGAACGCTTGTTCCGGTTCCAGATCATGAACGGGGTGCTTTCGCCGCCCATGAAGGGCGGCATTCTCCTGGCATCATCGCCGCTGCCGGGACGCTCGACCTTGATGACATCGGCGCCATGGTCCGCCAGCAGCATGGCGCAATAGGGTCCCGAGAGGTGACTAGACAAATCAACGACCTTGAGGCGTTCCAGCGCGCTTGCCATCGGCTTTCACTTTTTCCCTTGCCCAAGATTTTTGTTTATTGTGCCCACTTCCAGCGCCGTGCGCACGTGCTTTCTGACAGGGTCAATCGTGGTCACTCAACCAGACATTCTCGTTGCCTGCGACGCAGGCGGCCTCGCCACCGTCACGCTGAACCGGCCAGCCAAGCGCAACGCCGTCTCACTGGCGATGTGGCGACGGCTCGGTGACATCTTCGCCGAGCTCGGCGCCCGCGACGATGTCCGCGTCATCATTTTGACGGGCGCGGGCGGTCACTTCTGCGCCGGCGCCGATATTTCCGAGTTCGCAAGCGTGCGCGGCGACGTGGCCTCGGGCCGCCGCTACGAGGCGGTCAACGAGGCGGCCAGCCTGGCGCTGCGTGACTGCCCCAAGCCGACCATCGCCGCGATCTCCGGATACGGCATGGGCGGTGGCTGCGCCCTCGCGCTGGCCTGCGACCTCAGAGTAGGCGACACCACAACACGCATGGGCATTCCCGCGGCCCGGCTTGGCGTGGTCTACGGCGCACTCGATTGCGGCCTTCTTCACCGCCAGGTCGGGCTTGCGAATGCCAAGCACATTCTTTTCACTGGTCGCGCCTTTGCGGCCCAGGACTGCCTCAAGATGGGGCTTCTCGACAGTATCGCTGGCGACGCGGCGCTGGCCGGCGCGCACGCGCTGGCGCAGCAAATCGTCGGCAATGCCCCGCTCTCCCTTGCCGGGTCCAAACTCATTCTCGAAGCCTTGAACGCTGGAACGGCTCAAGCTCGAGACGCGGAGATTGGCGGCCTGATCGAGGCCGCCATGGCAAGCGCGGATTATCGCGAGGGCGCCCGCGCCTTCCTCGAAAAACGCCCCCCTACCTTTAGCGGCCGCTAGGACGGGCCCGGCATGCTTTGGCTTGGCGTCGACGTCGGCGGCACCTTCACGGATCTGGTCCTGTTCGACGGGGTTGCCGGCACGCTCCGGATCCTGAAAACCCCCTCCTCCCCCGGCAATCAAGCCGATGGCATCTTACTTGGACTTGATCGTCTCCAGATGAAACCCGCAAGCCTTGAACGCGTGGTGCATGGTACGACGGTTGCCACCAATACCGCACTCGAGGGCAACGGCGCGCGCCTTGCCGTGTTGGTGACCGCCGGGCACAGGGATGTGCTGGTGGTGGGTCGCGGCAATCGGCTGGCAATGTACAACATCAAGGCGCGCCCCGCGCGGCCGTTGGTACCCCGTGCGCAAATTATCGAAATTGGCGAGCGGCTCAGCGTCGATGGCTCGGTCCTCAAACCGCTCGACGAGGCTGAGGTGACGCGGGTGGCCGAACGCTTGGCCGCCGAGGGCATCGAAGCGGTTGCGGTCTGCTTCCTTCACGCCTACGCCAACGCCACACATGAGGAGCGCGCCGCCGCCGTGCTCGCCAAGCACCTGCCGACGGCAACGGTCACGAGCTCGGCCGAAGTGTTGCCCGAGTTCCGGGAATACGAGCGCTTTTCCACCACGGCGCTCAATGCCTATGTCGCGCCGCGTATGCGCCGCTACCTGGGTGACCTCCGGCGGCGCCTAGCTGAGACAGGCGTCAGTGCCCCACTGGCAATCATGACGTCCAATGGCGGCTCGCTCCCCGCCCACCGCGTCGAGGCAATGCCGGTGCTCTCCATGTTGTCGGGGCCGGCGGCGGGCGTGATCGCGGCCGGCCACATCGGCGCGCTCAGCGGCTTTTCGCAGCTGATCACCTGTGACATGGGCGGCACCTCTACCGACGTGTGCCTCTTGCGCGACGGCAACTACGAGATGACGACGGAAGGCCGGGTCGGCGCCTTCCCCTTGAAGATGCGCCAGATCGACATCAATTCGATTGGGCTCGGCGGCGGCAGCATTGCCACGCTCGGCACCGGCGGCTTTCTCTCCGTCGGCCCGCGCTCCGCCGGGGCCGTGCCAGGGCCCGCCTGTTATGGCCGCGGCGGCGCTGAACCGACCGTGACCGATGCCAACGTGGCGCTCGGCCGGCTCGGCGTCGAGCGCGCGCTCGGCGGGGAGATCAGCCTCGATGCAGCCGCGGCGGAGCAGGTGCTCGGCGCCTTGGCGCACCGCGTTGGCCTCGGCACGCCGCAAATGGCAGAGGGGATTTTGCGCCTTGCCGCGGTCTCCCTTGCCGGCGCCATCAAGGAAGTCTCCGTCATGCGCGGCATCGACCCGCGCGATTTCGCGCTTTTGCCGTTCGGCGGCGCGGGCCCCCTGCACGCCACCGAGATCGCCGACGAGCTCGGCATGCGCACGGTGGTGGTGCCGCCTCTCCCTGGCAACTTCTCCGCCCTTGGCCTATTGATCGCCGACGTGCGGCGCGACTTCGTGCGCACGCGTGTGTCCCCAACCAGCAAGACCTCGATGGCAGACGTGGAGGCGGCGCTCGGGGAGCTGATGCGCAATGCTGCCGCGGAACTCGCCGCCGATGGGTTCACGGCCGCGCGGCAACGTTTCGCCCCGAGCCTCGACATGCGCTACGCCGGCCAATCCTTCGAGCTCTCCGTCCCCGTCGCCAGCGACGCCCGTAGCATTGCCGCGCTCGAGCGCTCGTTCGCCGAAATCTATGCGACCCGTTACGGCGCCGCCACGGGACGGCCGATGGAAATCGTCAGCTACCGTCTCGCCGCCTGGGGCCTTTCGGATAAGCCGCAGTTGCCGCGGCTCGATCCCGGCGGGCGCTCGCTTGCGGGCGCCAGGCGTGGTGCCCGCAGCGTCTATTTCGCCGGCAGCCAGCGTCGCGTCCCCGTCTTGGACCGCGAGCGGCTACCCACGCGCGAAATCATCCAAGGCCCGGTGCTGATCGAGGAAGCCGGCACCACCAGTGTCGTTCCTGCCGGCTGGCGCGCGGAGCTCGATCTCGTGGGCTGCCTCGTCCTACGCCGGAGCTGAAGGCCATGTCGTTGAGCCTCGATCCCATTACGCTCGAAGTCCTGACGCAGGCGCTGATCGCGACCGTGCGCGAAATGCGTGCCACGGTGTGCCGCACCGCAAGCTCGGTTGCCATTTACGATGCCAAGGACTTCTCCTGCGGGCTCTTCGCACCGGATAGCCAGGTTATCGCCCAGTCGGAGGACATCGGCTCGCACGTGGTGCCGATGCCGTGGTCGGTGCGGGCCGCCATGCAAAAGCTCGGCGCCACGCTCGGCGAAGGCGATGTCATTCTCATGAACGATCCTTATGCCGGCGGTACCCACCTCAACGACGTCACCATCATCTATCCGGTGTTTCGCGACGGGCGTCTCATCTTCTTCCCGGCGGTGCGGGCGCATTGGGCCGACGTCGGCGGCATGGTGCCGGGCAGCATGTCCGGCAAGGCGACCGAGATCTACCAAGAAGGCATTCGCATCCCGCCGCTCAAGATTTTCGAAGCTGGCAAGACCAACCAGGCGGCGCTCGATCTGCTGCTCGCCAACATGCGCGTGCCCGACGAGCGGCTCGGCGACTTCCAAGCGAGCTTGGCCGCCTGTCGGGTGGCGGAAAAGCGTATCCACGAAATCTGCGCCCGCTATGGCGTCGATACGCTGCTCGAAGCCGTTCGCCTCGACCTCGATCGCGCCGAGGCCCGCATGCGCGCCTCGATTGCAGCGGTACCCGATGGCACCAGCTACTACGAAGACTATCTCGAAACTTTTATCGGTGGCCGCTTCGAGCCGCTGCTGCTGCCCCTCGCCCTCACGGTTAAAGGCGATCGCATGATTGCCGATTTCACGGGGGCCTCCCGCCAAGTCCCATTCCCGGTGAACTCGACGGCGGCGGTCTCGGCCGCCGGTGTGCTGATCACAGTCAAGTCCATATTCGATCCGCAAGCACCCTTGAACCAAGGCTCCTTTCGGCCGATCGAGGTGATCACGCCGCCGGGGACCATCGTCAATGTTGAGCGGCCTGCACCCGCCGGTTCGCACGGCGAGATCCGCAAGCGCGTGATCGCCACTATGGTTGGCGCGCTGGCGCAAATGGTGCCGGATAAAGTCGCCGGCGATCTCTGCCGCACCTCCTTCCACAATTTGATCGGCGGCTTCGACCCGCGCGCCGGCCGCGAGTGGGTCCACTACGAGTGGTCAGCCGGCGGCAACGGCGCCTTCGCCGAGGACGATGGGCCAAGCGCAATCGCCACCATCGATTGGGGTGATCTCGTCACGGTGCAGTCCTCCGAAGTGATCGAAACGCGCATGCCACTGCTGGTCGAGAGCTCGCGGCTGGCCGTCGATTCGGGCGGGCCGGGCACCACGCGCGGCGGCCTCTCCATGCAGCGCAGCTTGCGCCTGTTGGCCACCGATGCCCGCTATTCCCTGCTGTCGGATGGCGCCGTCGTGCCGGCCTTCGGCGTTCTCGGCGGCTTTTCTGGCGTCCCCGTGGCGGCCTGGATCGAGCGCAATGGAAGGAAAGAGGATTTTTCCACCCCCGGCAAAGTCGCCGGCCATCCGCTGGGCCAAGGCGACGCGGTCATCGTCCGGTCCGCCGGCGGCGGCGGTTATGGCGATCCGCTCGACCGCGATGCCGGCCGCGTCGCCGCCGACCTCAACGATGGGTATATCTCGCCCGCGGCCGCCCGCGAAATCTATGGTGTGGTCTTCGACGCCGCGCAAGGGATCGATGCCGCCGCGACGAACGCGCTGCGCCAGCGCTTGCGCCAGACCCGCCTCGGCCTCGATGCCTGCTTGACCGCCGAGGTGTTCGAGACCGGCGCCGTCAGTCGCCGGCGCGTCTGGCGCCTCAACCCGAACGACGCCGCCCTCGCCCATGTCGGCGAGGACGACGTCGTTGAGCTCGATAGTGGACGCGCCGCCCCGCTGCGCGGCTGGGCAAGGCTCGACGCCAGCCTGCGCCCCGGAACGGTCAGCATCGATGCGCGGGGCCTTGCCATTCTCAAGGCCGCCGAGGGAGAGAAGCTTACGCTGCGGCGGGTACGCGCCGCCGTGGCATCCGACCTTGCGATTGCGAGCAGGCGAGAATGACCGAGCCGACCGATCTTTTTGCGGACCTCAATTTTAGGCACCGGCGCGTTCTCATCACCGGGGCGGCGAACGGGTTCGGCGCGGCGATCGCGCAACGCTTCGCCGAGCATGGTGCCAGCCTGGTGCTGGCGGACATCGAAGCGGCTCCGCTCGCCGCCATTGCCGCCCGGCTCAACGCCCAGGCCCACAGCTTCGACCAAGCCGATGCCGGCTCAGTGGAACGGCTGGCGCAGGCCGCCGGCGCCATCGATATCCTCATCAACAATGCCGGCATTCTCGTCGCCAAACCGCTGCTCGAAACCTCGATTGAGGAGGTGCGCCGCCTGATCGATACCGACCTCGTCGGCGTCATCCGGCTGATGCAGCTGGTCGGCCGCGGCATGGTGGAGCGCCGGCGCGGGGTCATCGTTTGCATGGGTTCGCAGACCGCCTTTGCTGGTGGCGAAAACCGGGCCGTCTATGCCGCCGCCAAAGCCGCCATCTCGCAGCTCACACGCGCCGCCGCCGTCGAGTGGGGGCCGCACGGCGTGCGCGTGGTCTGTCTCGCGCCCGGGCGCGCATTGACGCGCATGACGGAGACCACGGTCTCGCCCCACTACACGGGGGACCGCGGCCTCCAGCGTGTGCCCTTGGGCCGCTGGGGCACGCCTGAGGAGATCAGCAAGTTGGTACTGTTGCTCGCCTCCGACGCGGCCGGCTACGTCACCGGCGAAACCCTGATCGCAGACGGTGGATACGTGATCGGCTGATCGGGCCCGCGCGCAAGCCTCATGGCCCCAGCTGATCGCGCGCCGCGCCGGGCGCTGTGCCCGCCTCGGGCGGCAGCTCGACCAGCTCGATCAAGACATCGTTGGTGGAACTGGGATCGAGAAAGGCGATGCGGGAGTTGGCATGGCCGAGGCGAGGTTCGGCATCGAGCAGCTTTACGCCCTTGGCCTTGAGTTCGGCCAACGCCGCCACGATGTCGTCGACCTCGAGGCAGATGTGAAAGAGCCCTTCGCCGTGCTCGGCGATCCACTTTGCGGTCTCACTGTCGGCACGCTTCGTCTCAAGCAGCTCGAGGTAGCTTTCCCCCACCGGGAACATGGCGAGCTTGGTTTGGTACTGCGGCAGCCACTCCTCATATTCGAAGGTCAAGCCGAGCTTGTCCTCGAAAATCTCCCGCGCCTTGGCCAGGCTTTTCACGGCGATGGCCACGTGTTCGATACGCTTGACCTTCATAAGCGAGCTCCTCGCGCCATTAGGGGTTAGCGGCGTTTTTCGAGATCTATTGGGCGTCACGATCGGCGCTGCGTCATGGGCTTTGCTGCCACGCGAGGTTCAGGCTAACTCGCGCATGCGTTCCAGCCACACGGCGGTGTCGTGAAAGGGAGCCCCGCCATTGGGCGGCACGGCGTCATCGCCGATCAGCGTGTTGATGGCGCGCCGTTCCAGAAAGGCCTCGGCTGGCCAGATCCCTTCCACGATCAAGGTCATTTCCTGCTGGCCCGCGTCGAGCTTCGCCGGCACGACCACGGACCCGCGCGCGTTGCCAATGCGCACCCGCACTCCCTCTTCGACGCCCTCGCGTCGCGCCGCCTCTGGGTGGATGCGCACGCACGGCGCCAGTTCCTTGGCGCGCGAGGTTGGGGTCTCAGAAAACGTGCTGTTGAGGAAATGGCGGGCAGGCGGACACACGAGCTTATAGGGATGCGAGGGCCCAGCGCGCTCGTAAGCCGGGGACCAGTCTGCGACCCTCGGCATCTCCGCGTGGGCGGGCCCCACCTTGCTCCAGTCCGGTTTGAAGTGGAATTTTCCGTCTGCCTGCGGGAAGCCCGTCAAGAAGTGCGCGGCCTTGAACGACAAGGCGCGGTCGATCCAGCCGACCTGTGCCGCTGCGGCGAAGCGCCCGAGCCCGGCGCGCGCCAGCGCGTGATCGAGCAGCTCAAGATCGGACATGCCAACGCTTGGATGATCTACGCCGAGCAAGCGTTGAAGCGCGCGCACCGTGTAACTGTTGGGGCGCGCCTCCCCGCGCGGCTCAACCAGTTTCGGCCCAAACGTCAGGTGTGTGTGGCCGAGACCATAGTAGATGTCGTCGTGTTCGACGAACATGGTCGCCGGCAGCACGATGTCGGCGTGGCGCGCCGTCGGCGTCAGGAACTGCTCTTGCACCACAAGGAAGAGGTCGTCACGCGCCAGACCCTTCAACACCTTGGCGGTGCTCGGCGCAACCGTCGCGGAGTTGGCGTTCTGCATTAGCATAGCCTCGACCGGCGGCCCGCGGCCGAGCGCCTCGGCTTCGCCGCACAGCACGGCGCCGATCCGCGATTGATCGAGCAACCGTACTCCCGGATCAACGGCATCACTGGCGTTGATGAGGGAGGTATCGAGCCCCCACTGGTTCTTGTCGAAGCTGAGAAAGAAGGCGCCGCCGCCTCTTTCCGTCCAGGCACCGGTCAGCGCCGGCAGACAAGACACCGCGTGCATGGCGCAGGCGCCGTTGCGCGTCCGCGTGAAGCCGAACCCAACCCGGATAAAACTCTTGCGCGTTTGGCCGTACAAACGCGCAAAGGCGATGATGTCTTTGGCCGCAAGTCCGGTGATCGCCGCGGCCCATTGCGGCGTGCGGCTCAGAATATGGCGCTCGGTTTCGGCATCGAAATCCGTATAGCGGGCAAGGTATGTGCGATCGACCAACTCCTCGGTCAGGAGCACGTTCATGATGGCCAAGGCGAGGGCAGCGTCGGAGCCCGGGTTGATAATCAGCGCGATGTCGGCCTGCTCGACGGTCGGGGTGCGATAGACATCGACCACTACCAGCTTGCTGGCGCGCGTCTTGCGCGCGCGGGCAACGTGGGTCATGACATTGACCTGGGTGGAAACGGGATTGCCACCCCAGATCACGATCAAGTCCGCGGCCTCCATCTCGCAGGGATCCGGCCCCACCAGTTTGCCGACGCCTGCCAGCCATCCCGATTCGGCCGGTGTGACGCAGATTGTGGTGTGCTGGCGCGAGTAGCGCATGGGATTGCGCAGGCGATCGAGACCATAGCGCTGCAGCACACCCATATTGCCGCCCGAGTGGTACGGCCAGATCGCTTCCGACCCCGAGCGCTGCGCGATTGTGCCGAAGCGCTCGGCAATTTCGCCAAGTGCCGCCTCCCAGGTCACGCGCTCGAATTGTCCCGAGCCCTTGGGTCCCGTCCGCCGCAGCGGGTAGAGCAGTCGCTCCGGGTGCTCTACCCGCTCGCTGTAGCGGGCGACCTTGGCGCACACGACGCCCTGCGTGTAGCGATTGTCGCTGGCCCCGGTGATGCGGCCGATGCGGTCGCCGGGCAGCACCCGCACCTCGAGGGCACAGGCGCTCGGACAATCATGCGGGCAGGCCGATTTGGCCGTGTGAAGAACGCGTTGCTGCATGCCAGCATCCTCTGGGCCACGCGGCGGCTGCCGCGGCTTTGGCGCCCTCAACGGCGATCCTAGGGGAAAAACAACGACGGGCGAATAGCGTTTCGCCACGCGGACGCGGCCACTTTGCGTGTGGGGTGAGCGCTACCTTGAGGACAGGCGCGCGCGGCTGAGGCCCGAGATCGAGGCAGGCGTAGCGGCAAACGCAAGGCCCGACGCGGCTCAGCGCTCGCGCTTGGCCAGCGCGCTTACCAGAAGGGGCTCTGTTGCGCTCCGCTCAGCACCTCGGCCAGCCTGCGGCGCGCCGCCTTGGTCGTGCCCGCCGGCAGGCGCTCGGGCGCAAAGAAGCCCTGCTCGCGGATTTCCCGGTTCGGCGCGGGCACCTCGGACTGCTGCCAGCTGCGCACCACGAAAAGGGCGACGTGGTCGCCAGGAAAGGCGGCGAAATTGGCATAGATGCCGAACAGCTCCGCGGGTGCGCCCAACGTAATGCCAGCCTCCTCGCCAAGCTCGCGGGCCACCGCGTCGGCAATCGTCTCGCCCGCCTCAACGCCGCCACCGGGGAAGTGCCAGCCCGGCTGGTAGCTGTGTCGCACCAAAAGCACGCGGCCTTGCGCGTCCAGGACCACGGCTTGCGCACCCATGGTGAGCCCACGACGCCAGCGCCAATAGCGCTGCAGAACCCGAATGAGAACGATGTTGCGGACCATCCCTGCCGTCGTCAGGCTTCGCCTTGCACGCTCCTTCTCTGCAACTGCGGCGGCGCATTTGGCAAGGCTGCGCGAAGCGGCTACCAATCGCCCGGCAATGACCACCGTGCTTACCATCGCTCATCTTTCCGACGTACACCTCGGCCCGATCCGCGGCTTCACGCCGCGCTTTTGGAACCTGAAGCGGCTGACCGGCTACTGGAACTGGCTGAGCACGCGCCGGGGCTTCTACCAGCGCAGCGTGCTCGATCGCCTGGTTGCCGACCTGCAAGCACAGCGTCCGGATCACATCGTGGTCACCGGCGATCTCGCCAACATCGGCCTGCCGCAGGAGCACATTGATGCGTTGGCATGGCTCAACGCGCTCGGGCCGCCCGACCATGTCAGCGTCATCCCGGGCAATCATGATATCTATGCCCGGCACCGTCGCGATCCGGGCACCCGGCGCTGGGCCGCCTACATGCAATCGAACGCCGACGGCAAAAGGCACCTTTCGGGGGAGGCCGCCGCGTCGGAGTTTCCCTTTGTGCGTCGCCTCGAGGACATCGCGCTGATCGGCCTCAATTCGGCCGTGCCGACGCCCCCGCTGATCGCCTGGGGCAGCGCCGGCAGGGAACAACTCGCCCGGCTTGCGTACGTGCTCGACAGCGCCGGCCGCGCCGGCCTTTTCCGGCTCGTCTTGATCCACCATCCGCCGCTGCCGGGCCAGGCCTCCACCACGCGCGGCTTGCGCGATGCGGCCGCGCTGCAAGGCGTCCTGCGCGAGCACGGCGCCGAGCTCGTCATTCATGGGCACAACCATCTCAATATGCTGAGGCTGGAGCCGTCCGCGTCGGGCGCAACAATCCCCATCGTGGGCGTGGCATCGGCCTCCCTTGCCCGCCGCCATGGGCGCGAAGGGCTCGCCCGCTACAATCTCTACCGTATCGGGGGGCGGCCTTGGCACATCACGCTCGCAGGGCGCGGCCTCGATGATCCCGACGGTGGCATCGTCGAACTCGAACGTCGCAGCCTCTTGGCGACATGAGCCAACCGACGGCTCGAGACATAAATAAATGTCATGCCTGACCTGAGAAATACTCGGGCAATACGCGCTTAATTTGCCGTGCCGCGCCGCCCCGCTGCCTGTAGGGTGCGCCCCCGAACAACAAGGTGATTGAGAATGCAGAAGCACGTTGCCCCGCCCGTCCGCGCCACGCAGCCGCTGTGGCTGGTCGTGCTGGCGGCTGGCCTCATTTGCGCCATTGCCATGGGCCTGCGCCAGGTGATGGGACTTTACCTGCCGCCCATGACAACCGAGCTCGGCATCGGCCGCGAGCCGTTCTCCACGGCGATGGCGATTGCCAATCTGACCTGGGGGTTGGGTGCGGTGTTTGCCGGCATGGTAGCCGACCGCTACGGCGCCGGACGCGTGGTCGTGTCCGGCGTGCTCGCGACCATGGCGGGGATGTACGTTATGTATGCCGCCCGCAACGGCTTCGACCTGATGCTCAGTGGCATCCTGTTGGGCATTGGCGTCAGCGGCACCGGCATTCCCTCGCTGGTGGGCGCCGTCGGCCGGGCGGCACCGCCCGACCAACGCACGAGTGCGATCGCCAGCCTCGGCATGGCGAGCGGCATCGGCGGCTTCGTGGCCTTTCCTTATACCCACTTGTTGATGGATCTCGCCGGCTGGAAGCTGAGCCTCCTGTTGCTCACCTTCACCACCAGCATCATGCTGCCGCTGGCCTGGCCGCTGAGCGGCAAGCCAAGTGCCGCAAGCGGGCTCATCGACGAACAAACGCTTGGCGGTGCCGTCCGCGAGGCCTTCACGCATCCGAGCTATCTCTTGCTGGTAGCGGGCTTTTTCGTGTGCGGTTTCCACGTCGCCTTTTACGGCGTGCACCTGCCGGCCTTTGTCGCCGACAAGGGGCTCGACGGTAGCGTCGCCGTCATGGCCTTAACCATGGTTGGCCTGGCCAACCTCGCCGGCACCTATATCGCCGGCCAGTCCGCACGCTTTATCGAAAAGCGGGTGGGGCTGAGCCTCATCTATTTCGGGCGCTGCTTCATCTTTCTTGGCCTGCTGTTCCTTCCCATCACCCCGCTCAGCATCATCGTGCTCAGTGCCTTGTTGGGGCTGTTCTGGCTCTCCACCGTGCCGCTAACCTCAAGCCTGGTTGCCACCTTCTTCGGCACGCGCTGGATGTCCATGCTGTTTGGCGTCGTTTTCCTGTCGCACCAGGTCGGCTCCTTTACCGGGCTGTGGCTGGCGGGGACCCTTTACGACCTGACCCAGTCCTACGATATGATGTGGTGGATTTCGATCGCTTTGGGACTGTTCGCGGCCGCCGTGCACTGGCCGATCAGCGAGCAACCCGCGGCTCGGCTGGCCACAGCCTAGCCGCCACCGGCGCCTGGGCGTGGCCGCGCCGTCAGGGCGTCGCGACACACGACGGGCCGCCGTGGTAGAACCGCGGCACAAAGGAGGTGCATGGCAGAACAGAGCCAGACGGCCGCAGGGCCCATGCCGGCAAAGCGCGCTGCAAGCGAAGGCATGCCGCGGGGCGTGCGCCGTCTGCTGGTCGTGCTGCTGGCCGTTCTCCTGGCGGGAGCGGCCTATCTGCTCGCGGTGCGCGGTGAGGTCCTGATCCTCGATCTTGCGGCCTTGTCGCAGCGGCTCTTCTGCTTTTGAGCTCGCTTCGTGGTACGCAGGCGCGGGAGCCAGGGCTCCGTCGTCTTCGCCAACCGGTATCCGTGCGGATCAAGAAAAGGCTCGCTATGCCTGCGTTGTTGAAAGGCGCCTTGCTGTTTGCCGGCTTGCTCCTCGCAGCCAAGCCGAATGCGTTCGCGCAAGAGCTCAAAACCTATAGCAAACAGGGCAGCTACGAGGACGTGAAGTTCGAACTCAACGATGCCGTCATCCGGCGTGGGCTCGCTATCGATTATACCGGTCACATCAACAACATGCTGGAACGCACCGGCGCCGCCGTCGGTTCGACAAAGCGCGTCTACAGCAACGCGGAATTCTTCATGTTCTGCTCGGCGAAACTCTCCCGCGACATGATTGAGGCCGATCCCACCAATGTCGGCTACTGTCCTTACGTGGTGTTTCTTTATGAGGCTGCCGACAAGCCCGGCGACATTGTCGTGGGCTATCGCCGTCCCCTGCCGCGCGGAAATGCGGCCTCTAAGGAGGCGCTGGCGGCCATCGATGCGCTGCTCGATGGTATCGTCAAGGACGCGGTGAAGTAGTGCGAGGCAGCGTTGCCCGTTCGCCATCGCGCAAGCTGAAAGTATGCTCCGTCCACGTAAGCAATTGACAGCACCGTTGCGCATTGCTTCGATTGCGCCTGCGTGACGGTCTCGTTGCGATCCCAGTTGGGTCGCAACGGTGAAAAGGGAACGCGGTGCGCGATCGTTCGATCGCAAAACCGCGGCTGCCCCCGCAACTGTAAGCGGCGAGCGTCGCACCCGAGTGCCACTGCCGGGCCAATCGGCGGGAAGGCGGGTGCGATGCGCATGGAGCCGCAAGCCAGGAGACCTGCCGGCACGAGTCGCCCATCGCCGACGCGGGGCGCGTTGGCGAACGGATCACCGTAGTGGCGACGGCTCTGTGTTCCGAGTCGAGGGGTCGTGCCGGTGATGTCTGAGGGGCAAGCAAAGCCAGCCATGCGCTAGGCCGCAGCGTGCGGGGTACCCCCCCCGCCGTGCGGCTTTTCCTGGCGCCTGTCTGCTCCGACGCAAGCCAGTACAGCCCTCCGCTCCCGCGTTCGGAGAGGCGTCATGCGTTCGTTGTCGGTGAATTTTTCCCTGCTTGGGCTCGCTGCCCTCATCATCGCTCCCACCACCGGGTCGGCACAAACCATCCAGCTCCCCGGGATCAGCGTTGAAGGCGCCACGCTGGAAGCGCGGCCCATCGTGCGCGCGGCACCCGCACCGGCCCCCACCGAGGCAGGGCCAACAAACGAAGCGCAGGCTGCGGATAGCTCCGGTATCCCGCGCGAAAAAATCGGCACGGCGGTGACCGTCATCACCGGTGAAGAGCTGCGCGCCCAGCAGGTCCGCTACGTCGCGGATGCCCTGCGCAGCCTACCCGGCGTCAGCGTTAGCCGCTCGGGTGGGCCGGCCAATATCACCCAGGTGCGCATTCGCGGCGCGGAGGCCAACCACACCCTCGTGCTGATCGACGGCATCGAGGCCAACGCCACCTCCGATGGCGACTTCGATTTTGCCACCCTCTTGACCGACGACATCGAACGCATCGAGGTGCTGCGCGGCCCGCAAAGCGGCCTTTACGGCTCGAAAGCCCTCGGCGGCGTTATCAATATCATTACCAAAAGCGGCAAAGGTCCGCTCACCGCGACCGTGCGCGCCGAGGGTGGTGCCTACGGCACGGGCGACTTCGCTGCCCGCGTCTCGGGCGGCAGCGATCGGGCCTGGTTCGCTGCCAGCGTGCAAAACCGCGCCTCGCTCTACTTCAACAATGCACCGATTGGCTCCGAGCAGGATCCCTGGCGCAATCTCACGCTTGCTCTGCGCGGCGGGGTCGCGCTGATGCCCGGTATGGTGCTCGACTTCTCGCTCAGAAAGGTCGAGCGCAGGCTGCAATTCGACCTGGACGAAGGTACGCCCCTCACCCGCCAGACCGATTCCAACAATGTTTCGAATTTCGACACCTTCCTTGGCGGGGTCAACCTGCGCTGGGATATGCTTGGCGGGTCCCTCAGTCATGTGTTGAGCGCCACCCGCAACGTCACGGAAGTCGAGAGTTTGACCAGCGGCCCATTCGGTGGCTTCAGCGACAATCGGAGCGAAATCGACAAGTTCAGCTATCTGGCGACCTACCGTTTCGCCACACCGGAATTTTTGGCCGCCAAGCACGCGATCAGCGGGCAGGTGCAAAAGCAAATCGAACGATTCACGCCGGGGCCCGCAACGCCGGGCCCATTTGGTCCCGACGGCATCGAACGCGAGCGCGGTCAGCTCGCCACCATTGGCGAGTACCGCGGCGAATTCTTCAATCGGGTGTTCTTCACCGGTGCGCTGCGGCACGATGATAACGACACGATTCGCGACTTCAACACCTGGCGGACGGCCGTCTCGGTGACGCTGCCCGAGATCTTCATGCGGCCGCATGCCAGCATCGGTACCGGCGTGGCATTGCCCGGCATGTTCGAGCAGTTCGGCTCGATCCTTGGTGTCTTCGTGCCCAATCCCAACCTCAAGCCCGAGCAATCGCGCGGTTGGGATGCCGGCGTTGAATTTACCCTGATCAAGGATCGCGCTTTTTTCGACGTCACCTATTTTCGCGCCAATCTCACGGACGAGATTGTGGGCTTCGGCACAAGTCTCATAAACCTCGACGGTGCGAGCGAGCGGCGCGGTGTCGAGTTGGAACTCAGGACAAAGCTAGTGCCCTGGCTGCTGTTTGGGGCAAGCTACACTTTTCTCAACGCTACCGAGCCTGATGGCAGCCCGGAAATTCGCCGTCCCAAAAATGCGGCGCGCGCGGACCTGACCTACCTGTTCGCTGACGGGCGAGGCACCTTCAACGTCGCCGCCATCTACAACGGCGATATGAAGGATCGCAATTTCGGCACCTTTCCCGCCACTGTGGTAACACTTGACAATTACTGGCTCCTGTCGACGGCACTCACGTATAAGCTCAAACCCGGTGTCGAGCTGTTCGGACGCGTCGAGAACCTGCTCGATAGCCAATACGAGGAAGTCTCGGGCTACAACACCCCGGGAATTGCCGCCTTTGCCGGTGTTAAGCTCACCTTCGGCGGGCCTGACGGCCTTAGCTGGGTAAAATAGAAGCGATACGAGCGTGCGGTGGTTGGCTCTATTACCCCTGCTATGGGCGACCGCGCCAACTGGGTTTGACCATGCCGTGGCTGAGCCACCGCAACGCATCGTCTCGTTGGACCTGTGTACCGACCAGCTCTTGATCGAGCTGGCGCCGCCTGAGCGTATTGCCGCGGTCACCCACCTGGCAGGGGACGCCTCCGTCTCCGCCATCCCCGATCGGGCCAAGGGTATCCCCATCACGCACGGCGCCGCCGAGGACGTGCTGAGCTACGATCCCGACCTGGTGCTGGCAGGCCCGTTCGGCGTCTCCGCCACCGTCGCCCTGCTGCGCCGGCTCCAGCGCAATGTCGTCACCGTGCCGCTGCCGCAGGACCTCGAGGGTGTGCGCACCGCGATTGGCAGCGTCGCCGCCGCCATCGGCGAGGCTCAGCGTGGCGAGGCCATGCTCAACGCGTTCGATCATCGCTTGGCTTCCCTCAGCCGCCGGCTGGACAGCGCCTCTCCTAGCGCCCTCGTCTACCAAGTCGCTGGTGTCGTCTCTGCTGCCGGCAGTCTCGCCGACGCCGCGCTCGCCGCCGCCGGCTTCCGCAACCTCGCCCGCGACTACCCCTTGCGCCGCAACGGCCAGGTGCCACTCGAATTGCTGGTGGCCTCCCCACCCGATCTCCTCGTCCTTTCCAGCGCCAGCAACGCCTACCAGACACCCGCCGCCGACAATCTTCGCCACCCGGCGCTCAGGACGTTGCGCCGCACACACGCCAGCCTAGAGCTACCGTGGCAGCTCTGGTTGTGCGGCACGCCGCATATCGCCGATGCAATCGCGGAGCTCGCGGCCGCGCGCGACCGCATCAAGGTGGCACCGCGATGACGGCGCCCGCCGCCACGCTCGCGCCGGGACGCCTGCTCGCCGGCTTGGCGGGGCTCGCCTTCCTAGCCTTTGCCCTTTCCCTCGCCGTCGGTCCCTCCGGCTTCGGTTTTGGGCCACCTGGCGAGGCGGGCTCGCTCATTTTTTGGGAGATCCGCCTGCCACGCGCCCTATTGGGCGCGCTCGTCGGCGCAACCCTGGGCCTCGCCGGCGCCGCCCTGCAGGGCTATTTGCGCAACCCGCTGGCCGAGCCCAGCCTGATCGGCATCTCGGGTGGTGCCGCGCTTGGCGCCGTGCTCGCAATTCATCTCGGCATCACCCAGGCACTGGCGCTCGCGCTGCCCCTCGGCGGACTGCTGGGTGCGTGCATCGCCATGCTCGCCGTGGTGGCGCTCGCGGGCCTGCACGGCGGCCCCATTACGCTTATTCTGGCAGGCCTCGCCGTCTCGGCCACCACCACCGCCCTCATCTCCCTTGCCCTCAACCTGTCACGCAACCCGTTTGCCTCCATCGAGATGGTTTACTGGATGATGGGCTCGCTCGCCGACCGCAGCCTGACGCAGGCCTGGCTCAGTGGGCCCTTGATGCTTATCGGCATGGGCCTCTTGCTTTTGCTTGGCAGGGCGCTCGATGCCCTCTCCCTCGGGGAGGACGCCGCCGTTAGCCTCGGCATCGATGCCCGCCGCACCCGGCTCACGCTTGTGGCGGGCACCGCGCTCAGCGTCGGTGCCGCCACCGCGGTCACCGGCATCATCGGCTTTGTTGGTTTGCTGGTGCCGCACGCGCTACGCGCGCTCACCGGGCATCGTCCCGGCCTCTTGCTGCCGGCAAGCCTATTCGGCGGTGCGATCCTGGTGCTCCTTGCCGACGTCGCCCTGCGGCTCGTTGAGCCGTGGGCCGATCTTCGCATCGGCGTCTTAACCGCCCTGTTCGGAGCGCCATTTTTTATATGGCTGGTGCTCAAGACCCGCCGCGAGCTGGCGCCATGAAGCTCGAGGCACGGGGCTTGCGGGTCCACTTACAGCGACGCGAAGTTCTCAAGGGTGTCGACCTGGCGGCCGCAGCCGGTGAGTTGACCGCCGTGATCGGGGCCAATGGCGCCGGCAAGACCACGCTGCTTCGGACGTTGAGCGGTCTCCTGCCGTTCAGCGCCGGCGAGGCCCGGCTCGATCAACGCCCACTGCGCGCCTGGCCGCGCGCCGAGTTGGCGCGCTGTCTCGCCTATCTGCCACAGGAGCGCACGGTCCACTGGGGGCTGTCGGCCCGCGCCGTGGTGGCCCTCGGCCGCCTACCGCATCAGACGCTGGGCCAAGGCGAAACCGCTGCCGATCGCGCCGCCATCGAGGCGGCAATCGCCGCCATGGATATTGACGCCCTCATCGCTCGCCCCGTTTTGGAACTGTCCGGTGGGGAGAGGGCGCGGGTCCTGTTAGCGCGAGCGCTGGCGCAGGAGCCACAGGTGCTCGTCGCCGACGAGCCGGTCGCCGGCCTCGATCCTGCCCATCAGCTCGCACTCTTCCATCACTTGCGGGTGTTTGCGGCGAGCGGCCGCAGCGTCCTCATCGCGTTGCACGATCTCGCCCTTGCCGCGCGCTTTTGCCACAAGATTGTGCTGCTCAAGGCCGGTGCAGCGCTGACGTCAGGCCCACCGGCCGAGGTGCTGACGCGCGAGCACCTGGCCTCCGCCTATGCTATCCGCGCCGAGTATCGCACAATTGATGGCATTGCGACTGTGCTGTCGCGCGATGGGCTGCCATGATGCCGCCCTGGTTCGGAGCTTTGCACCGGCCCGGAGTTTGCCAGTGGCAGGGGGCAATCAGTGCTGCGACTTTGGCGGCGGCAGCGGCGCGTTAATCTGGCGCTTGAAGGCGGTGGCGCGCACGGCGCCTTCACCTGGGGTGTGCTTGATCGGCTGCTAGAAGAGGAACACCTCGAGATCGGCTGGCTGAGCGGTACGAGCGCGGGCGCGGTCAATGCCGTCGCGCTCGCAGCCGGCTTGGCGGAGGGCGATCGCACGCGCGCACGCGCCAAGCTGCGCGAGGTATGGGAAGCCGTCGCCAAAGCCGGCGTGCCGGATCTAATGCGGCTCAATCCATGGCTCGCCTCGCTGTCGCGCTCCCAGGCCCTGGCACAGGTCGCCTCGCTGTTCTCGCCCTATGACTTCAATCCCTTGGGTTTTGATCCCCTGCGCAAGGTGCTCGAGGCTCATATCGACTTCACCTTGCTGCGCACGCAGCCGGGACCCGAACTCCTGATCGCAGCGACCGACGTTCAAAGCGGCCGGCCTCGGCTGTTTCGTCGCCGCGAGTTAAAGGTGGAATGCGTGCTAGCCTCCGCCTGCCTGCCGACCCTGCATCATGCGGTGTCGGTGGACGGGCGCGCCTACTGGGATGGCGGCTTCACCGCCAATCCCGATCTCGTCACGCTCGCGCGCGAGGCGCCCGTCGCCGATACCCTGATCATCAAGCTCAATCCGATGCTTGTGGAGAGCCTTCCCACCAGCGCGCGCGAGATCAGCGCCCGCATCAATCACATCACCTTCAATCAACCGATGTTGCGTGACGTCGAATTGATCGAGAGCGTGCGTCGCAATCGCAAGGGCTGGCCGCGGCTGCGGCGGGACGATGACCGGCGGCTCGCCCGCCACCGCTTCCATTTGCTCGAGGCCGGCCGCGTGACCGGCGCGCTATCGCCGGAAAGCAAGGTCAAACCCGATCTCGATCTTCTCTTGCACCTGTGCGGCGCGGGCCGCAGCGAAACCGAGAAGTGGTTGGCCCGGCACACTCGGGCCATCGGACGCCGCAGCAGCGTCGACCTTGCGCAGCATTTTTTGGCGCCCCGGCCGTCCACCGCTGCCGCCTCCAGCCCGCCCAGACCAAAGCCGGAGGCCGCGGCCTGACAACGCCGCTGGGGATCGGCTTGACCCCCGACCGCCGGCCGGCCCACGATAGCGTCCGCCACCCACGCAAGTGCTGCTGCAGCTGAGCCAAGGAAGTATCATGACCGACCGTCTCAAGGGCAAGCTCGCCTTCTGCACCGCTTCCGCCGCCGGTATCGGCCGCGCCACGGCGATTGCCTTTGCGCGCGAGGGCGCGCGCGTCATCGCCAGCGACATCAATAAGGCGGGCATGGCCGGCTTGACTGAGGCCGGCGTCGCCGAATGCGTGGCGCTCGATGCGCGCGACGCGGCGGCCATCGAGGCGCAAGCGAAGCGGCTCGGGGCGGTCGACGTGCTCTTCAATGCCGCAGGTTTCGTGCACCATGGCAGCGTGCTCGATGCCACCGATCAGGAGTGGGATTTCGCCTTCGACCTCAACGTCAAATCCATGCATCGCACCATCAAGGCCTTCCTACCGGGCATGCTGCAGGCCGGCCGGGGCTCCATCGTCAATATTGCCTCCACCGTCGGCGCGGCCAAGGCGGCGCCCAACCGCTACATCTACGGGGCCAGCAAGGCGGCCGTGGTGGGCCTGACCAAGGCGGTGGCCATCGACTTTATTGGCAAGGGCATCCGCTGCAACTGCATCTGCCCAGGTACCATTGCGACGCCCTCGCTCGAGGAGCGCATCCGCGCCCTTGGCCGTCAGCTCGGCAGCGAGGAGAAGGCCCGCGAAATGTTCATCGCCCGCCAACCCATGGGGCGCCTCGGCACCGCCGAAGAGATTGCCTATGTCGCCGTCTATCTCGCCTCCGATGAGTCGGCCTATATGACCGGCTCGGCAATTGTTCCCGACGGTGGCTTCACCCTGTAATCCTGAAACTCGTGGAGGTGAAACAGTATGCCCCGCTTTGCCGCCAATCTTAACTTCCTGTTTACCGAGCTCCCGTTCCTCGATCGCTTCGATGCCGCCGCCAAGGCCGGCTTCAAGGCCGTCGAGTCGACCGACCTTTATTCCGCCACGGCCAAGGAGGTCGCCGCCCGGCTGCGCGCCAATGCGCTGGAACTCGCCCTCTTTAATGTCAACCCCGGCGACCCCAACAAGGGCGAGCGCGGCCTGGCGGCGCTGCCGGGGCGCGAGGCCGATTTCGCCGCCCGCTTCGAGACCGCGCTCAGCTACGCGGAGGCAACCGGCGGGCGCTTGATCCACGTCATGCCGGGTCTTGTGCACCAGGGCGCGCGGCGCGACGTCTATCTCGCCAATCTCAAGCAGGCGGCGCGCCAGGCCGCCGCGGCCGGCGCCGAAATTGTGATCGAGCCCATCAATCGTCGCGACATTCCCGGCTACTTTTTGAACAAGACGCATGCGGCGCGGGCCATCATCCATGAGGTGGCCGAACCCAACCTCGGCCTGCAATTCGACCTCTATCATCGCCAAGTCGAAGAGGGCGACGTGGCCATGGCGATCGACGAGTTTGGCCCGCTCGCGCGCCATTACCAGATCGCAAGCCCGCCCGATCGCGGTGAGCCGGACGCCGGCGAGATGAACTATCCTTGGCTGTTCCAGAAAATCGACGCCAGCGGCTTCAAAGGCTACATTGGCTGCGAATACCGCCCGCGCGGCGACACTGCCGCGGGTCTTAAATGGGCCGCCGCCTGCGGCGTGACACTGGGCTAGCGGCAAGGAGTTGAGCCCATGAACATTCTGATCATCGGCGGCGCCGGCATGATCGGGGCCAAGCTGGCCCAGCGCCTAGCCCGGGACGGCACGCTCAACGGTAAGCCGATCTCGAGCCTTAGCCTTTACGACGTCGTCCCCCCGGCCGCGCCGGCGGCAGCCAAAATGCCGGTCAAGGTCATGACCGGCGACCTGCCCACGCCCGGGGAGGCCGGCAAACTGATGGCGGACCGGCCTGACCTCATCTTCCATCTGGCGGCCATCGTCTCTGGCGAGGCCGAGCTCGACTTCGACAAGGGCTACCGTATCAACCTCGATGGCACACGCCTCCTGCTCGAGGCGATCCGCGCGGCAGGCCACACCCCGCGCCTCGTCTTTACCAGCTCGATTGCCGTGTTCGGCGCTCCCTTTCCGGAGGCGATCGAGGATGAATTCTTCAATACGCCGCTGACCTCCTACGGCACACAAAAGACCATCTGCGAACTGTTGATCTCCGACTATACGCGCAAGGGCTTCCTCGACGGCTTGAGCATTCGCTTGCCCACCATCTGCGTGCGCCCCGGCAAGCCCAACAAGGCGGCCTCGGGCTTCTTCTCCAATATCATGCGCGAGCCGCTGGCCGGCGAGGCCGCCGTGCTGCCGGTTTCCGAGGAGGTGCGCCACTGGCATGCCTCGCCCCGCGCCGCGGTTGGCTTCCTCCTCCACGCCGCGTGCCTCGATACCAACACGGTTGGACCCCGCCGCGCGCTGACCATGCCGGGCGTCTCGGTCACCGTGGGCGAGCAAATCGCTTCGCTCAGGAAGGTCGCCGGCGAGCGCGTGGCAGCGCGCATCCGCCGCGAGCCCGATCCCTTTATCGAACGCGTGGTGGCGGGCTGGCCGCGCAATTTTGCGCCGGCGCGCGCGCTTGAGCTGGGCTTCAAGGCCGACGCCAGCTTCGAAGACATCATCCGCATCCACATCGAGGATGAGCTCGGCGGTCGCGTCGCCTGAGCCGGGCCGTCTTGCCAGTGTGACCGGCTGGCTACAGGCCGCCGGCGATCCGGGCGGCGGGGATGCGGCGTTCGCGATTTGACCACGAACTCTTGTACGCTATGGCCCTGGCGCGCGAGCGCTCGCGCCGCGGCCGCCGCCCGAGCGGAGAAGAGGGGATATGCACAAGGCTCTCGCCGTCAGCGTTGCCGGGATCATCCTGGCCTTGCCCACGCTCGCCGCCGCCCAGACAAGGGGGCCCCGCGGTCCGGTCGAAGGCGTCGTCGTGGCGGAGAGCTTTTACGGGCACGGCACGGCGACCGCGCCGGTCCGGCGCAACAGCCAGGGGCGCCTGGAAGTCGGCCTGCCCGGCGGCACCTGGTATGAGTGCGCCTTCAGTTGCAGCGACACTCTGCGTCGGCAAACCGTCGACTTCTGGGAAAACCACAGTGGCCGGCCGCGCGACGGCGGCGGCGATGGCGTCGGCTACTTCCGCTTCCGATGGCCCTGAGGCACGCGACGCGCCCTCACAGCTGTAGCCGCTCCCGCTGAATTTCATAGAGCAGCAGCGCCGTCGCAACCGCCAAATTGAGCGAATCGAGCGCGCCGGCCATGGGAATTTTGACGAGACGTGAGGCGGCACGCGCCAGCTCCGGCGACAGGCCCGGCCCTTCGCTCCCCATCAGCAACAAGACCGGCGCCCGGTAGGGCGCCCGGCGGAAGTCCTCGCCCGCCGCCAGATGCGTGCCGACGACCTCGCCGCGCCAGCGCGCGCGCCAGGCCAGGAACGCTTTTTGCTCCGTGCGCACCACAGGCACGTTGAAAATCGAGCCCATGCTGGCGCGCACCGCCTCGTGCGAGTAGGGATCGCAGCTCGGCCCGATGAGCACGACACCGCTTGCCGCCACCGCCTCGATCGAACGCAGGATGGTGCCAAGATTACCGGGATCGCGCGGGGCCTCCAGCGCCACCCAAAGCGCCTCGCCCGTGAGCGCCTGGCTCGCGGGTAAGTCGGCCCAGCGCTGCTCGAACACGCCCAACATGCCCTGGGGATTGTCCTTGCCGGCAAGCTTGCCGAGCACGGCAGCGGAGACTTCAAGACACTCCGCGCCCGCGCTCTCGGCCCAGCGCGCAAGCTCGGCGCAGCTTGGCTTGTCGCGGCTTCCCGCCAGAAACACCAAAATCTTCGGCAGCCAGCCGGCCGCCCGTGCCGTCAGCAATAAAGAGGTGCCCTCCGCCACGAACAGAGAAGTCTCGCGCCGCACCTTGCGCATCTCGAGCGCGCGGATCAGTTTCACCCGCTCGTTCTGGGGACTGGTGATGCTGCGCGTGCCGGCGCGCAGGTCAGGCCGCGCGCGCATGGCTGCTCCAGCGGCTGAAGTTCGCGCTCGGCAGCAGTCTGTGTGCCGCCTGTTCGATCACGGCGAGCTCGCCGCTCATCACCGCGCCGCCCCGCGCCTTGAGGCATTCGCGCATCAGCCCATCGGTGGCTAGTGCCGAGGCCCGAAGCGCATAGGTGGTGAGCACGAGCGAGGCGCGCCCTGGCGCCAGCAAGTTGACGCAATCGCGCAGCAGGCCCGGCAAATGCTCGAACACCTCCCAGACCTCGCCGGCCGGCCCGCGCCCGAACTTGGGGGGATCGACCAGGATGGCATGATAGGTTTTGCCCCGGCGCAGCTCGCGCGCCACGAACTTGCGGGCGTCCTCGACGATCCAGCGGATCGGCGCTGCGGCCAACCCGGACTGCAGTTGATTGGTTTTGGCCCAGCCGACCGCGCGCTTGGAGGCATCAAGGTGGGTCACCTCGGCGCCGGCCTTGGCGGCGAGCAGCGAGGCAACCCCCGTATAGGCAAAGAGGTTCAAGAGCCGCGGCGGCGCCGCCTCGACCCTGGCCAGTTCGCCCAACATCCATTGCCACAGCGGCAGCTGCTCGGGAAAAATGCCAAGATGCCGGAAGCTGGTGAGGCGGCAGAGCGCGGTGACGCCCAAGACATGGGCGGGCCAGCTTTCCGGCAGCGGCACATGGCTGCGCCAGCGGCCGCCCTCGCCATCCTCATCCTTGTCGATCCCCTTGAAGACGGCATCGGCGCGCAGCCACAGGGCTGGCTCCAGCGTCGGCTGCCACAGCGCCTGCGGCTCGGGCCGGTCGACCGTGAACCGACCGAAGCGTTCGAGCTTGCGCCCGTTGCCGCTGTCGATCAGCGCGTAGTCGGCAAAGCCTGCCGTCGCAAGCACGCTGAGCCCACCGCCGCGAGTGGCGCTGGGGCTCGCGATCTCAAGCTCGGCTCGGACTTCCTCGCCCGGCATTGCGTGTTGCCACCTTGGGCTACTTGGCGGCCGCCGCGGCAGGCTCCAGCGTCTCAAACTCGCTCTCGAGCGCCAGCGCTTCGCTGAGCCGGTTGTAGGCGCCGGTGAGCGCAATCCTGAGCGTCAGCTCGACGATCTGGGCGGCACTGAAATGCTCGCGCAGGCGCTCGAACATGGCCTCGGGAATGCGCCCCGGCGCCTCCGTCACCGCGACTGTGTAGGCGATCACCAAGCGATCGATGGCATCGAGCTCGGGGTGCGCCGCCTGCGGCAGCTGATCGACGGCCGCCTGGCTCAGACCCTCGACGGCGAGCTTGGGGGCATGATGCGCCACGCAATACTGGCAGGCGTTGAGCTTGGAGGTGACGACGATGGCCAGTTCGAGGTAGCGCGCCTTGATGCCCTGGCGCGCCTTCAGCTCGAGCAGCAGCTTGCTCAAGTGCTCCAGCGCCGGTGGCACATGCGCGAGCAGGGCAGCCTGATTGCGAAACGGCCCGTAGTTCGCCACGAATTCCTCATAGATGCGGGCGTACTCGGGCGAAAGCGCGCTCGAGGCCAACAGCGGCACACGGGTCATCACCCCTCCTCGTCCGTTGCACCGGCCGGCCAAAGCGCCGCCGGCTAGTCGATATCGTCCACTTTGGCCGCCGGCGCGCCCGACATCTTATGCGCCAATGCTGCCTCGATGAATTGGTCGAGATCGCCATCGAGCACACGCTTGGGATCGCTGCTCTGCGCGCCGGTGCGCAAATCCTTGACCAGCTGATAGGGCTGCATCACGTAGGAGCGGATCTGGTGTCCCCAGCCGATCTCGGTCTTGCTGGCGGCCGCCGCATTCGCCTTCTCCTCGCGGCGCTTGAGCTCGAGCTCGTAGAGCCGGGATTTGAGCATGGCCCAGGCGATGGCGCGGTTCTTGATCTGCGAGCGCTCCTGCTGACTGGCCACCACGATATTGGTGGGCATGTGGGTGATGCGCACGGCGGAGTCGGTGGTGTTGACGTGCTGGCCGCCAGCGCCAGAGGCACGGTAGGTATCGACGCGGCAATCGCTCTCCTTGATGTCGATCTCGATGTTCTCGTCGACCACGGGGTAGACCCAGACGCTGGCGAAACTCGTGTGCCGCCGCGCGTTGCTGTCGTAGGGGGAAATCCGCACCAGGCGATGCACGCCCGATTCCGTCTTCAGCCAGCCGTAGGCATTCTCGCCTTTGACCAGCAGCGTCGCCGACTTAATGCCGGCTTCCTCGCCCTCGCTCTCCTCGACCAGCGAGACCTTGTAGTTGCGGTCCTCGGCCCAGCGAATGTACATGCGCGAGAGCATGCTGGCCCAATCCTGGCTTTCGGTACCGCCGGCCCCCGCGTGAACCTCCAGGTAAGTGTCGTTGCCGTCGGCCTCGCCGGATAGCAGCGCTTCCACCTCCTGCCGCCGGGCCTCCTCGGCCAGCTTGCGCAGCTGCGCTTCGCCCTCCTCGATGCTGGGGGCGTCATCTTCCGCTTCACCCAGCTCGATTAAGGTGACGGCGTCGTCGAGCTCGCGCTCCAAGCGACGGAACCCGGCGGTCGAGCGCTCGAGCGCCTGGCGCTGCCGCATGACTTTTTGCGCCGCCGGTGGGTCGCTCCACAGCCCCGGGTCTTCCGCCCGCCGGTTGAGCTCGGCCAAGCGTGCCGGCGCGGTATCAAAGTCAAAGATGCCTCCGCAGCAAGGCCAGCGACTGGCGGATGGCATCGGCGAGTTTTTCGGCTTCGGCCCGCATGGCGAATTCCTTGCATTCGGACGCGCGGCAGCGCGCGAGGCAGGCGTTGATATAGGCGGAGCGCTGACGTCTGTAAACGCAGCAAGCCTACCAGAGGCCCCCGCGCCCGCTGCTCAAGGAGCGCGGCGCGTCCTGCTGGTCGCCCATGAAAAAGCCGCCGCTCTCGTTGGTGAAGCCGACGATCGAGTAGGGATCGTCCGGGTCCTCGTAGGGCTTGAAGGCCTCGAGCACGGTATCGGCTTCGCCGCCCTGGGTCCGCATGCCCGTGCGCAAGCTGACGCGCACCAGCTTGATGCCCGGCGGAATGCGGAAGGGCACCGCCTTCTTGTCGGCGAGCACCATGCGCATGAAGTCGCCGAAGATGGGAGCCGCAACGTGGCCGCCGGTCATGCCCTTGCCCATCGGGCGCGGCGTGTCATAGCCGACGAAAATGCCCACCACCAAATCGGGCGTGTAGCCGATGAACCAGGCGTCCTTCTCCTCGTTGCTGGTGCCGGTCTTGCCCGCCACGGGCACGTTGGGGAGGTACTTCTTGATGATGGTGGCCGTGCCACGCTGCACCACGCCTTCCATGATCGAGGTCATCTGGTAGGCGGTGTGCGGATCGAGGATCTGCTTGCGATCGTCGGCCAGCACGGGTTCGGGTTGACCCTGCCACTTGTCAACCTTGCAGCCCGTGCACTCGCGGTTGTCGTGGCGCCAGATGGTGCGGCCCCAGCGATCCTGAATGCGGTCGATCAGGGTGGCGTGCACCTGCTTGCCGCCATTGGCGAGCTCCGCGTAGGCGGCCACCATCCGCAGCAGCGTCGTCTCGCCCGAACCGAGCGACATGGCCAGCACCGGCAAGAGGTCGTCGTAGACCCCAAAGCGCTTGGAATATTCCACGATCAGCGGCATGCCCATGTCCTGGGCCAGCCGGACCGTCATTTGGTTGCGCGATTTCTCGATACCGGTGCGGAGCGTGGAGGGACCATAGGAGTTGACGCCGTCGTAGTTTTTCGGCTGCCACACCTCCTTGCCAGGCCCCTGGTCGATTTCGATGGGGGCATCGAGCACGATGCTGGTCGGCTTGTAGCCATTGTCGATGGCGGCGGCATAGACCAGCGGCTTGAAGGAGGAACCCGGCTGGCGCCTGGCCTGCACGGCCCGGTCAAACTGGCTGGTGGCGAAGGAGAATCCGCCGACCACGGCGTGCACGCGCCCGGTGTGGGGATCCATGGCGACAATCGCCCCGCCCACTTCCGGAATTTGCATCAGCGACCAGGTGCCCGCGGCGTTGGCAGCATCCTTGGGCGCCACCCAGATGACATCGCCGTTGCTGACGACGTCGGTCACCACCTTTGGCACGCCTCGGTTATTGCGTGCCCACTTCAACTCCTCGAAGGGGATCTCGACGGCCTCGCGGTCGCTCGCCAGGTTGCCGTCGGCTTGGCGGCCCGGGCGCAGGCCGACCACCGCCTTGCCGCGTTGGGCATCGAGCACCACGCCGAGGCGCCAGGGCGCCAGGTCGTTGGCTGCCTCGACGGCCGCCAAGGCCGCCCCCCAGTCGCCGGCAATCTCGATCCTCTGCACCGGCCCGCGCCAGCCCTTTTCGCGATCGAAGGCGACGAGACCATCGATCAGCGCCCGGCGCGCGGTCTTTTGCAATTTGGGATCGAGCGTGGTCCGCACGGAAAGGCCGCCGTTCACCGTGCCATCGGCAATGGCGGTGCGCTCGGCGCGGCCGTAGAGGCCATCCTCGCCGACCATTTCCATCAGGCGACGGCGCACCTCTTCGGCGAAATAGTCGGCCGCATAGATCTGGGTGCCGAAGGGACGGATATTGACGGTCAAGGGCTTGGCCTTGGCCAACCTCGCCTGCTCGCCGTTGATGTAGCCGACCTCCGCCATCTGATCGATGATCCAATTGCGGCGCACGGTGGCTTCCCGCGTCTTGCGGAAGGGATGGTAGTTGTTGGGCGCCTTGGGCAGGGCGGCGAGATAGGCGGCCTCTTCGATGGAGAGCTCGCTCAGCTCCTTGCTGAAATAATTGAGCGCGGCCGCCGCCACGCCGTAGGAGCCGATCCCCAGATAAATCTCGTTGAGGTAGAGCTCCAGGATCTTGTCCTTGGAGTAGGCACGCTCGATGCGGATGGCCAGGATCGCTTCCTTGAGCTTGCGATCGAGCTTCTGTTCGCTCGAGAGCAGGAAGTTCTTGGCGACCTGCTGGGTGATGGTCGAGGCCCCCTCCGGGCGCTTCTTGCCCCAGTTCTGGAAGTTGTTGATCATGGCGCGGCCGATGCCGGCAAAGTCCAAGCCGCCGTGCTCGTAAAAGCGCTTGTCCTCGGCGGACAGGAAGGCGGCGATCACGAGCTTGGGGATGACGTTGATCGGCACGAAGATGCGCCGTTCGCGCGCGTACTCGGCCATCAGGCTGCCGTCGTGCGCATGGATGCGCGTCATCACCGGCGGCTCGTACTTGGCGAGGCTCTCATAGTCGGGCAGATCGCGCGCCGCCTTCCAGAAGAAGAAACCCGCGACCCCGGCGGCGGCCAAGAACATCACCACCGCGGAGGCGAAGCCGAACCCCAGCAGGCTCAACAGCCAGCTGCGACGCTTGCGCTTCTTCTTTGGCGCAGCAGGTGGAGGAAGGATCGGCGTCGGTCTCATTCAGGCTCAAGTCCGCACGGCCCGCGTTCGTTCGATCGGCCTTTCCGGGGGCAGTTTCGCCCTCAGGCGGCACGGCCCGCGCACCTTAGCATGGAATGTGGCAGCACGAGGCCGATTTTCCTCGCTTGGCAATTGACTTAACAGAAACGCGAGACCGAAACGCGAGAAGTTGCCGCTGCCTCTCAGCGCCGTTCGCCGCCGCGCTCAAGAAAATATTCATCGACCGCGGCCGCAATCGAGCCCGCCACCTGCCTTTGCCAGTCGCGCGAGACGAGCAGCTTGGCGTCCTCGGCATTGCTCATATATCCCAACTCGATCAGCACCGATGGCGACTGGGATTGCTTCAGGACCTTGAACGCTGCCGCGCGCCCCGGATCCCGCGAAAGTGCGATTCGCCGCTTGAGGTGGCTGAGCAACCGGCCGCGGAAGTCGGCGGAAAAATCGGCCGTCTCCCGGCGCATGAGATCGATCAAGATGCCTTTGACGTGGTCGGTCTCCTCCTCCGCCGCCCCATCGACCCCGGCCAAGACATCGGAGGCGTTCTCCTTGTCGGCGAGGCGCTCAGCTTCGCGGCTCGAGGCCTTCTCGGAGAGCACGTAGACCGTGGCGCCGCGCACGGTCTGCGCCAAGTCACTGGCGCCGGCGCCGACCGTGTCGGCGTGGATCGAAATGAAGAGATCACAGGCCTTGTCGCGCGACAGGCCCACCCGCTTGTCCAGCGACACATAAACGTCGGCTGCGCGCGTGAGGTGGATGCTGTAGCGCGCTTTGGCCGCCAAAATCGCCTGCAGATGCCGGGCAACGGCCAACACCACGTCCTTTTCGACGACCTCGCCGCTGATCGCTCCTGGATCGACGCCGCCGTGTCCGGCGTCGATGACGATCTGCGGCTTGGCGTCGGCCTTGCTGCGGCCCACCTCTGGCGTGGCCGCCTCGCGCCGCGGGCCCCCCTCCTTCGGCCGCGGCGGCACGCGGGTGAGAAAGGATTGCGGGTCCGTGGCGGCAAGCTCGAGGCTGAGGCGAGCGCCGGACTTGTTGGCCCCGTGCGGCAGCAGGCTTTGGCTCTCAACCCGCACCGGGCCAGTGGCATCGATGACGATGCGCGACCTGCCCGGCGCGAAGTGGCCATAGCGGTAGGCCGCGATCAAGCCCGAGCCCTGCTGCCCGGCGCCGGTCGGCAGTTGAAAGGCCACATCGGGGATGTCGATGATGACGCGATAGGGGTCGGGCAAGGTAAAGACCTGGTAGGGCACGCCCGCCGACAGCTGCAACGAAAAGCGCGTGCGGCGGCCTTCCGGCGCGATTTCGGCGCTGAGCACGCTAATGCCGCGCCCCACCACCTCGGCCGTCCAGGCCTCCGCCCGGGCCTTGCCTTTGCCCTCCGCTTTGGCGTCGGCCTTCGGCTCGGGCGCGCTGGGCACGGGCGCCGGGGCGGCCGGGGCGCGCTCTTTCATGAGCGCGCGCTGCGGCGGCGGCGTCTTGGGGATCTCGGTCTGGGCCCGGCTCGGGTCGGGCACGACGGCGAGCGCCGTCGCCCAAGCGACGAAAACGCCGGTGCCTGCCCAGCTGCGGCCGGCCAGTCGCATCGCCCTCCCCATCCCTGTCAGCGCGCGCCAAGGACGTGGAGTTTAACAACTTGTTTGCCGAATCGAAGGCTAATTCAACGGCCTGATGACGCAATTGGTGGTTAGCAAAACTTTCTTGCCACTACCAAGGCGACGGCCTAAAAGCTTCAGGCGTGATCGCCGCGTCTGCCCGCCGGTGATGCCCAAGATGGCGTCTCAACAGGCCCGGAGCGTCTGCTCGCCGCCTGTGCTGAACGCAGCGGAATTTCGGGTGCATCGGGTGTCCGGCGCGACGGTCAGGAGCGGGAGAACGAGGCAACTTAATTCCGTTCACTACCCTTAACCCTTGCACCCGGGGGTGGACTGCCTCGCTTGCCCCTCAGCCCTTGACACGACGAGCCAAGATGGCTCGCCGACGCCGAGGCCGGTAGGCGGACACCGGTGTGACCGTCCGCACAAAGGTTTGCCCGAAGCGCGGGCATCGTCTGGAATAGGAGCATAGCGCTCATCTGCTCCGCACATACCACGTGGACCATGACAGCCTCTCGCCGGCCCATAAGAGATGGTGAGCACCGCCCAGGCCCGACACGGCCCGGGAGGCTCATCAAGCTGGGGGCCGGCGCTGTGCCTTCCGACCCATCGGCAGGGACGCGCGGCTGCGGCTCAAAGGGTCCTCCACCTTCAACTCAACATGGCGCTCATCTGAGAACCAGGCTCGCCGGGGAGCGCAACGCTGCCCCGCCAGGTCGCCTCGGCGCCGGGAATTTTACCCCATGGAAAAGAACAAAATGCTCATCGATGCCACGCATCCCGAGGAGACTCGGGTCGTGGTCCTGCGCAACGGCCGGGTAGAGGAATTCGACTACGAATCGGCCGCTCGCAAGCCGCTGCGCGGCAACATCTACCTCGCTAAAGTGACGCGCGTTGAGCCCTCCTTGCAGGCAGCCTTTGTCGATTACGGCGGCAATCGCCACGGCTTCCTGGCCTTCAGCGAAATCCATCCCGACTACTACCAGATCCCCGTCGCGGACCGCCAAGCGCTGCTGCGCGAGGAGGCGGAGGCCGACGCGGAGGCCGAAGCGGAAGCCGACGCGCAAGCGGAAGCCGCGGCAGGCGATGAGGAGCCGCACGAGGTCGAGCCCATCGAGCCAGGCGATCCGTCGGCAGCCGCCGAGCCGCCACGGGCGGAGGCCGCGTTCGGCGAGGCCGAGCGCGAGCCCGCGCCCCCGCTCGGTGCCGAGGGCTTTGCGTCGAACCTGGCGCTCGGCGTTTCCGAGCCGCGGGCAGAGGTGCTGAAAAGCGAGCCCGTCGCTGACGATGCCGCCCCCGAGACCGATACCCACCCCGGCGCTGAGGAGGGCGGTGCCTCCCACGCCAATGGCGAACTTCAGCCCGCGGAGACGGCCGGCGATGTCGGCCACGTTGAGGAAATCGCCAGCGATCCGGCCGATGCCCCGGAAACCGTCACCTCGGTTGAGTCCGAGGACGCCATGGAAGAGGTGCCGGAACGGCCGCGCCGGCGCATGCGCTCCTACAAGATCCAGGAAGTCATCAAGCGCCGGCAAATCATTCTGGTGCAGGTCGTCAAGGAAGAGCGCGGCGGCAAAGGCGCAGCGCTCACCACCTACCTGTCGCTCGCCGGCCGCTACACGGTGCTGATGCCCAACACCGGCCGCGGCGGCGGCATCTCGCGCAAGATCACCAACCCGCAAGACCGCAAGCGCCTGAAAAGCATCGCCCACGAACTGGAAGTGCCGGAAGGCATGGGGCTCATTATTCGCACCGCCGGCGCCAGCCGCACCAAGCAGGAGATCAAGCGCGACTTCGAGTACGAGATCCGCCTGTGGGAGAGCGTGCGCGACATGACG
>Ga0075434_100000379_pt1 | contig 32446 bp, 30 predicted proteins | sample RhiMethybrSRZTD3_FD_75298 | JGI IMG/M metagenome (GOLD analysis project Ga0075434, IMG submission 75298) | Populus rhizosphere microbial communities from Tennessee, USA - Rhizosphere MetaG P. TD hybrid SRZTD3 | ecosystem: Host-associated > Plants > Roots > Rhizosphere > Soil | place: USA...
CCTGGTTTCCCCCATTACGTCATGACCAGGCGAGAGTGAGGACGTCCGCCAGGTGCGGATCGAGGCCGTCGCGCCAGGCCACCCAGTTGTGGGCGTCGCGAAGCTCGTGGAGCTCGACGTCGTAGCCTTGCGTCCTGAGCGCCTGCTCGGCGGCGCGGTTGTTGCGGAGGTTCTCCTCGACGGCCCCGCACGTCATGCGGACGGGCACGGGGTCGTCCCACGACGAGGGGGCGAGGACGCGCCCGACGAACCGCGCGATGCGGCCGAAGCGCCCGAACCCGGCCTCATGCGCATCGAATCGCCGGCGGAAGAAGCTGCCGGACTGGAGGAACAGCCCGCCGAAGACGTGCGGATGCAGGCGGTGGGCGTGCAGGAAGGCGAGCGCGCCGAGGCTGGCACCGGCGCCGACGGGGCGGCCAAGTGTCGGTAGGTGGCGGCGCAGCTCCGGCAGGAGATTGCGGACGAGCGCTCGCGCGTAGGCGGCCGAGGCGGAGTACGTCTCGTTGCGGTCGCCCGGCGGCGGCAGGAGCGCCGCCCGGAAGGGCGGTACGCGCCGGCCGTGGCCGGCCTGGTCGAGGAACTGGAGAAGCGCCGAGTAATCCGCGTACTCCGGCCCGTCGTGGACGACGAGCAAGGGGAGCGCGTCCTCGTCGGCGGCCCCGGCGGACGTCCAGACGAGCGCGGTGACGGTCGTCCGAAGCACCCGGCTCTCGAGCTCCAGCTCGCGCACCCGTCCCGACGGCGGATCGTCGTCCAGCCAGGCCGGCGGTCGGTACTCCGGGAAGTGGAGCACGGAGCGGTCGCCGAACGGCCCCGACACCCGGAGCGGGTTCACCGGATCGCAGACGAGCCGCGCGTCGCCGTCATCGTCGGTCAGCTCGACCTGGTACTCCATGCGGTCGACCGCCGGGCGCTCCACCCGGAGGCGCCAGACGCCGCCGTCAGGCTCGAACTCCGGCCCCAGGCGAGGCCGCCAGAGATCCTGCGCGAGCCGCACCGTCTCGTAACGCCTGCGCGGATCCCGCCATGTGAACACGATCTCCGTTCCCTCGAGGCGTGGCCCCGGGATCTGGACGAGAGCGGTCACTAGCGTGCGGAAGCCTTCGGCTCCCGCCGTCCGCCTGACGGCGGCCGGCGGGGCCCGGAGCACCATTCCACGGGATCAAGAACCAGACGAAGGACAATCAACCGCGTCATCGTGCCCAAGGGTGACGCAGGATAATCGGTAGAGTCGCGGCCGAGATGGGACGCGGCTCCAGGCGCATCCGGCGTTGGCGGAATGACCGCCAGCGCAAGAAGAAGGCCCGCGAGGCGGCGAAGCGGGCCGCGGCGGCGCCGCCGCGCCAGCGAACCCGGACTTAGTCCGGAACCAGGGTGCGGATCTGCTCGGCCGCCCGCGCCAGAGCGTCCGCTTCGAAGATGAACGGCGCCGCGTTGCCGATGTTGTGCACGGGGCCGTCCAGCGAGCTCGACCCTGCCGCGGCGTTGATGGCGTACCGGATCGGGATCTCGTGACAGACGACGAGCACGCCCGCCCCGTCCCCCTCGGCGGCCAGCCGCTCGAACGCGTCGGCGTAGCGCAAGGCGGCGGCGTCGAGGCTCTCGCCTCCGGGGAACGGATCGTGGCGCGTGTGCTGCCGCTTCCACGCGCGGTACTCGGCAATCAGCTCGCCCTCGAGGTCGCCGACGTCGATGTCGTCGAGGCGCGGCTCCTCCCGGAACGGAACGTCGCGGCCTTCGAGCGCGATCCTCGCCGTCTCGCACGTCCGCGTGAAGCGCGTGTGGACGCAGAGGTCGATCGGCATGTGCGCGAGCTGCGTCCCGAGCGTCCGCGCCTCGGCTTCACCGACCTCGGTCAGATCGACCGGGACGGCGGGATCGCCGTTCACCCTGCCCTGGACGTTCAGGGCCGACTCCGCGTGCCGGGCGAGCAGGAAGATTTGCACCGTCGTCCCTATACCACGGCGCGTAGCTCGGAGAGGGATTCGGTCAGCCCCGACGCGATGACCTCGACGTCGGGAACGGCATCCGCGTCCGCGCAGAGCCCGAAGGAGAACCGTCCCGAGAACGACCAGGCGCTCAGCCGAAGCGCATGACGCGGCGCGACCTCTGCCAGGGAGTAGAACTCGAGGATCCGACCGCCTGCGAGGTAGCGAGGCTCGGCCGGCCCGCGGACGTTGGAGACGGAGAGCGCGAAGACTTGCGGGCCGGAGGCCGCCTCGTACGCCAGCCGGTAGAGATGCCTCGAGAGGTGGGCGAGGTCGGCGAACAGCGCGTACAGCTCCTCGGCGTCGTGGCGGGCCTTGCGGTCGGCAGTCTCCTCGTTGACGGCGAGCAGCCGGCGAACGGGGTCGGGCTCGCCGACGGGGAGATCGACGTTGAGAAAGGAGTCACGATTTGCGACGCGGTCGCCGGGCGTGTGCAGGCTGACGGGCACCTGGATGCGCATCGGCGCCGGGCCGGTTCCGTTGCCGGCCGCGTGGCGGCGCTCGAGCCACCGCCGCAGGCTGCCCGCGATCAGCGCGAGGACGACGTCGTTGACCGTGACACCGTCGAATGCGTGCGCGGTCGACCGGATCTCGTCGAGCCCGATCTGGACGAACGCCACCCGGCGTCTGCGCCCGATCGTCGCGTCGAGCGGGGAGTCGGCGCCGGCGCGGGCCAGCTCGCGTCCGAGGGTCGGCCGTGCCGCTGCAACCTCGCGCGCGATCTCGCGCCAGTGCGCCCGCGTGACGAGCGCGCCGGCCGCCCTGCCGAGACCGGCCGCGGCGGCCTGGGCATGCTCGGCGATCGCAGTCGCGACGAGCTCGAGCGCTCCCGGGACGGGTTCGGGCTGCGGCGGCGGGACCGTCGGCGCGGCCGGCTCCTCGACGTCGTCCCAGATCGCTGCTTCCCCGAGCGCGAGCGAGGCGGCACCATCGGCGAGGGCGTGGTGGACGCGCCAGATGCCCGCGACGAGGTCGTCCTCGAGTTCGGCGACGTCCAGTTGCCACAGCGGCAGCGAGCGGTCGAGACGCGTCGCCATCAGCTCGGCCACGAGCTCGGGCAGCTCGGCGCGCGCGAGCGGCGCGCCGCGGCGCGCCCACCGGATCTGAGCGGCCGGGTCAACGGCCGGATCGTCGACCCACGCCGGCGTCGCCAGGTGCCAGGGCGTCGACACCAGCCGGAATCCGAGCTGCGGCACCAGGCCCAAGCGGTCGAGCACGTGCTGCCGCAGGTCGGCGACGACGTCCTCCGAGGTGCGCTCCGCGACGAGCACCTTGCAGGTGTGACCCACGATGACGCCGGACTCGAGCGACAGGATCCGCGTGTCCTCGGGCGTCAGCCGCTGCAGCATGACCGGACCGTAGTCCTGCGGGCGGACGCGTGCAACGCCTCAATCGGAGGGTCGGAGGTCTGCGGCGGTCCATATCATCGAGGCATGCCGAGGCTCCGACGCCGGCAGCCCGAGCGAGGGACGTCGTCTGGCGACGTACCACCCGACGCCATCGAGGCCGAACGGCGGTTGCAGCGGCTCGAGCACAACCTTCGAGCCGAGGCTCAGCGCGAGCAGGAGCGGGCGGCGGCGGAGGTGGACAAGCTGAAGCGCGCCCTCCGCGAGCGGCTCGACGCCGTCTCCCATCACGCGGCGGCGCCGGCGGCCGGCTTCGAGGAGATCGAGCAGATGAAACGCGTGCTGCGCTCGCGTTCGGAGGCGGTCTCTGCGCGCGAGCACGAGCTGGAAGCCGAGCGGCTCCGCCTGCAGCACGAGGCGCAGCGGCTCGAGAAGCTGGCGCAGCGCCAGGAGCGGCACGGCCTCCGAGGCCGTCGTGGCGATCAGCGCGGCGATGACGACCTGAATCGCAGGGAGGCTGCGCTCACGGAGGAGCGCCTCCGGCTCGACGCGCGCGCACGCGAGCTCGGGGCGCAGGAGCACGAGCTCGAGACGCGAGCCCAGGAGCTGGAACGACGATTCGCAGACAGCGACGAGGATGTCCGGCGGCTCCTCGCGGAGCAGGGCGAGTTGGAGGCCGGTCGCCGCGCACTCGCGGAGGCGCAGGCGGAGCTCGAGCGGCGGGCCCGCGATCTCGAGGAGCACGAGCACGCCACCGCCGTCCTCCCGTTCGACTCCGGTCAGGAGGAGGTGCTCGTCGAGCGCGAACGCGAGCTCGAGGGCCGCGCGGCCCAGGCCGACGCCCGACGCGTGGAGGTCGAGGAGCAAGCCGCGGCGGTGGAACGGCGCGCGGCCGAGCTCGCGGAGCTGGATCGCTCTCTCGCGCACCAGCGCGAGGCCCTCCACGCGCAGGCGCGAGATCTGGCCACCCGCGCGCAGGAGCTCGACGAGGAGGCCAAGGGCGTTGCCGAGGCCGCGACTGCGGCGACAGAGGCGCGGACGCGGGCGGCGGCGGCCGCCACGGACAATGACCGGCGGGCCGCGGCGCTCGCCGCCAGGGAGCAGGAGTTAGTTACACGCGAGGCATTGCTTGCCGAGCAGGAGCGCGAGCTGGACGGCCGAGGGCGGATGCTCGCCGCGCGTGCTGAGGAGATCGCCGCCGAGGCACGGTCGCTCTCGGAGGCGCGGCGCCGAACGCCGGAAGCGGCCGAAGAGCCGCTCCCGGAACGGGAGCCGCCTGCTCGAGTGGACCTATCGTTCGCCGAAGGAATGCGGCGGCTGTCGGCCTTCCGCGAGCGCTGAGGGAGCGGCGGGAAAGCGTCATAATTGTCACGTGGATGACGAGCGGCAGGAGCGGTTCGCACGCAACCAGGCGCTCTTCCGCGAGGTGAACGAACGGATCGAGAGCCTGGCGGAGCCCGACACCGCGACCGACGAGCTCGCCCTGTTCACCTGCGAGTGCGCCAATCTCGCGTGCTCGAAGCGCATCCAGGCGAGCCTGGACGAGTACGAGCTCGTGCGCTCCCGACCGACGTGGTTTCTCGTCGCTCCCCGCCACCTCGACCTGGAGGTGGAGGAGGTCGTCGCCGAGCGGGAGGAGTTCTGGATCGTCGAGAAGCGGCGCACGGCCGGTGAGGCCGCGCGCGCGCTCGATCCGCGCAGCTGACCCGGCGGGCACCCGCCGATGCGACGGGCAACCTCTGACGTCGTGAGACGCACGTTCCTCATCGCCGCCGCCGCCTCCCTCGTCGCCGTCGCCGGCGCGGCGAGTCCCGCGGGCCGCCCGCCCGTCGTCACCGTCGCCGTCTCGCGCCCTGCGATCAGCCCTAACGGCGACGGCGTCAGAGACACGACGCGCGTTCGCGTCGGCGTGGATTCCGCGGCGTCGCTCACCGTCTCCATCCAGGACCGCCACGGCTCCGCCGTCGACGCCCTGGCCCAGGGGACGTCCGTGCAACCGGGCCGGACCGACCTCACCTGGGACGGCCGAGGCAGCTCGGGCCGGCTGCCGGACGGCGCGTATGTTGTGCGCGCCCGCGCGGTCGCGGACAGCGGCTCGGCCGGCGAGGCAGCCGCGAGGGTCGTCGTGGACACTGCGCCGCCGCGGATCGCATGGCGGGGGCGCTGGGGCCAGCGCGTCCTCGGCCGCGCGCTTCCGCTCCACCTCGCGATCGCCGACCGCTGGAGCCCGCCGATGCGCCTTCAGGTCACGCTGCAGGATCAGACCGGGGCCGACCTGCTCGGCTTCACCCCGGCGCCGCGGCCGAACGGGTCGGTTCGGCTCGGATGGCGTCCGCACGGCGGCCTCCTCTCCGGCGGGTACCGCGTGGAGGTGACAGCCACCGACTCGGCCGGCAACGCCCGGACGACCCGGGCGCAGCCGTACCTCGTAGAGCGCCAGGCGCATCCGCGCACCGTCGGGCACGTCGACGGCGTCGGCCGGCGCGTCGCGCTGACTTTCGACGACTGCGGCTCGCCGTCCGCCTGGGACAGCATCCTGAGCACGCTCCACGCGAGCCGCATCAAAGCCGCGTTCTTCTGTCCTGGCATCTACGTCCGCGCTGCGCCGGCTGAGGCGCGGAGGACGGCGCTCGAGGGCCATACGATCGGCAGCCACGGCTGGGATCACGCGAACTTCGCGCGGCTCTCGTTCGCGCAGGCGCGTCGGCGCCTCATCTCTGACCGGGAGGTCTGGTGGCGCCTGGCGAAGGTGTCGCCTACACCGCTGTTCCGCCCGCCGTTCGGCGCCTACAATCGGACCGCCTACGCCGCCGCTGCCGCCGCCGGCTACTCGACGTTCGTGCTCTGGGATGTCGACCCGAACGACTGGCGGGACCCGGGCGTGTCGGTGATCGTGTCCCGCGTCCTGCGCGCCGTCCGGCCGGGCAGCATCGTCCTCATGCACGTGAAGCCGCAGACCGCGGCCGCTCTTCCCCAGATCCTGCGCGGGCTGCGGGCGAAGCGGTTACGGCCGGTGGCGCTGACCGAGCTGCTCCGGATGGGACACCCGGAACGGCACGGCTGGCCGCGATACTAGGAACTCCGGCCGACCCGGCCGCGTCGAGGCGCAACTGCCGGCGCTCGGCGTCCTCGAACCAGGCAAGCCCGACGGCAACGAAGACCACGGCGCCGACGAGCATCATCTCGAGCAGCATCACGCCGCCGCCTGCGTGCTGGTCGGCGAGCGGTGACAGGCCCCACATCCGTGGTGCCTCGACGTACGGCGGGTAGAACGGCTGCGTGCTCCAGAGGAGGACGTTCGCGAGTGCGCCTCCGACGAGCCAGACGAAGCCGAGCGCGCTGAGCCGGGCGCCGAGGCCGAACCAGCGAGGCCCGGGAAGAAGGCCGAGGAGCGCGGTCCACAGCAGCAGGCCGCCGGTGAAGAAGCAGGCGTGCTCGAGCGCGTGCACCGCGCTGTTCTCGAGGGCCGCGTCGTAGAGCGTCGGGATGTGCCAGAGACAGAGGGCGATTGCCCAGAACGGGAGCGCGACGAGCGGATGCGTGAGGAAGCGCGCCCGCTGGACCCATCGGAAGGCCAGGAGCGGGCGCAACAGCGGTCCCGAGAGGCCGAGCACGATGAACAGCGGGGCAAGGTCGCCGATCACGACGTGCTGCGCCATGTGGACGGAGAACAGCCGCGACTCGCCGATCGAATCGAGCGGGGAGACGAGCGCGAACGTCAGCGCCGCGAGCCCGGCGAAGAAGCAGGCGGTCTTCACCGCCGAGACGTGCCGGCCGCGACGCCGTAGCCGGCCGAGCTGCCAGCCGTAGAGCGCCGCCGCGGCGCCGACCGGCAGGAGCTGCGAGGGCTCTAACGTCCAGGCCACCTAGGGCGCCCGGCCGCGTGGGTTCACGCAGATTGCAGACGTTTCACTTGCGACAGGCGTGGAAGAGCTAGGCACCGGATTCGCACGCTTCCATACCCGGGGCCCGACACGACCAATCACGTGGAGAGGAGGTGACAGGCCGAGCAGCCCGCCGCACGGGACCGCTGATCTTCCTTCTCGCGGCGGTCCTCCTCCTCGCGGGCTGCGGCAACGGCCAGAACGCACTCGCCCCGGCGAGCCACCAGTCGCGCGACATCGCAGATCTCTTCTGGTGGATGATGGGCGGCGCCTGGATCGGGCTCGCCATCGTCGTCGCGCTGCTCTTCTGGTCGTGGAAGCGACGAAACCGACGAGGGCTCGGCTCGGATCGCGCGGGCGAGAAGCCGGGCGAAAGGGCGAGCTGGTACGTCGTCGTCGCGGCGGGGATCGCGATGCCGATCGTGGTCGTCGCGACGCTGTTCGTGATCTCGGACATCTTCGTGATCCAGACGACGCAGGCTCCGGCGAGCGCCGCGACGAAGCTGACCGTCCAGGTGATCGGCCACCAGTGGTGGTGGGAGATCCGTTACCCGGGCACGAGGGCGGTGACCGCGAACGAGATCCATATTCCGGCGCGGACGCCGGTTCGGGTCGAGGTGCGGGGGGCCGACGTGATCCACAGCTTCTGGGTGCCCGAACTCAACCGCAAGATCGACGCCATCCCCGGCCGGACAAACTCGATCGTCCTCGATGCGGACGAGGCCGGTCGGTACCGCGGCCAGTGCGCCGAGTTCTGCGGGCTGCAGCACGCGCACATGGGCTTCTACGTCTTCGCCGATCCGCCGGCGCGCTTTCGCAGCTGGCTCGCGCACGAAGCCACGCCCGCCGCGCCACCGTCAAGTGCGCTGGAAAGAACGGGGCAACGGCTGTTCATGGGCGGTGCATGCTCGAGCTGCCACACGATCCGGGGAACCAACGCACAGGGCTACGTCGGTCCGGACCTGACCCACGTCGCCGACCGGACGACGCTCGCCGCGCTCACACTGTCGAACCGGCGCAGCGACCTCGCGGGCTGGATCGGCAACGCGCAGCACTACAAGCCGGGCAACCAGATGCCCGACCTCAACCTGACCGCGAGCGAGCGGCAGGCCCTCGTTGCCTATCTCGAGGGGCTTCGCTAGGTGGCCGTCGTCGTTCCTCCCCGCCCGGCCGGCGCGGAGTACGTCGAACGCCTCGAGCGCCAGTGGGCGAGCAGGCCCGGCGTTCTCGGCTGGCTGACGACCACGGACCACAAGCGCATCGGCCTCCTCTACTTCTGGACGACGCTGGCGTTCTTCGGCGCCGGCGGCGTCGAAGCGCTGATCATGCGGACCCAGCTCTCGACGCCGAACGAGCACATCGTCTCGCCCGGCACCTACGACGAGCTCTTCTCGATGCATGGGATCACGATGATCTTCTTCTTCATCATCCCGATGACGACCGGCGCCTTCGGGAACTACCTGATCCCGCTGATGATCGGCGCCCGCGACATGGCGTTCCCGCGCATGAACGCGCTCAGCTACTGGATCTTCCTCGCCTCGGGCCTCTTCATCTACACGAGCCTGTTCATGGGGATGGCGCCGAACGCGGGCTGGTTCGACTACGTACCGCTGGCGAGCCGCCAGTTCGACCCCGGCCGCAACATCGACTTCTACTGCCTCGGGATCATCTTCAACTCGATCGCGTCGACGCTGACCGCGGGACAGTTCATCGTCACGATCTTCAAGTCGCGCGCGCCGGGGATGTCGCTGAACCGGATGCCGCTCTTCTGCTTCGCGTTCCTCGCCGCGTCGCTCGGCCTGCTGTTCGCGCTGCCGGTGCTAAGCGCCAACACGATCTTCCTGTTCCTCGACCGGAACATCGGCACCCACTTCTTCGACCCGGCACGAGGCGGTTCGCCGCTCCTGTGGCAGCACCTGTTCTGGATCTTCGGCCACCCGGAGGTCTACATCCTCATCGTCCCCGCGTTCGGGATCGCGACCTCGATCATCCCCGCGTTCACGCAACGCAGGCTTACCGCCTTCCCGCTCGTCGCCATCGCCGAGCTGCTGGTGGTCTTCATCGGCTTCGGCGTCTGGGCGCACCACATGTTCGCGACCGGCATGCCGACGATCTCGATGGTCTTCTTCGCCGCGGCGACGGCAATGGTCGTCATCCCCTCGACGATCCAGGTGTTCGCCTGGTGCATGTCGATGGTGACGGGCAGCGCGCGATTCCGTACACCGCTGCTGTTCATCGCGGGCTTCATCTTCATGTTCGTGACCGGCGGGCTGACCGGGATCATGTTCCTGGCGATCCCGTTCGACCAGCAGGTCACGGACACGTACTTCATCATCGCCCACTTCCACTACATCATCTTCGGCGCCGCCGTCTTCCCGATCTTCGGTGGCATGTACTTCTGGTTCCCGAAGGTGACCGGCCGGATGTACTTCGAGCGGCCGGGGCAGATCAGCTTCTGGATCATCTTCGTCGGAACGAACCTGCTCTTCTTCCCGATGCATATCGTCGGCCTGCTGGGCATGACGCGGCGTGTGTACACGTATCCGGGCGGGCTCGGCTGGACAGCGTTCAATTTCGCCGAGACGGTCGGTGGATTCATCACGCTCGTCGGGATCCTCCTGCTGTTCGGGAACCTCGTCGTCAGCTACTTCCGCGCGCCCCGAGCCGATCAGGACCCGTGGCACGGCCCGACGCTCGAGTGGACGACCACCTCGCCGCCGCCCGAGTACAACTTCGCGGTCGTCCCGACGGTGACCAGCCCGTATCCGAACTGGGACGACGCCGACCGGGAGCGCGACCGCGCGAAGCTGGCACGTGGGGTACTCGTCCTCGACGAGGGCCACGAGCAGCCCGCCGTCACGCCGGTCGACGGGCGCTTCGCCGAGATCGTCGAGATGCCGAACGAGTCGCCCTGGCCGGTCGTGCTGGCCATCTCGCTCGCGCTTGTCTTCACGATGCTCCTGATCGAGAAGTACGTCATCGCGGGGCTGATGGGGATCCTGTGTCTCATCACCCTGCTCGCGTGGAGCTGGAAGGAGCCGCAGGAGTGAGCGCCGACCCCGCGCGGGTTCCCGTGCCGCGGACGACCGGGGCGGAGTCGCCGGCCGAGGTCGTGGCCGCCGTTCGCCGGCGCGCCGGGCCACCCGCGGCATGGTGGGGGATGGTGGTCCTGATCGCGAGCGAGGCGACGCTGTTCGGCGCGTTCATCGGCACGTACTACTACCTCCGTTTCGAGACGCCGGTCTGGCCCCCGCTGGGCATTCCGGAGCCGAAGGTCGTCGTCCCCCTAATCCTCATCGGCTGCCTCGCCCTGACGGCGCCGCCGATGTTGCTCGCCTATCGCGCCGCGGCCGCAGGCCGGCTCCGAGCGGCGCGCGGCTACCTCGTGCTCGCGCTCGTCGTCCAGGCGGGCTACTTCGCCTTCGAGGTGCACGACTTCCGCGACCAGCTGCACACGTACGGCATCACGCGCAACGCCTACAGCTCGATCTACTACACGCTCCTCGGCGCCGATCACGCGCACGTGCTCCTCGGCATCCTCTTCACCGCCTGGCTGCTCGCGAAGCTGGCGGGCGGTCTGACGACGTATCGCGTGAACGCCGCGCAGGCGATCGCCTGGTACTGGGTCGCCGTGATCCTGCTCACGTTTGCCGTCATCGGGACGCTCCTCTCGGCCCGCGTATGAGTGCTCTCAGCCTCAGATCGCTCGCCGTACTGCAGTGGTTCGGGCTGCTCGCGGGCGCGGGAGCGTGGGCGGGGCAGCTCGTGGTCGGCTTCGGCGTCACGCAGGCCGAGTGCGGGGCGGCCGGCTCGCGCTTTGGGATCGGCAACGACGTGTGGCAAGCCGCCCTCCTCGGTGCCGGCGTCCTCGCCATCCTCGTCGCCGAGGCGGCGGCCGTCACCGTCTTCCTGCGCACGCGTGGAACGAGCTACGAGGAAGAGCCGCCTGTGGGGCGCATGCGGTTCTTCGCCATCGCGGCGATGGCGGCGAACCTCATCTTCCTGATGATCGTGGTGCTCTCAGGAACGGCCTCGATCGCGAACGTCACCTGCAGGCAGGCATGACGCGCGGCGCCCTTAGAACTCGAATCAGGATGATGCTTCGTCGCCGGGGCGCGATCGGCGGGGCGAAGCAAGGACGCAGGGAGCGCCAATACTGGCCTGAAGTATTGGCGCGACCGAGGACGCCGCCTCGCGTCGCTGAGCGCGGCCCGGGGGCCCAACGCCTCATTCTGATTCGAGTTCTCGGCGCAGCGGCCGCGGCGGCGGCGCTGCTCGTCCCGAGCGCCGGGGCCGCACCGCCGGGCGACGTCGCCCGGGGCAAGCACCTCTACGGGGAGTACTGCATCGCCTGTCACGGCGCCGCGGGCAGCGGCGTGACGCACCCGCCCTCGGCCCGGATCGGCGCGGCGCCGGGGCGCGCGCAGACGCAGCAGCGCCGCCTCGCGCCCTCGCTGCGCGGCGTCGGCGCCCTGGCGGCGGACTTCTACCTGCGCACGGGCTACATGCCGCTCAGCCGCATCGGGATCCAGCCCCGCCGCTCGCGCGTCCTCTTCAGCGAAGCCCAGATTCGCGCGCTCGTCGCGTACGTCGCGTCGCTGGGGCCGGGACCTCCGATCCCGAGGCCGCAGCCGCAGCGAGGCAGCCTGTCCGAGGGCCTTCGCCTTTTTACCGACCACTGCGCCGGCTGCCACCAGGTCGTCGCCGAGGGCGGCTACGTGACCGGCGCGGTCGCGCCGCCGCTCGAGCAGGCGACGCCAACACAGATCGCCCAGGCGGTTCGGATCGGCCCGTACGTCATGCCGACGTTCTCGAGGCAGGCGATCTCCGACCGTCGGCTCGACTCCATCATCGCGTACGTCCAGTACGCGAAGCATCCCGACGACCGCGGCGGCTGGGCGCTCGGCCACATCGGCCCGGTCCCGGAGGGGCTCGTGGCATGGTTGATCGCGACGGCAGCGCTCGTCGCGGTCTGCGTCGTCATCGGCGAGAGGGTCCGGCGTGGCGAGGGCTAGGCCGAAGGACGTCCTTGTCGCGGCGCTGACGCTCCTCGCGGCGCGGCTGCAGCCGGGGCGCCGCCGCCGGCGCATGCGCGAGCTGACAGTTCCCGCCGGGCCCCCCAGCCCGGGTGCGGAGCTGCTCGTCCTCGGGCTGCTGGCCGCGGCGACGATCTGTGCGGTCGCCTTCATCGTCGTCTACGCGCTCGATCGCCTGCCACGCCAGACGCAGCTGCTCGGGCTGTCGATCGGCCTTGCATTCCTGTGCATCGCTGCGGCCTTCGTCGTGGCCGCCAAGCGGCTCGTCGTCAGCGAGCAGAACGAGGACGACTATCCCGCCGAGGAGCATCCGGAGGAGCAGGAGACGATCGGCGAGGTCGTCGAGGACAGCGGCAGCCGCCTGACGCGCAAGCGGCTGCTCACGCTCGGCGCCGCCGCGGCCGGCGGCTCGCTCGGCCTCGCGCTGATCACTCCTGCCGTCTCGCTGGGCCCGGTGTTCGACACGAGCTCGTTCTACGGGACTCCCTGGCGGCGGGGCCGTCGGCTCGTGGACGAGAACGGTCGGCCGTATCACGCGAGCGAGATCGAGGAAAGCGCCCTCTACACGGCCTTTCCCCAGGGCGCCGACAGGGAGGAGCTCGGCTCGTCCGTCGTGCTCGTGCGGCTACCGCCTGCCGCGCTCGATCTCCCGCATGCGAACGCGGGCTATGCAGCCGACGGCATCGTCGCGTACTCGAAGATCTGTACGCACGCGGGCTGCGCCATCTCGCTCTACCGCACGCCGCTGTTCCCGCCCGCGTCGCCGGGGCCGCCGGCGCTCGTCTGCCCCTGCCACTACTCGACGTTCGATCCGGCGACCGCGGGCACGGTGCTCTTCGGGCCGGCCGGCCGCAAGCTGCCGATGCTGCCGCTCCTCATCGACGGTCGCGGTGACCTCCGCGCCGCCGGCAACTTCGACGAGCCGGTGGGACCGTCCTGGTGGGGCGTCCGCCTGCGAGGGCCGAACCCGTGATCCGTCGCCTCGTACGTGCGCTCGACCAGCGCAGCGGGAGCGCACCGTTCATCCGCAAGACGCTGCGGTACCTCTTCCCCGACCACTGGTCGTTCCTGCTCGGCGAGGTGGCGCTCTACGCGTTCGTCATCCTCGTCGCTACCGGCGTCTACCTGACGCTCTTCTACACGGACGGCACCACGGACGTCGTCTACCACGGGTCGTACGTGCCGCTCCAGGGTCAGCACATGACGGAGGCCTACCGCTCGGTCGTCAACATCTCCTTCTCCGTCAAGGCCGGCCTGCTGATCCGGCAGACTCACCACTGGGCGGCCGACGTCTTCGTCGCCGCGATCACGCTGCACATGCTGCGGGTCTTCTTCACGGGGGCGTACCGGAAACCCAGGGAGCTGACGTACTGGCTGGGGCTGACGATGCTCCTCGCGGCCCTGCTCGAGGGCTACCTCGGCTACTCGCTCGCCGACGACCTGCTCTCCGGAATGGGGCTCGCAATCGGCAACGCCGTCGCGCTGTCGATCCCGTTCGTCGGCGCCAACCTGGGAGCGCTGATCTGGGGCGGCCCGTTTCCGGGGAAGCACGAGTTCTTCGCACGCATGTACGTGGCGCACGTGTTTCTCCTGCCGGTGTTGATCGCGACGCTGCTCGCCGTACACCTGCTGCTCGTCGCCCTCAGGCACCACACACAGTTCAAGCGCGGGCCGCGCGAGACCGAGCGGAAGATCGTCGGCGTCCCCACCTTCCCCGGCCAGACGCCCCGCTCGCTCGGGCTCTTCTTCGCAGTCGCCGGCGTCCTCTTCCTGCTCGGGGGGCTCGCGCAGATCAACCCGATCTGGCTGTGGGGGCCGTTCCACACCTTCTCGTCCACGAACGGCGCGCAGCCGGACTGGTACCTCGGCTGGCTCATCGGCGCCCTCCGGCTCGTGCCGAGCTTCGACCTCGTGATCGGCGGGTACACGCTCGTCCCGAATCCCTTCTGGGGTGGGGCTGCGTTCCCGCTCATCGTGTTCACGTTCCTCTACCTCTGGCCGTGGCTCGAACGGCGCTGGAGCGGTGACGACGCCTTCCACAACCTCCTCGACCGCCCCCGAGACGCTCCCGGGAGGACTGCGATCGGAGTCGGCTTCTTCACCTGGGTCTTCCTCGTCTTCGTTGCCGGGTCGGCCGACCGCATCGACGTCCTGTTCAACATCAGCTACACGAGCCAGATCTGGGCGTACCGCGTGGCCGCGCTCGCCGCGCCGCCGATCACCGCGTTCATCGCCTACCGGGTCTGCCGCGAGCTGCAGGCGGGCGAAATCGTCGAGCGGGAGCGGACGCGCGCGGAGCGCGAGGCCGTCGCCGCGCGCCGCGGGGCGGAGACGGCCTGAGCGCACGTGCTCACTGTCATGCAAGAGAAGCTCGCCGAGGCACACGCACTCCGCGATCGCCGCGTCCAGCGTGACCGCGAGGGTGCGCGAGCGCGTCTCGGACGGCTCGCTGCTCGCGGCGCTCCGCCGGATGGACGAGGACGCTGAGGTGATCCGCACCCGCTGCCTGGCCGTGGAACGAGGCCTGGGCGATGCGCTGGCCGACGAGCTGCTGGGCCACGTGAACTGGATGAACGAGAGGGCCGCCGACCCCCTCGGCGCCTGTTCCTCCTCACTGCCCCAGCCGTCAAGACCCCCAGCCCAGCCACGGCGGGCGGCCGGAAAGTCATTCCCCAGCCGTTCCGGCCACCCGACGCAGCCTGCCTCCTTGGGGAGGGAAGGGACGTGACTTGTAGCAGCGGCCACGCGGGCCGGTCAACGAATGTGAGCCGATCTACACATGCCCTGCCGGCGCCACCCAGATCAGCGTGTGCTGGTCGTCGGGCCGCGGGCGCGTGACCGCCGAGTTGAGCGGGGGCTGTCGCTGCCGCGCCCAGCTATCGTCGCCGAGGAACCACGGAACGCCGAACGGCAGGTCCCGGCGCGGGATGGCGGCGTAATCGGCTTCTGTAAAGCGGTCTGCGTAGTCGGGGAGGCTTGCGTCACCGTCGGGGTCGGGCGTCACGACCGGTCGCAGCCGACCGATCGCCGCGGCCCAGTCGGTGAGGAGTTTCTGCTCGTCGTGGCTGGTCGGGTGGGGGATCTCGACGAGCGGGATCTGTGGGCGCGTGTTCCACATCGCAACCGCGTTTCGGGCGTTGACGCCGAAGGCGACGACGGCCTCGAGCGGCGCCTGCGCGGCCAGGTCGTAGAGGCGGTTCCGCCAGTCGCGCTGCGTCGGGTCCGCGAGCATATGTGGCGCCTCCGCGTCTTCGTGCTGATGGAGGCTGTAGGGGAAGGCGTTCAGGCAGAGGTAGCTCCGGGTCAGGCCGAGCCTGGCGAGAAACCCCTGGACGCGCTGTCCGGCATTGCCGACCAGCGTGCGCCCGGCTATCCGTTCGGTGGCACCGGGGTCGGAGGCGATGCAGAGGATGCGCGCACTCCCGTCGAGACGGCCGCGGTAGAAGACCGGCCCCCAGTCGGTCCAGAAGGCGGCCGGGTCCGGCGGCGCCGGAACGGCGGCGAAGATCTCCGCGAAGGCGGGGCCGGGGCCGGGATCGTGGTCGACGCTCATCGGTTCAGGCGAAGATCGGGCCCACCTGCGGGTACTTGGCGATCAAGGCTGCCTGCAGGTCCGTCAGCGTCGGCGGACTGTCGGCGCCAGGGTGCACGGCGAAGCTCGTGTCCAGGAGCATCGGCTTCCCCCACGCGAAGACCGGCTCGAGACGGTCGCGGTGATCCGCGTCGACGAGCTCGCTCATCCAGTCGGCCCGTCCGTACGTGAGGTCGCCGTCGATCATCACCAGATTCACCCAGGCGGGATCCGCGGCAGCGACATTCTCCCACGGGTCGTCGAGGCGCCGCTCGAGCACGACGAGGTCGGCCGCCCTTCCCTGGTCGAGGAGGCCGAGCTTGTCGCCGAGTCCGGCGATCGCGGCCGCGTCGCGGGTCACCATCTTCACGAGTGCTTCCGCGGTGATCGGGCGCCCGCGCGATTCGAGCACGTGGCGGGCGACCTTCATCTCCGCCAGGAGGCTAGTGCTCCCGCTCGGCAGCCAGTCGGCGCCGAGGGCGACCGGAACCCCAAGGTCGAGCGCGTCGTCGACCCGGGTCGTCTCGCCGTAGAGGCGCAGATTGCTTTGCGGCGACCAGACGAGCTTGGCCCCCGCGTCCTTCATGTCGCCGAGGTGGTTTCGGTCGAGGGCCGTGCCGTGGATGACGACGGTGCTCGCCGTCAGCGCGTGGAGGTCGACGAGCTGCTGGAACTCTTGCTGGGAGGGCGCGTTCGACGGCTGTCCCTCTGCGAGGTGGATGTAGAAGGACTTGACGTCGCCGGCCGTGATGCCGCCGAGGATGGAGGTGAGCTGATCGGCTCCGCGTGAGCCCGACGGGAGATCGATCATGGACCGGCCGACCTGGGTTCCGAAGATGACCTTGTCGACGTTGCGGACAAGCGACTCGTCCCGGTACGACGCCGCGAGCCCACCCGTGCCCTGGATTGCCGTGACGCCCCCGACGAGCGCGCGTATCTCCGAGTAACGCAGCTGGGTCTTCGCGGGCAGTTCGCCGAGAAGCGTGTTCTCCGGGTCGCGGATCAGACGGTGATAGAGGTCGCTGCGGCGCCACTGGTAGCGGTTGATGAACTTCTGGGGCGGCTCCCAGGCGGCGAAGACGTTGAACTCGGGATGGCCGTGCAGGTCGATGAGCCCGGGGAGGATGACGCCGCCCGTCTCGCGGATCGGGACGCCCGCGGGTTTGCGGCTCTCCACGCCGGCGATGGCGTCCCCGTCGCCGACTATGACGTATCCGTTGTCGATTCGCCGGTCGGGCGTGAGCACGCAGCCGTGCAGCGCGAAGGGCTGAGCGGCCGCGGCACGCGGAAACAGCTCGCGCTGGACGGTCAGCCCGGGAGCATCGATCGCCTCGACCACCGGCGCCGTGTAACGGGCCTCGAATGGGTCGTGCGTCTCCGAGCGACGCTCAGATCGATGCATCGCTCCGGCGACGTTAGGGCTTGCGGACGGCGCGGTCAAGCCAGCCGGGAGGTGGGGGAAGGCCTGGCCTCCGGGGTCGCGACGGCCAATCGCTCCCGTCGTATCTTCGGTGGCAGTCACCGATCCACGCGAGGCCAAGGAGGCTCTCGATGAAACGTCCTTCTCCCGCCCTCGTCGTTGCGCTGATCGCGCTCTTCGTTTCCTGCAGCGGTATCGGCACCGCGGCGAACGTCAGTCACCAGATGGTTCGAGCCGGGCGCACCCTCGGGCTCCTCAAGGTCAAGCGTGGCCCTCGCGGCCCCAGAGGGCCACAGGGCCCCCAGGGCGTGCCGGGCCCGCAGGGGCCGAAGGGCGATCCCGGAGCGGCCGGGCCTCGCGGGCCCCAGGGACCCGCGGGCACGTTCGACCTGTCGAAGATTCATATCGTCACGACCTTTGCGAGCAAGGCGCCGGGCGCATTCGGCGTCGACTCGGCCTCGTGTCCCTCGGGAGCCCAGGTAATCGGCGGCGGCTACTCGCCGACGGGCGAGGACGTCACCGGCAGCTTTCCGAACCAGCCCATCGGGTTGCCTGACTCCTGGGTGGTCGCGAACTCGAACAAGACTGCCCAGTCGCAAGGCGTCACGATCTACGCCGTCTGCGTCTCGCCGTAGCGGGAACCGGTGCAAGCGCGACGATGATCGCATCGTCCAGCGCCCCGCAACAGGGATGAAATCCGGCACAAGGTCGAACGGCATCGACGCGTAACCGACCAGCGCGACGAGGAGGAACTTGTGGCGAAGGCGAACGCGCTCCTCCTCGCCGATCAGGATGGTCTGGGCGAGCGCGTCCGCAAGGCTCAGCGTCCCGAGCTGGGGGGCGAGGGTCTCCGCGGCGAGGAGCTGGCGGCGATCGATCGCCGGCTGGAAGTCCCACGGAGAGATCCCTTCGGCCCCACGAACGGATGTTCGCATAATCTGCTCGGTCGTACCGCGAACGGACTGGGTCGGGCGGCCTTGAAATTGACCAGCGGGAGGCGCAAGATCCGCCAGTTGGGGCTGCCCGCCTCGTCGGTGCGGTCCCGTCTCGCGGAAACAGGCATTTTCCCTGCTCAGGAGGCCGTGGCCGGGCCGGGGGGCGACCCGGCCACGGTCTCCGCTCCACCCGGTTAGCCGCATCGGCCAAGAGGGAGCGGAGCACCCGTACTGATGCTCCGATTTCCCACTTCGAAACCTACGTTTTTCCCCGGAAAGTTGACTGAATAGTCAGTCAGGCAGGGCGCGGCGCGGCGGGCGGAGCGCCGCGAACGGGTCAGTGACCTCGAGGGTGCGCTCGCGGAAGCGGAACAGCTCCGCCGGGCGCCCGCCGGAACGGCCGGGCTGCCGCCGCGTGCCCGTGGGCTCGAGGACGCGGCGCCGGACGAGCACCCGCTTCAGGTTCGTCGTCGAGACGGAATGCCCGAGCGCCGCGCAGTAGAGGAGGCGGAGCTCCGAAACGGTGAACGTCTCGGGTGCGAGCGCGAAGCCGACGTTGGTGTATGACAGCTTGGCCCGGAGCCGCTCTCGGGCGCCTAGTGTGATGACGCCATGGTCGAAGGCCATCGGCGGCAAGTCGTCGACCGGGTGCCAGGCGGTGTCGGAGGGGACCGCCGGATCGAGGCCGAGCGGCACGAGCCCGAGGTAGGCGGTTGCGAGCTGCCATTCCGCCGGATGGCGGTCGGGGTCGCTGCGGGTCTCCAGCTGCTCGAGGTGGGCGAGCTCGCGGACGTCGACCTTGAGCGCGAGCTGCCGGCGAATCGATTCCTCGAGTGTCTCGTCTTCCTGTAGGTAGCCGCCCGGCAGCGACCACGCGCCGGCGAACGGCTCCTTCGCACGCTGCCACAGCAGCACCTGCAGCCGGCCGGAGCGCACCTGGAAGACGACCGCCAGCGTGACGTGCGTCGGTGCGGCGGCTGTTTTCGCTTCTGGGTCGGAAACTCTGGTAGGATGCACGGCGAGGTTATCGACTAAGAGTCTAAAACTACCAGAGACCAGCGTGAAGCGCATGAAGACCGGAAGCCGCGCCGACCTCGTCATCATCGGCGGCGGCGTTGCGGGCCTGTACGGAGCGCTCTGTGCCGCTCGAGAGGCCGACGTCCTCCTGGTCTCGAAGTCACCGCTCCGCTCGTCGACGAGCACGCTCGCACAGGGAGGCGTCGCTGCCGCGACGGCCGACGACGACAGCCCCGAGCTCCATTTCCAGGACACGGTCGCGGCCGGGCGCGGCCTGTGCCGCGCGAGCGCCGTCGCCGCGCTGACCGCGGAGGCGCCGGCACGGGTTGCCGACCTGGTCGACCTCGGCGTCCCCTTCGACGGCGACCTGGGCCTCGAGGGTGGACACTCGCGGCGCCGTGTCTCCCACGTTGAGGGGGCGGCGACCGGGGCGCACATCTGCCGCGCCCTGACGGAGCACGTGCTTTCCCATCCCCGAATCGAGGTCAGCGAGGGGGAGCGCGCCCTCGCCCTGTGGACGGCCGATGGGCGCTGCGTGGGGGTGCGGACAGATCGCCGAGCGATCGCTGCGCCGGCGACCGTGCTCGCCACCGGAGGCTATGCGTACCTGTGGGAGCGGTCGACGAACCCGCCGGGCTCGGTCGGCGAGGGAATCGTGCTTGCCTGGCGCGCCGGGGCGGCGGTTGCCGACCTGGAGCTCGTGCAGTTCCATCCGACGGTCGTCGCCACGAACGGCCTGCTCCTCTCGGAGGCGCTGCGCGGCGAGGGCGCCCTGCTCCTCGACGACAGCGGCCGGCGCTTTACCGACGAGCTCGCACCGCGAGACGTCGTCGCGCGCGCGATCGCCGCCCGGGGCACGGCCCGGCTCGATCTGCGCCCGGTCGACCGTGACCGCTTCGGGCCGTTGATGGCGAAGCTGGCCGGCGAGGGGTTCGACCCCGAGACGCAGCCGATCCCCGTCTCACCTGCCGCCCACTACACGATGGGCGGCATCGTCACCGACCTCGATGGCCGCACGGGAGTCGAGAGCCTCTACGCGGCGGGGGAGTGCACGTGCACCGGCGTCCACGGCGCGAACCGGCTGGCCTCGAACTCGCTGCTCGAGTGCCTCGTCTACTCGCGGCGAGCCGCGCTCGCGGCCCTCCAGGACGACGGCCTTCCGCCGCGGCTGCCGCCGGTCCCGGAGCCGGCGCCGATCCCGGCCGTCGAGCCGATCCTGCGGCAGGCGATGTGGGAGCACGCCGGCGTCATGCGCGACGCAAGCGGGCTGTCCCGGCTTGCAAACGAACGTCATCCCCTCGCCCGGCTCGTCGCCGAATGCGCGTTCGCTCGACAGGAGAGCCGCGGCGGCCACTTCCGCTCGGACTACCCGGTCGAGGACGAGGCCTATGCGCTGCACACGGTCGTGCGTCCGGGACGCGGCCTCGAGCTGGAGCGATGGACGTAACGGAGACGCAGCTCGAGCGCTTCGTGCGCGAGGCCCTGGCCGAGGACGTCGGCAGCGGCGACGTCACGAGCGACGGCGTCGTCGCGCAGGATGCGACCGCCGAGGCCGTGATCCTGGTCAAGCGTCCGGGCGTCGTGTGCGGGCTCGAGGCCGCTCGCGCCGTCTTCCAGACGCTCGACCCCGGGATCCGTTTTGAGCCGCTCGCCGCCGACGGCGACCGCATCGAGGACGTTCCCGCCGAGGTCGTCCGCGTCCAGGGCACGGCACGCGCGCTTCTGACCGGCGAGCGCACCGCGCTCAACCTCCTCGGGCGGCTCTCGGGCATCGCCACCCTGACGCGCCGCTACGTCGACGCGATCGAAGGTACGGGCGCCGAGATCCTCGACACCCGCAAGACGACCCCGGGCCTGCGCGGTCTCGAGAAGCACGCCGTTCGCTGCGGCGGCGGGCGGAACCACCGCTTCGGGCTCGACGACGGCATCCTGATCAAGGACAACCACCTGCGGCTCGCCGGCGGCGTCCGCGCGGCGGTGGCGCGGATCCGGGCGACCGGCACCGATCTCCCCGTCGAAGTCGAGGCCGAGACGATCGACGACGTCCGTGACGCGCTCGCGTCGGGAGCCGACATCGTCCTGCTCGACAACATGAGCATCGACCAACTGCGCGAGGCGGTGGCGATCACCGACGGCCGCGTGAAGCTCGAGGCGTCCGGCGGCGTTTCCCTCGAGACTGTCAGGGCGATCGCCGAGACCGGGGTCGACTTCGTCTCCGTCGGCGCGCTCACGCACTCGGCGCCGGCACTGGACATCTCCATGGAGGTCACATGACGACGACTGTGAAACTCAGCCGCATGCAGGAGGAGGTGCGTGCGCTCGCCCGCGAGCGGGACGCGGTCATCCTCGCGCACAACTATCAGGTGCCCGACGTTCAGGACGTGGCGGACTTCGTCGGCGACTCGCTCGGGCTGTCACGGGAAGCCGCCGCCACGGACGCGTCCGCGATCGTCTTCTGCGGCGTTCACTTCATGGCCGAGACGGCCGCCATCCTCTCCCCCGACAAGACGGTGCTCATTCCCGACCTCGACGCGGGCTGCTCGCTCGCCGCCTCGATCACAGCCGACCAGCTGCGCGACTGGAAGGCCGAGCACCCGGGCGCCGTTGTCGTGTCATACGTGAACACGACCGCCGAGGTCAAGGCCGAGTCGGACTACTGCTGTACGTCCGGCAACGCGAAAGCGGTGATCGAGGCGATCCCGGAGCACCGCGAGATCCTGTTCCTTCCGGACATGTTCCTGGGGATCTGGCTGGAGCGGGTGACCGGCCGCAAGCTAACGATCTGGCTCGGCGAGTGCCACGTGCACGCCGGGATCCGCCCCGCCGACATCGAGCGCTGGCAGGCGGAGGCGCCGGACGCCGAGCTGCTCGTGCATCCCGAGTGCGGCTGCGCGAGCCAGTGCATGGCGTTCGGCAACGAGCGGACGCACATCCTGTCCACGGAGGGGATGATCAACTTCGCGAAGAGCTCGCCGAAGAGCCGCTTCCTCGTCGCCACCGAGACCGGCATCCTCCACCGGCTGTCGAAGGAGGCGCCGGGCAAGCGCTTCGAGGCCGTCTCCGAGCGCGCGATCTGTAAGTACATGAAGATGATCACGCTCGAGAAGCTCCGCGACTCGCTCCGCGACTGGAAGCACGTGGTCACGGTTGAGCCGGAGATCGCCGCTCGGGCGCGCGGTGCGATCGACCGCATGGTCGCCCTCGGCTAGCTCCGGCTCGGGTCCCTACGCGAGCACGATGCGCGAGGTGTGGCCGCGCGAGCCCGTGAACCAGTGCCGCACCCGGTCGACGAGCCGCACGTGATAGCGCCGCCGGAAAGTCATCTTGCCCCCCTTACTGCTTGCCTCGACTACAGGACGGAACGGGGGTGCGGAATCTTCCTGCTGGCGACCGTCGTAGGCTTGTCCAATGGTCGTTTGCGCCCGCTGCGGGCAAGAGAACCCTGAGGGCTTCCGCTTCTGCGGGGCATGCGGCGCGCCCCTTCGCGCGGCAGCGCCGGCTCGCGAGGTGCGCAAGGTCGTAACGGTGCTCTTCTGCGACATGGCCGGCTACACCGCGACAGGCGCGCGCCTGGATCCGGAGGCGCTTCGAGGCGTGCAGTCACGCTACTTCGATGCGGCCCGGACCGCGCTCGAACGTCACGGCGGCACGGTGGAGAAGTTCATCGGCGACGCGGTGATGGCCGTGTTCGGCATCCCGAGCGTCCACGAGGACGACGCCCTGCGAGCGAGCCGCGCGGCGATCGAACTCCGCGACGCCGTCGCCGCCCTCGGGCTCGACGTGCGGATCGGACTCAACACGGGGGAGGTGGTAGCGGGCGAGGGGCACGCGCTCGTGACCGGCGACGCCGTCAACGTGGCCGCCCGGCTCGAGCAGGCGGCGGCGCCCGGCCGCGTCCTGCTCGGCGAGGCGACGTACCGCCTCGTCCGCGATGCCGTCGAGGCGGAGCCCATTGGCCCCGTGGCCCTTCGCGGTAAGCAGGCCGACGTCGAGGCGTTCAGCCTGTTCGCCGTCTCGCCCGAGGCTGCGGCCATCCCCCGCCGATTCGGGACGCCGCTGGTCGGTCGCGCGAACGAGGTGAAGCTGCTGTGCGATGCCTTCACGAGGGCTGTCGACGAGCGCGCCTGCCACCTCGTCACGATCTTCGGCACGGCCGGAATCGGCAAGTCGAGGCTGGCCGCGGAGCTGGAGCGGGAGGTGGCGGCGCAGGCGGACACGCTACACGGGCGCTGCCTCTCCTACGGGGAAGGCATCACGTTCTGGCCGCTAACGGAGATGTTCCGTGAGGCAGGTGCCGAAGACGCGCTCGCGAGCGCGCTCGAGGCGTCCGCGGTCGAGGAAACGTTCCTGGCCGTGCGCAAGTTCTTCGAGCGGCGCGCGGAGGAGCGGCCGCTGGTAGTCGTCTTCGACGACATCCACTGGGCCGAGCCAACCCTGCTCGACCTGATCGACCACGTCGCCGACTGGAGCCGGGACGCGCCGCTCCTCGTCCTGTGCCTGGCGCGGCCGGACCTCCTCGACCGGCGGCAGGGATGGGCGGGCGGAAAGCGGAACGCCACTTCCCTCTTCCTCGTCCCGCTGAGCGCGCAAGACAGCGAGGCCCTGGCGGCCCAGCTCCTCGACGACGGTGCACCGGACGGAGAGTTACCGCACCAGATCGCCGAGGCGGCCGGCGGCAACCCGCTCTTCGTCGAGCAAATGCTCGCGCTCGTCGACGAGCGCGGGGCGAGCGGTGGCGACCTCGAGGTGCCGCCCTCGATCCAGGCGCTGCTCGCCGCCAGGCTGGACGCGCTCCCACCCGATGAGCGCGCTGTACTGGAAGGGGCAAGCGTCGTCGGCGCCGAATTCCAGCGCGGCGAGGTCGCTGCACTGCTCTCCGACGACCTTCCGCGGGTGTCTGCGGGAGTACTTGCGCTCGTCAGGAAGGATCTGATCCGTCCCGCCGCGGCCGAGGACCAATTTCGGTTTCGTCATGACCTGATCCGCGATGCCGCGTACGACTCCCTGCCGAAAGCGGTTCGGGCGGAGCTCCACGAGCGCTTCGCGCGAGTCGTCGACGAGCGCCGTGACCGCCACTTAGAGGTAGAGGAGATCCTCGGCTACCACCTGGAGCAGGCCCACCGGTACCGCAGCGAGCTCGGAACGAAGGACGAGGACATCGCCCGACGCGCCGCAGAGCATCTGGCGGCAGCCGGCCACGGAGCGAGAGCCCACGGCGACGCGCCCGCTGCGGCGAACCTTCTGCGGCGGGCTGCTCGCCTGCTTCCCGCGGATTCGGCTGGGCAGATCGACCTGTTGCTCGATACGGCGGCCGCCCTGAAGGATCGCGGGGATCTGGCGCCCGCCGAGCGGGTCGTCGACGAGGCGCTCGCGGCCGCGAGACGGGCCGGCGATCGGCGCCTGGAGCTCCATGCGGTCGTCGACCGCGAGGACCTGCTCACCCAGACGAGGCCCGAAGGAAGCGTCGCTCGGATCCGAGCGGTGGCCGACGAGGCTATTCCCTTCTTCGAGCAAGCGGCGGACGACTCGGGTCTCGCGAAGGTCTGGGAGCTCTCCGCCGAGCCGGGCTGGTTGAGCTGCCGCTTCGGCGAGGCCGCCGTCGCGCTGGAGCGCGCCATGGAACACCTGGATTGGGACGCCGACCGCCGCTGGAAGGCTCAGGTCGCGAGCCGGCTGGCCCAGGCGTGGATCGTCGGCCCGCTTCCCGTTGCAGAGGCCCTCAGGCGCTGCGAGGAGGCGTTCGGCTGGGCGCGCGAGGATGCGCTGACGGAAGCGATCCTGCTCTTCGCCATCCCGCTCGGTGAGGCGTACCGGTGCAACTTCGCCAAGGCTCGCGAGCTCGGCCGCCGCCATGAAGACTTGTACGCGGAGCTCGGGCTTCGCCTCGCCGTCGCCCGCAACCGGAACGGCGGGGCGAAGATCGAGTGGCTCGCCGGCGACCACGCCGCCTCGGAGCGCCTGTTCCGGGAGAGCTGCGAGATGTTCATCGACATGGGGGAGCGGTCGTTTCTCTCGACCCGGGCAGCCGAGCTGGCGGAGAAGCCCCTCTACGCACAGGGGAAGTACGACGACGCGGAGCGCTTCGCCGAGCTCGGGCGGGAGTCCGGTGCGAGCGACGACATCGAGACGGAAGCTCGGTGGCGGGGCGCTCTGGCAAAGGTCCTGGCTCGCCGCGGCGACGGTGAGCGGGCAAACGTCCTCGTCCGCGAGGCGGTCGAGCTCGTCGAGCCGGTGGACGACGCCGAGCTCAAGGGCGACGTTCTGGTCGACGCCGCCGAGGTCTTCCGGCTCGAGGGTCGAGCGGGCGAGTCCGAGCAGTTCGCGCGCCGGGCGCTCGCGGCGTTCGAGGCGAAGGGCATCGCGCCCTCCGCCGTCCTTGTACGAGCGTTCCTGGAGGAGCTCCGTGCCGACGTGCGCTAGCTGCGGGCGCGCTCGCGGAGACGCTGCGTCTTGCCGCCGCGCCGACGAGGCCCGCGACGCGCAGACGGAGGCCCTCTCGCTCTACGAGCGGAAGGGCAACGTCGTCATGGCCGGACGAGCACGCGAGCTCCTGACCTGATTCGTTTGCGCGGAGCCCCCGCGCCCTCGTATCCTCAAGGTGAGCGCGCAGGGCGCTTCCGGTCCGCGGGCAGGGCCAAGCCCACCTGACAGCATCGCCACTGCTTGTTTAGACCTCCTTCGGGCCTGAGACGCGGACGTCAGGCGGAAACCGAAAGGAGGCCAACGTGCCCACTCGACGTCTTCCGAGCAATCCGAACGTCGAGCATCTGCGGAACGAGGCGAAGGCCCTGCGACGGCTCGTCGCGGCCGGCGACCCCGTCGCCGTCGCTGTCGCGCGCGAGTTCGACCCGCGCGCCGAGCCGACGTCGGAGTACACGCTTGCCCGCGCCCAGCTCATCCTCGCACGGAGCTACGGCTTTCCGAGCTGGCCGAAGCTCCGCCGCTACCTCGAGACGCTCGCGCGCTACGCCCGGCCCCCTCAGGCGAAGGAAACCGAGGACGACCCCGTCGACCGATTCCTCCGTCTCGCCTGCCTCACGTACGAGGGCGACCTCCCCGAGCGAATCCGCGCGGCGCGGGAGCTGCTGGCCACGCACCCGGAGCTGGCAACCGCCAGCGTCTACACGATCGCGGCCGTCGGTGACGTGCCGTCCGCGCGCGGGCTGCTCGCCGCCGACCCCGCCGCGGCACGGCGGCGAGGCGGGCCGCACGCCTGGGAGCCGTTGCTGTACGCCTGCTACTCGCGGCTCAATAGCCAGCGGGCCGAGCACTCCACACTAGAGGTCGCGCGGCTCCTGCTCGAGCACGGCGCCGACCCGAACGCCGGGTTCGTCGGCGACTGGGGCCCGCCGGCGTTCACGGCGCTGACCGGCGTCTTCGGCTACGGCGAGGATGCGCCGAACCAGCCGCCGCACGAGTACGAGCGGGAGCTCGCGACGGTACTACTCGAGGCAGGCGCTGACCCGAACGACGAGCAGACGCTCTACAACAACCACTGGCGGCGCACGAACGAGCATCTGGAGCTGCTCTTCCGATACGGCCTCGGCACCGGCGACGGAGGCCCGTGGCGCCGGCGGCTGGCGCCGCTGCAGGCCACGCCCGCGCAGATGCTGGAAGACCAGCTGCTGTTCGCCGCCCAGGCGGGCAACGCGGAGCGGGCGGCGCTGCTCCTGCGCCACGGCGTCGACCCGGACGGCCTCGGCACTCGCCACCCGGCCCTGCGCGGCCGGACCGCATACCAGCTGGCGTTCGAGAGCGGTCAAGCGGACGTTGTCGAGCGTCTCGCCGAAGCCGGAGCGGAGCCTCCGCGGCTCGACCTTGCCGACGAGGTTCTCGCCGCCGCGATGCGCGGTGAGTCGAGCCGCGTCCAGGAGCTCGTGGCCCGCGACGAGTCCGTCGCCCAGGCCGCCATCGCACGCGACCCCGACCGGCTCCGCCACGCCGCCGAGCTCGGCCGCCTCGACGCGGCACGCCTCCTCGTCGAGCTCGGGTTCGACGTGAACGGGAAGCGCGGTGCCGCGCCGCTCCACTTGGCCGCGTACAACGGCGACCGGCCGATGGTCGACCTCCTCCTCGCGCTCGGCGCCGACCCGGCGCTTCACGACGGCGAGCACGACGCCACGCCGGCCGCGTGGGCGCGCCACGCGCACCACGACGAGCTCGCGGACTACCTCGAGGAGGTGACGGTTCCGGGCGGCCGCGCCTGAGCGCTACTCGCCGGCGGCGACGGCCATCGTCAGCCCTGCGTCGGGCACCTGGCGGACGTCCGGTGCCGGCGTCAGGAACCGCTCGCGCGACATCAGGAAGAGCTCGGGGATGATCTCGGCGCGCAGCTCGCCGTGCGCGAACACACGCACGACCGAGCTCTGCGAGACCACGACTGCGACCGCGGCGGTCTCCCGCGTGATCGACGCGGCGGCGGCATGACGGGTGCCGAGGCCCGGAATGAAGTTCCCGGCGGCGGAGACGTCGACGTCGACGAAGCGGCCCGCAGAGACGAACGTGCCGTGCTTGTCCACGACAAACGCGCCGTCGAGCTGCGCGAGCTCCTTCGCCGTCTCCCTGAACTCGGGGTTCCGAACCTGCCGCAGCTCCGGCGAGTGGCCGTAGAGCGGGTCGAGCAGCAGCGGCCGCGACCGCTCGAGCACGCGATCGACGTCCCCGATTACGAAGAGCGTCCCGATCTTCCGGCCCTCCCGGCCCTCGCGGGCGAGCTCGACGCCGAGCTCCACCACTGCCTCCACCGTCTCCCGGTGGGCCGCCTTGCATCGGGCCGACGTCGCAATCGGCCCGTAGACCGTCTCGAGCTTGGCTGGATCCGCCATCACCATAAAAAACGGCATTTCCCGCCTGCGTAATCCCGGTTGGAACGTTCAGCGGCGCTGCTCGAGGTGCGCGATCCGCTGCTCGACCGCCGCGAGCCGCTGGTCGAGCTCCTTGACGGCTTCGATCAACGGTCCAATCAGACCGACATAGTTGACCTTCTTCCGCCCCTGCTCGTCGGTGACGACAAGCTCGGGGAAGACCTGCTCGACCTCCTGGGCGATCACGCCGATTCCGGGTTGTTCCTTTGCATTGTCGGGCGCGTCCTCGCGCCACTCCCAGGTGACGCCGCGCACCTGCTCGAGCTTCCTCGTTGCCTCGTTCGGTTCGTCGGCCATGACGCTCGACTGTACAAGCGAGGAGCCGCCCTGGGGGCGGCTCCTCCCAAGTACGCGGACAGAAGGCGTGCCTACACCGCCTTGAGCTTCTCGAGAGGCGAGGCGATCGGCTCGATCTGCTGCTTCAGCCTCTCGTCCGACCAGCCGTAGTGGCCGTTGACGGCGCTGGCTGCGAGCAGGCCGCCCACCGCGCTGATCGAGACGGCGAGGCGCATGAGCTTGTGAGTGGCGATCGACATCATCGTGCCCTCCTTGTTGTTGGTGGACGCCATGCCCTGCACGGTAGGAGCGGCGCTGATCTCTGTCGTTCGCCGGGCCGACAGTGGGAGTGTCAAGGTGGTGACATAGGCTTGCGGCCGTGGAGTGGCGGCTGCTGGCCGACGTCCCGGCCGCGGATGTGCGTGAGCTGCTGCAAGTGGCGAGGCGGCGGACCTTCTCGCGCGGCGAGGTGGTCTTCCACCGTGACGATCCCGGCGATTCGCTGCACTTGATCGTCAAGGGCCGCTTCGCGATCCGCGTGATGACGCCGCTCGGCGACACGGCTACGATCGCCGTCCGCGGGCCTGGCGAGAGCTTCGGCGAGCTGGCGCTCGTATCGGAAGAGGCCAGGCGCGCGGCGACGGTGGCCGCGCTGCAGGAGGCGGAGACGCGAGCGATCTATCGCACCGACTTCGAGCGGCTCCGCCGGCAGCACGCGTCGATCAACCAGGTGCTGATCACCTTCCTCGCCAGCGAGGTGCGGATGCTGAACGAGCGGCTTCTGGAGGCGCTCTACCTCCCGGCAGAGCATCGCGTCCTGCGCCGCCTCGTCGAGTTGGTGGAGCTGTACCCGCCATCCGACCAGGAAGCCGTCGTTCCGCTGACCCAGGAGGAGCTCGCCGAGCTCGCCGGCACGTCGCGCGCCACCGTGAACCAGGTGCTGCGCGCAGAGGAGAAGCGCGGGACGCTCGAGCTGCGGCGCGGCAGGACGATCGTCCGCGAGCCGGACGCGCTTTCCAAGCGGGCGCGGTAGCGCCGGCACGAGGAGAGCCGCCCATGAGGCGGCTCTCCGACTGCTGCTCGAACTGCCTGACTACAGCGCCCGTAGCCTCTCGAGCGGCGACGCGACCGGCTGGATCTGCTGCTTCAGCGTCTCGTCCGACCAGCCGTATCCGCCATTGACCGCGCTCGTGGCGAGCAGGCCGCCGACCGCGCTGATCGAGACGGCGAGGTGCATGAGCTTGTGGGTGGCGATCGACTTCATCGTGCCCTCCTTGTGAGAACTGAACGTCATGCCCGCAAGGTAGGAGCGGCATTGCGTCTTGTCGTTCGTCGCTGCGACAGAACAAGTGTCAAAGTGGTGACAGATACGTACGGGCGCGCAATGATCAGCGGAGATGCCGGAGTTGCCGCGCGGGACGGTGACGATGCTGTTCACCGACATCGAGGGCTCGACGCGCCTCTTGCAGCAGCTCGGCCGCGACCGGTACGTGCCCGCGCTGGAGGCGCACCGGCGGCTCCTCCGTGAGGTGTTCACTGCGCACGGCGGGGTCGAGGTGGAGATGCAGGGCGACAGCTTCCACTTCGCCTTCCCGACGGCACGCGGGGCCGTCGCGGCTGCGGCGGCCGGCCAGCGCGCCCTCGCAGCACACGAGTGGCTGGATGAGCCGATTCGCGTGCGCATGGGTTTGCATACGGGGGAGCCGGTCGTAACCGGGGACCTGTACGCGGGCTTGGACGTGCATCGGGCAGCGCGGGTCATGAGCGCCGCGCACGGCGGTCAGATTCTCCTCTCTGCGCGTACGGCCGACCTGATCGCGGAGGAGCCTCCGGCCGGCCTCACTGTTCGCAACCTTGGCGAGCACCGATTAAAGGACCTGCTGGAGCCGCATCTTCTGTTCCAGCTCGTCGGAGACGCCCTCGAGGACGGCTTTCCGGCGCCGAAGACGCTCGAGAGCCGCCGGACGAACCTGCCGGTGCAGCCGACGCCGTTGGTCGGTCGAGAGCGCGAGGTCTCCGAGGTGCTCGCGCTGCTTCGCCGGGACGATGTGCGCCTGCTGACGCTGACCGGCCCGGGCGGGACGGGGAAGACACGACTCGCGCTGCAGGGGGCCGTCGAGCTCCTGGAGGCATTTGGGGCAGGCGTGTACTTCGTCAATCTGGCGGCGCTCACCGACCCCGAGCTTGTGCTTCCGACGATCGCCCAGACGCTCGGCCTCAAGGAGCAGGCCGGCGAGTCGATCGTGGAGACGATCGCCGCGTACGTCGGCGCCATGAGGCTACTGTTGGTGCTCGACAACTTCGAGCAGGTGGCGGACGGGGCATCCGCGGTCGGCGAGCTGATCGCACGGTCGCCGAACCTGAAGACGCTGGTCACGAGCCGGGCGTCACTGCATCTGTCCGCGGAGCACGAGTACCCAGTGCCCCCGCTGGCGGAGGACGAAGCCGTGGCGTTGTTCACGGACCGGGCGCGGGCGGCGAAGCCGAGCTTCTCGCTCGACGGCAACCGGCCGGTCGTCGCCGAGATCTGCCAGAGGCTGGACAACCTGCCGCTCGCCATCGAGTTAGCCGCCGCGAGGATCAAGTTGCTCCCGGAGCAGGCTCTACTCGAGCGCCTCGACGAACGCTTAAAGATCCTCACCGGCGGCGCACGGGACGTCGACGAGCGTCAGCGCACGCTCCGCGCCACCATCGACTGGAGCTACGACCTGCTCAGCGACGAGGAGCAACGCTTGTTCACTCGCCTCGCCGTCTTCGCCGGCGGCAGAACGCTGGCTGCGATCGACGCAGTCTGCAACGCGAACGGCGACCTCGACGTGTTCGAGAGCATCGCTTCGCTCGTCGACAAGAGCCTTCTACGTGAGGAGGAAGGACCCGACGGCCAGCCACGCTTCGTCATGCTCGAGACCGTTCACGAGTACGCCGGCGAGCGCCTTCGGGCCAGCGGTGCAGGGGCCGAGCTCCGGACTCGTCACCTCGACTACTTTCGCAGGGTCGCCGAGGGCGCGGACTCCCGGCTCCGGGGCGAGGGCCAAGGCGCCGCGATGAGGGAGCTGGCGGCCGAGCAAGACAACGTTCGTGCGGCGCTCGGCGCCGCGCTTGACCTGGGTCGCGAGGACGCGGCGCTCGCTCTCGCCGGTGCGTCCGCGTTGTTCTGGGAGACGCATGGCCAGTTCCGGGAGGCGCGGCGCTGGTTCGACGCCGTGCTCGTGGCCGACCGAGGCTCAGCGCCACAGACGCGGGCGCGCGTCCTGTTCTGGGCCGGCTACCTATCCGTGCTTCAGGCGGAATGGGCGCGCGCGGCCGGGCTCCTCGCTGAGGCCCGTCGCCTTGCCCTCGAAGTGGATGACGGCTCCACCCTCGCGCTCGTGCTCGGCAAGCAGGCATGGGTCGCCGCGGAGACCGGAGGCGTCGACGCTGCTCGTCGTCTGGCGGAGGAGGGTTTGGCCCTCGCGTCCCGGGTCGGCGACGCCTGGACGAAAGCGGAGCTGCTGAACGACGCAGGAGTGGCCAACGAGCGCTCCGATCCGGACAGGACGGTGCAGCTGTTCGAGGAAAGCCTCGATTTGCGCCGCGAGCTCGGCGGGGAGTTCGACATCGCCGATTCGCTCAACAATCTCGGCTACGCACTGGCGCACCAGGGCCAGGCGGAAAAGGCGAGAGCACTACTCGACGAAGGGCTCGTTATCGCCGAACGAACGGGTGACCTGAGGCACGTTGCCCTCATTCACGGGAACTTCGGCCTGGTCGATCTCTTCGGCGGCAGCCCCGAGGATGCCCACCGGCACTTCGCTGAGTGCCTGCGCGTCAGCAGAAGGATCGGCGACCAGCGCGTTCCGCTCGAAGCGATCCGAGGAATCGCCGCCGTTGCGGCGTCCAGAGGCGAGCTTCAACAGGCCGCGTGCTTGACGGCAGCCCTTGACGCCCTGTACCGCACGTCCGGTGGCACCCCGACGTCTGCGGAGTCGAAGATGGAACAACAGTTCATCGCTCCGCTCCGTGGCGCTGGGGATCACGAAGCGTGGGCGCTCGCAGCCGCGCGCGGCGAGACGATGACACTCGCCGACGCGATCGCCGCTTCGCTCGGAGAAGAGTCCGCGTCGGCTGCT
>Ga0075434_100000388_pt1 | contig 32133 bp, 34 predicted proteins | sample RhiMethybrSRZTD3_FD_75298 | JGI IMG/M metagenome (GOLD analysis project Ga0075434, IMG submission 75298) | Populus rhizosphere microbial communities from Tennessee, USA - Rhizosphere MetaG P. TD hybrid SRZTD3 | ecosystem: Host-associated > Plants > Roots > Rhizosphere > Soil | place: USA...
ATTTGCGGCTCGGGACGCGCCACGCCCAGGCATCGTCCGCCGCCGAGCGCACCGCAACGTCTCCCCGGGCCGGTGAGAGGGTCACCGGCCCGGGAGGCTTGCCGTTTTTGGGCAGCGGTAACCGGATGCGCACCGAGTCGTTTCCGCCCGATCACGGGTGGGAAGGTACGCTGGCGTAACGGGTTTCTCCAAGCCACTTTGGGGGTGGGCAGAATGGTCTTGAGGACGTTCGTGACCGCGCTCATGGCAGCGACTGCGCTGACCATCGGCGGGGCAACCGCCGTCGGCGCGACGCCGCACACAAGCCACGGGCGGTCCGCACCGGCCGCCGCTGCACCGGCCGCGGCGACGCCGGTCGCCGACACGACGCTCTCGCCGCTGGCGGTGCCCGGCGGCCTGGGCGCGATGCCGTGCGCGGGCGGGTCGAGTCCGATCAAGCACGTGATCTACCTGCAGTTCGACAACACGCACCTGCGCCGCGACCGTGCGGGCGTGCCGTCCGACCTCGAGCAGATGCCGCACCTGCTGAACTTCCTGCGCGGGAACGGCACGCTGCTCGCGAACGACCACACGCAGCTCATCTCGCACACGGCGAACGGGATCCTGACGTCGCTGACGGGCGTGTATCCCGACCGCCACGGCCAGGCGGTCGCGAACAGCTTCAGATACTTCCACCCCGACGGCACCACCGGCACGGGCGTCTCGTTCGCGTACTGGACGGACGGCATCTTCGACCCGACCACCTCGACGCCCTCGGACACCGCGCCGAACATGATCACGGACACGGGCAAGCAGGCGCCGGCGCCGTGGGTGCCCTACACCCGCGCAGGCTGCGACTTCGGCGCGGCCGGCCTCGCCAACGTCGAGCTCGAGAACACGGGCCCGGACGTGCCGAAGGTCTTCGGCCCCAACTCTCCCGAGGCCCAGGAGGCCGCGGCCGATCCGGCCAAGGCGGCAGCCGACTTCGTCGGTATCGCCGTCCACTGCGCGCAGGGTTCGGCGGTCTGCACCAACTCGGCCAACGCGCGGCCCGACCTGCTGCCGGACGAGCCGGGCGGCTACACCGGCTTCGACGGCCTCTTCGGCAACAAGTACGTCGCGCCGGTGATCAGCCCGAGCGGGCCGATGCAGACGCTGAGCGGCAAGACGATCGAGGACACGAACGGCAACGTCGGCTTCCCCGGCTTCGACGGGATGACGCCGGACGTCTCGCTCGCCTACGTCGCGGCGATGCAGGAGCACGGCATCCCCGTCACCTACGCGTACCTGTCCGACGCGCACGACAACCACTCGACCGGGGTCGACACGGGCCCGTTCGGCCCGGGTGAGGCCGGCTACGTGAGCCAGCTCCACGACTACGACCAGGCGTTCGCGCGCTTCTTCGCCCGCCTCCAGGCGGACGGCATCACCCGCTCGAACACGCTGTTCGTGGTCACCGTCGAGGAGGGCGACCACTTCGCCGGCGGCCCGCCGTCGAACCCCTCCTGCAACGGCGTCACGACCGCGTGCCAGTACTCGCACGTGACCTGCCCGAGCGCGACGACGGCGACCTGTCCGAGCAACGCGGTCGGCGAGGTGAACGTGAACCTGCGCGGCCTCCTGGCCACGCAGCGCAACGACACGACGCCGTTCGACGTCCACAGCGACATGGCGCCGGCCTTCTACCTGACCGGCGACCCGGCCCGCGACGCCGCCGTCACGCGCACGTTCGAGCACGACGTCGCGGCACTGAAGGCGGCCAACCCGTACGTGGGGCACGACGTCGCCGTGAGCCGGCAGATGATCGACCCGGTCGGCATGCGCCTCCTGCACATGGTGACCGGCGACCCGCTGCGGACGCCGACGTTCATCAGCTTCCTCGACCCGGACATGTTCGGCTATGCCGGCGGGACGACCTGCACCACCGCCAGCCCGTGCTCACAGGTGCAGCCCGGGTTCGCCTGGAACCACGGCGGCCTCGTGCCGGAGGTCGCGAACACCTGGATCGGGATGGTCGGGCCGGGCGTCCGCCATCTCGGTGAAACGCAGAGGCCGTGGACCGACCACACCGACCTGCGGCCGACGATGCTCGCGCTGACCGGCCTGCAGGACGACTACGGCCACGACGGCCGGGCGATCATTCCGGTGCTGACGAAGGCGGCCCTGCCCGCCGGCCTGCGCACCCACACGGCCCTGGCCGCGCGGCTGGGCGCCGTCCTCAAGCAGATCGACGCGCCGTTCGGCGTCGTCGGCCGCAACGGCATCGCCGCCTCGACGACGGCGATCGAGGGCTCGGACGCGGTCTACGCCCGCATCGAGACCCGCATCGCCGCCCTCACCGTGCGGCGAAACACGCTGGCCGACGAGATCGCGCCGGCGCTCGACGCCGCCACGTTCAACGGCGACCCGGTCGGCGCCTCCCAGGCGCGGGCGTGGATCGCCCGGGCCGAGGCGATCATCCGCGCATCCCACCGGCTGGCGCGGTAGCGATCCCGGTGCCTGGCGCCGCCTCGCGCGGTGCCAGGCACCTCGGTGCGCGGAGTACGATCGCTCGCGTGCTGCTCGCTACTGCTCGCCCGACACGTACTACCTGAACACGAACGACCGGATCGCCGACCACTACCCGGGAGGCCGCATCGCGGTGCTGGTCGTCCTCGCCGCCCTCACGACGGCGATCGCCCGATTCCGGCCGCGAGCGGGCGCGCCGCTCGCTGCCCTCGTCATGGTGCTCTGCGCCGTCACCCTCGCGGACGAGGGCTACGGCAACTCGCCAATCGGGGTCTGACCCCGAACGGAACTCCAACGGAACTGCAACGGCCGGCGTTCGGGGTCTGACCCCGATTGTCAGCCGGGGATTGCGCCCTCGCCGGCGAAGGCCTCGCGGGCCTCCTCCAGCGTCGTGTCGGCGTGCGGGAGCACGTGGTCGGACGTGACCAGCTGTTCGTCCGGCACCGGCTTGCCCTCGCCCTCCACCATCCCGATCAGCTCGCCGAACGCCCGGCTGAACCCGTTCGCGTCGCCGGCCGCGACGGCCGCGGCGACAGCGTTGTCGAGCTCGTTCAGGCGGCCGAGCAGGGCGTCGTCCAGCTGGAACTGGCCCTCGCCCAGGATGCGCACGATCATGACTTCGGCTCCTCCGCGGGAGCTGCCTCGGCCGGCGCGGACTCGGCGGGCGTGCCCGTGGCGAGCTCTCCGGCCGCCCCGCCGCCCGTGCCCAGCTCGGCCTTCATCTTCGCCAGCTCGGCGTCGACCTGGTTGCCGGCGGTGAGCGCCGCGATCTGCTGGTCGAGGTCGGAGCCGGCCGGCTGGGTCAGGTCGTCGATGGCGCCCGTTTCCACGAGCTCGTTGACGGCGGCCGCGCGGGCCTGCATCTGCTCGGTCTTGTCCTGCGCGCGGGTGAGCGCGAGGCCCACGTCCGACATCTCCTCGCCGAGCCCGGTCGTCGCCTCGCCGATGCGCACCTGCGCCTCGGCGGCGGAGTACTGGGCCTTCACGACCTCCTTCTGCGTCCGGAAGGACTCGACCTTCGCCGAGAGCCGCCGCTCCTGGTCGATCAGCGTCTGCTGCTGCTGCTCGAGCTGGGCGATCTGGGAATCGAGACCCTGCAGCTGGCCCTGGATGAGCGTCTTTCGCTCGAGGGCCGTGCGGGCGAGGTCCTCGCGGTTCGCCGCGAGCGCCTGGCGGGCCTGGCCGTCGAGCTTGACGATGCTCTCCTCGAGCTTCGCGGTCTGAAGCTGCAGCCGCTTCTTCGACGTGACCACGTCGGCAACGCCGCGCTTCACCTTCTGCAGCATCTCGAGCTGCTTCTGATAGCTGTAGTCGAGCGTCTCGCCGGGATCCTCGGCCCGGTCGAGCGCCTTGTTCGCCTTGACCTTGAAGAGCGTCGTGAATCGAGACATCAAACCGGCCATTTATCCTCCTCGCGCAGTCCGACTAGCGTAGCGGATCAGGCTCGGAAAGCCCGTCGAGCTCGCGGAGCGCCGCGGCCGCCTCGGCTCGCAGGCGACCGCGCTCGAGCTCGTAGTCCGCCGGCGTGATCTTGCCCGTGTGGAGCTCCTGCTCCAGGTCGTGCAGGCCCTGGTAGGCCTCGTCGCGGCGCTCGCGCAGCTCGAGCACGCGCCGGTCGCGGTCGCTCAGCACCTGCTCCGGCGGCCCCGCGTCGGGCGAGGCGAGGGGCCACGCCACGAACAGCACCGCGCCGGTGACCAGGAGGGCCACCGCCACGACCAGTGCCGCGGTGCTCATGCTTCGCTGCGGGCGAGCAGCTCCCCGTAGCGGCGGGCCAGCTGGCGGGCCTCCCGGGGATCGGGCCAGATCGTGATCAGCGCGCCGAGCGCGAACACCACGCCCGCCAGCCAGACCAGGCCGACCGCCGGGTTCACGAGCACCTTCACCGACACGCCCGAGCCGTTGCGGTCGGGCGCCTGTAGGATCGAGTACAGGTCGGTGCCCGTGAGCAGGCTCGAGCGGATGTCGACCTCGTTCCCGACCTGGCCGGTGTCGTACTGGCGCAGGCCGGGCTCGAGGATCCCGTCCGGCTTGCCGCCCTTGTAGACCTGCAACCGCACGTACTCGAGCCGGTAGTTCGGCCCCCTGCGCTGGAAGAGCCCGGTGTTCCGGAGCGTGTAGCCGTCGATCCGCATCGACTGGCCGACGCCGAGGTTGGCCTCGTCGACCGACGAGTAGGCGCTCGAGGCGGTGACGCCCACGACCAGCAGCACGATGGCGAGATGGACGACGTAGCCGCCGTAGCGGCGGCGGTTGCGGTTCACGAGATCGCGCAACGCCCGCGGCCACGACCCGCCGGCGATCGCCCGCCGAGCCGCCGTCCCGCGGGCGAACTCCATGCCGATCGTCACGGTGACGAACACGCACAGCGAGAGCGCCGTCAGGCCCGCCGGGCTCGACCCGAGCCCGAGCAGGGCCAGGAAGGCCCCGCCGGCCAGACCCGAGATCACCGGCCAGCGGAAGGTGCGCCAGAGGCTTCCCGGCGAGGCCCGCCGCCACGCGATCAGCGGCCCGATCCCGGTCAGGGCCAGCAGCGGCAGGCCGAAGATGACGAGGAAGAAGTCGTAGTAGGGCGTCGCGACCGTCGCCCGCACGCCGCGGGCGGCCTCGCTCAGGATCGGGAACACGACCCCCCAGAGGACGGCAAAGGCGAGCGCCAGCAGGAGCAGGTTGTTGAAGAGGAACGTCGCCTCGCGCGACACGACCGACTCGAGCTTGTGGTCGGCCCGCAGCGTCGGCAGGCGCACGATCAGGAGGCTGATCGAGGCCGCGAGCACCAATGCGAGGAACCCGAGCAGCCACGGCCCGACCGCCGACTGGACGAACGAGTGCACCGACTGGACGACGCCGCTCCGCGTCAGGAAGTCGCCGAAGATGCAGAGCGAGAACGCGGTGATCACGAGCACCATGTTCCAGACCTTCAGCATCCCCTTCTTCTCCTGCACCATCACCGAGTGCAGGAACGCGGTGGCGGCCAGCCACGGCATCAGCGCGGCGCTCTCGACCGGATCCCAGGCCCAGTAGCCGCCCCAACCGATCTCGACATAGGCCCAGTGGGCGCCGAGCAGCATGCCGATCCCGAGCGCCGTCCACGAGACGAGCGTCCAGCGCCGCACCGAGACCAGCCAGCGGGCGTCCGTCCGGCGCGTGATCAGCGCCGCCATCGCGAAGGCGAACGGCACGGCCATCGACACGTAGCCGAGATAGAGCATCGGCGGGTGGGCCGCCATGTACGGGTTCTGGAGGGACGGATCGAGCCCCGACCCGTCGGTCGGCACCGCGCCGGGCACGTGGGCGAACGGCGAGGAGACGAACGCCGCCAGGCCGGCGAAGAAGACGGCGATCCCGCCCAGCACGGCCGCCACCCAGGGCACCAGCTCGCGGTTGCGGTGCCGGTTCTGGTACATGACGATCCCGGCCGCGCCCGTCAGGACGGTCAGCCACAGGAGCAGCGAGCCCTCCTGGCTGGCCCACAGCGACGTCATCTTGTAGATCAGCGGCAGGTTGCGGCTCGTGTGCTCGAAGACGACGCTCAGCGAGTAGTCGTTCGTGACGAGGCCGTACTCGAGCGCCGCGATCGCCACCAGCGCCGACACGAACGCGGCCGCGAACGCGTTCTGGACGCTGCGCATCACCCGACGGTCGCGGCGCAGCCCGGCCACCACCGCCCCGATCGCCGCGTAGGCCGCGAGCGCGAAGACGAGGTAGACAGCGACGCGGCCGAGGGTGGTCAGGCCGACGCTCCTACGATCCGCCGGACGAGTACTTGCTCGGGCACTTCGTGAGCAGCGAGTCGGGCTGCGCCACGAACACCCCGTTCTCGAGCCGGCCGGTGACGATCACGCGGCGCGAGGTCTTGAAGGCGTCCGGAACCGAACCCCGGTACGACACGGCCACCGTCTGCGCCGACGACTCGTCGCGGAGCACAAACCGCATCGGGTCGGAGGTGCGCGACGCGCGCACGACCGTGCCCGTCAGGGTCACCTGCTTCTGGGCGGCGCCGTCGGCGTCGCTGCGGAGCTGTGCGACGCTGACCAGCAGCGTCCCCGAGTTGAAGAGCGCCTGGTAGGCAAGGAAGACGGCGAGAAGCGATCCCACCACGAGTGCGACGACCAGGCGCGGACGCGGGGACATGCGAATCAGGTTACCACCGGCCCCTTGCAGACCAGGCTGGCTGAACTACGCGGCGCGATCGGGAACGCGGTAGCCCAGATCGAGGCAGAGCTGCCCCCGGCGGGTCTCGCGCAGCGCATCCGTGTAGCCCTGCCCGTAGGCCGCTCGGAGGAACCAGCCAAGGAGCTCGGGATCGACCCGGGACGGGTCGACCTCGAAGATCTCTGCCCAAAGATCGGCCAGGCGAAGGTCGATGGCCATCGCCAGCTCATGCTTGCGCTCATCCATTCCCCCAAATGCTAGGACCGGGGTCGGACGGACAACGGGAACCGGCGGGCGGTGACGGTGGTCAAACCCGGTGCAAATGCCACGAATCCGCTCGAGGAGACCGCCATGACCGACCCCCGCCAGCTCATCGTGACCGCCGCCGTCGCCGTGCTCGCGATCGCCGGCTACCAGGCCCTGCACGGCACGTCGCGCGCGCCCGCTGCGCCGGCCGCCCACACCCCGGGCGGCGTGCTCCAGCCCTACATGCGCTTCACCGGCAGCGGCAACGTCACCATGCACCCCGACCGCGGCACGATCTCGTTCTCGACCCACGGCACCGGGGCCACGCTGGCCGATGCCCAGGCCGCCGCGAGCAGGGCGATGAACCTCCTGATCGCGAAGCTGCGCTCCGACGGGGTCGCCCGCCGCGACATGCGCACCGACGGCGTGAGCGGCGACGCGCAGCCGCTGAACGGCGACTTCAGCGCCGACCAGAGCCTGACGGTCACGGTGCGGAACCTGTCGAAGGCCGGGCGCCTGCTGGCAGACGGCGCTGCGACCGGCGCCCAGTCGGACTACGGAGTCGACTTCTCGATCGGAAACCAGCACCGCGCCTACGACGCGGCAATACGCTCGGCCATCGCCGACGCCCGGTCGAAGGCCGACGCGGCGGCCGCGGCCGCCGGCCTGCACGTGAGCGGGGTCGTCTCGGTCGACGAGTCGCAGCAGCAGCCGTTCTACGAGCGCGAGCTGAGCTACGCGCCCGCCGCCCTCAAGGCGGTCGCCGTGCCGATCAGGCGCGGCACACAGAAGGTGAGCGCCGACGTGACGGTTGTCTTCTCGTACTCCGCGTGAGCGAGGTGCTCAGTCCGGCGCGTCGTTCTCGGCGGCGCGCCGGCGGGCCTCCGCCGCGCAGCCGGGGCACAGGAATTGCTCCTCGTGGCCGTCGATCGGGTTGCGCTCCCACCGCTCCGGCGGTGTCGCCGAGTCGCCGCCGTGGCGTACCTCGACTCCGCCGCACACGCAGCGGTAGACCGCGCACAGATACGGATACGGGGCGTCGATCAGCTCGTACGTCACTCCCATCACGAACATGGTCGCACCCCCGGCGGCCGGGAGCAAGCCCGGCGATCACGTGAACCGATCGGCCCGCTCGAGCGAAGCCGGTGTAACGGGCAAGGTGCACAAGGATGTCTCCAGATCGTTACCTGCCCCTAACCGGAAGCTGACGGCGGCCTGTCACAATGTGGGAATGCCGGTGTAGACGCCGGCCGGCCGATCGGGTACTTTTGCGGGTGGTATGGAGGTGCGGTGGAGCAGGTGCAGATGAAAGAGGATTTGACAGCGCTCCGGCAGCGCGTCGCCAGCGAGCTCGCGGCGATCGACGTCGTCGTGTGGCCCCGCCGCAAGCGCACGCGGAGGGAGCGGTTGACGCGCTTCCTGACCCACCGCGCCCGCAAGGCGCGGCGCATCATCTCCTGACGGGCCGCCTCAGCGCCGCGCGCTGACGATCACCATCGTCCGCGGCAGTCGCAGGCCGGTCTCGGCGTGGAACGGCGCGAGCCGGCGGGCGAGGGCTTCCGCCACGCGCGTGCGCTCCTCGGGCGTGATCGCCGCGTCCAGCCGGGTGTAGTGCCCGATCCGGGTGACCAGCTCGCGCCAGTGGGCCTCGGGATCGGCGGCGGGCACGCTGTCACGCACGACGTGGCCGTGGACTTCGGCCAGTCCGGCCTGCCGATGCAGGTCGGCGAGCTCGCCGGCGTCGCCGAGCCGCCCGAACGCCCGCGCGAACGCCGCCCGCTCGGGGCCGAGCGCCTCGGCGGCCGCCGCCCGCGCCTCCCCGAACCACGGGTTCTCCTCGATCCGGGCCCAGACGGCAGTCACGACCGCCCCGCCCGGAGCCGTCACCCGGACCGCCTCACGGAGGGTCGCGAGCGGGTCGCGGGCGATCATCAGCGAAAGCCGGCTCGTCACGGCCCCGAAGGCCCCGTCGGCGAACGCCAGCGGCTCGTTCATGTCGCCGTGCGCGAAGGTCACCTCCAGCCCGGCCTCGGCCGCCCGCCGGCGGGCAGCGGCCAGCTGTCGCTCGTTCGTGTCGATGCCGGTGGCAGCCGCCCCGCGGCGGCCGAGCTCGACGGTCAGCCGGCCGCTGCCGCAGCCGATGTCGAGGGCCGCTCCGGGCCACCCGGCGGCTTCCAGGATCTCGCGGGCGCCGAACGGCAGCCCGGTCGCCACATCTTCACCACCCCGACACCGCAATTTCACCCCTCATGGCGCAGTCGCCCGCCATCCTAGGGGTGACGCACGGAAAAGGGGGACGAATGTTCCTGGTGTGGATCGCAGGAGCCTGGCTGGGCGCGAATGTCGCCGTAGTCGCACTGCTGGTCGCGCTCTCCGAGCGCGGGCGGCGGCGCCACTCGGCGCTTCCGCCCACCACGGCCGTCTAGGACCGCTCGCCGCGCATCCTCTATGATGCGCGCCGCGCGATGAGGCTCGCGCTTGGTCGCCCTCCTCGAGCTGGCCGGCGGCGTGATCGTCGGCAACGTGTTCACGGTGGCGGTGCCGGACTGGCTGGCGTTCATCGGCTCGTTCGCCGGCATCGTCCTCACGTTCCTGGCCGGCGCCGAGGTGGACGTGCCCCAGCTGCGGCGCGAGTGGCGCGCGAGCGCGTCGATCGGCGCGGTGTCCTTCGGCGCCCCGTTCATCGTCGCGATGGCCGCGTGCCGGTACGTGGCGGGCTGGAGCGGCCAGCAGTCCGAGATCGGCGGCCTGGCGCTCTCGACGACGAGCCTCGCCGTCGTCTACGCCGTGCTCGTCGAGACCGGCCTGAACCGGTCGATCGTGGGCGAGCGGATCATGTCGGCGACGTTCGTGACGGACATCCTCACCGTCCTCGGGCTGTCCGTGCTCGTCATCACCCCGAACGTGTGGATCATCCCCTTCGTCGTAGTCTCGCTCGCGGTCATCTTCGGCCTGCCGCGGATGGCGCCGTGGTTCTTCTCCCGCTATGGCGACCGCGTCATCGAGCCGGAGGTCAAGGTCGTGTTCGCCGTCCTCTTCTGCCTCATGTACCTCGGCGGCCGCGCGAACAGCCAGGCCGCGCTGCCCGCGTTCGTGCTCGGCCTGGCGATGAGCGCCCACTACGCCGAGCACCGCCAGGAGCAGGAGCGAATGCGGGTGGTCGCATTCGCGTTCCTGACGCCGTTCTTCTTCCTGAAAGGCGGGATGAACGTGTCGTTCGGCGACGTCGCCGCCAACCTGAGCGTGCTGGGGCTCCTGGTCCTCGCGAAGATGCTGCCGACGCTGGCCGGCGTCTACCCGCTCGCGCGCCGCTCCACGCCGCACGCAGCGTTCACGACCTTGCTCATGAGCACCGGGCTCACGTTCGGGACGATCACGTCGCTCTACGGCCTGCAGAGCGGGATCATCGACCAGACCCAGTTCTCGCTCCTGATCTCGGTCGTCGTGCTGTCCGCCATCGTGCCGACGGCGATCGCCCAGCGCGTGTTCTCGCCGCGCGAGCCGGCCATGCCCGCCGCGGTCGCGCAGGAGACGTAGCCGGCGCTCAGCCGGCCGGCGGGCAGCGCTCCGCGCGGAAGCGCTCTGCCAGCGCGCGCTCGGCTTCCGGGACGAGCTCGGCCAGCTGGGCGAGGAGCGCGTCGAGCTCCGGGAGCATCGAGCTTGAGGGCATCCGCTCGTGGAAGAGGTCGATCATGCGGCCGTAGTACCAGAGCTGGCTGGCCGCGCCGTGCTTGAACACCATCCAGAACCGCTGGTCGCCGCGGCCGGCGTCGCGGACGGTCGCGCGCAGGTTCGAGAGCTTGTCGGCCATCGAGACGCGCAGGAGCGGCTCGCGCAGGTCGCCGTCGGTCTCGGCGAGGTGCCCGAGGTGGCTGCACTTGCGCCCCCACCAGTCCCCCTTCGGCTCGCCGTCCTCGGGGATCGCGTCGCTGCAGCCCTCGACGATGGTGGCGACGCGCATCCCGAAGCGCTCGCGGATGTCGTTCAGGCGGCGCCGGCCGCCGCGATCCTCCACCGCGTCGTGGAGCAGCCCCGCGATCGCCTGGTCCTCGTCGCCGCCGTCCTCGAGGACGAGCGACGCGACGCCGAGCAGGTGGGCCATGTAGGGCACGCCGGAGCCCTTGCGCACCTGATCGGCGTGCACGACCGCCGCGTAGGACACCGCCTCGTCGAACCTGGGGCCGAGCATGGCCAAACGCTAGACCACGAGGCGGTCAGCGGGTGCGCGTGAACCGCTGGACGGCCTGGAGCAGCTCGCGCGTCTTCTCCTCGGCCTGCTCGCGGCTGCCCGAGGCCAGGGCGCCCGCGACGCAGTGGTTCGCGTGCTCCTCGAGGAGCTTCTGCGCGACCGTCTCGAGCGCGGTCGAGACGGCGCCGATCTGCGTCAGGATGTCGATGCAGTAGCGCTCGTCCTCGACCATCTTCTCGATCCCGCGCACCTGCCCTTCGATCCGGTGCAGGCGCGTGATCAGGGCGTCCTTGTCGCTCACGTAGCCGTAGGTCACGCGCGTGCCTCCCCCGGGCCGGCCGCGCGGATGCCGCGGTAGCGGCGCAGGCGCAGCGAGTTGGCGACGACGAAGAGGCTCGACATCGCCATCGCCGCCGCGGCGATCACCGGGCTCAGCAGCCCGGCCGCGGCCAGCGGGATCGCGGCGACGTTGTAGGCGAACGCCCAGAACAGGTTCGACCGGATGGTGCGGAGCGTGCGCCGGGCCAGGCCGATCGCGTCGACGGCGCTGCGCAGGTCGCCGGACACGAGCGTCAGGTCGCTCGCCTCGATCGCGACGTCCGTGCCCGTGCCGATGGCCAGGCCGAGGTCGGCCTGGGCGAGGGCCGGCGCGTCGTTCACGCCGTCGCCCACCATGGCGACGACCTCACCGGCGTCCTGCAGGCGGCGGATCTCCGACACCTTGCCCTCCGGGGACACGCCGGCGACAACCCGGTCGATGCCGACGTCGCGGGCGACCCGCCCGGCTGCCTCCTCGGTGTCGCCGGTGAGCAGCACGGGCGCGAGGCCCATGCGGCGGAGCTGCGCGACCGCCTCGGCGCTGGTCGGCTTCACGACGTCGCGGACGGCCAGCTCGGCGCGGGGCTCGCCGTCCCACGAGACGGTGATGGCGCCGGTGCCGCGCCCCACCTCGACGGCGTGGCCCTCGACGGTGCCCCGCACGCCCAGCCCCGGGACGTTCACGAAGTCGCGCACCGGCGGCAGGTCGCCGGTCTCGGCCCGGGCCGCCGCGGCGACCGCACGCCCGATCGGGTGCTCGGACGCGGCCTCGACCGCGCCTGCCAGGCGCAGCACGTCGGCCCGGCCGGCGCCGTTCAGCGGGGTCACGCCGGCGAGCTCGATGCGGCCCTCCGTGACGGTGCCGGTCTTGTCGAGCACGATCGTGCCGATGCGGCGGGTGCGCTCGAGCACCTCGGGGCCGCGGATGAGGACGCCGAGCTGCGCGCCGCGGCCGGTGCCGACCATGAGCGCGGTCGGGGTCGCCAGGCCGAGCGCGCACGGGCAGGCGATGATCAGGACGGCGACCGCAGCGGTGAACGCGTCCGATGGCGATGCGCCGGCGAGCAGCCATCCGACCAGGGTCGCGACGGCGATGACCATGACGACCGGCACGAAGATGGCGGACACGCGGTCGGCCAGCCGCTGCGCCGGCGCCTTGCCGGACTGGGCCTCGTCGACCAGCGCGGCGATCCGCGCGAGCGCGGTGTCGGCGCCGACGCGGGTCGCGCGGACGACGAGGCGTCCGTGCGCGTTCACCGTGGCGCCGGTGACGCCGTCGCCCGGGCCGACCTCGACCGGGATCGGCTCGCCGGTCAGCATCGAGACGTCGACGGCCGAGCGGCCGTCCTCGACGACGCCGTCGGTCGCCACCTTCTCCCCCGGGCCGACCACGAACCGGTCGCCGACTGCGAGCGCCTCGATCGGGACGCGCCGCTCGCGGCCGTCGCGCAGGACGCGGACGTCGTGTGCGCCGAGCTCGAGCAGGCGCCGGATGGCGTCGCCCGAGCGCCGCTTGGCGCCGGCCTCGAGCAGGCGGCCGACCAGGATGAACGTCGTGACGACGGCGGCGACCTCGAAGTACGTATCGGCGTCGAGCCCGGCGACGAGGACGACGACAGACCACGTCCAGGCCGCGAGCGTGCCGAGCGTGATCAGCGTGTCCATCTGGGCGACGCCGTGGCGGGCGCTCTTGAGCGTCGAGCGATGGATGCCCCAGCCCGAGTAGAAGACGACGGGCGTCGCGAGCGCGAGCGCGACCCACTCCCAGCCGGAGAAGTGCAGCGCGGAGATCATCCCGATCAGCGCGGCTGGAACGGTCAGCGCGACGGCGACGAGCAGGCGGCGGCGCAGGACGACGGCCGGCTCGTCGTCGTGATGGTGATGGCCGCCCGCGTGCTCGTGAGCCGCCTCGTGGGCGGTGTAGCCCGCCGACTCGACGGCGCCGACCAGCCGCTCGACCTCGACGTCGGGCGGGCAGCGGACGGTTGCCTGCTCGGTCAGGTAGTTGACGCTAGCCGAGACACCTTCCACCCGGTTCAGGCCGCGCTCGACACGGGCCGCGCACGAGGCGCAGTGCATCCCGTCGATGCGGAGGCGCACCTCACGCTCGGTGTCCGTCTGATACCCCATAGGGGTATGGTAGCACCGCTCCCGAAGACTCGGTCAGGCCGCGTCGCGCACCAGCTCCATCGTCGAGCAGTGGACGCCGCCGCCGCCCTTCTGGATCTCATCGTACGGGATGGCGACCACGTTCATCCCCCGCCGCTCGAGCAGCTCGCGGGTGCGTGGGTAGCGATCGCACATGAGGATCCGGCCGGGCGCGAGCGCGAGCGAGTTGATCGCCCACTCCTCGCCCTCCGGGCACGGGATCGGCTCGATCCCGAGCGCACGCATGCGATCGAGGAACCAGTACGGCAGCCCGTTCACCTCGACCAGCGCCGCCTCGGGCGAGAGCATTCCCAGGTGGCCGTCGAGATGGATCGACCAGCCCACCATCGGGACGACGATCAGCTCGATGCCGAGGTCGGCGAGCGACTCGCGCAGCTGGCGGGCGCCCTCCTCGTTGCAGCGGATCGACGTGCCGTACGCGGCGACGCCGGGCCGCAGCTTCACCAGGCTGCCGCCCTCGACGAGCCCGGTGCCCGTGATCGTGCGCAGGATCGGCATGCCCGCAGCGGCGACGGCACGCGTGACGAGCGCCTCCTCGCCGCGCCGCATCGCCGGCGCCATCCGGCCGATGATCGCGCCGCCGGGCACGGTCATGAGCGGGTCGCGCGTGTAGATCGGCCGGGTCAGGTGCGGCGGCCCGTCCCCCTCGACGAAGACCACCTCGACGCCCTCGGCGCGGAGCGCGCCGACGAGGCCGCGGTGCTGCGCCGTCACCTTGGCGAGATCGGGCTCCTCGCGCGACTCCCAGTACCAGCCGCCGGCGGGGTCGACGAGGGCGCCGGCCGCCTCGTTCCAGGCGTCCGCGCGGACCCGGGCCCACTCGCCGCGGGGCTCGCGGACGAGCACCACGCGCAGGCGGCCGACCTCGTCGGTCGCGCCCCAGCGCCGGCCCCACACCCGCTCGAGCTCGGCGGGGTCGCCGAACGGCGGCTCGGGGACGGCCGGGCACAGGCTCAGGTGGTACCCGAACGGCTGGCGAACGGTGGTGTCGGACACTGGGAGCTCCCTCCTCGACGGCGCCTCGAGGATCGCCGTGGGTGCCGGCCGGTGTCAAGCTGGTAGGGTGTTCCGACCGCCGCGCGGACGTAGCTCAGCTGGTAGAGCGTTGGCTTCCCAAGCCAAAGGTCGCGGGTTCGAGACCCGTCGTCCGCTCCTCTCTATCTAGACCGAATCCGGCATGGCTATGACAGATTCCGCGGTCATGCCCGGACGACTCTCCAGTCCGTGAGCGTCCGTGGCCGGCGTTCACCAGCGGTGCCGGCCGCGGCGGATACAGCCGAGCAGGGCGAAGGCGAGCAGGATCAGGAGGATGACGACGAGCAGACGCACAGAGCCCTAGATACGCCGAGTAAGCCGACCCGCCGGTCACGGGCACGTACCCTGGCCGACGGGCCGTAGGTGATTGCGGGGCACCACCAGTGGGCTTGGAGTGCCGGGCACGCACGACTATACGACCGCCACTCACGGCAAGAAGGGTGCCTTCACCACAAATACACCACTTCCCCCCGCTGGGTTGTGCCACCGCTCCGCCGCTTCCGGCGGCCAGGCGTGCACGATCACCGGTTCGCGGCGACTGCCTGCTCTTCGCCTCGTGGGGCGGCCACGAGGCGAAGTAGGCGGACACCAGTTGGCGCGTCGGGAGGCGCGCCTCTTAGGATGCCGCTCGTAGAGCGGAAGGACTGCGGCTTCCCAAGCCAAAGTTCGCGGGTTCGAGACCCGTCGCCCGCTCCTCTCCTCCTCGCCGTTCCCTTCGACCGCACGGAGCTCGCACCGCCGGATGCGCCTGCCCGATTCCCTCGCGCCGCTGCGGTCGGTCACGTACCGGCGGTTCTTCGTGGGCCAGCTGACGTCGGCGTTCGGCGACGGGATGGTCGCCGTCGCGCTGGCGTTCGCGGTGCTCGACGTGACCGGGTCGTCGGCGGCGCTCGGATGGGTGCTGGGCACCCGCACGGCCTTCACGATCGCCGCGCTGCTGCTCGGCGGGGCGGTCGCCGATCGGTTCTCGCAGCGGCCGGTCATGCTCGCCGCGGACGTCGTGCGATTCGGGAGCCAGGCCTTGCTCGCCGCGCTGCTCTTCGCCGGCAACGCGCAGCTGTGGCAGATGCTCGTCCTGTTCGCGATCCATGGCACCTGCACCGGGTTCTTCTATCCGGCCGTATCCGCGCTGGCGCCGCAGCTCGTGCCGCAGTCGCAGCTGCAGCAGGCAAACGCGCTGCGCTGGGCGGCGGACGCCGGCGGCGGCGTCGTGGGACCGGCGGTCGCGGGCATCGTGCTCGCGGCGGCATCACCGGCCTGGGCGATCGCCGTCGACAGCGTCACCTTCGGATGCAGCGCAATCGCCCTCGCGCTGCTGGTGCTCCCCAGGATGGAACGGGCCCGCGAAGCGCCGCTGCTGCGCCAGCTGGTCGAAGGGTGGAACGAGTTCCGGTCGCGTTCGTGGCTGTGGATGTCGAACATGCAGGCGGCTGCGACGAACGCGCTCCTGGGCGCGCCGTTCTTCGTCGCAGGCCCGGTGATCGCGCGGGAGCATCTCGGCGGCGAGGCCGCGTGGGGCCTCATCGTGGCGGCCGGCGGAGTGGGCAACCTCGCCGGGGGCGTGGCTGCGCTCCACCACCGTCCCCGCCGGCCGATGTTCGTCGCCACGCTGCTGTTCGCCACGTTCGCCGTCCCCGGGGCGCTCCTCGCCCTGGCCGTGCCGGCATGGCTGGTCGCCGCGACCTACCTCGTAGCCTCCGCGGGCGGGATCGCCGGGAACGTCTTCTGGGAGACGACGCTCCAGGCGCAGGTGCCGAACGACGTCCTGTCCCGCGTCACCGCCTACGACTGGTTCTCGTCGCTGGTGGCCGACCCGGCCGGCTACGTCGTCACCGGCATCCTGATCGCCGATGTCGGCGCTACCCGAGGCCTCGCGACCATGATCGTCGCCGGCTCGGTCATCTGCCTCGTTATCCCGTTCCTCGGCCCGGTGCGGCGGCTGGAGGCGGCGCGCCCGCAGGCATGAGCCGGAAGGCGTCCATGGCGCCTCCCTGTCTCAATGCGGCCTTCTGACAACCGATTACATGTCGGCAATGGCCGACGAGCACCATGAATCCCATCTCAGTGACCTGGCGGTCGCGCTGCACGCGCGGCGGAGCCCTGATGCGGTCCTCTCCGCGTTCGCCGAGGCGGTTCCTGAGGTGGCCGGCCGGGACGGCATCGAGCTCGTCGACGGGGTGCTCACATTCGCGCCCGACGCGCTCGCCCCGGACGAGGTCGAGCTGTGGACGCGGCGCGCGCAGATCCTCCGTGCGGCCCTCGAGAACGCGGCCGCCCACGATGCCCTGGCGCGGGCGGAGTCGATGCTGCGGTCGCTGATCGAGCAGCTCCCCGCCGTCTCGTACGCCGCCACGCCCATCAAGGGCGATCCGATCTACATCAGCCCGCAGCTCGAGCAGCTCTTCGGCTCGACGGTCAGCGAGTGGATGCAGGGCCTGGACGGCTGGGCCGGCCAGATCCACCCCGACGACCGCGAGGAGGTGCTGCGGACGTACACCGCCGCCGTCGCGGCCGCCGCCCCGTACGAGAGCGAATACCGCCTGATCGACACGGCCGGCCGGGTGCGCTGGGTGTGGGACACGGCGGTGACCGTCTTCGACGCGGACGGCACTCCGCAGGCCGTCCACGGCGTGATCTTCGAGGTGACGAAGCGCAAGCTCGCCGAGCAGGCGCTCACGAGCTCGCAGGCGCTCTTGCGCGAGGCCGAGGGCCGCTATCGAAACCTGGTCGAGCGGCTCCCGCTCGCGATCTACATCGACGCGCTCGACGCCAACGCGACGTCGATCTACAACAGCCCGAAGAACGCCGAGATCACCGGGTACACCCACGAGCAGTGGGTCGCCGACCCCGACCTGTTCGCGCGCATCGTCCATCCGGACGACCGCGAGCGGGTCATGTCCGACCTCGCCGCCGCGCATGAGCAGCAGGCCGAGTTCTGCTGCGAGTACCGCATCGTCCGTCCCGACGGCAGCCTGCGCTGGCTGCGCGACGAGTCGGTCATCGTCGAGGACGATCAGGGCGTACCCCTGTACCGCCAGGGCTACCTGCTGGACATCACCGACCGCCGCGAGGCCGAGGAGCGGTTCGCCCACCTCGCCTACCACGACGCGCTCACGGGCCTGCCGAACCGCACCCTGTTCCGGGAGCGGCTGGAGCTCGAGCTCGAGCGGGCCGCGCGCGATCGGGCCGGCCTCGTCGTCCTCTACGTCGACCTCGACGACTTCAAGCTCGTGAACGACAACCTCGGACACGGTGCCGGCGACGAGCTCCTCTGCGCGGTGGCCGAGCGGCTGCGGCGGGCCATCCGCCCCGGCGACCTGGTCGCCCGCCAGGGCGGCGACGAGTTCCTCGTCCTGCTCGCCGGCGTCGACCCGGACGCGAACGCCAGCCTGTCGGAGACCGGCGAGCGGATCGGGCAGCAGCTGCTCGCGGCGCTCTCAACACCGTTCGCGATCGCGGGCACCGAGGTGTACTGCTCGGCCAGCGTGGGCGTCAGCCTCTACCCGACCGACGCGAAGAGCGCCGAGACCCTGCTGAAGCACGCGGACGTGGCCATGTACCGGGCCAAGGACTCCGGTCGCCACGCCTGCCACGTCTACTCGACCGGCGCCGGGGCCGGCGCGGGCACGATCGCGACCGCGGCCCGGCTGGCGCGCGCCATCGAGGGCGGCGACCTGATCCTGCACTACCAGCCGATCGTCGACCTCGCGACCGGCGCCACCGTCGGCTGCGAGGCACTCGTCCGCTGGCAGGACGGCGCCGAGCTCGTCCCGCCGGGCAACTTCATCCCGCTGGCGGAGCGCACCGGCCTGATCTCCCCACTCTCGGACTGGGTCGTCGCCGAGGCCTGCCGCCAGAGCCGGGCCTGGCAGGAGCGCGGCCTCGAGCTCCCCATCTCGGTGAACTTCCCGGGCGCGCTATGGGATCTGGCGGCCGTGCGCCGGTTCCTCGACACGCTGGCGGGCTTCGAGCTTCCGGCCGGCCGGATCACCGTCGAGCTGACGGAGTCCACCGCCATGGCCAACCCGTCCGAGAACCGCCGGATCATGGCCGAGCTGCGGCGCCGCGCCGTGCCGATCGCGATCGACGACTTCGGCACCGGCCACTCGTCGCTCGGCCGGCTCCAGGAGATGTCGGTCTCGACGCTCAAGATCGACCGCTCGTTCATCGCCAACCTCGGCAAGGAGCAGGGCCGGGTGCTGGTGACGACGATGGTCGGCCTGGCCCAGGGACTCGGCCTGCAGGCGCTCGCCGAGGGGATCGAGACCGCGGCCGAGCTCGAGTTCCTGCGCGCCGCAGGGTGCCCGCTCGGGCAGGGCTACCTGTGGAGCGGAGCCCTACCTGCCGCCGAGCTCGAGGCCCGCTGCCTCGGCCGTCGCGCGGCCTAGGTGCGCCCAAACATCCCGTGTGTCGAGCGTCACGGCGAGGTGATCTGCCTCCCCGCTCGTCGCGTAGTACCTGATATGCGAGACCACACGACACAAGACCACGGCCGGCGCGGCCTGTGGATTGCTGCAGGCCTGATCGCCCTGGTCGTGATCATCGCGCTGATCGCCCTCACGGGCGGTGGCGGCGGGGGTGGCGGCGGGGGCGGCTACTGACGCTCTCCTCCGCGGGCGGCGCCGCTCACGGCGGCGCCGCCCTACCCTCGCCTGACCCAGCCGAGCGCGTTCCCGACGACGAACAGGGCGACCGTCGCGGTGGCGAGGGCCCCGGCGAGGCGGGCGGAGCGCATGCCTCAAGCATCCCGGTCCGGCGTCCCCGAATCGTTACGGTTCGCCGGATGCGCCACGGACTCTCGCTCGCACCGTTCGGGCAGCTCGCCGACCCGCGCGTCGTCGCCGACCTCGCGACGGACGCCGAGCGGGCCGGGTTCGACGGGTTCTTCGTCTGGGATCACATGTACCGCACGGAGCCGTTCCGGCCGGTGGCGGATCCGTGGATCGTGCTCGCGGCCGTGGCGACCGCCACCGAGACGGTGCGGCTCGGGCCGCTGGTCACGCCGGTCGCCCGGCGGCGGCCGCAGAAGCTCGCCCGCGAGACGACGAGCCTCGACCAGCTGAGCGGCGGCCGGCTCGTGCTCGGCGTCGGCCTGGGCGTGAACACCGGCGGCGAGCTCACCCGCTTCGGCGAGGAGGACGACGCCCGCGCCCGCGGCGACCGCCTCGACGAGGGGCTCGAGCTCCTGTGCCGGCTGTGGAGCGGCGAAGCGGTCACCCACGACGGCCCGCACTTCACCTGCGACGACGTGCGCTTCGAGCCGCGGCCGCTGCAGCAGCCCCGGATCCCGATCTGGGTGGCCGCGCCGTCCGGCCGGCCCCGCCCCATCCGCCGCGCAGTCCGCTACGACGGCATCTGCACCGACGCGACGCCGGAGGAGGCGCCCGCGCTGCTCGACCGCATCCGCCGCGAACGCGGCGGCCTCGACGGGTTCGACGTCGTGGTCTCGGGCCGGCCGGGCCGGAGGCCCGACGGCTGGGAGGCTGCCGGCGCCACCTGGTGGATCACGGCTTTCCCCGACCCGGTCGATCCGGAGGTCGTCGCCGGCGTCATCGCCGACGGCCCCGTTAGCTCGCCTTCTTGACCCCGTGCACCGGCCGGCCGAGCGCGCGCCACTGAAACAGGGTCATGGTGGGCAGCGTGTCGTCGTAGCGGACGATGCGGGGGTTTCGGCCGACCTGCGCCGCCCGGGCGGCGTGGTCGATCAGGTCGTCGCGGTCGGGCGCGACGATGACGTGGTGGCAGGCCGTCACGTAGGAGAACTCCTCGCTGCAGGCCGGGCACGGCCACGGGTCGGTGTGGATCGCATACCAGTCACCCTCGTCGGTGCCGGCGTCCTCGCCGGCGAGGATCTCCTCGAGCTCCTCGACCTCGTAGACGGTGGGTGCGGTCGGCAGGTTGGCCATCCGGTCAGGGTAGCGTCTACATCGACTCGGGCGCGGCCACGCCGACCAGGTCGAGCGCGGTCGCCATCACCCGCGCCGTCGCCCGGCAGAGCGCCAGCCGGCTGCGCTCGACGGGCGGGTCGACGCCGATGACCTGGCACTGCTTGTAGAACTGGTGGAAGGCCTTGGCGGTGTCCTGCGCGTAGCCGGCGATGCGGTGCGGGCCGCGCCGCTCGGCGGCCTCGGCGACGAGCCCGGGAAACTCGGCCAGCGCCTTCACGAGCTCGGCCTCCGCCGGCTCGGGCTGCCAGGACGGGTCGGGCACGGCCGCGTCGCCGCCGTCGGCCCGGCGCAGGATCGCGGCGATGCGGGCGTGCGCGTACTGGCAGTAGTAGACCGGGTTCTCGGCGTTCTGGGCGGTGAGCAGGTCGAGGTCGAGGTCGATCGGCTGGTCGTGGCCGCGCTGCACGAGCGCGTAACGGCCCGCGTCGACGCCGATCGCGTCCAGCAGGTCGTCGAGCGTCACGATCCGCCCGGCCCGCTTGGACATCTTGCCCTCGCTCAGGCGCACAAGCTGGTAGATCTGGACGTCGACCCGGGCCGGGTCGTAGCCGAGCGTCTGCGCGGCCGCCTTCAGCCGACCGATGTAGCCGTGGTGGTCGGCGCCGAGCACGTAGACGGCGGTGTCGAAGCCGCGGTCGAGCTTGTCCGCGATGTAGGCCAGGTCGCCGGCGACGTACGTGAAGGTGCCGTCGGAGCGGACGAGGACGCGATCCTTGTCGTCGCCGAGGGCGGACGAGCGCAGCCAGACCGCGCCGTCGGCGTCGTACACGTGGCCCCCGGCCCGGGCGCGGTCGATCGCCCGCGCCACCGCCCCGCTCTCGTACAGCGACCGCTCCAGGAACCAGGTGTCGAACGAGCACCGGAACCGCCCGAGCGTCGCCCGGATGCGGCCGATCATCGCGTCGGTGCCGGCCCGCGCCCAGTCGGCGACGTCGGCGTCCGGCCCGAGCGCCAGCTCGGCGGCCAGCTCGGTCACGTATGCACCCTGGTAGCCGTCCGCCGGCGGCTCCGCGCCGGCGGCGCGCGCCTTCAGCGACTCGCCGAAGAGGTCGATCTGGCGGCCGGCGTCGTTGAAGTAGTACTCGCGGCCGACGTCGTGTCCGGCGAACGCGAAGAGCCGCGCCAGGCTGTCGCCGTAGGCGGCGTTCCGGGCCGTCGCGACCGTGACCGGGCCGGTCGGGTTGCCGGACACGTACTCGACCTGGATGCGCTGCGGCCCCGCGATGGCGCCCGCCCCGTAGCGATCCCCCTGCTCGAGGACGCGCGAGACGGTGTGCCGGTACCACGAAGGTGACACGCGCAGGTTGAGGAAGCCGGGGCCGGCGATCTCGACCGAGTCGATGTACTCCGACTCGAGGCCGGCGGCGATCCGGCCGGCGATGTCGCGCGGCGAGGAGCGAAGCGGCTTTGCCAGCTGGAGCGCGATCGCCGTGGCGTAGTCGCCGTGGCCCGGATCGGCCGGCCGCTCGAGCCCGACGGCCACGCCGTCGCCGCCGACCGCGGTCACGGCCTTCTCGACGGCGGCGGAGAGCTCGGAGACGGGGCTGGCGCTCATGGACGGATCGTAAACCCTGCGACTCCGGGCCTCTGCGGGTAGGGTGCCCCCATGGAAGAGGACGAAGACGGCACCCCCGAGCGCCACCTGAACATCCACTTCTCGCCGGAGATCATGGCGGGCGTCTACGCCAACTTTGCCAACGTCAGCCACTCCGACTACGAGTTCACCGTCACCTTCGCGCGGGTCGACCACGAGGTCGAGGACGAGGAGGTCCCCGGCGTCGTCGTCTCGCGGGTGAACCTCTCGCCGCGCTTCATGAAGGAGCTCATCGACGCGATGAGCGACAACTACTCGAAGTGGCAGACCAAGGAGGGCATCAAGAACCTCCCGGAGTTCGACGGCCCCGACGAGACCTAGCGGCCTCCAGCCCCGCCGCGATCGGTAGATTGCGCCGGTGAAGGTCGCGGTCATCTCGGACGTCCACGCGAACCTGGCGGCGCTCGAGGCCGTTCTCGCCGCGATCGACGACGCCGGCACCGACGAGCTCTGGTGCCTCGGCGACCTGACCGGATACGGCGCCGACCCGGCCCGCTGCACCCAGATCGTGCTCGAGCGCGCCGACGTGTGCCTGGCGGGCAACCACGACATGGTCATCACGGGCGAGATCGGCCTCGAGGCGTTCTCCTCCGACGCGCGCACCGCCGCCGAGTGGACGATGGAGGTGCTCACGGCCGACGACCTCGAGCGCCTGCGCAGCCTCGAGCCGAAGGGCGAGCGCCACACCGTCGAGCTCTACCACGGCAGCATCCGCGACCCGGTCTGGGAGTACGTGATCGACGACCGCACGGCCGCGATCTGTCTGGAGCTCCAGGGCACCTGGCTCTCGCTGATCGGCCACAGCCACGTCCCGCTCGCCTACGGGTATGCCGGGGAGAAGTTCCTGGGCGGCCTGGCCGGCGCGGGGACGCGCCTGGAGACGAGGCCGGGGCCGTTCCTGCTCAACCCCGGGTCGGTCGGTCAGCCCCGCGACGGCGACCCGCGGGCCGCCTACATGACGCTCGATCTCGAGGAAGGGGCCGCCGAGTGGCACCGGGTCGACTACGACGTGCGCGCCGCCCAGACGGCGATCCGCGACGCGGGCCTGCCGCTGCGGTTGGGCGCGCGGCTGGCGGAGGGCCGCTGACGGCGAATCGGGGCGGCCTGGCCCCTAGTGGCGGGCTGGCGCAGAATCGGGGACTGTCCCCGCCGCGCGGGCGCAACCGCCGGCGAACCGGCGCCTCTACGCCGAGGCGGAGGTTGGCGAGGCGGCCGACGCGGTGCGGTCGCGGCCACGGCCGACGTGGTAGCCGCCGCGCACGAGCTCGGCGACGACGGTCTCACGCGCCTTGTAGATGCGCCACTTGACGGTCGCGAGCGTCGTCTCGAGTGCCTCGGCGATCTCGGCGTAGCTGAGTCCGACCACGTCGCGCAGGAGCAGGGCCATCTTCAGGTCGAGGCTCAGGCCCGCGATCGCCTCCCACACCGCCTCCATGCTCTCGATCGGCTCGGCCGGGGCGACGGAGAGGTGCAGCTGCGGCGCCGAGCTGAGCTCGATTGTCGGCCGGCCGCGGCGCTCGCGCGCCCGCAGCTCGTCGACCACCCGGTGCTTCGCCACCTGGAACAGCCAGGTCGTGAACTGGCAGCGATTATCAAAGCCCGGTAGTGCCTGGTACACGCGCAGGAACACCTCCTGGCACACGTCCTCGGCCAGCGCCCGGTCGCCGCCCAGGATGCGGGCGATGTAGTTGTAGAGCGGCGTCTGGTACTGGCGGACGATCAGCGCGAACGCGCGCTCGTCGCCGCGTCGGGCCAGTCGGAGAACGTTTGGATCAGGCTGCGGAAGGGCCAATAGGTGAAGCGTTGGTTACGAGAACCATGTCGAGTATAGACATTCACCCACTTCGAGCCCGTGTTGACGGGCACCTTCCTACAACGGGCGTTCGCTATACGAAAAGTGACGTTCCGCGCATGGTCGCCGGCTGGTCGACGCCGAGCAGCGCGAGAACGGTGGGCGCAACGTCGGCGAGGCGGCCGCCGTCGCGCAGCTCGAGGCCGGGCCGTGTGGCGATGAACGGGACGGGGTTGGTCGTGTGCGCCGTGTTCGGGCTGCCGTCCGGGTTCAGCATCAGCTCGGCGTTGCCGTGGTCGGCGGTGACGAGGCAGATCCCGCCCCGCGCCTCCGTGGCCTCGACGACCCGCGCCAGGCAGCGGTCCACCGTCTCGACGGCGGTGACGGCGGCCGGGATCACGCCGGTGTGCCCGACCATGTCCGGGTTGGCGAAGTTGACGAGGCCAAAGTGGATGCGCGGATCCGCGATGCCCGCGCAGAAGCGCTCCGCCACCCCCTCGGCGCTCATCGCCGGCGCCTGGTCGTAGGTGGCGACGTCGCGTCGCGAGTCGACGAGCTCCCACTGCTCCCCGCGCTGGCGGTGCTCGGAGCCGCCGTCGAAGAAATACGTGACGTGGGCGTACTTCTCGGTCTCCGCCGCGTGTACCTGCTCCACCCCGGCTGCCGCGAGCGTCGAGGCGAGCACGTCGGTCAGCGGCTCGCCCGGGAACGCCACCGGCGCGGCGATGTCGTCCGCGTACTCGGTCATCTGCACCAGAAACGGCAGCGGCGGCGAGAGGCCGCGGTCGAACTCCGAGAACCCGGGATCCACCAGGGCGCGGGTGAGCTCGCGGGCGCGGTCGGGCCGGAAGTTGAAGAAGATCGCGACGTCGCCCTCGCGGATGCGCCCGGCGGCCGGGTCGCCGATCACGATCGGCTGGATGAACTCGTCGGTCTCGCCCGCCTCGTAGCGGGCCTTCACCGCCGCGACGGCGTCGTCGGCGCGGTCGCCTTTCCCGTGGACGATCGCCTCGTAGGCGCGCGCGACCCGGTCCCAGCGCCGGTCGCGGTCCATCGCGTAGTAGCGGCCGCAGACCGTCGCGATGCCGGGGATCCCCTCCAGGTAGCCGGCCCCGCCGGTCGGCGAGGTGTCGCGGCCGTCGGTGAACGCGTGCACGTGCACGTGCTCGACATCCTGGCGGGAGGCCAGCTCGATCAGCCCGCGCAGGTGGCGCACGTGGCTGTGCACGCCGCCGTCGGAGACGAGGCCGAGCAGGTGGAGGGCCGACCCGCGGGCGCGGCGGCAGGCGTCGGCCAGCACCGGGTTCTCGTAGAAGGCGCCCGACTCGAGGTCGTCGTCGATGCGCACGAGGTCCTGGCGCACGACCCGTCCGGCGCCGAGGTTGGTGTGACCGACCTCGGAGTTTCCCATCTGGCCGTCCGGCAGCCCGACCGCGCGGCCGGATGCGGCCAGCTGCGTGTGCGGGTAGCGGGCCCACAGGTCGTCGAACGTCGGCGTCGCGGCCAGATCGACGGCGTTCCCGGGCCCCGGCGGCGCGATCCCCCAGCCGTCGAGGACGACGAGGCAGACGAGCGGCTCGGTCATCCCGCCGCGGCGGCGATGGCGGTCAGATCGGCGGGATCGAGGCTCGCGCCGCCGATCAGGCCGCCGTCGATGTCGGGCTGGGCGAAGAGCTCCGCTGCGTTGCCCGGCTTGACGCTGCCGCCGTACTGGATCCGCACCCGCTCCCCCACACCGTGCAGGCCCTCGATCAGGCCGCGGATGAACGCGTGCGCGGCCTGGGCGATCTCGGGCGTTGCGGTGAGGCCGGTGCCGATCGCCCAGACGGGCTCGTAGGCGATCGTCGTCGCCGCGACCTGGTCGGGTGCGAGCCCGTCGAGGCCGGCCCGCACCTGGCGCTCGAGCACGATCTCGGTCAGCGCCGCCTCGCGCTCCTCGGCGGTCTCGCCCACCGCCACGATCACGCGCAGGCCCTTCCCGTGGGCGACGGCCGCCTTCTCGTTCACGCCCTCGTCGGTCTCGCCGAAGAGCTGGCGCCGCTCGGAGTGGCCGAGCAGGACGCCGTCGACGCCGGCGTCGAGCAGCATCCCGGCCGAGACCTCGCCGGTGAAGGCGCCCGACTCGGCCTGGTGCATGTTCTGTGCGTAGACGGCCACGGGCGTGGCCCGCGCTGCCTCGACCGCGGCGGCGAGCGCCGTGAACGGCGGGCACACGGCCACGTCGACGCCGTCGGGGACGCCGGCCGCGAACGCGGCCACGAAGGCGGCGGCCTCGGAGGCCGTCTTGTGCATCTTCCAGTTGCCCGCGATGAACGGCCGCCTGCTCATACCGCCGCACCCTCGAGCGCCGCGACCCCGGGGAGCGTCTTGCCCTCGACCAGCTCGAGCGCCGCCCCGCCGCCCGTCGACACGTGCGTGATCCGGTCGGCCACCCCGGCCACGTTCACGGCCGCCACCGAGTCGCCGCCGCCGACGACGGACACCGCATCCGACTCCGCGACGGCCTCCGCCACGGCCAGGGTCCCGCGGGCGAACGGTTCGAGCTCGAACACGCCCATCGGCCCGTTCCAGAAGATCGTCCGCGCGCCGCGCAGCCGCCCGGCGTAGTCGGCCACCGTCTCGGGCCCGATGTCCAGCCCCATCCAGCCCTCCGGGATCGCGTCGGCCGCCACGGTGCGAATCGCGGCGTCGGCGGCGAAGCGGTCGGCGCAGACGACGTCGGCCGGCAGCACGAGCTCGCAGCCGCGCTCGGCGGCGTCCGCGAGCGCCCGCCGGGCGGTCTGCTGGCCCTCCGCGTCCTCGTGCCGCGAGGCGCCCACGCCCTTGCCCTGGGCGGCGAAGAAGGTGAACGCCATCGCCCCGCCGATCAGGATCGCGTCGGCCAGGTGCGTGAAGCGGTCGATCACGCCGATCTTGTCCGCCACCTTGACGCCGCCGATGACGACGACGAACGGGTGCTCCGGCGCCTCCAGCAGGCGCTGGAACGCGGTCAGCTCGGCCGCGAGCAGGAGCCCCGCCGCGGACGGCAGCAGGTGCGCGACCGCCTCGGTCGAGGCGTGGGCGCGATGGGCGGCGCCGAACGCGTCGTTCACGTACAGGTCTGCGAGCGCCGCCAGCTCGGCCGCCAGCTCGGGGTCGTTCTTCGTCTCGCGCGGGTCGAACCGCAGGTTCTCGAGGAGGCGCAGCGGCCCCTCCTCGTCGCCGAAGGCCACCGGCTCGCCGAGCAGCTCGGACAGCCGCGCGGCCACCGGGCGCAGCGAGAGCGCCGGGTCGGGCTCGCCCTTCGGCCGGCCCAGGTGGGAGCAGACGACCACGTCGGCCGAGCGCTCCCGCAGGTAGCAGATCGTCGGCAGCGCCGCCCGGATGCGGGAGTCGTCGGCGATCCGGGTGCCGTCGAGTGGCACGTTCAGGTCGGCGCGCACGAGCACCCGCGCGCCCTCGACGGGCAGGTCGCGGACCGTCCTCACGCCACCTTCTGGATCAGGTCGGCCACCCGGCACGAGTATCCCCACTCGTTGTCGTACCAGGAGACCACCTTGACCAAGTTCCCGTTCACCATGGTCAGCGGCGAGTCGAAGATCGAGCTGTACGACTCGCCGACGATGTCGCTCGAGACCAGCGGGTCGTCGCTGTAGCGCAGGATGCCGGTCAGCGCGCCCTTGTCGGCGGCGGCGGCGAACGCGGCGTTCACCTCGTCCTTGCTCGTCTCGCGGCCCACCTGGGCGACGAGGTCGGTCACCGAGCCGTCGGTCACCGGCACGCGCATCGAGATGCCGTCCAGGCGGCCCTGCATCTCGGGGATGACGAGGCCGATGGCCGTGGCCGCGCCGGTCGACGTCGGGATGACGTTGGCGCCTGCAGCGCGGGCGCGGCGGTAGTCGCGGTGGACGGCGTCGAGGATCTGCTGGTCCTGGGTGTAGGCGTGCGTCGTCGTCATGAAGCCGCGCTCGATCCCGAACTCCTCGTGGAGCACCTTCACGAGCGGCGCCAGGCAGTTCGTCGTGCACGACGCGTTGGAGATGATGTTGTGCTGGCCGGCGTCGTACTTGTCGTCGTTCACGCCGATGCAGATCGTGATGTCCGGCTCGGTGGCCGGCGCGCTGATGATCACCTTGCGCGCGCCCGCGTCCAGGTGCTTCGACGCGGCGTCGCGCTTCGTGAAGAGCCCGGTCGACTCGACGACGACCTCGACGCCCATGTCCTTCCACGGCAGGTTGGCCGGGTCGCGCTCGGACAGCACGCGTACGTCCTTGCCGTCGACCACCAGCTTGCCGTCGCCCGGTTCGACCGTGCCGGCGAAGCGGCCGTGCACCGTGTCGTAGCGCAGCAGATGGGCCGCGATCTTCGGCTCCATCAGGTCGTTGACGGCGACGATCTCGTATCCGGAACCGCGCTCACGAGCGGCGCGGAAGACGTTTCGGCCGATGCGCCCAAACCCGTTGATGCCAACGCGTACGCTCATTGAACTCCCTCGTCGGTTCCCGGAATCGGGGACATCTTACCGACCGCGTTGCAGCCCGCCGGAACGCGCTTGCGCCGGCGCCGAGGCGCCGCACCGGAGGGGAGTCATCGCGGGTGACCGGCAGAATCGGGCAGCGTCAGATGGGGTCTGGATCCGTCGCGCGGGGGATGCCGGTCACCCGCGAACACTCTCTCCATGATCGGTGGCACCCCCATTTCGAGCCACCCCCGATCGGGTGAAATGTTTAGGAAACTGTTAGGGAAACATGACGAGGTCCTCGGCAGCCGGGTGGCGCGGCCGGTGGTAGGGTGCCGCGCCAGATGAGCGTCGAAACCGGCCATCACAACGGGAACCCGGCCTCCCCCGGGCGGTTCCGGCACCCCAACGAGAGCGCCAAGAACCGGCTCGTCTACCGCACGTTCGAGACCGCCCTGCGCGGCGCGGCAGAGCGCTACGCCCGCGGCCGCCTGATCGACGTCGGCGGCGGGCGCAAGCCGTGGCAGCCGATCTTCGCCGCCTATGTCTCCGAGCACGTGTGCGTCGACCACGTCGAGAAGGACGACGACCGCGGCCAGGTCGTCGACGTGATCGCGACCGCGTACTCGATCCCGCTCCCCGACGCCCAGGCGCAGACCATCCTCCTGACCGAGGTGCTCGAGCACCTGGAGCGCCCGGGAGACGCGGTCGCCGAGTGCCTGCGGCTGCTCGAGCCGGGCGGCCACCTGATCGCCACCACCCCACTCTTCTGGCCGGTGCACGACGCGCGTGACTTCTACCGCTACACGCCGCAGGGCCTGCGCTACCTGCTCGAGACTGCCGGCTTCGAGGTGGTCGAGCTCGAGCCGCTGGGCGGCCTCTGGTCGACGGTCGCGGTCGAGCTGAGCTACGGCCTCCAGCGCTACCGGCGGCCGTGGTCGGCGCCCGCGGTGGACGCCACCTGCCGCTCGATGCAGTGGCTGGCCTCGCGCTGGGAGCGCGTCGACCGCCAGCCCAAGTTCAGCTGGAACCACCTGGTCGTCGGCCGCCGGCCGCTCGCGTAAGCACCCGCATCCGCCCGGCCACGGTCGACTTCGGCAGCGGCGGACGGGCGCGGCTGCCGAGCTCCGCCAGCGACAGGTCGGGATGGCGCAGGCGCAGCCGCGCCACCTGGCGCAGGCCCGCGTCGAGCCCGTCGAGGTCGAGCGTCGCGATCGCCTCGGCCTGCGCACGCGCGGCGGCGCCCTGGCGGGCCAGGTTGGCCTCGTCGCAGTTCGTGGCCCGGTTCGCCCGCTCGCGCGTGCGGCTGATGATCTCGGCCTCGTCCAGGCTGAGCACGGCGTCGTGCGCGCCCATGTGGGCCAGCAGCTCACGGATCGTCGGCTTGCTCTTCGTGTAGGCGATCGCGTGGCCGCGGCGGGCGGCTACACGCAGGTCGATGTCGTCGGTGCGGGCCACGCGGCGGACGAGCTGCGCCCCCTCCGGCTCGGCGACACGGATCTCGAGGTGTCCGGGCGCGCGCGGCGCCGAGACCGAGCCGGCGGCGACGAACGCGCCGCGCAGATAGGCCGCCCGGCAGCAGCGCCGCTGGAGCACCCGCCGCGGCGGCTCGTCCAGGGGCACGAGGGCCGTCGAGAGCAGCCCCGCTTCGTGCAGCAGCTGCAGGCTGCGGTCGCCGTCGAGCCGGACGACGACGCGGGTGCCGCGGGCGAAGCGCGGCTCTCGGAACGACGCCAGGCTGCCGTCGCCGCCGAGGTCGCGGACGACCGAGAAGGCGAGGCGCGCCGCCGCCGCGTCGGCCAGCTCGGCGCGTACCGCCACCTCGCGGGAGGACAGCTCGAGCGTGCCGGCGTGGCGGAAGACCCCGCACAGCAGGGCGCGGGAGCAGCACGCCCGCCGCGGCGGCCGCTCCGTCAGCTCGCGCCTGACGGCCTCGCCGAACCCCGCGCGGCTCACGCCGGCACCGGCCGCCGCCGGCGCGCCAGCCGCACGAGCAGGCGGGCGAGCCGGTCGGGGTCGTGCTGCCACTCGCCGGCCAGGCGGCCGCCGACCACCTGCATGCCCAGCCGCCGCAGGCCGCCCCGGTCGACGGGCACCGGCGTCCCGAACTCGGCCCGGTTGCGGCTGACGACCACGGTGTCGACCAGGCCGGCGCCGACGTGGTCGAAGATGCGACTGACGTGGTCGGAGGCGCGGTAGCCGTCCGTCTCGCCGGGCTGCTGCAGCAGGTTGCACACGTAGATGCGGGGCACGGTCGCCGCCCGCACGGCCTCGGCGATGCCGGGCACGAGCAACGGCGGAAGCGTGCTCGTGAAGAGGCTGCCGGGCCCCATCACGATCGCCTCGGCACGGCCGATTGCCTGCAGCGCGCGCGGGTGCGCCGAGGGATCGGGCGGATCGAGCCGGACGCGCTGGCACTGGGCGCCGTCGGCGGCGAGCGCCGTCTCGCCGCGCACCTCGCGGCCGTCCGCGAACCGGGCGACGAGCTCGGCCATGTCGACCGTACTGGGCACGACCCGGCCGGCGACGGCCAGCACGCGGGCAGACTCGGACACGGCCCGGTCGAAGCTCCCGAACATGTCCGTGAGGCCGGCCAGGAACAGGTTGCCGAAGCTATGGCCGGCCAGTTCGCCCGTCGTGAACCGGTGCTGGAAGAGCTGGCCGACCAGCGACTCGTCCTCGGCCAGCGCCACCAGGCAGCTGCGCAGGTCGCCCGGCGCCGGCATCGCGAAGTCGCGCCGCAGCCGGCCGCTCGACCCGCCGTCGTCGGTCGTCGTGACGACGGCGGTCACGTCGGCGACCCGCTTCAGGCCGCGCAGGATCATGCTGAGGCCGGTTCCTCCGCCCAGGCAGACGACACGGGGGCCGCGGCGGCGATGGTGCACGGCCGTGGATTCGGCCGTCCGATCGGGGGTCTGCGGCACCCGGTGAGGTTAGCCGCGGCGCGCGGCGCCGGGGCGGCGGCGGGCGATCAGCACGCCGGCCGCGACCGCGGCGGTGACGGCGGCTGCGGCCGCCCACCAGCCATGGCGGCGGGCGGATGTCTCGATGCTCGGCCCGCCCCGCCAGTCCGCGCCGAGGATGTCCTCGACGGTCGTCCCGGGCACGATCGGGCCGTTGGCGACGATGTGGCGGGCGACGACTCTCCAGCCACAGCGGAGGGCGTTGATGCGCACGCGCTGCCCGTCGCCGATGTACGGCACGCCGCGGCGGGACAACCCGTCGACGTGGGTGTGCTGGTCCATCAGGAGCGTCGTCACCTGGTGATCGACGAGCGGCACCGGGGAGCTCGCATGGACGCTGGCGACGTTGATGCCGGCCGGCCTCGCACGCGCGACGCCGGTCAGGGTGAGCTGGACACCGAACCGCCGGCAGGCCGGCGTCTGGTCGACGACCGGCCCGTGCAGGGGGAACCCGTGCACATCGGGCAGGTAGCCCATCGCGATGAGGATCTGTCCGCGGACGAGGACCGCGACGTCGGGGGAGACACCTGCGATCCGCCGCGCGCCGACTCGGGTCGGCGCGGGGACGGCCCCGCCGGTGTCGTTGCAACCCGGCTCGACCGTTCCCGGAACCAGGGCTCCCGGGCGCACGCCCGGCACGTCTCGCCGGCGCCACAGCTCGAAGTACGCGCGGTCGTGCCGCACGACGACGAACGCGCACGAGGCGGACGCCGGCGCAGGCACGGCGACGCTCCACCCGGTTGCCGCGGCGGCCGCGAGCAGCAGTGCGACCGAACGTCTCACGCAGCCTTTGACCCCG
>Ga0075434_100000390_pt1 | contig 32102 bp, 29 predicted proteins | sample RhiMethybrSRZTD3_FD_75298 | JGI IMG/M metagenome (GOLD analysis project Ga0075434, IMG submission 75298) | Populus rhizosphere microbial communities from Tennessee, USA - Rhizosphere MetaG P. TD hybrid SRZTD3 | ecosystem: Host-associated > Plants > Roots > Rhizosphere > Soil | place: USA...
CGCTACCAGGTGGGATCTTTGACCTTGGCCGCGGTCCCCAAACCTCGGCCGCGGGCGCCGGCCGCTGCGACGGGCGCTTGCCCTTCCTGCGCGAGAGTGGGCAACTCAGCGCCGGCCAGCGTCAGCGCAGCCACACCGGCGATTGCCAGATGAGGAAGGGACATCGAGACACGTCGATTCATACCGGTTATTCCTCGCGGAACGTTATCAGTTGGTTCGAGCATTGGACAAGCGCGTCGGGAGTCGTTTTCGAACGATCTCCCCTGAATTTGACTCCCGACCTTGTCGGTCCAGGGCCTATAATTTCTGAGGTGAATTCGCGAAACCTCTTGGAGAGGCATCGGCCATGAGAACGTGCCTGATCGCGGTCCTGGGTTCATTGATGTGTGCGTCGACGCTCGCTGCCGCCGATGCGCCGACCTTCTACAAAGACGTCCTGCCGATCCTGCAGGCCAACTGTCAGACGTGTCATCGGCCCGGTGAAGTGGCGCCGATGTCGCTGGTCACGTACGAGCAGGCCAGGCCCTGGGCGCGTGCGATTAAAACCGCCACCGCCTCGCGGCAGATGCCGCCGTGGTTTGCCGATCCCAGCTACGGCCACTTCGCGAACCAGCGTCGTCTGAACGATCGCGACATCGCCACGTTGGCGGCGTGGGCCGACAGCGGCGCGGCACCCGGCGATCCAACCACTGCGCCAGCACCACTGACGTTCGAGAGCGGCTGGAACATCAAGCCCGACGTCATCGTCGAGATGCCGAAGCCATTCGAGCTGCCGGCGCGCGGCACCATCAACTACAAGTACGTGCTCGTGAAGACGAACTTCAAGGAAGACATGTGGGTCACCGCGGCGGAAATGCGTCCCGGCAATCCCGCCGTTCTGCATCATGGCAAGGTGTGGGTGCGTCCGCCCGGATCGACGTGGATGGACAAAGCGGTTCCCGGCGAAGCCTACGAAGTAGAAACGCAGCGCGACATCCTCGGCAAGAACGCGATCGAGGACGGCAACGACATCCTCGGCAAGTTCAATCCCGGTCTCGGTGCGCAGCGCTTCGATCAGGAGGGCGCGGCGAAGTTCATCCCGAAGGGATCCGATCTCGTGTTCGAGCTGCACTACACCACCTCCGGCACGCCGAGCACCGATGTGTCGAAGGTCGGGTTCGTGCTGGCCAAGACCCCGCCGCAGACGCGCTACTACTTCCACGCCGGACCCACGGCGTTGAACCTGGCGATTCCGGCCAACGACGGCAAGGCGGAAGTGGTCAGCGAGATCACGTTCGGCGAGAACGCCAAGCTGGTGTACGCCCAGCCGCACATGCATCTTCGCGGCAAGGACTTTGAGCTGCGTGTCGTGACGCCAGATGGGCAGAGCCAGACGGTGCTCAAGGGCAATTGGAATTTCGAATGGCAGATGGGCTACCAGTACGCCGAGCCGATCGCGCTGCCGAAAGGATCGAAGCTGCGGCTGATCAGCCACTTTGACAACTCGAAGGCCAATCGCTTCAACCCCGATCCCGAATCGAAGGTCGTGTGGGGTCCACAGAACTGGGATGAGATGAGCAACTGCTTCATCGGCGTCCTCTTCGATCGCAACACATCTCCGCAGAAAGTGTTCCTGCGATCGGGGCCAAGCCTGCTGCCGCGCGCCGAATATGGTCCGACGCTCGCGACGTTCGACGCCGCCGGCGCCAACGCTGTGGCACCGGCCGGCAACGGCGGCCCGGGCGACTTCGACGTGAAGGTCGATCCGAAGCGCGGCAACTAAGACGTCGTACGTGGGGCCGCCTTGTCGGCGGCCCATTCACCGTCACACATAGGGCCGCCCCAATGCGGCCCTTTTTGTTATGTCACTACCGGGCTTTTCTCTGTTCGATACACCGCTCGGTCGATGCGGTGTCGCCTGGACCGATCGCGGTGTCGGCAGCGTGCTGCTGCCCGACTCCGATGCGGCGCTGCGCTCGCGGCTGGCCCGCCGCTTCCCTGCCGCGGCCGAGATCGCACCGCCGAGCGACGTGAAACGGGCGATCGAGGCCATCGTCGATCTGCTCGCTGGCCAGCCGGTCGATCTGTCGTTCGTGCATCTCGACATGAACGGCGTGCCCGAATTCAACCAGCGCGTCTATGCCGCGGCACGTCTGATTCGGCCGGGCGCTACGATGACCTACGGTGAGATCGCGCGCCGTCTCGGCGTACCTGGTTCCGCGCGCGCCGTCGGTCAGGCGCTCGGACGCAATCCATTTCCGATCATCGTGCCCTGTCATCGCGTGGTCGCTGCGGACGGCAAGACTGGCGGCTTCTCGGCGCCGGGCGGTGCGTCGACAAAGCTGCGCATGCTCGCGATCGAAGGTCAGCGGTTGTTGTGAGATGCCGTACGTAGTGTCCGGCTTCAGCCGGACCCTACAGCGGCTTCAACTCCGACGCGACTCCGTCGGGCAATGGAAACTCGTCGACCACCATCATCATCGCGACCACCTGATACATCCCCAGCGTACCGACGAGATCGACGACCCCGCGATCGCCACCGAGCACGGCGCGCGCCTCTTGGAGCGTCGCATCGCTGACGCGTTTTCGAGTCAGGAGCTCATTGCAGAACGTGTAGACGGCGGCGACGTCGCGTTCCATGGCCGCGGGACGGCGACCATCGCGGACCGCATCGATCACGGCCGCCGGCACACCCGCGCGCTCGGCCGCTCGTCGATGCACGTACCACGCGTAGTGCGCGGTCCAGGCCCTCGCCCCCATGATGATCGCCAGCTCACTGAGCTTCGGAGGCACGATCGAATAGCCCTCGCGTCCCGCGAATCGCGCGTAGGCGATCGCCTTCTGCGCCAGGTCGCCAAACGTCGGGCTGACGATCATCACGCCCAGCGACCCGCTGATGTCGCCGCGCGGCCCGCTGAGCACACTGGTCACGAACGCCTTCTGCTCGGCCGTCATCGCGTCGTACGACGATGGGCGGGGGATGCGGCCGCCCTTCAGACTGGCCACCGCTTTGCGAAGCTCGTCGATCGATGGTGGCTTTGCATCGCGGCCCTGCGCCGAGGCGATCGCAAAGCCAAGGGCAGCACCTGCTAGACCAATCGCACACGCATGAAGAAGTTTTGGGCGCATCGTCGCTCCTTTGCGCCCTTATTCTCGTCTCAGGCAGTCCCAAGTTCCAGAACTTCGGAACTGCGGAACTCTGGAACTACGGAACTACTGATTAGTAGAAAACGATTTCGTTCGACGGCGGCGCCTGCCCGCACGAATTGCGTGCGTGCACGCGGGCGTAGTAGTTGGTGGCGGGGTTGGTTCCAACCCCAGCCCACGTATAGGTCGTGTTGCTGGTGTTGGTGAAGATGATGTCGCCCTTACCCGAGGCGGTGCCGATCTGAATGTCGTACTGGGTCGCGCCCGAGGAGGCGTTCCACGTGAAGACGCGCGTGCTGTCGCCGATGAGGCTCACGTTCAGCCCGGTGACCTGCGCCGGCGCGCATGACGGGGCGGGCGCGGGGGCCGGTGTGGTCGCGGGTGGCGTCGAGGGCGTCGGGGCCGTAGGCGAAGGATTCGGGCCCTCATCACTGCCGCATGCGACTGCGAGCATTGCCGTCACGATCACGCACGAGAGTCCGGCTCGATTCATCGACATGACGCTAATCCAATTTACAGAAGGGCAATGGCCGTACCGGCTCCCAGCCGCGTGAAGCCCAACGCAGATGCGCGCACCTCGGCCGCCGCTTGGTTACGACTTGCGCAGCAGCCTTGCAGTTTCGTTAGTCGACCCTCACCAACAGCGGGCCAGTTGCCCGCCGCGGAACACGAACACGGTTGTGGCGGCTTCACGGCTGGCGGTCCGACAGTCCTCTTCGCTCCGTCGGAGTTCGGCCGACCACTCGTTGCCCTTGAACAGATGGACGGCGGCAGGCAGCAGGGTGCCAAAGGCGCTTTCGAGGCCGTATCGCATCGTGACGTCGTCGAGGAGGAGGATTCGTCGGGCCGTCGACGGTGCTTCGGTCGTGAGCGCGCCGATCACCGACGCCGACACGTCGGCAGGAGCAACCCAGCGTTCATCGCGCTGCCAGTACACAGGAATCAAGGCGAACACCGCGACGATCAATCCGACGGAGGCGATCCGGAATCGCCGTGCGTTGCTGCGCAACCCGCATGACGCGAGTGCCGACGCGGCCAGCGCAAATCCGATCGACGGTGTCAACGCGTAGAGGTCCGAGCGGTTTGCCGCGAACAGCGTGAGCCCGAAGAATCCAGCAATCCACAGCGCCCCAAAGACGATGGCCTGTCGCTCCGATGGCTGTAGGGGCGACGACAGACGTGCGGCAAGCGTGACGACGAGCGCCGCGATCGAGCTGATGAGCCCGGCACGCACTGCGTATTCGCCGACATTGCGGATGAACGCGCGCGGGTCGGCGGTCACCGGATAGTGCGCGGGCAGGTTGTCCGGGCCGAACGCGCCGCTGTTGATCCGCAGCACGGCATAGATCGCAAGCGCCGCCCACAACCAGGATGTCGCTTTGAGCGTCGAGACGAGTTCCGTGCGACCGCGGTGCGACCACCACACGAACGCCGTCATGATCGCAGGGAGCAGCGCGGCTTCTTCCTTGGAGAGCAGCGCCAGCAGGCACAACACGCCTGCTGTTTTGTAGCGCTCGCGCAGCACCGCATCAGCGGTGGCCAGCGCGAAGATGCACAACATCAAGGCGGTGCGTCCGCTGATCCAGAGCAGTGCCATACGCGGCGCGTGAATGTCGAACGCCCAGAGTGCAGACGCCAGGAGAGCAGCGGCAGGCGGCAACCCCAGCGTTCGCGCCACGCGATAGATCAAGCCAGCCACGAGCGCAAAGAGCACGACGTTGGTGGCCGCGTAGCCGCGAGGATTGAGATCCCAGATCGCGTAATCGGCGCTGAATGTCAACGAGACCAGGGGACGATAGAAGCCGGGGGCGTGGGTGAAGATGCGCGCGAGATCGCTCGTCGACGCGATGTGGCTGCTTTCCATCCACTCGAAGTCGTCGCGGACGAAGCCGTGTCCGAGATCGGGAGCGTAGATCGCGGCGAAGGCCACTACGAGCGCGAGCACGGCGAGCCGGCGAGACACGAAAGACGATTCTAGATGACATCATGTCGCAACAGCGCGAGCGACTCTGAGTTAAAGTTCGTGGCGTCTGCGCGGCAGAGAACTGGACGACACATATGACATTCGACGAAGTGGTCACCAGCCTGAAGCAGCGGGGTACTTCCCTCGGCGACTACCATCAACTATCGCTCGTGGGCAAAGCAGCGCCTGCGATGCAGGGGCACATTTCCGGCGGCTTCTGCGCCGGCGCGTCGGTAGATTGGCTTCGGTGCGTGCTCCAAGGTGCGGGTGCAGACCATCGTCCGGACGTCAATCTGGCCGGCGTCGCCTACCTGTCACAAGTGCCGCAACAGAGGGAGAAGTTCCGGGCGGATTACAACTCAAAGGTCCAGGCACTGCAGGCAGAGAGCGCCCGAACTGAGAGCCAGAAACTCGCTGCCGTCCACCAACGCGCCCAACAACTCCTGGACGCCAAATTGAAGACGGCGGGAGTGACGCAGGCCGAGTTCGATCAGTTCCAGACGGACCTGCAAGCGGCCGTGGAGAAACAAGAGAAGGCCTTAGAGGAAGAGAAGCGCGTCGCCAAGGGAAAGTTCGATGCAGCGCTCTCGCAAGATGTTGTCTTCGCGCGCTTCTGGACGCATTTCGTCACGTTCGTCGATGGGAAGCTCGCGGCGAAACTCGGAGCTCACAAGTACTCGAGTCTCACGGTCGTCGGCGCGTCCAAGCCGACGAGCTACCAGCCAAACGGCGTCGTCGCCTTGATCGATACGATCTTGAACGACAAGCGTCTCACCGCCGGCAACGGTGTGCTCATCGGCATCTATCCGCCCAGCGAGGCGGGCGGCCACGCGATTGCGATCCGTCGCCTCAATTCGGGCGATTACCACTTCTTCGATCCAAACTTCGGTGTGTTCGAGTTCAAGCCCGAGAACGTACGATGGGCCTTCGTGTTCCTGTTCTTGAAGGGCTACCCGACACTCGAGCCGCGTACTCGCGACGGCAAGGACTACCAGGTCAAAGGTGAAGTGCGGGGCGAATACGTCATCTTCAAGGGCCTGCCCTCGTCGCCGCCGGCGGTGAAACACCAGCCAACGGCTGACGCAACGGCGGCGCTGACTTCTCTAGGAAAACCGAATTGAATCCAGGGACGCCATGAGGTCCGCCTGCGCCAAGGCTACGGCGGACAGCCTTCGCATGGCTTGCCAGCCGTAGCTCACGCCTCTTGGCAAGCATGAGCGAAGGCTGGTGCCGGAGGAGGGAATTGAACCCACACGGGGGGTGAACCCCACCGGATTTTGAGTCCGGCGCGTCTGCCAGTTTCGCCACTCCGGCGCATTGAGGAACTCCGACGCCGTTCCCAGTATACTTCGCCGAGAGATGACGAATATCGGACGGTCCGTCGTGATCGACGGCGAATTCAGTTCAGACGAAGACCTCACGATTGAAGGCACAGTGAAGGGCACACTGCACATCCGCGAGGCCACGCTCACGGTGGCCGAGCCGGCGCGCGTCGAAGCCGACATCCACGGCGCACGCGTCGTCGTGCTCGGTTCATTGAAGGGCTCGATCACCGCAAGCGTGCGCATCGAGCTGGGCGAAACGGCGCGGGTCGACGGCAACCTCAGCGCCGAGCATGTGGTCATCGTCGATGGGGCGCAGTTCAACGGCCGCATCGACATGGCGCAGCGAACCGTGGCGCTCAAGATGGCGCAGTACAAGGCCAAACAGGCCTCCGCAGGAGCGTAGAGCCTCACGCATGCATCCCGACATCGTGTGTCCGCAGCGGATCGAGGATCTCGATCGGCTGTTGGCGCAGTCATCCGACCGCCCGCTGCTTCTCTTCAAGCACAGTCTCACCTGCGGCACGAGCGCGGAAGCGCTCGACGAGCTGGTCGATCATCTCAGGGAAGACAAGCTCGATGCGCGGTACGCGATCGTGACCGTGCAGTCGCACCGCGAGCTCTCGAACGCCGTGTCGGTGCGCCTCGGAGTGCGGCACGAAACGCCGCAGGCGCTGCTCATTCGCGATGGTCGGGTGATCTGGAGCGCCTCACACTTCCGCGTCACCGCCGCAGCCGTGCAATCGGCGATCAGATCGCACGCGATCAGGTCGAGCGGCGCCGGGCAATGACGCTCGCCACCATCCGCCCCTCGTAGTCGCCTTCGCGGCTCGCCAGCACGTCGAGCGGCTGCACTCGTGTCAGAAGCTCTCCCGCTTCGAGCAGAAACGCCGGATTCGTCGGTCGCCCTCGCGCCGCCTGTGCGCGCGTGAACGTCTCGTAGACGAGCACGCCTCCCGGCCGCAGGGCTTCAATCAACGACGGAAACAGCGATCGGTGGAGGTAGTGGACGACGACGATGACGTCGTACGCATCGGGCGTGAAGGCGAACGTGCCCGACTCGAGATCGATCACGTACGCGTTCAGCGCCAGATTGCGTCGGGCGGCTTCGGCGGCGAGCACCTCGATCGCGCCGGCATCTCGATCGATAGCGGTCGTCCGCAGACCACGCTCGGCCAGCCACCGCGCGTGGCGTCCGCTGCCGCATGCCACGTCGAGTGCGTCACCGGTGTGGGGCAGCAGATGCGCGTTCGAGGTGAGCCAGTGCGATGGCAGCGATGTCACGTGGTGAGCGCTCGTGCGATTGCGTGGCCGGCCACCCAGCCCGACGACCACGACCATTGAAAGTTGAAGCCACCGAGTCGACCGTCCACGTCGAGCAGCTCACCGACAAGATACAACCCTGCGCATACGCGCGACTCCATCGTCGCGGAATCGATCTCGTCGAGCGGTACGCCGCCCGCTGTAACCTCCGCGTATCCGTAGCCGCGGCTGTCGCGCACGTCCAGCGGTGTGTCGACCAGCGCATGAATGAGCCGGCGGCGTTCGTCGCGGCCCACATGGGCCATCGTCGTGTCGCGACCCAGGCCGGCGATGTCGATCCACGTTGCCGCCACGGCAGCGGGAACCCGCGCGGCGAGAACGGTGGCCACCAGCGCTCGCGGCCGCTCGCGTTCCTGCTCGAGCCACCAGGCTTCGAGAGACTCGAACGTCTCGCCGGGACACACGCTGATCGCGACGTCGACGGCGGCGCTTTTCAATCGGGCGCGATGCCAATGTCGCGACAGGTTGAGAACAACCGGTCCGCTCGCGCCGACATGCGTCCACAGCAGCGAGCCATCGAGATGAATCGCGGTCCGGCCATCGACGCGCAGCATCAGCCGGGCGGCGTGCGACACGCCCGCAAGGGGCTGGTGCCACGTGTCGCCCAACACCAGCGGCGCCAACGCTGGCGTCGTGTCCACGTAACCGTGACCAAGACGCGCCGCGAGCTCGTAACCAAAGCCGTCGCTGCCCGTCTTCGGTAGCGAGCGACCGCCCGTCGCCAGCACCACGACACGGGCCGATAGTTCAGGCCCGCTGTCGGGAATGACAAGGAATCCGTCCACCTGGCGTCGAACGTCAGCGACACGTCGACCACATTCGATCGCGATCCCCAATCGTGCCGTCTCCGCGAGCAGCGCATCCAGCACGGTGCGCGAGCGGTTGGTGTCGGGAAACAGCTTGCCATCGTCTTCTTCGTGCAGCGCGACACCAAGCGATCGAAAGAAGTCGGCCGCTCGATCGGCCGGAAACGCACGCAGCACGTTCCGCACGAGGCGCGGCGATCCACCCCAGAAATCACGCTCGGTGACGATGCGGTTGGTGACGTTGCAGCGGGATCCGCCGCTGACGAGGATCTTGGCGCCGATGCGGCGTGCGCCATCGAGGCACGTGATGCGAACACCGGGCACCGAGCGCGCAGTGAAGATGGCGGTGGCCAAACCGGCTGCACCACCGCCAACGATCACAACGTCGGTCACATCACGCACAATAGCGCACCATGCTGCAGCGTTCGGAGCCGGCCCCGACTCTCACCGCCGACATCATTGGCGGCATCACGACGTTCTTCACGATGTCCTATATCGTCGTCGTGAATCCGAGCATTCTGGCTTCGCCGGGTACGGGGATGCCGTTTTCGGGTGCTCTCACGGCGACGGTGCTGGTGGCCAGCAGCATGACCATGCTGATGGGACTGTACGCGAGGCTGCCGTTCGCAGTCGCGCCGGGCATGGGGCTCAACGCGTTTTTCGCCTACACCATCGTCATTCAGCAGCATGTGCCGTGGCAGACGGCGCTCGGTATGGTGTTCTGGGCGGGCGTGCTCTTCATGCTGGTCTCGGCAACGCCGCTGCGCCAAGCGATCGCCGTCTCGATTCCCGCGAATCTGCGTCTTGCGGCTGCTGTTGGCATTGGCCTGCTTCTCACGCTGATCGGATTCCGCAACGCCGGTCTGATCGAAGCCGACCCGGCCACGATCCTGCGCCTCGGCACGATCGATCACCGGGCCGCACTGATGCTCGCGGGCCTGGTGATTGCGGTCGTCCTTCAGCGACGGAAGAACCCGCTGGCGTTCCTCGCGTCGATTCTCATGGTCACTGCGGCAGCGTGGCTGTTCCGCTACGCAGCACCACCCGAGCGCGCGTTCAGCGCGCCGGATTTCTCGTCGACGTTTCTCCAGCTCGATGCGATCGGTGCGCTCAAGCTCTCGCTGCTCCCCGCGGTCGTGTCCATACTGTTCACCGATCTCTTCGATTCACTGTCGACGTTCATCGGCGTCGCGACTGCGGCTGGCCTCACCGAGCGTGACGGACGTCCACTCAATCTGCGGCGTGGTCTCATCGTCGATGCGTGTGCCACGCTCGGTGCGGGCCTGGCTGGTACGTCTTCGGGCACGGCCTATGTCGAGAGTATTGCGGGCATCCGCATGGGCGGCCGCAGCGGACGCGCGTCGATCGTGACCGCGTTGTGTTTTCTGCCGTGTTTCTTCGTCGCCCCGTTCGCAGCGTCAGTGCCCGGCTACGCAACGGCTGGCGTGCTCGTGCTGGTCGGTCTGGCGATGTTTCAGATGGTGGCGAGCGTCAACTTCTCCACCACCGAGGACAGCCTGCCCGCGTTCGTCACCATCGTGCTGATTCCGCTGACGCTGTCGATCACGCAGGGCATCTTGTGGGGGTTTGTACTGCACGCTCTCTTGTACGCGGCGGTTGGGCGCATCCGAGAGGTCACGGCTATGTCGTGGGTTTTAGCCGCGATCTCAGCCGGATTGCTCGTGCTGGCGCACTGACAGGGGGTCAGGCCCGGGCTCAGCGTTCAGCGGGCCACCGCGTGTCTACCGGCTTCGCCTTATCCGCGGTGATCTGCAACTCGGCACAGTGGTGATACGAGTAGTCACCATCTGGATTCTTCCCGTGCTCTGCCATGAACTGAATGATCTGCAGCGTGCACTTCTTGCAGTTGATGTTGGGCAGCTCGATCTCGGTTTCAAAGGGTTCGGTCGTGCGTGCCGCGTGCGCCCACAGGCCATCGACGATCACCGGCGGCTTCGTCGGATTCTGAATCGCGGCGGAGACCGAACGCGGACCACGCTCGCTGTCCTTCGTGACGACGTCGGGATCGGCCGGCAGCTCGCTTCGCGAGTTCACCGCCAGTGCAATGCGATAGTGTCCCGGATGGTAGACGGTCTCGAGGACCTTCACCTTCAGCTTCTGCCCTCCGGTCACCTTGCCCACCACCTCGGTCGGCTTGCCGGCATCGGCGGACGTGCCTCCGCATGGCGCCATCTTCTGCGGGTCGCCAAGCTTGTTCTCGACCAGCCACGATGCGGGCTCGAGCAGCGTAAAGTGCGCGAGCGCGTGCAGCTGCAGGACCGCGACAAAGGAAGACGCTGACAGCAGGAGTCGAATCGAGTTGCGCATGGAAAGAATATAACCCGGCTGAAGACCCGCCTCTACGATCGAATTCTTCAGGCGCGCCAGTCGTTGCGGCGAACCGCTTCAGAGTTGTCGTGACGGAACGAGCCCAAGACCAGGCCGCTCACACCCGGAATCGAGACGAGGTCGCGTTCCGTGGCGGCATCGCGTTCGGTCCACTGCCGCGCGACATAGAGCTCGACTGGCGATCCCTGCACCGCACAGCCGTACGACGCGGCGAGCTGCTCGCGCAAGGGCGGCATCCCACTTCCGTCGATGTAGTTCTGCACGTAGCCGGCGCCACGATGCATCGGCCACAGCTGATGCCACATCGACGGGCACTGCGAGGAGTGTTGGTTGACGATGAGCCGATCGATCACACGGCGATCGATCCACTCGCGCCACTGCATCGTCGCGTTGCCGAGCGGAGGGCCGATGACGTCGCCGCGCGGCACACCGACGGCCAACAGAATGCCGTCGCCACGAAGCCCGTCGCGGAGCTCGGCGAGCAATGCGGTGAGATACGAGCCAAGATGATCGCGCCACGCCTGCGGGTCGAACGACTCTTGCGCGACATCGATGCCATATCGCGACGCGAAGTCGGCGCGCGCCGGCTCGTTGAAGCCGAATTGGTCGGCAGTCTCGGCCGGCCGCGACTGCGAGCGAAGACACACGAACAGGCCATCGAACCCGCTTCCCGACATCAGCGCCCGCCAGCGATCGATGAACGCGCGCCTCGCCGCTGGATATGACAGTGACACGACGCCCCACTGACGCTCGCTTCCGCCGCGATCGATCGCGATCCATTCGGGATGCGTACGTGTGAGCTCGCTCTGCCACGCGACATGCTGACCGTGCATCGCGTTGTGATAGCTGACGGCGCGAACGTCATCGGCGGCGAGCGGCCATCCTTCATCGAACACCGTGACGTAGAGCCACGCGGACAGGCCAGCTCGATGGGCAAGCGCAGGCACTTCCTTGAAGTCGTCCCACTCGAGCGTCCGAGCGGCGGTCTCAGACGGATGGCGATAGCCAGGCGCCGCTGAAAACGTGCCGGCGATTCGCGTGCGCAGCATGCGCCAGTGCAGCGCCGTCGCGCCGAGCTCGTCGCGCCAGACACGGATGCGTCGAGCCAACGCGTCGGGTGTATCGAGCTTGCCGTCGCCGTCGCCAAAGGACAAATGATCGCCCCACGAGACGCTGACGATGTTCATGCGTCCTTCCAGCCTTCGCGCAGCAGCGTGCCGCGCACCTCGTCGGCGCGGGCGAGCGCGAGATCGAGCGAGTCGTACTTCTCGGCACGATCCATCACGCCGTTGACGAACCAGGCGACCGTGGTCTGCGGATCGCCGGGAAAGACGGTCGCGTGCGCCGCGTCCTTGCCCCGTGCGAGGCGCCAAAGGACGGTGGGATCGGTGGGGTCCACTCGCTCATTCTAGGCCTCAGCCCTCGACTCGCCATCGGCTCGCTCGGGCCAGGGGGCCTGGCACGGCCTGAGGCGGGCCGCCCCCTGGCCTGAGCGAGGCGGAGCCGAGTCGAAGGCTGAGGCCTGTATGATCCTGTCAGTGTCTACTGTCAGACTTCACAAGACCGTAGGTGTCCGCGTGGGGCGCGTGCAAGTCGGAGGCGGTGCGCCGGTTGCGGTGCAGTCGATGACGATGACCGACACGGCCGACGCGACGGCGACGGCCCGTCAGTGCATCGAGCTGGTAGAGGCCGGCTCTGAGTTGGTGCGCGTGACGGTGAATCTGCCCGAAGCGGCCGCGGCGGTGCCCGAGATCAAGCAGCGCATGCTCGATGCGGGATGTCTGGCACCGCTCATCGGCGACTTTCACTACAACGGTCATCTGCTGCTGACGCGTTTCCCCGCGTGCGCGACGGCGCTCGACAAATACCGGATCAATCCCGGCAACGTCGGCACCGGCCGGCGGCGCGACGAGCAGTTCTCGACCATCTGCAAGGTGGCCATCGACAACGGCAAGCCGGTGCGCATCGGCGTCAACGGCGGCTCCCTCAACCAAGAGCTCGTCGTCGCGAAGATGGAAGAGAACACGACCCGCAACCTTGGCCGGACCTCCGAAGAGATTCTCAACGAGTGCATGGTCATCTCGGCGATCGAGTCTACGGAGCTCGCGCTCGAGACCGGGATGCGCAAGGATCAGATCATCATCTCGTGCAAAGTGTCGCGGCCACGCGATCTGATCGCGATCTATCGCGACCTCGCGCGCAAGACCGATCAGCCGCTGCATCTCGGACTCACAGAAGCCGGCATGGGTGTGAAGGGACTGGTGTGGTCGGCATCGGCGATCGGCGTGCTGCTCAACGAAGGCATCGGCGACACCATTCGCGTGTCGCTCACGCCCCGACCCGGCGGCGATCGCCGCGAAGAGGTGTATGCCGCCTGCGAGCTGCTGCAGTCGCTCGGCCTGCGATCGTTCGCGCCCAGCGTCACCGCGTGCCCCGGATGTGGACGCACCACGAGCAGCACCTTCCAGGAGCTGGCGGAGCGCACGCAGGACTACATTCGCGCTCAGCTGCCGGAATGGAAGAAGTCGTACGAGGGCGTCGAGACGCTCACCCTCGCCGTGATGGGATGTGTCGTCAACGGCCCGGGCGAATCGAAGGCCGCGAACATCGGCATCAGCCTGCCCGGCACCGGCGAAGCACCCAACTGCCCCGTGTTCATCGACGGCCAGCACTTCACGACGCTGCGGGGTACGTACGAGGAGCTCGCCGAAGGCTTCCGCGCGCTCGTCGACAACTACGTGGCGACGCGCTACGCGCGGAAAACCGAGGCCCCAGAGCCCAGGCCTCAGGCCTCAGGGCCGGGTCAGTGATCAGGCCTGGGGCCAGACCCAGCCCCGGGCCCTGAGGCCTGGGCCCTGAGCCCTTCGGTTTCGCCAGTAATCAGCCTGGCTCCTCTCTGAAACGTGACGTACGCCATCGCCCACTCGAACAGCACCACGACGCGATTGCGGAATCCGATCAGCATCACGATGTGCAGGAACAGCCACGACAGCCATCCGATCAGTCCGGACAACCGCGCCCACGGTAGATCCGCCACCGCCGAATTGCGGCCGACGATCGCCATATTGCCAATGTTCTTGTAGACGAACGGCACGGTCGGCTGCTTGCGGATCAAGCGCATGACGTTGCCGGCGGCGTGTGTCGCGCCCTGCATCGCCGTCTGCGCAACGCCCGGCAGCGGGGTGCCGCCTTGATGTAGAAACGCCGCCGCGTCGCCCACGACGAAGACTTCGGGATGGCCAGGTATCGAGAGATCGGGTTCGACAATCACGCGGCCGGCCCGATCCGTTGGCACTCCCAGCGTTGAGGCGAGCGGTGACGCCGCCACACCCGCCGCCCACACGACGGTTCCCGCATCGAGCCGCTCGCCGTTGGCGCAGGTGACACCGTGCGCATCGACCGCTGTCACCACGGTGTGCTCACGGACTTCGACGCCAAGCTTCTCGAGCGATCGTTTCGCGGCCAAACGGAGCGGCTCTGGAAACGTGGCCAGGATCGATGGGCCGCCTTCGATCAACACAACGCGCGCACGCGAGGTGTCGATCGATCGAAACTCGTCGCGCAGCGTCTGCCTGGCGATCTCGGCCAACGTGCCGGCAAGTTCAACGCCAGTAGGACCACCGCCGACCAGCGCAAACGTCAGCAATGCACGTTGACGCGCGGCATCGGTTTCGCGCTCGGCACGCTCGAAGGCAACCAGGATGCGGCGGCGGATCGCAATCGCATCCTCGAGCGTCTTCAAGCCCGGCGCATCCGCTTCCCACTCGCCATGACCGAAATACGCGTGGCGCGATCCGCTCGCGACGATGAGGTAGTCGTAGTCGAGTGCGCCGCCATCCGCCAACTCCACGCGGCGCGCGTTGACATCGATTCGACGCGCCTCGGCCATCAGCACGCGCACGTTACGCACGCGCCGCAGGATCCATCTGATCGGCGCCGCGATATCGCCCGGCGAGAGCGTCGCCGTGGCCACTTGATAGAGCAGCGGTTGGAACACGTGATGGTTCTTGCGGTCCACCAGCGTGACCTGCACGTCCTCCCGCCGCAGCCGCTTCGCGGCCGAGAGCCCACCAAACCCGCCCCCGATGATGACGATATGTGGCATGAAGGAATCAGGATGCAGGAATCGGGAATCAGGAGGAATCAGGCTAGCCCAGCCCTGATTCCTGATTCCTGAATCCTGATTCCTGCAGGTTTACACTATCACCGTGAGTACTGCTCTTCCGCTTGTCTCCTCCCACGTGGTCGAGACCGTGTGTCCGCTCGACTGTCCCGACTCGTGCACGCTCGACGTCTCGCTGCAGGGCGGCCGCATCACCAACATCGACGGGTCGTCGCTCAACCCCGTCACCAACGGCTACATCTGTGCGAAAGTGCGGCGCTTTGGCGAACGCGTCTACGGCAGCGATCGACTGCTCCACCCCGCGATCCGCAAAGGACCCAAAGGCTTCGCGACTTTTCAGCGCGCATCGTGGGACGAAGCGCTCTCGCTCATCGCAACGCGACTGATCGAGGCGCGCGAACGCTGGGGTGGCGAATCGATACTGCCCTACTCGTACGGCGGGTCGAACGGATTGCTCACGCAGGACACCAGCGACGCAACGCTCTTCAGACGGCTTGGCGCGTCGCGTCTGGCCAGAACGGTGTGCGCGGCGCCCACCGGCGCCGCCAACGAAGCGCTCTACGGCAAGATGCCGTCAGTGACGTATCAGGACTACCCTGATGCGCGGCTGATCGTGGTGTGGGGCGCCAATCCCACAGCCTCCGGCATTCACCTCGTTCCCTACATTCGCGAGGCGCAACGCAACGGCGCCAAGCTCGTGGTGATCGATCCACGCACAACCGCGTTGGCCAAACAGGCCGATGTGCATCTCGCCATTCGCCCGGGCACGGATCTGCCCGTTGCGCTGTCGATTCATCGCTACTTGTTCGAGAGCGGCAAGGCCGACGCTGCCTTCATGGCCGCACACACGCTCAACGGCGAACGGCTTCGCGAGAAGGCCCAGCCATGGACGTTCGAGCGCGCCGCGCAGGAAGCGGGCATCAGCTCGGATGATCTCGCGACGGTGGCGGCACTCTATGCCGATTCGAGCCCGGCCGTGATCCGCTGCGGCTGGGGACAGGAACGCAATCGCAACGGCGGCAACTCGAGCCTGGCGATCCTCGCGCTCCCCGCCGTAGCCGGCAAGTTCGGTGTTCGCGGCGGCGGCTACTCGATGAGCAACACCGCGGCGTGGGGAATCGAGCGCACATGGATTGGCGCCGAAGAGCCGGGCACGCGTCTCATCAACATGAACCAGCTCGGACGAGCGTTGACCGAACGCAACGATCCTCCCGTCAATGTGCTGTTCGTCTACAACTCGAACGCGGCGGTCACCTCGCCGGATCAGCGCCGGATTCTGAAGGGTCTCGAGCGGGAAGATCTGTTCACCGTCGTGTTCGAGCAGGTGATGACCGATACCGCGCATTACGCGGACGTGCTGCTGCCGGCCACCACATTCCTCGAGGGATACGACATCGCGCGCGCATACGGCCCGATCGGCCTGCGCCTGGGCAAGCCGGTGATCGAGGCCATCGGTGAATCGCGATCGAACGCCGACGTGTTCGGCGAGCTGCTGCGCCTGGTCGATCTGGCCGAACCGAGCGATCCCAGCGGCGAGCTCGAAGAGATGCTCGACGTCCTCGGCAAGATGCCTGGCGCGATCGGCGACGAGCTTCGCGAGTGCGGCTACGCCACGCCGCTCGCCGAAGGCCGGCCGATTCAGTTCGTCCACGTCAAGCCGCGCACGCCGCACGGCAAGGTCGATCTGTTTCCGTCGTATCTCGACGCGCAGTCACCCGCGGGCCTGTACGGATATCAGCCGGATCCGGGGACCGCGGAGTTCCCCTTGGCGATGATCTCGCCCGCCAGCGAGCGCACCGTGTCATCGACGCTCGCCGAGCTGCCGCGTCCGGCGATCCGATTGCTGATGAACCCCGCCGACGCGGCGGCGCGCGGCCTCAACGATGGTGACGATGTGCGGGTGTTCAACGCGCGTGGCGAAGTGCGATGCGGGCTGCAGGTTGGCGGGTGGATTCGTGCAGGCACAGTGAGCCTGCCCAAAGGACTCTGGCGCAAGCACACGGCCAATGGCTATACGGCAAACGCGCTCGCCCCCGACACCTTGACAGATCTCGGCGGCGGCGCGTGCTTCAATGATGCCCGCGTAGAAGTCGCGCGGGCGTGAGTATCTGGCCGCCGCATGATGCGACGGCCAAAGTTCTGGCCACGAGGGCCAACCGACTAGTCCATGCGGCCAGGAATTCTGCCCGCAACCGGCGCTGTCGTCGGTTCGCCTTCGGTTGCGCCCATTGGAACTAAGCGCCCACGTCCGCCACGGCTACTCTGTCCACCCTTCCGACCCGCTGCGCGTGCCTCGTCGGGCGTCCACTCATGTGCCGTGCCCTTTTCGTGGGCGGCGCGACCACCTTTACTTGCGATCTCGCGTTGCTTCTCGCGACTCATTGAAGCAAATCCGCGACGTTCTTTGCGCGCTCCGTCCACAGTACCCCCTCCCTGATCTAGACCCTCGCCCGGCCCCACCAATGTCCGAGCAGGGCCCGGATGTTCACACTCACGAGTTCAAGGCGTGTGCCAGCGCTGGCGTATCAAGCTCATCTGCAGCTAACGGCGATGAATCAGGGGACATCGGAGCCACGAGGATCTTGTGTCGTCCGAAGCAAGTGACGTGGAATCCGACAAACGAGGTCAGCGGTTGTGTAAATGGTGCGCGTCCCGTCGGCTTCTTGCAGGTAAGGTAACATCGCAGATATGGACGATTGCGCACCATCACTCCCCGCACAACCTGTCGGCAACACCAGCGGTCGCACCGTACGGTGTGTGAAGTTTCAGAAAGATCTGCCCGGTCTCGACGTACCGCCGTGGCCAGGCGAACTCGGGCAACGAATCTTCGAGAACGTATCGGCGCAGGCGTGGAAGCTGTGGGAAGAGCGGCAGAAAATGATCTTGAACGAGTACCGCTTGATGCCGTGGCAGAAGGAAGCGCAGGAGGTCATCGCACAGCACATGGAAGATTTTTTCTTCGGCGAGAGCGCCGCCCTGCCGCCCGGCTACGTGCCGCAACAAAGCAAGTAATACATTCAGGCGAGAGTACCGTAGTTGCCTATCAGGTGATTCCCTGAGTCACCTCGCGTCCGCGATCACGAGTGCACGATCGATCGAGAACGACAAGCGCGCATGCGCCTCCCGCAACGCGCGCTCCACGATGGCAGCGTCCTCTCCACTGGCAAAGATGAATCCCAGATAGCTGTGTCCCTCGGGCAGCGGCACGAGAGTCTCATCGGCTTTGGCCGTGATGCGGATATCGTCGATGCCCGGAATTGCGCGCCCCTCGTCGACGCCTGAGACGCCGCGAAACACGCCCCGCGCCGGAATCGGGATCATCATCACACCCGACGATGCGCGCGCAGACCGATAGGCCGACACGTCCTCGCCAATCGCGTGGCGCAGAAGTACTTCTTCGAGCGACACCACACCGTCAGCTCCCTCGAGACGGACGGCTCGCGAACACAGCCCGCCAATAGGACGCGGCGCCACTTCCAAGACGAACACGGCGTCGCCATCGACGCGGCACTCGGCGTGCACGGGCCCGTGCAACAGGCCGAGCGCGCCCGCCGCCCTCGCGATCTGACGAATCATCGCCTGTTGCACGTGCTGAGACGCTCGCGACGGCGTGACGTAGATGGTCTCTTCGAAGAAGGGGCCATCGAGCGGATCGGGCTTGTCGAAGATCGCGAACACCTGCAGCGAGCCGTGCGTCAAGACACCCTCGACTGCGTATTCGCGTCCGGGCACGAACGACTCGATCATGGCCAAGTCGTGCGCATCGTCGCGCTCGCTCCGCACGTCGATTGAGTGGAGCACGTTCCGGAGTCGAATGAACGCGGGCACAAAGTCATCCGGATTGTCGACTCGCATGACGCCGCGGCTGGCCGAAAGCGCGAGCGGCTTGATCACCAGCGGATAGCCACGTCCTCGCGCAATTGTCGACGGATCGGAGTCGAGTGGCACCGATTCGAACGCCGCCGGCGTCAGCAGTCCTGCGGCCTCGAATAGCGTGCGGCTGGCGAGCTTGTTGCGACTCGCGGCGGCGGCCTGCGGCGGATTGCCAGGTAAACCGAGCGCCCGGGCCACTCGTGCGGCCAGAATCGCCGGCCGATCGCCCACCGCAATCACGCCGTCGATGGGCGCGTCCGCGTGGCTCGCGATCACGGCATCGACGGACGCCTCGTCGTGAAACCGCACCGGAATGGCCTGGTCCCACCAGGGATCGTCGAGCCGATCGCAGCGGTCGCTCGCAAACACCAGCCTCACGCCCAGCTTCGCGGCGGCATCGCCAAACGATCGAATCTGATAGCCGGTCGTCGTCGCCAGCAGTAAGACGCGCTTCACACGAGCTCGACCTGGTCGGGGCCCGGTTCCGCGCAGCAGTACCAGGCCTCAGTCATGTATGGCGGGGTCTGACCCCGCCGTAGGATCTGACCCCCAGGAGGATTCGCGCCCGCCGTGTCGGCGATCTGCGCAAAGACTTCCGCGCGCGGCCGCCCCGAGCCGGATCCGACGATGCGCATCACGTCCTGTTGTAGACGATCGACACGCGAATCGGGATGCTGCCAGGGCCACGACAGCGACCGCGGGTCGAACGGGTCGACCCGCGCGGAGATCTCGGGCAGCTCGAGCAGTTTCGATTCCGCCGTCACCAACAGGCGGATCGCGAGCTGGATGGGCGCAACGGCCTCCACCAGATCGAGCGACACGATCTGATGCAACAGATCGACATAGCCTTCCATCGTCGTCCATGGCGTGAACGCGATGAACGTGGGCGCAAGCGCAACACCGGCCGATCGGCACAATGCCACGGCGTCGATAAAATCTGCGCGTGTGTGCCCCTTCTGCAGCTTTGCCAACACGTCGTCATCGATTGACTCGACGGCACTGGTGATGAACAGACAACCCGTCTCACGGAGCACCGGCAGCAGCGTGGCGTGCTTCAGCAGATGCTCGATCTTGATCGTCACGTCGTAGGAAATCGAGGGCCACTCGCGGGCACACCGCTCCACGATGCGCCGGGCATGCGTCGGACCGTTGAAAAAATCGGGATCGCCGAACGTGATGTGCTCGGCACCCGCGCTCACCTGCGCCCTGATGTCCTCGATGACGATGTCGACTGGGACGGCGCTGAATCGTCCCTGATACACCGGCACGATCGGGCAATGGCGGCACAAATGCTTGCAGCCTTTGGTAGTGTCGGTGTTGCCGACGACGCGGCGCGAGCCGTCGGGCATCTGCAGAGCGGCATAGCGCGAAAGAGGAGGTAGTCCGCGGCGATCAGGGACGCGGGCAGCAGCGGTTCCAGGTTCGAGGTTCGAGGTTCGAGGTTCCCCGGTGGCCAAGGCCACGAGTTCCCGTTCCGCCTCTGGACCGAGGACATGCTCGATACCCCGCTCGCGCAGCCATAGTGCGTTCAGCGGCGCATACAGACCGTATGCGGCCATCGGCAGCGCCGGCTTGAGGCCGCGGACGCGTTCGATCAGCGGGCCGGCAAGCCGAGTGGCGGTATGCATCGGCAGGTGGAAGGCCACCAGATCGGCCGCCTGGATTTGATCGTCGCGCACATCGTCCCTGGAGGCATCGACGCAATCGACGTCGACACCCGCGTCTCGCAGCCACACCGCTGGCGATGCGAGACCAAGCGGCTGTCGGCCGAGATCGTAGGTGGAGATGAGCACGACGCGCATGTGAAATCAGTGTACTAAGTCCCGGACAAACCGGTACCGCGTTGAGGAAATCCTGCTTTCCACGCGCGGCTCTTCAAGAATTCCCACGCAAGGCTGACTCCACGCTATTCTTGCCGCAATGACCGACGCCGGCTTCTTCGGCCATCCCAGGGGTCTCGCAACCCTCTTCTTCACCGAGATGTGGGAGCGCTTCAGCTATTACGGCATGCGCGCGTTCCTCATCCTCTACATGGTGGCACCCGTCGCCAGCGGAGGGTTGGGATTTGCCGATGCGGATGCGGCCTCGATTTACGGCACCTACACTGGCAGTGCGTGGGGCGCATCAATTCTCGGGGGGCTCGTCGCGGATCGATGGCTCGGGCAGTTTCGCAGCGTGTTCGTCGGCGGAACGATCATCGCGCTCGGGCACTTCACGCTGGCGTTTCGCGCGCTTCCCTTCTTCTATTCAGGCCTTGCGCTGATCGTCATCGGCACCGGGCTCCTGAAACCCAACGTCAGCACGCTGGTCGGATCGCTCTACGAGTCTGGCGATACCCGTCGCGACGCTGGATTCTCGATCTTCTACATGGGGATCAATCTGGGCGCGTTCATCGGACCACTCGTGGCCGGTTATCTTGCGCAGCGCGTCGACTGGCACGTCGGGTTCGCTGCCGCCGGTGTCGGGATGACGCTTGGACTGGTGCAGTACGTCGTCGGACGAGGACGGCTCACACCTGCGCTCGACCGGCTCGCAGCCACGTCGCGATCGGCCACACCCTCGACAGCCACACTGCCCAACGGCGTGTCTGCGGCGGGTGTCCTCGGATTCAACACCACGGAATGGAAACGGATCGGCGCGATTGTGATCTTCTTCATCGTCGCCATCATCTTCTGGGGCGGCTACGAGCAGGCGGGGTCGACGATGAACCTGTTCGCGGAACGGTTCACGAGGCTCGAGCTCCTCGGCATCAGCTTTCCCTCGTCGTGGTTCCAGTCGGTGCCGCCGATCTTCGTGATCACACTCGCACCGATCTTCGCGTGGCTATGGGTTCGCCTTGGCCCGCGTGAACCGTCCGTACCAGCGAAGCTGACACTTGGTCTGTTGTTCATGGGCATCGCCTACATCGTCATGGTGCCTGCCGGATCGATCGCGCAAGGCAGCGTGCGCATCAGTCCGTGGTGGCTGATCACTTTTTATCTGCTGTCCGAGTTCGGCGAGCTGTGCTTGAGCCCTGTCGGCTTGAGCGCCGTTACCAAGGCGGCGCCTGTGCGGATTGTCGGGCTGATGATGGGCGTGTGGTTTCTGTCGAACGCCTTCGGCAACAAACTCGCCGGCTGGGCCGCAGGGTTCATCAGCACAGTCCCGCTGAACACGCTCTTCAGCGTGAATGCGGTCGTGCTGCTCGCGGCGGCGCTCATTATGTTTATGCTGGTAAAGCCCCTGAAGACACTGATGGGCGAACGATAGGATGCCACTCGACAAGTACCGCGAGAAACGCGACTTCACGATCTCGCCCGAGCCCTCGGGCGACAAGACACGCAAATCACCCAGCGGACGCAAGCCGCGTTTCTTCTGCGTCCAGAAGCACCTTGCCTCGCATCTGCACTACGACTTCCGGCTCGAACACAATGGCGTGCTGCTGTCGTGGGCGGTGCCGAAAGGGCCGGCTCTGGATCCGACGATCAAGCGGCTGGCGATGCACGTCGAGGATCATCCGATCGAATACGGCGAATTCGAGGGCGTGATTCCCGAAGGGTACGGCGCCGGCATCGTCATGCTGTGGGATCGCGGCACGTGGACACCGGAAACCGACGACGTCGAGGCGGCGTTGAAGAAGGGCGATCTGAAATTCACGCTCGACGGCTACAAGCTGAAAGGGTCGTGGGTGCTGGTCCGCACGAAGGGGCCGTATGCGGGCTCGAGTGGCGACGGTCGATCGTGGCTGCTCATCAAGCACAAGGACGACTGGTCGGGGGCGGTCGACATCGCGGAGTTCGCGCCGCTGAGCGTGAAGAGCGAAGGCGACTTCGCGGACATCCTCTCGCAGGACAACCCGGATGTGTGGCGGTCGAATCGACCCGCAAAGGGCGGCGACACGGGCGCGCTCTTCGAGCGGATTATCCGACAGGCACAATCGCTGAAAGCTCAAAGTTCGAAGAGTTCCAAAAGTTCCAAGGGTTCCAAGAGTTCGGAAAAGAGTTCGGCGCGCGCGGCGCGCCCAAAGAGGGCGCGCACATGAGACGACGTCTTCACACTGCAGTGCTGTTCGCGGCCGTCTGCGGGGCGTGCAGCGGTTCGTCGGGCGAGAGCGCTCCGGCGGCGGCAACGACTCCAACCGTCTCGCAGTGGGCCAGCGTTCGCAGCGCGCTCGTCGAGGACTATCTCAAAGCCCATCCCGTGTTCGCGGTCGTCGCCGGACGTCATGAGTACGACGGACTCCTGCCGGACTGGAGCGCCAACGGCATCGCCGCGGAGATTCGACGTCTGCACGCGGACAAGGATCGTGCGCTCGGGATTCCCGACGCTTCCCTCGACGACGCGTCGCGATTCGAACGCGACGAGCTCGTGGCCCGGATGGATCGAGATCTCTTCTGGCTCGAGACCGCTGAAGCGCCGTTCACCAATCCAGCGTTCTATCTCGATTGGATGGTCGACAATCTCGATCCGAGCCCCTATCTGACGCGCAACTACGCGCCCCTCGACACCCGGATGCGCGCGTACACGAAATACGCACGATCGGTGCAGCAGGCCGCCGGTCACATCCGCACCAACCTTCGCACGCCGCTCGCGCGTCCCCTTCTCGAGCGCGGCCTGTCGGCGTTCAAAGGCTTCGCCGACTTCTACGCGAAGGACGTGCCCGGCGCATTCGCGAGCGTCGCGGATCAAGCCGCGCGAAAAGAGTTCGCCGACGCCAACAGCGGCGCGGCCACGGCGATGCGCGACCTGGCCGCGTGGCTCGAGTCACAGCGCGCGACGGCCACCGCGAGCTTCGCGCTCGGGCCCGAGAAGTTCGCGAAGATGCTCGTGGAGACCGAGCGCGTGCCCACCTCGGTTGCCGAGCTCGAAGCGGCGGGGCGCGCCGATCTCGCACGCAATCAACAGGCGCTCCGCGAGGCGTGCTCGATCTACGCGCCGGGCGCAACGGTGCAGGCGTGCATGGCAAAGATGAGCGCGAACAAGCCGACGGGTGGCGCCGTCGACGGTGCCCGCATGCAGCTCGCCGACCTGAAGAAGTTCGTGCAGGAGGCAGGCTTCGCATCGATCCCCGGTGCCGAAGAAGCGCTCGTGAACGAAGCGCCGCCGTACAACCGCGACAACTTCGCCTACATCGACATCCCCGGTCCGTACGAAAAGGGATTGCCGGCCGTGTACTACATCGCGCCGCCGGATCCGAAGTGGTCGGCCAAGGAACAGCGCGACTATCTGCCCGGAAAGGCCGACCTGTTGTTCACCTCGGTTCACGAAGTCTGGCCCGGACATTTCCTGCAGTTCCTGCATTCGAACCGGAATCCGTCGATCATCGCCAGGCTGTTCGTCGGATACGCCTACGCCGAAGGATGGGCGCATTACGCCGAGGAGGCGTCGTGGGAGATGGGCCTCGGCGGCAACGATCAGGAAACGCACATCGGCCAATTGAGCAACGCGCTGCTACGAAACGTTCGCTTTCTGTCGGCAATCGGTCTGCACACGCGCGGCATGACCGTCGCCGAGTCCGAGAAGATGTTCATCGAGCAGGCGTTCAGCGACGCCGGCACCGCGCGCCAACAGTCGACGCGCGGCACCTACGATCCCGCGTATCTGAACTACACGATGGGCAAGATGATGATCCGCAAGCTGCGCGACGATTGGACCGCGAGCCGCGGCGGCCGCAAGGCCTGGCGCGAGTTCCACGACCGCTTTCTCGGATCGGCGGCTCCCGCCATACCGATGATCAGGAAACAGATCATGGGGGCGTCCGACTCGGGAGTGCTCTTCTAGTCCTTCCCGTCGCGGCGCAACAAGCACCCGAAGAAGAATCGGCATGAAAGCACGGACCTAGGACCTAGGACGGACCAGGGGACCGAGGACGGACCAAGGCCCAAGCACCAAGGCCCAAGGACTAAACCCGCTGCACGCGCTGCGCCGTCGCAGGCGCGGGCGACTTCAGCAATCGATCGCTCAACACCGACCACACCGCGAACGCGAGACGGCGCCGATGATGGCGCGCGATGTCGGTACTCCAGAACGGAGCGACCACGGCTTCGACCTCGGGGTCGAGATCGCCGAGCTCGAGCGGTGCTTTGTGCTCGGCCGCGTACTTGAACAACACCTCGGGCGAAGGGGCGCCGCTGTTGGCGATCACGACGTCGACCGGTCGCTCGATCGCGCGCGACACCCATCGCACCGCTTCGGCAGCGGTGAAGTGCTCCATCCCCCGTCCTTCGGTGAGCAGATTCGCAATCACGATGATCGGGCCGCGCACGTCGGCGAGGGCTTCTCTCACCCCGCGCACCAGCAGCGGCGGCAGGAGACTGGTGAAGAACGATCCGGGGCCGATGATCACCGCATCGAATTTGCGAATCGCATCGGCGACCGCCGGGTGGATCGACACATGCGGCTCGAGCCAGAGGCGCCGCACTTCGTGCCCGCGCGCCTGACCGGCGTCGACTTCGACCTCACCCCGCGTCATCGTGCCGTCGGCATACTCGGCGCACACCGACGCGGGTTCGACGCTGACCGGCCACACCCGACCGCGACATCCGAGCAGCGCGCGCAGTCCATCGACCGCGGCCAGGAAGTCGCCGCTGTACTGCTCCATCATCGACAGCAACAGGTTGCCGCCCGTGTGCCCGGCGAGGCGATCGTGCTGCTCGAGCGTCGGCAGGCGCGACAGCAGCACGCTGCGCGCTTCGCGTTCGTTGCGCGACAGCGCCAGCGCGCACTTGAGCACATCGCCCGGCGGCAGCACGCCCAGCTCGTCGCGCAGTTGACCCGAGCTGCCGCCACTGTCGAACATCGTGACCACGCCATTCACCCGCAGCCACGGGTTCGTCTTGAGGCCGCCGAGCAGGCTGGGCAGGCCCGTACCACCGCCGACACAGCCGATGTTCAGCTCGCGCAGAAGCATGTGGTTGACATTGTAATCGCACGGCGAGACCACTGACGCGCTTGACGCGACTGTGGCTTTTACGCCGGGTTGTGCCGCGGTCACGAACACAGCCGGGGCGGCGCACGTAGAATGACGGTATGACCGTCGATTGGAAGCCGGCGGCCGAGTCGCTTGCCAGCGACTTGCGCCGCGTCTTTGGAGATCGACTGAAATCCGTTGTCGCCTTCGGCCCGCACCTCGAAGGCGATGCGCGCGCGCCACTCACGTGCCTCGCACTCGTCGCCAGCCTCACCGCCGACGATCTCCATGCCTGTGCGACGCAGGCAGGGAAATGGACGCGCGCGCAGGTCGCCACGCCGTTGATTCTTCCCGAACAGGAGTTCCGGCGATCGCTCGATGCGTTTCCGCTCGAATACGGCGAGATCATCCGCGCCCACGAACGCGTATTCGGTGACAACCCGTTCGCCGGAGTGCAGATCGCGCCTGACGATCTTCGCCGAGCCTGCGAAACGCATGTGAAGAGCCATCTGGTGCACCTGCGCGAGGGATACATCGAGGCTGGTGCCCGGCCGTCGGCGGTCGCCGATCTGGTCACCGCCTCGGCGCCTGGGTTCACCGCCCTGCTTCGGAACGTCGCGCGGCTCAACGGCGTCATGACTAGTGATCGTGCAGACGCCACTCGTCGTGGGGCTCGCGCCGCGAATCTGCCAGAACACATCGTCGACGACGTGCTGGCGCTCGAGCAGAAGCCAGGCAACTCCGGTGTGGATGCGGCGCGGATCTTTCCCGACTACCTCGGAGCCGTCGAACAGCTGGCGCGGACAGTCGACGCCTGGCACGCCTGATTGACGTGACCAGATCCATTCGGATCGTTCGCGTCGTTGTCGTGTCTTTGTGCGTGTGGGCGGCGACCACGATCGCCGCGGCCGCCGCCGAGCAGCCTCCCCCCGAGCTCACGAAGACGGTGAACGACTTCACCGGTGTCGTTGATGCTGCGAGCACGCAGCAGCTGGACATGCTGATTCGCTCGCTGCAGCAGGCGACTGGCGATGTCGTGACGGTTGCGGTCGTCGATACTTTTGCGCCTTACGGCAACATCGAAGAGTACGCGGTCAAGATGTTCGAGAATCGCGGGCGCGGCATCGGACAGAAGGGACGCGACAACGGCTTGCTGATCGTCGTGGCCCTCAAGGAGCACGACATCAAGATCGAGGTCGGCTACGACCTCGAGCAGTTCATCACCGATGGCTACGCCGGAGAAACGATCCGGCAGACCATTGCGCCGTACTTCAAGCGAGGTGAGTTCGGGCCCGGACTCGTGGCCGGCGCCACACGAATCGTGGGACGCATCGCCGAGGGGCGCAACGTCACACTGCAGGGAGTGCCGACGCCGTCGCGCCGAGAGCGCGTCCGAAAGACGGATTCGGGCGGCAGTGTGTTCTGGGCGCTGCTCGTTCTGTTCATCGTCATCAATGCAATCGCCGGACGGTTGCGGCGTCGCCGGGGATGGAGTCGATGGGGCGGCGGCCCGTGGAGCGGCTGGAGCAGCGGCGTCGGCCCGTTCGGAGGTGGCGGCTTCGGCGGTTTCGGGGGCGGCGGCGGTGGCTTCGGCGGCGGATTTGGCGGCTTCGGTGGCGGTCGCAGCGGCGGCGGCGGGGCGAGTGGATCGTGGTGATTGGTGAATAGTGATTTGCGATTGGTTGTTGATTGGTGATTTCTGATTGGTGATTGAAAGCGCACACTGGCGTTGGAGGGAACTGGACCATGACTCTGATCAGGAAGACCGGCGTTGTCGCGTTGCTGTTGGCGATGGCCGTCGGCCTGTCGGGATGCTCGTACAACACGTTCGTCGGCCAGGAAGAAGCGATCAAAGCCCAGTGGGCTCAGGTGGAGAACCAACTGCAGCGCCGCAATGATCTGATCCCGAACCTGGTGGAGAGCGTGAAGGGCGTGACCCAGCAGGAGAAGGATGTGTTCGGACAGATCGCCGACTCGCGCGCCAAGCTGGCTGGTGCGCAGACACCCGAGCAGCGCATGCAGGCGGCCAACGAGCAGAGCCAGGCGCTCGCACGCCTGCTGGTCGTCGTCGAGAACTATCCGCAGCTGCGATCGAGCGAGTCGTTCAATCGCTTGATGGACGAACTGTCTGGCACCGAGAACCGGCTCGCCACCGAGCGCATGCGCTACAACGAGCGAGTGCAGGAATACAACGTGTCGCGTCGGAGCTTCCCGTCGAACCTCACCGCCGGCATCTTCGGCTTCAAGGAGTACCAGCTGTTCAACGCCCCGCCTGAGGCCGAGCGCGTGCCGAAAGTGAACTTCGGCAAGCCGGCGTCATAATTGGCGCAGGGGATCTGATGCCGCTCGTCGATGCGCTGTTGCCCGAGTTCGATCACGAGATGACCGTCACGCGCAAGCTGCTCGAGCGGGTGCCCGACGATCGCCTCGACTGGAAGCCGCATCAGAAGTCGTACTCGCTCGGGCAGCTTGCGCAGCACGTGGCGACGATTCCGATGTGGGGCAGCATGACGCTCACCGAATCGGAGATCGATCTCGGCGGCACCCCACAGCTCGAGCCGCTGAAGACCCGCGCCGACATCGTGTCGCTGTTCGATCGGCACGTCGCCCAGACTCGTGCGGCACTCGTGGGCAAGTCCGACTCCGAGCTGATGGCGCCGTGGTCGCTCAAGCGGGAGGGACATCTCATCTTCTCGATGCCGAAGGCGAGCGTGTGGCGGTCGTTCGTCATGAGCCACCTGATTCATCACCGCGCGCAGCTGGGCGTGTATCTGCGGATGCACGATGTGCCGCTGCCGTCGATGTACGGACCTAGCGCGGACGAAGGCCAATTCTGAGAAGCGAATTGCGCGTTCTGCAATTCAGCTGTCTCGGCATCGCCTTCGTCGTGCTGGCCACCGCCAATGCGGCCGGATACCGCTTCGGTGTTTCCGATCAGGCCTTCTACATTCCGGTGGTCGTGCGCGCGCTGGAGCCCGCGGCGTTTCCTCGGGATGCCGCTCTGATCGACGCACAGGGGCGACTGATGCTGGCCGACGAGCTCATCGCCGCCATCGTGCGCCTCACCGGCGCGTCTCTCGACACACTCTTCTTCATCGCCTATCTGCTGTCGCTCGCCCTCACCTGGGCGGCGCTCGTCGCCATCGGCGCGCGGATCTACACCAGCAACTGGGGCACGATTGCCCTCGGGGCGGCGTTCACGCTCCGCCACCGCATTCCGCGGACGAGCGCGAACACGTTCGAGCCGTACTTTCATCCGCGCATGCTGGCATTCGCGATCGGCCTGATCGCGATCGCGGCCCTTCTGCGTCGCACGTATCTCGCGGCGATCGTCCTCGTTGGCGTCAGCGCCCTCGTACACGTGACCACCGCGCTGTGGTTTTCGATTCTGATCGGCGTCGCGATGGCCGTGCTCGAGCCGCGGCTGCGACGCCCGGCCATCGTCGTCGCCGGCGCGGCGATGGCGATTGGTGCGTGGACGTTTACGCTCGGACCGTTGAGCACACGCATGGACGATGTGTGGCTACAAGCGGTGGCCAGCAAGGACTCGCTGTTCGCGTCGCAGTGGCCGGCGTGGGCGTGGATCGCCAACGTCGCACTGCTCGGCATATTGTGGTGGGCGCATTCACACCGTCGAGCGCGCGGGCACGCGACGGCGGAAGACGCGGCCGTGATCTGGGGCACGACCGCGCTGGTGGCGTTCTTCCTGCTGACGTTGCCGCTCGTGTTGGCGCGAGTTGCGTTTCCCGTTCAACTGCAGATCTCGCGCGTCTTCTGGATGGTGGACGTGATTGCCACCATCTACGTGTTGTCGCTCGTGCGGCGCGAGTCGGCAGCGCGCGCGCTGGCCATCGCGATCGTCGTGGTGGCGATCGCGCGCGGCGCGTATGTCATGTTCGTCGAGCGGCCGGAGCGCGGGCTGTTTGCGTTGCATCTTGCCGACGACTCGCCGTGGGCGGACGCGATGCACTGGCTGGCGACCGAGCCCCTCAGCGCGCATGTCCTGGCCGATCCGGGTCATTCGTGGAAGTACGGGACGAGCGTGCGCGTCGCCGCCCGACGCGACGTGTTTCTCGAGGACGTCAAGGACTCGGCGATCGCGATCTACTCGCGCGATGTGGCGGCGCGAGTTGTCGAACGAGCGGCAGCCGTCCGCGACTTCCCCGCTCTCACGGCCGACGACGCGCGTCGTCTGGCCGACCGGTACGATCTGAACTACCTCGTCACCGAGGCGCACATGCCGCTGCCAATCGCGTATGAAAACGAGCAGTTCCACATCTACAGGCTGAAAGAGATCGTGCGGTGATGTGGGAACCGCCTGAAGGCGGCTGATCGTAGAGGCGGGTCTTCCGCCTTCGCCAAGGCTACGGCGGACCACCGTAGCTCAAAGAGCGAAGGTGGTCAGACCCGCCTGCCTACTCCGCGCGCAGTGCATCGACGGCGGCAATCCGAAGCGCGCGATGAACCGGCACGTAGCACGCAGCGAGTGAGACGGTTCCGCACAGCACGCATGACACCAGGAACGTGAGCGGATCGATCGGCGACACGCCCACCAGCAGCAGCGAGAGCACTTGTCCAGCGATCCCGGCGAGGATTACGCCGATCACCAGCCCGATTGTCGTCAGCCAGACGCCTTGCCTCAGCACGAGACGCACGAGACGCGCGTGGCCAGCACCGAGCGCGGCGCGAATCGCAATCTCGCGCGTCCGCTGCGTCACGCTGTAGGCCGTCACGCCGTAGATGCCGATCGCCGCAAGCAATACGCCGGCGATGCCAAGCGCTCCAGCCACCACTGCCACGAGTCGCTGCGGCAACAGGCTGTTCGCAATGACGTTCTCGAGCGGCCGCATGGAGATCGGCGGCACCTGCGTGTTCATGGCTGCGATCGCTTTGCGCACCGGCTCTTCGACACGAATGCCAGCCGCCGTGCGCACGACCAGCGTCATCTCCGCCGAGTAATGCTGACGCAGCGGGAGATACACGAACGGCACCGATCCGAATGACAGGCTTCGGTAGGGCACGTCGCGGGCGACGCCGACGACCTGCAGCACGGTGCCTGTCTCGCTCGCACCGTTCATGACAATCTGCCGACCGATCGCGTCCTGGCCGGGCCAGAACCGCCGTGCCGCCGCCTCTCCGACAATGGTGACCAGCGGCGTTCCTGTCACGTCCTGGTCTGTGAAGTCACGGCCGGCGACGAGTGGTATGCGCATCGCGTTGAAGTAGCCCGGTTCCACGATGGTGCCGCTGCCAGCCACGTCGGCGGTACCTTGATCTGAGGCCGACACCGCGCCTGGAAGCGACAGGCCGAACCCGAGCCCATCGTTCGCAAACGGCAGCGCGCGAGCGATCGACACCGCCGCGACGCCTGGAAGCGCACGAACGCGGGCAATCGCCTCGCGGGCGAAGAGAACACCGGTGACGTTCGTGTATCCGCCGGCAGCGGCATCGATGGACCCAACCTCGACATCGCGAGCATCGAGCCCGCTGCTCACCGAGTTGGCCTGGGAAAGCGCGCGGGTAAAGAGTCCGCCCACCGTAATAAGCAAGAAGCTCAGCGCGAGCTGCGCGACCACAAACACCAGACGCGTGCGGAAACGTGGAGAAGATCCTGGCGCTTCGTCTTTCAGCACGGTGGACACGTCGACTTTCGACGCGTTGAGCGCTGGGGTAAGTCCGGCGACAAGCGCGGCAATCAACGCCAGTCCTCCGGCAAACAACGAGGCTCGCCAGTCGAGGGCGAGAGCAAGCTGTATCGCGATCGGGAGCGCCGAGAGGACCGATGCGGCGACGGACGATAGGAGGCGCGCCAGCGCAATTCCGCCTAGGGCCCCGAGTAGGAACAGCACCGCGGTCTCGGTGAGGAGCTGTCTCACGAGATGACCGCGCCCGGCGCCAATCGCGAGACGCAGCGCGATTTCACGCCGACGCCCCGCGCCTCGAATCAGGAGCAGGCCGGCGATGTTGGCACAGGCGATCGTCAGCACGATCGAGGCAATCGCGGCCAGCAGCAGAACAGCCCCCGCGGCCAGCGGCGACTTGTCGGCGAGCGGCGACGCTGACAGCAGGCGGAGTCCGCGCCCGTATCGTTTATCCGGGTACTCCTGTCGCAGCGCGCGATCGATCGCATCCAGGTCCTGCGACGCCTGCGTGACGGACACGCCAGGCTTGAGCCGCGCCCCCAGCACGACCCACCCACCATTGCGTGTGTCGAGCGTTTCGGTGGTCACACGCGAGACGAACGTGGCCAGGCTCATCGGCACCCACAGATCGATACCGATCACGGTGTTGCCGTGAAAACCTTCCGGCGCGACGCCAATCACGGTGA
>Ga0075434_100000392_pt1 | contig 32043 bp, 23 predicted proteins | sample RhiMethybrSRZTD3_FD_75298 | JGI IMG/M metagenome (GOLD analysis project Ga0075434, IMG submission 75298) | Populus rhizosphere microbial communities from Tennessee, USA - Rhizosphere MetaG P. TD hybrid SRZTD3 | ecosystem: Host-associated > Plants > Roots > Rhizosphere > Soil | place: USA...
CGCCATCTGCCTTCTGCTGACGCTCTCGCAGGCCGGCACGTCCACGCAGGGCGGACAGCCGCCAAAGATCGCGACCGACATCACCGCCGCGGAAGTGCAGGCGGTGCTGAACGCACCCACTGGCGGCGGCGATCGGCAGATGAAGGTTGTCGACATCGGCAGATACAACGTCAGCGTCGGCGTCCTGCATCGCGGCAAGACGACGCCGGGCGCGGCGGTCGGCGCGATCAACCACGAGCAGGTGACCGAGGTCTACTACGTCATCTCGGGCTCGGGAACGCTGTTGACGGGCGGGAGCGTGGACAACGCGAAGCCGCTGCCTGCCGACGGCGAGATCGTGAAGGTGGCGGTTGGTCCCAGCAACCAGGGCACGTTCCGTCAGGCCGCGCAGTCCCGCAAGGTCGGCCCCGGCGACATCGTCATCATCCCGGCCGGCGTGTATCACGGGTTCACCGACGTCGCCGATCACGTAGACTACGTGTCCGTGCGACCCGATCCCGATCACGTCTTGCCGGCGGGTTACGTGCATCCGCTGTTGAAGAAGTAGCGACGATGCCATGGCGTGCGCGCCTTCTGGTAGCCGGCGCGGTGACCATCCTCGCGACCGGGTGCGCGACGCCACAACGTGAGCAAGCCGGCGCGCCCATCGCGATTCAGAAGCAGGGATCCTTTGCGGTGGGCGGCCAGATCCTCGGCGATCCCAACGCGCGGTCGCTTCACTGCGATCACGGCTACGTCGATTACCAGATTCCGGTGAACCCGCGCCGGATCAATCTCGTGATGTGGCACAGTGCCGCGGCGACGGCCTGGTTGAATCGCTGGGACGGGGGCGAGGGCTACCAGAGTATCTTCCTGCGTCGCGGCTATCCGGTTTACATCTGGGACGGCCCGCAGGTGGGCCGCGCCAACTGGGGCTGCACGCCGCACACCTACGAGCCGGGCCTCGGTCGGGATCAGGGAAACTTCGTCGCCTGGCGATTCGGCGCGCAGTACCCGAACTGGTTCGAGGGCGTGCAGTTCCCGACGAAGGATCCCGAAGCGTGGAACCAGGCCTCGCGAGCGCGCTATCTCGAGTTCGACACCATCGAAAACGCGCAACTCCAGTCGGACGCCGCGGCCAAACTGATGGACAGGATCGGTCCGAGCGTCGCGCTCACCAATTCCGCCGGCGGCATGCGCGCGCTGCTGACGGCGCTCAAGACGAACAACATTGCCGGCCTCGTCATGTACGAGAACGTCGGGTACGTCTATCCGCAGGGTGAAGGTCCGGGAGGGGCGCCTACCGGCTTCGGTCCCATTGAAGTACCGCTCGAGGAGTTCAAGAAGCTGACGAAGATTTCGATCCAGGTTGTCTGGGGCGACAACGTCGACAAGTCGGCCAGCTATACGAACAGTCTCAAGCTCTCGAGGCTATTTGTCGAGAGGGTCAACAAGTACGGCGGCAAGGCCCAAGTGCTGATGCTGCCCGCGGCCGGTCTTACAGGCAACACGCACATCCCGTTTGCTGACATGAACAACGTCGCCGTGGCGGACCTGCTCTCGAAGTTCCTCGCCGAGAACGGGCTGGACAAACGCTAGCACTGCCGATCACGGGGATGACAGCGGACGGAGAACGCAGGGTTTCACACGGGGATCACAGAGCACACAGAGAGCGTCGCGGCTGGCCGCCGGCCGTAGGCCGGCGAATGGATCCAGAGGAGAGTACGAAAACGAGCGCCTCAGGTGCGGATGGCGTTCGTTTTCGTACTCTCCTCTCGATCCATCCCGCGCCAAGCGCGGGCCATCCGCGACGCTCGCTCTGTGTCCTCTGTGGCCCCCGTGTTGAAACTCCGTGCCCTCGTGTCTGAGAACTCCGTGCCCTCGTGTGCCTGGAGGCCCCGATTCGAGATAAGTATGTAGAGTGAAAAGGATCGGGTTTCTGTCGTTCGGACACTGGACGCCGTCGCCGCAGTCGCAAGTGCGCACGGCTTCTGACGCGTTGATTCAATCGATCGAGTTGGCGGTGGCCGCCGAGGAGCTTGGCGCCGACGGCGCCTACTTTCGCGTGCATCACTTCGCCCGCCAACTCGGGTCGCCTTTCCCGCTGCTCGCGGCCGTCGGCGCGCGCACCAGCAAGATCGAGATCGGCACGGCGGTCATCGACATGCGGTACGAGAACCCTCTGTACATGGCCGAGGACGCGGGTGCCGCAGACGTCATCGCCGGCGGCCGCCTTCAACTGGGCATCAGCCGAGGGTCACCGGAGCAGGTGATCGAAGGCTGGCGCTACTTCGGCTATGTGCCTCGTGACGGCGAGACGCACGCCGACATGGCTCGTCGTCACGCCGAGGTGTTCCTCGATGTCATCCAGGGCGAGGGCTTCGCCAAGCCCAACCCGAGACCGATGTTCCCCAATCCGCCGGGGCTGCTGCGCCTCGAGCCATACGCGGAAGGACTGCGCGATCGGATCTGGTGGGGCTCGAGCTCGAACGCCACCTCCAAGTGGGCCGCGAAACTGGGCATGAACCTCCAGAGCTCGACGCTCAAGGACGACGAGAGCGGCGAGCCGCTGCACGTTCAGCAGCGCAAGCAGATCGACGCGTATCGGGACGCATGGAAGGAGGCCGGCCATCGGCGCGAGCCGCGCGTCTCGGTGAGCCGCAGCATCTTCGCGCTCATGGACGATCGCGACCGCGCCTACTTCGGACGCGACGCTCGCGACCAAGATCAGATCGGCTACATCGACGAGAACACCCGCGCCATCTTCGGCCGCTCGTACGCCGCCGAGCCAGATGCGCTGGTGAAACAACTCGCCGCCGACGAAGCCATTGCCGCCGCCGACACGCTGCTGCTAACGGTCCCGAACCAGTTAGGCGTCGAGTACAACGCTCACGTCATCGAAAGCATTCTCAGATTCGTCGCCCCGGAGCTTGGGTGGCGTTAGCAACAAAGCTAACAGAGTCAACAGAGGCTCGCCTCAACACAGAGCAACAGAGGAACAGAAATCAAACAGAGGTACGCGCTGCTAACGACACAGGCGCTGGCGGGGCCCGCGCATCGACTTGTGTGAGCATGAGGCTCTGTTTGTCCTCTGTTGCTCTGTTCCTCTGTGTCAAGACAGCCTCTGTTTCTCCTCGTCGCGTGGTAGCATCCACGCCCATGCGGACAAGAATCGCTCGTTTCGTGATGTGTGCCGCACTCGCGAGCTCGCTCACTGGCGTCGCTGCACGATCCGCCTTCGCTCAAGCTACGGCGGACAAGGCCGCGAAGCCCTCGCCGGACGCGCTCGCGGCCAAGGTGCAGGTGCTGGAGGATCGCGAGGCCATACGCGCACTCCTCGTCACGTATGCCCGCACGCTCGACGAACGCGACTTCGCGGGATTCCAGCAGCTGTGGGCCAAGGATGCCGAGTTCATCGGCGGCGCCAGCAACACGGCGAAGGGGCCCGTCGCCATTCGTGATCTCCTGCAGGGTCTGCTGAAGGTCAATGGCGCACCGGTGCCAGGGCGCGACTTCCATCTCGTCATGAATCAGACCGTCGATGTCGCGGGCGATAGCGCGACTGGGTTCAGCCGCGGCACCTGGGTCGTCACCGATCCCGATACGAAGCTGCGGATCTCGATCATCGCCAACTACTACGACCAATTCGTTCGCGAAGGCGGACGCTGGAAATTCAAGCGGCACCAGATCGGCGGGACACCGTGAAACACCTTCTGCGGCTCGCTGCCTGTGCGATGGCCATCATCGGCGCCTCGACTGCACACGCGCAGCGCGGTCCGGCCGTTCCGCAGATGCGCGGCGATGGACCCGCGCCCGAGGCCAAGCCCTTCTCCATCACCAAAACCGATCCGGCGCTGGACGACATCATCGCGCCCAATGCGCAGCTCGTGGAACTCGCCCGCGGCTTTGGGCTGACGGAAGGTGGGCTCTGGATCGCCGAGGGCAACAGCGGCTACTGGATCTTCACCGGCCTGCTCGACAACGTGCTCTACAAGGTCACTCCGCAGAAGCAGGTGTCCGTGTTCATGGAGAAGGCCGGCTACACCGGCAGTGATCCGGAGCATGTCGGCACCCAGACTCGCTCGGGTCGCAGTCATGTACTCCTGATTGGTTCATCCTGCACGGGGATGGATCATCAGGGTCGGGTCATCTGGTGCGCCGACAACGATCGACAGGTGATGCGCCTGGAAAAAGACGGCACCCACACCGTGCTGTCCAGCGGCATGAACGGTCAGAAGTTCAGCGGCCCAAACGACATCGCCATTGCCGCAGATGATGCGGTGTATGTAACCGACAACGACTTCGGCCTGCGTGACGGCGGAAAGAACCCCGACAAGCAATTGCAGAACGGCATCTACCGGATCAAGGACGGGATGACGAGGCTCGTGTTGAGCGGCAGCGATCTCGGAGGAATCCCGAACGGGATTGCGCTGTCACCCGATGGCAAGTGGATGTATTTGTCGACCGCCAACCGACAGATGAGGCGCTACGCCGTCAATCCCGATGGCACGGTGGGCGCATTCACGAACTTCACGGACGGCGTCGGCATCGGCGACGGCATCAAGACCGACACCGCGGGCAATGTCTACTCGAGCGGCGGAGCGGGCCCCGGCATCATCCGTATCACCTCGCCGACGGGCACACTCCTCGGCACGATCAACCTGCCGATCTACGGCGCCGAACCCAAGCGGCAGATCTGTTCGACGAACGAAGCGTTCGGTGGCCCCGATGGCCGCACGCTGTTCATCGCCGGCTGCGATTCGGTCTACACGATTCAGCTCAAGATCCCCGGCATCGTTCCTGCCCACAACGTGAGAAACAATTAATAACAATTCCTCCTTTGCTTCGCGGTCCTCGCGCTTCTCATAATCCGCGCGGCCGCGCTCGCAGGTGCTGTCCTCGGCGCGTGCCTCCTTCAACGGTTCGTGTGGAATCACCAAAGGAGGGCCCACGTGGTCTTGGCACCTTTCGGTCGTCGCGCATGCCTCGTCGCCGTTCTGAGCTTGATCCCCGCGACCGTGCTCGCGCAAGGCGCGAGCACCGCCACGATCGCCGGTGTCGTGCATGACTCCTCCGGCGCCGTGCTGCCTGGCGTCACCGTCGAGGCCGGCAGCCCCGCGCTCATCGAGAGGGTCCGCACGACGGTGACCGACGATCGCGGTCAGTACCGATTGCCCGAACTGCGGCCCGGCACCTACTCCGTCACGTTCTCGCTGGCAGGATTCTCGACGTTCAAGCGCGACGGCCTCGAGCTTCGCACCAACTTCACCGCGCAAGTGGACGCCGAGCTCAAGGTCAGCGACATTCAGGAAACCATCACGGTCTCGGGCGCCACGCCGTTGGTGGACGTGTCGACCGCGACGCAGCAGCGCACGGTCACGCGCGAGGTGCTCGACACCGTTCCGACAGCGAAGAGCGTGCTCGGCATCGCGGCGCTGATTCCGGCTGTCGTCGAGCCCCCGAACGCCCAAGATGTTGGCGGCAGCAAAGGCGAGCGCTCGGTCCGCATCACCGTGCACGGTGGCAAGACGTACGACTCGCGCCTGTTGCAGGACGGCATGCGCTACAACGCGCTGACGCCCGGAATCGGCAGCCTCGAGGGCACCGGCCGCGGCTTCTACGTCAACCCGCTGGCCGTGCAGGAAGTGGTCGTCGATCTCGGCACGATGGGCTCGGCCGAGTATTCGCTAGGAGGCGCGCAGGTCAACAGCATTCCCAAGGAAGGCGGCAACCGCTTCAGCGGATCGCTGTTCCTGGGCGGGACAGGTGGCTCACTCCAGAGCAACAACCTCGACGACAACCTACGCAGCCAGGGGCTGACGTCGATCAACACCGTCAAGAAGGTGTACGACTACAACGCCGCCCTCGGAGGACCGATCGTCTCCGATCGGGTGTGGTTCTTTGCGTCGGGACGACGATGGGGCACGACGACGGGTGTGGCCAACCTGTATTTCGATTCGAACCTGAACGACTTCGCCTACACGGCCGATCTGAACCGCCCCCTCGAACCGGAGGAGAGGGACGGCGGTGCTGGCGGCCGGATCACGATCCAGGCCACGAAGAAGGACAAGTTCACGGTCTCGTACGACTGGCAGAAAAACTTCTCGGAACAGCTCACGGGACAGCTCGAGACCGGCACCGTGAAGACCGAAGCCAATCTCGGCTACTGCCAGCGCCACGACGTGTCGCAGGTGAGTTGGAGCCGGCCGCAGTCGAACAGCGTGCTCTTCGACGCCGGCGTCACCGTGAGCCGGTTCAATTTCAACAACCACGGCAAGGATCTGTATCTCAGCGACTACGAGCAGTGCGGCAACGGGCTTCCGAACAATGTGTCGATCAACGATCTCGCGCTCGGCTTCACCTACAACGGCGTCGGCTTCCGGTCGCTGGCCCTGTCGCATCAGTCGAACGGGCGCGTCAACGTCTCACTCATCAAAGGGCGGCACACGGTCAAGACCGGCATGTTCTGGATGTATGGTCTGGGCGGTGGACATCGCACATACACGGAGCGCGCACCGTCGCAGATCAACGGCCTGCCGCTGTCGTACACGCTCTTCAACGGCGCCGCGCGGTCGATCACCGAGTTTGCGGCTCCCTTCCTGACGATCGATCAGCTCAACCCCGATCTCGGGTTGTACGTGCACGACCAGTGGCGCCTGAACCGCATCACGGTCAGTGCCGGTCTGCGATTCGACTGGCTGCGCGAATCGATTGCACCCGCTTCGTCACCCGCGGGTGTCACCGCGCCGGCGCGTTCCTACCCCGCTCGCACCGATATTCCCAACTGGAAAGATCTCAACCCGCGGTTCGGGATCGTGTGGGATCCAAGCGGAAGCGGGAAGACGGCGATCAAATTCGGTCTCAACCGCTACGTGCAGTCGGCCACGACCGGCATGGCGAACCTGCTCGACCCCGCACAGGCCAACAGCAGCACGACCAGATCCTGGAACGACCAGTTCTACCCGGTCGGCGATGCGCGAAGGGACAACTACATTCCCGACTGCGATCTGAAAGCGACGACGGCCAATGCCGAGTGCGGCGCGATGGCCAACCCCAACTTCGGCGGCTTGACGCTCACGAATGCCCCCGACCCGGAGTGGATCACCGGCTGGGGAAAGCGGCCGTATGACTGGCAGGCCTCGGTCAACATCGACCGCGAGATCCTGCCGAACCTCGTCGTCAATGCCGGCTATTTCCGCACCTGGTTCGGCAACTTCCAAGTGACCGACAACCTGCGGGTGACGCCGAACGACTACAGCCCGTACTGCGTCACCGTGCCGGTGGATCCGCGGCTGCCGCTCAGCGGCCAGCAGTTGTGCGGCCTCTACGACATCAACCCGAATGTGTTCGGGCAGGTCGACAATCTCATCACGCGCAGCAACAAGTACGGCACGCAGCGGGAGATCTACAACGGCGTCGACGTGAACTTCCAGTTGCGACTGAAGGGGCGCGCGTCGCTCGGCGGCGGATGGAACATCGGGAACGCGGTGCAGCTGGGCACAACGGCGGGCGGCAGCGCGTCGGCTGGCACCGATACCTGCTACGTGATCGACTCGCCGCAGCAGCTGTTCAACTGCAAGATCGACGTGCCGTATCAGAACCGCATCAAGCTCAATGGCTCGTACGAATTCCCGTTCGGCATTCAACTCGCCGCCGTCGTGCAGAGCAACCCCGGTGCGAACTACTCGGCCAACCGTACGTTCACGCTTGCAGAGATCCAGGGGCTGGGACGGCCACTCTCGGGCGGTCTGACGACGGTGACCATCCCGCTCGTGAAACCGTTGTCGCTGTTCGGCCCGCGGATCAACCAGTTCGATTTACGTGGCAGCAAGATCCTCCGGTTCGGCGGACGGCGAATACAAGCCAACGTGGACGCCTACAACTTATTCAACAGCAACACGCCGGTGACGCTGTTTGGAACCTACAATGCGCGGTGGGGACAGCCGACGCAGGTACTCGATGGGCGTCTCGTGAAGTTCAGCGCGCAAATTGATTTCTAGGGGGCACGATGAGACGAGCACCAGTACGACACCTGACCGTTTGCGCGTGCGCGGTCGGATTGGCCCTCGCACTCGGCTTGGGGCAGACCGGCGTTGCGCAGCAGCGCGGCGCCGAACCCGGTGAGGCCACACGCGGGCAGGGCGCGGGGGCCCAGGGCGGCGGTGCGGCGGGACGCGGACGGGCGACGTACTCGCTGAGCGATCCCGCGCCGAACGATCCGGCGCTGAAGGGCGCGATCGACATGCACGCGCATCAGGATCCCGACAGCTTCGGCCCGAGCTACGGGCAAGCTGCCCGCTCGATTGATGCGCTCGATCTCTACACGCGCGCCAAGGCGTCAGGCATGCGCGGGTTCATCATCAAGGGTCACCTCGATCAGACCGCGGGGCTGGCCTACTACCTGCGCAAGCTGCATCCCGACATGGAGGTCTTTGGTGGGATGGGGTCGAACCTCACCACCGGCACCAAAGTGAACCCGTGGGCGATCACGCACATGGCGGAAATGAAGGGCGGATGGGGACGCATCGTGTGGATGCCGAGCTGGGACTCGGAGAACAGCGTCCACAAGCTGCCGCGCCGTCCGCCCGCGTACGTCGCCGTGGCCGAATGCAAGGGGCTGCCGTTCTGGATCAACTATCCGAAGCCGTGTCCGGAGGGCGGCGAGCTGCTGCCTGAAGTCAAAGAGGCGATGCAGATCATCGCCAAGACGAAGACGCGCGACAGCAACGGCGACTTGATCCTCGCGACGGGCCACAACTCGCCGCCCGAGGTGAAGATGATGGTGAAGGAAGCCGTACGCGTAGGCGTGAAGCACATCATCATCACGCACCCGCTGCTCGACATCGTGGACATGACGCCGGCGGAAATCAAAGAGACCGTCGCCATGGGCCCCGAGATCTACGCGGAGTTCACCTCGCAGTTCGGCAACCCGGGCGGGCGGCCGGAGGTCGTGAAGCTGTACGTCGAGACCATCCGCCTGGTCGGCCCCGAGCACTCGTTCGTGTCGAGCGACACGGGCCAGGTGAACTCGAACTGGCAGCCCGATGCGCTGGCGAACTGCGCGAAGGTTCTGCGCGCGAACGGGTTCACCGAGCACGAGCTCGATCTCCTGCTCAAGATCAACCCGGCCAAGATTCTCGGGATCGCGGCGCCGACAGGCACGCGCTGATCGTGTCGAATCATTCGTCGCCGAATCACTTGAGGATGTCGTCGCAGGTCTTGCAGCCCAGATAGGTGACGTCGCCGTTTGCGGCGGTCACTTCGGCCGTTCCGCCAGCACGGATCTTCCACGTCTGTTTGTCTGCGCCCTTGGTCGTCGTGCCCTCTACCCAACACGGCAGCACGTCATAGTGGTCGTGCACTTGCTCGGCGGTGATGGTGGTGGCCTTCGCGAAAAACTCCTGCGCCTGCGGGTCGGTGAGCCTGAAGCTTTCGCAGATCGACGCGTTGCCCGGGTCGGTGCCGTGGCCTGTTACGTGTACGACGGTTTGCGCTGTATCGGTCGCGGGGGCCGCGGTGCCCGATGTCTTCTGTTGTTCGGTCGCCGGTTGACTGCACGCAACGAGCGCCGCGAGGCCGACGACAATGGCCAAGGTGCCTTTACCATGTGACACTCTTGGCCTCCGTCGCATCCTTGTAGGAGATATCAGGATGCCGGTACACGTCTTCAGTCGTCAGACTGAAGAGATCGAGGAGGCCGGCGACAAGCCACTTCACCGACTCGCCCTGTTTGTCGGTGGGATCCTCGTAGATGCCCTTGACCGGTTTGCCGACGACTTCGATGCCGAGTGAATCGTCGTTCGACGGATAGCGTTTGGGGTAGGCCTTCTTCATTTCGTGCTCGTGCAACTGCTTGACCTTCTTGGAATACGGCACCTTCTTCTTCGTCTTCGGGTGCATGATGGTCTGAATCGCCGTCGCATCATCGGGACTGCACGATTTGAGATTGTCGCATCGCGACTGGAGCTTCCCGACGTGAAAGGTGCTCTTGTTGACGTGAGCGGTCTGGTAGATCGTGCCGTCCTTGTCGATCAGAAAATGCGCGCCGTCTGCGCCCTTGGTCTTGTATTTCTCGAGCGCGCCTGCAGCCGTTGAACCACCGGTCTGGTGCATCACGAGCGCACGGACGGCGACGAGCGAGCCATGCTCAAGATTCGGCTGGATCTTCACGGTGATCTTGCCGTCGATAATCTTGCCCTTGTCTGCGTTTAGCATCGGTCGAGGCCCCTGGACCCGTGGATCTTCGTTGGACTATCGAGAAGCTGGTAAGGTGATCTCCGCCGTGACGCCCTTGATCTCGAATCGCGTGCCGAATGGCCGTGACAACTCCGCCAGGCGGTCGAGAATATAACCGGCCTGCGCACCCGACGCCGGCGACGGCAGGCCGCGCGTGAAGAGAAATGGATTCGTGGCGCGCGGATCCTGCACGTCGGGCTGGCCTTCACCGAGGATGTTCATCACGATCGGCCGCAGCGAGATCGATTTGAGCGTCTTGCCTTGGTACTCCAAGGAGGCCACGGCGCTCTCGAAATTGATCGGCTCGTGGATGTAGGTGAGCGTCGGCGGCACGTTGTAGATGAAGTTGCCGAGGTCGTAGAAGATGGGGCGCCCACGGTAAAACTCGATGCCATGAAGCAGCGGCGCGCCGTGCATCACCACGATGTCTGCGCCGGCGTCGACTTCGGCGTGCACCCACTTCTTCAGCCAGTCGTTGGGCGCCAGCCGCTCGGCCATACCTTCGGTGAAGATGGTCGCGAACGAGTGGTTCCCGAACACGTGATTGTGCTGGTAGACGATCACGAGATCGGCGTTCTGACGCGCCTGCCGGATGCTGCGCAAGATGCGTTCGGTGTCTTCGGCATACGGGACATTGGGCCCAGCTCCGGGAAGATCGGCCGAGGCCTCGTTGTCCTTGTCGCCCGCCTTGATGCGAAGCTCGTTCACGCCGGGCTTGTCGGGGCCTGCCATGCCACCCGCAGCAATAAGACCTGAGGCGCTCGACACCAGCGCGATGGTACCTTTGCTGGTTCGAAGGTAGGCCGGCGCCGACGCGTCCTCCAGATTCTTGCCGATGCCGGCATGGACGATCCCGCGGCTCTCGACCTCACGAAGCGTGTTGAGAATCCCGGTGGCCTGCATGTCGAAGGCGTGGTTGTTCGACAGCGACAGCAGGTTGAACCCGAACGCCTTGAGCGCGTCGAGCGTCTGCGGCGGGGTGAGAAAGCCGCGGCCCTCGCTGACGGCTTGACCCGGCAGCGCCACTGCGGCCTCGAGATTCGTGAACACCACGTCGCCCTTCAGCAGCCCCTGGATCACCGGGACGGCCTTGGGCGCGGTCGCGCGCAGGTCGGACCGCACCATCGACTGCCCCGTCAGCGTGATGGTCAACAGCGCCGGTGGTGTCGCTTGCGCGCGGGTTGTCGCACGCGCAGCGGCGAGAATGGCGATCGCGCATCCAGTCGTGATCAGCAGGCGACCGGCTTTCGAGAACAGTGTCACTGAGACCTCCCGTCCGGGCGGCCAATGATAGCGCCTCTGGAGCGGCGCGCATCACGTTCTCTTGTCAGGCCGTCGAGCCCGTTCGTTTCAGTGCCTGATGACGATGAACCATCCGGCGACGATAGGGCCCTGCGGACCGCGGCCGCGTCCTCGACCCGCGGCCGGTGGCGGTGCGTCAGGCGATGGCGGCGGAGCCGGACCGCGCTCGGGTTGGAAGAGATACGCGTTGTGCGTCTTCGGATCGACGGTGATCGTTTTCGCGCCCGCGAAGGTGTTGACGGTCGCAACCACAGTGTACTTGTCGGCCGAGTCCTGATGGACGACCGTCACATTCCCCTCGCCGCCGTTGGGAATGTAAATCAGTTTTTGCGACGGATCCCATCCCAACGCATCGACGCGCGTCCCGTTCGGGATCGTCGCCACGACTTTGCCGGTGCTCGCGTCGACGACGACGGACGACTTGTTGCAGCCGGAGAAGATGCGGTTCGTCGCCTTGTCATAGGCGATTCCCGTCGGCCCGTCGCACCCCGCGAGCGGCCACGAGGCGGTCGCCTTCCACGTCTTGACGTCGATCACCTGGATGGTGTTCTTGCTTTCGTTGTTGACGAAGATGTGTCCTTTGCCGTCGGCGGCGGCTCCCTCGGGTGCGTTGTCTTCGAGCTCGACGGTCGCGACGATGTCGCCCGTGTTCGGATCGATCGCCGTGAGAGTCCCGATCGGCCGGCTGTGATTCGTCAGAATGATCTTGTCGTCGGCCTCGTCGTACATGATGCCGTCGAGACCGGGCCCGACCTTGATCTGCTTGATCACGGCGAGGGTCTTCAGATCGAACATCGTGACCGTCTCATCGCCGCTGTTGGTCGTAAAGCCGCGACCGAGCTTGGTGACGAGGCCGGCCCCGTGCACGCCCGGTGTGTTCGGGATGTCGCCGAGCACTTTACCCGTCGCCCCGTCGACCACCATCATGTGCGTCGCACGCGACACGAAGACGCGGCCGGTGGCGGATTCGACGGCGACGTAGTCGGTGCCGCCGTCACCCTTGATGTCGAACTTCTCGACTTTGAACGTTTGTCCGTGGGCAACGACAGGCGCGGTCAGGCTGACAGCCGAGAGCATGGCAAGCGCGGTGAGCAAGTGTCTGGTCATACCAGCCTCGTGAGAAAGAACAACGGCGAAGCATCCTGGGTAGGACAGTCCCAGGATGGAAGCGGCAATCTTACCGCCCCGAAGATGACGAGAAGATGACACTGGCGCGCGAGGGCGGATCATTGGGCGGAGACGCCGCTCGTTCTTGCCCACACCCGGCGATTGATGCAGGCTAAAGCAGTCGTCAACGAGAGTCCATGAGCCACATCGGCCGAGCACTCGTCTGCGTTCTGTTCGTCGTGGCCGCGGCGCCAGGCACGCTGGTTGGACAGGGGCAACGCGCGCTGCCAAACCGTCCAGGGTCCGTCAAGTTCGCCGCGATTGGCGACAACGGCACCGGTGATCAGCCGCAGTACGAAATCGCCGATCAGATGTCGCGGCTGCACAAGGCGTTTCCGTTCGATCTCGTCATCATGCTCGGCGATAACATGTACGGCGGCCAGCAGCCGGCCGATTTCGTGAAGAAGTTCGAGATGCCGTACGCGCCGCTGCTCTCGGCAGGCGTGAAGTTCCAGGCGTCGCTCGGCAATCACGATCGCGCCGAGAACGTGTCGTACAAGCCGTTCAACATGAACGGCCAGCGCTATTACAGCTACACCCGGAACAACGTGCGATTCTTCGCGCTCGACAGCACACGCATGGACGACAAGCAGCTGGCGTGGATCGACACGTCGCTGCAGCAGGCGACCGAGGACTGGAAGATCTGCTATTTCCATCATCCGCTGTACTCGAACGCCGATCGTCATGGCGCCTCGGTGGACCTGCGCGTGCGTCTCGAGCCGATCTTCATCAAGCACGGCGTCAATGTCGTGTTCTCCGGTCACGACCACGTCTACGAGCGAGTGAAACCGCAGAAGGGCATCTCCTATTTCGTCTCGGGCGCAGCGGGGCAGCTGCGCCGCGGCAACATGAGTCCGACCGAACAGACGGCGGCGTATTTCGATCAGGATCAGAGCTTCATGGCGGTGGAGATCGCCGGCAGCGAGATGTACTTCGAGGCCGTGTCTCGCAGCGGCAAGATCGTCGATACCGGCACGATCATGCGGCAGGCCAAAACGGCTGGGGCCGGATCGCCGCAGCTGGAGCCGGCGGGCAGCCGCCGCTGAGCGGCGGCAACAGGCGCAGACAAGGACAGTCAGGTGGGAACCTCTCCCAAGCGGCGCTTCCGTCATCGCGTGCGCGCCACCGTGCCACGCCTGTCGCGATTCGCGATCGAGCATCTCCTGCTGTTGCCGTTGGGCGCGATCATCGCGCTGGTGTGGGTCAACACCGCGCCGGAGAGCTACTACGATTTCACGTTTTCGATCGCCTTCGTCGTGAACGACGTCGGCATCGCGTTCTTCTTCGCCCTCATCGCCAAAGAAGTTGTCGAAGCGACGGTGCCCGGCGGCGTGCTCCATCCATGGCGACGCGCGATGATGCCGATTGTGGCGTCGCTAGGTGCGACGGCCGTGCCGGCGTTGCTTCACATCCGCCTCGTCGAGGGTTTGGACGAACCGATGCTGGCCGACGGCTGGCGAGTGACGCTGGCGACAGACCTGGCCATCGGCTTCTTCTTCGCGCGGATCATCTTCGGACGACACCCGGCGGTGCCGTTCCTGCTCTTGCTCGGCATCGCGTCGGACGCCATCGGGTTCATCAGCGTGGCCGTGTTCGATCCGGCGCGCGACATCCGCCTCGTCGGCGGTGTGCTGATGCTCGCGGCAGCCTTGGCGATCGCAGCCGGACTCCGGTGGCGGCGGGTCCGCAGCTTCTGGCCATATGTGCTGACCGCCGGCGTCGCATCCTGGGTTGGCATGTATTGGAGCGGCGTGCATCCCGCGCTCGCGCTCGTACTCGTCATGCCGTTTTTGCCGCATGCGGCACGCGATCCCGGGTTCTTCGTCGATGCTCGCCCGGACGCACGAGACGCACTGAGTCAGTTCGAGGTGTGGTGGCGGTATCCGGCGCAGATCGCGCTCTTCTTCTTCGGCCTCGTGAACGCGGGGGTGCCGATGGGAGCGCTTGAGCCCGGCACCTGGGGTTTGCCGCTGGCGCTCATCGTCGGCAAGCCGCTGGGCCTCTTCGCCGGCGCTGGCCTTGCGCGATTGCTTGGGTTCCACCTGCCGCATGGAGTCGGATGGCGCGAGTTGACGGTGGTGGGCTTCATCGCCGCGATGGGATTGAGCGTCGGGTTGTTCTTCACTGCTGCGATAGTCCCGCCAGGACAACTCCGTTCCGAGCTCAGTATGGGGGTGCTCTTGAGTCTGGCGGGTGCACCGGTTGCGCTGGTCGCGGCGTGGATAACGCGCATCGGCCGCTTCTCCGGCGAACCAAGAGATCCTTCGTCTTAGAGTGGCTTTCGTTGGCTGGTCAGAGGACACGGAGTTTCCACACAGAGGCCACAGAGCACACAGAGGAGCGTCGCGGCTGGGCGCCGGCCTTTCGGCCGGCGAATGGATCGAGAGGAGAGTACGAAAACGAACGCCCAGCGCGCTTCAGAGCGCTCGTTTTCGTACTCTCCTCTCGATCCATCCCGCGCGAAGCGCGGGCCACCCGCGACGCTCCTCTGTGCTCGCTGTGACCTCTGTGTGGAGACCCCGTATGCTCCGTCCACCACCGTGATCGAGCCCGGCAATCGGTCGCGGCGAAGCGCGCGTCAATCGCCGGTACGGACGAACGCGAGCATCACACCGCCGCGAACCGGCACGGGTTGCAGCGCGTACTCTGTACGACCATGACGCCCAACCACGGTCCAACCGGCCGCTTCGCCAACAGCCGCGCCGAAGACGACGTCACTCAGAAAATGCCGATTGTCCACGAGTCTCGACGTGGCGACGTAACTCGCCGCCACCATCGCCGGCCACCAGCCGCGATACCCGAGATGCCGCTCTAACACCGAGGCCGCGGCAAACGCGCTTGCGGCGTGGCCAGAAGGAAAGGCGCAGCATTCGCCGGTCGGTCGATCGCGTTGAACGGAGTACTTGATGCCGTGCACGATACTCTGCGTGACGATTTGCGCGCGCATCAGGTCGAAGCCGAGATGAGAGACTTTGTTCGTCTTCGATCCACCCTGGCGGCGTCCGAGTTGACGGCCGACGAGCCACACCGTGACCGCCGCGCCCGTCTCGAATGCGGCGCTTCCGATCACTTTTCCAGCCGAAAAGAAATGATCCGCGTTCGGGTTGCCGACGATGTGCTGTTCGACGTAGTCGTCGGCGCTGTGCGCGGCAAGGGCCAGAGCGCCGCCGCCAGCCAGCAGAACCCAGGTTGAGCGGCGTTGCGGAAACGATGCGAAGTCGCGCCCGGTATCCTTGACGAGCGAGCGCCAGCCGGTGTGCTCGACCGGAGCAGGCTTCTCCTTTTCTTGTGGGTCCGCAGGAGTGGCGGCCGGCGGCGGCGACGTCTGAGCAGCCGCAGCGGTTGCGTACAACAAGAGGACGGCCACGGCGTTGATCGACCAGTGTCTACGCATGAGCCCGGAAGCCGAGCGATTGGCGCCCGCGAGAGCGACGCCACTCGATCACTTACTCAGCGCATGGTATGCCTCCGTCCATGAACGGTCGATGAACTTCGACTGCAGTATTCTTGCTCGTACCGGTCGAGGCGCATGCGCATTCTCCTGGTCGAAGACGAGCCGCGGGCGGCGCAAATGCTGGCCAAAGGGCTTCGCGAGCAGGCCTATGCCGTCGACCTCGCCCGCGACGCCGAGGAGGCGCTGTACCAGGCGGCGATCACCGACTACGACATCGTGATTCTCGATGTGATGCTGCCGCGCGCCGACGGCTTCTCTGTCTGTCAGCAGCTGCGCGCCAGCGGCGCCACGGTGCCGGTGCTGATGCTGACCGCGCGGGACGAGATCGAGTCGCGCATCCAGGGACTCGACTGCGGCGCCGACGACTACGTCACCAAGCCATTCGATTTCGGCGAGCTGCTGGCCCGATTGCGCGCCCTCGTTCGTCGCGGACATCGACCGCTCACGCCGCAGCGCTTGACGGTCGGCCCATTGGAGATCGATACGCGGGCGCGGCGCGCGAAGCGCTCGGGCCGCTATGTCGAGTTGACCGCGCGGGAGTACGCGCTGCTCGAGTTCCTCATGATCCACGCCGGCGCGGTGGTAGGCCGTGCGGCGATCGCCGAGCACGTCTGGGACGCCTCCTACGATCCGCTCTCCAACGTCATCGATGTCTACATCCAGCGTCTGCGCCGGAAGATCGAACGGCCAGGAACACCGGCCCTGCTGCTGACGCGCCGTGGCGAGGGTTACATGATCGACTCGAGCGACCCCACGTCATGACGTGGTCGATTCGGCTTCGTCTCTCGCTTTGGTACAGCGCACTCGTGCTCGCTGTTCTCGGCACCGCGACAGCTGTCGTCGCCGGCGTGCAGGACCGCAGCCGTCTGACAAACCTTGATGAGGAGCTGCAGCGGCTGGCACTGACGGTCCAGGCCGTCATGTTGAACGAGTTCGGAGAGGGGCTCGATCTCGCGGGCGCGGCGATGGAAGCCAGCACGGAAGTGATCACGCCCGGCCGCAGCATCGTCATCGCCACCCGCGATGGTTCCATCGTCCGCGCATGGGGCGCTGCGCTGCCGGCATCATGGCATCCCGACACGCCCTCGCCGGCGCAGGCTCAGACATCGTCGGTGGCCGGTTCGTCCTATCGCGTCGTCATGCGACCGGTGGACGCGGCGTCATCACGATTCATCGTCGCCGTGCTGGCGGACATGGCGCCGTTCTACGCCGAGCAGCGCCAGCTGCTTCGCACACTCGGAATCGGCATGGCAGTGGCGCTGCTCGTCGCCGCCGTCGGCGGACTTCTCGTGGGCAAGCCGGCCTTGCGCCCGCTGTCGGCGATGGCAGATCAGGCACAACTGATCGGCGAACGAAATCTCGGAACGCGTTTAACAGCACCCAACACGGGAGACGAGCTCGGGCGCCTGGCATCGGCGTTCAACGGGCTGCTCGGTCGTCTCGAGGCCGTGCTCAGTTCGCAGCGGCAGTTCATGGCGGACGCGTCGCACCAGTTGCGCACGCCGGTCTCAGTGCTACGAACGACCGCCGACGTCACGCTGCGCCGACCGCATCGCCCCGAACAGGACTATCGAGAGGCACTCGCGATCGTCAGCGAACAATCGGTGCGGCTGGCGCGACTCGTCGATGCGATGTTTCTGTTGTCGCGTGCCGAGGCTGGCGGGCGGACATTGCGATCGGAGCCGGTGTATCTCGATGAGATCGTCGGCGACTGCGTTCGTGCGCTCGCGATGATCGCCTCTGAGGGCGGCGTGCGCGTGGTCGCTGCGGGCGACTCCGATGTGGCGTTCGTCGGCGACGATGAGCTCCTGCGTCAGCTGTTCACCAATCTGCTCGACAACGCAGTCGGCCACACGCCGGCCGGCGGACAGGTAACCGTGGAGACGAATGCAGGTGCCGCGCAGGTGGTCGTCCGCATCGCAGACCAGGGTGCCGGAATCGCGGAACCCGATCGCGATCGGATCTTCGAGCGGTTTACGCGTCTCGATACCGACCGGCGAGGCGCGGGACTGGGCCTGCCGATCGCGCGCTGGATTGCCGAGGCCCACGCTGGAACGCTGACGCTCGAATCGAGCACGAGCGCGGGAAGCGTCTTCGTCGTCACGCTCCCGTGCGCGCGCGATGCGGCGCCGCGCGATAACGGAGCCGTCGTCGAGGAGGCATCGCGAGCGGCAGCGCGCTAGAGTGCGCTTTTCCAGTCGGTGGAGCGCGCAAGGTCAAACGTCAAAGGGCAAAGGGCAAAGGTGATGTAGAAGGTGCAGGTGCAGGTGCAGGTGCCGGTGTAAGCGTAAGTGTAGGGCCTATAGCTAGAACCTCCTGTGAAGTACCAGGACATAAGTTACGCCTAACACCTCCACCTACACCTACACCTACGCGTAGACCTAGACCTTTGCCCTGACCTTTGACCTTTGCCCTTTGACCTACGGGCCACTAGCTCTTTCCGGCCCGCGCCGCCACATGTGGAACGCTGAATAGAGGCCTGGAACTGCCAGCAGCGTCACCAGGGTCGACAGCGTCAATCCGCCGATCACGGCGAGCGCCAGCGGTTTCTGCAGCTCGGCGCCGGCACCAAGGCCGAGGGCGAGCGGCAGCAGGCCGAACAGCGTGCAGAATGTCGTCATCAGGATGGGGCGCAGACGAATTCGCCCGGCGTGCACGATCGCGGTTTCGAACGGCTCGCCTTGCTGATGAAGATGCTCGGAGAAATCGAGCAGCATGATCCCGTTCTTCACCACGAGTCCGATCAGCAGGATCGTTCCCATCGCCGCCGAGACGTTCAACTCAGTCCCGGTGAGGATCAGCGGCAGAAACGCCCCCCCGAGCGAGAGCGGCGCGGCCAGAAGGATCAACGTAGCCGGCAGCCAGGCGCGGAAGTGCACGACGAGAATCGTGAACACCAGAACGGCCGCGATGCCGAACACCATGAGCAGCTCGCGGAACGCCTGTTGTTGTGAGGCGTACTGACCGCCGATCTCGTAGGTGTAGCCGACCGGAAGCTTCAACTCGCGCAGATGGCTTTCGATCTCTTGAACGGCGCTTCCCATGTCGCGCTTCTCGAGGCGTCCAGACACCAGTGCCATCTGCCGCAGATTCTCCCTGAGCAGCTCCGCCTGTCCGTTGGCGCGCACGGGATGCGCGAGGCTCGAGAGTGGCACCAGCGCCCCCTCGCCGGTACGAATCAAGGTCTGCGGCAGACGTGTGGGATCGAAGCGGAATCGATCTTCAAGACGCACGCGCACCGGCACGCGGCGATCGAGGAGACGCAAATCAGTCGGTACGTCACCTAGCCAGGCTGCCGACATCTGGGCCGCGACTTTTTCCACCGTCAGTCCGGCGCGCGCCGCCGCGACGGCGTCGATATCCCACGTGACTTCAGGATTGCCACGCTGCATGCCCACGATGTCGACGACGCCGCTCACTTTTTCGAGCAGATGCTCGACTTGTTCGCCAACCTGCTCGAGCACGTCCGGATCGTCACCGAAGATTTTGACTTCGATCGGTGTCGGTGCGCCTTCGAGGTCGCCAAGCATGTCCTGCAGCAGCTGGACGAACTCGATCTCGGCAAGCGGCGCCACCTTTTGCAACTCCGGCCGCATCGCCGAGATCACTTCCTCCGACGAATGCGCGCGCTGCCCTCGCGGCTTCAGTCGCACGAGAATGTCGCCGGTGTTCTGTGCGGTCGCGAAGAGGCCGAGCTCCGATCCGGTTCGCCGCGAGTACGACGCCACGTCAGGCGATTTGGCGATGACCCGTTCCATCGCGCGAACCTGTCGATCGGTTTCTTCGAGAGACGATCCGGCCGGCGTCAGGTAGTCGATCACGAAGCCGCCTTCGTCGGCTTTGGGAAGAAAGCCGGTTCCGACGACGAAGAACAGCGCCGTTCCCGCGATCGCGAGTACCACTGCGAACACCACGGCCACGAACGGCCGGCGGACCATCGCCGTCAGCGCGCGCTCGTACGTGCGCGTCAGTGCTCCTCCAGTGGCGGCGGTGTCCGAAGCGGACGCAGGGCGATGATGCCGAAAGGCCCATCGCGCCATCACCGGCACGACGGTGATCGACAGCGCCAGCGACATCAGCACGGCCACCGACAGACTCATCGACAACGCGCGAAAAAACTGACCGATCACGCCTGATAGCAATCCCAGCGGCGCAAAGACGACCACTGTGGTCAACGTCGAGCTGACAAGCGGCGCCATCAGTTGCTGCACGGCATCGGTGACCGATGCCTCACCCTCGATGGCTCGACGATGGATGTTCTCGACGACCACCACCGCATCGTCGATCACGAGGCCGATGGCAACGGCGAGTCCGCCCATCGACATCAGATTGATGGAGCCATGAAAGATGCGCAGGAAGACGAAGGTCGGGATGACGGCGAGCGGCAGCGTCAACGCGGCAATCAACGTGAGCCGCATATCGCGCAGAAAGACGATCAACACCACGACCGCGAGGCACCCGCCAATCAGAATGGCGTCACGCACGTTGACGATCGCCGCGCCCACGAATTCGGCCAGGTCGTAGACCTTTGTGAGGTGGATGCCCGATGGCAGCGATGACGCGAGCGATCCGAGCGCGGCGTCCACGCCTTGTTTCACCGACAGAATGTTGGCGTCGATCTGCTGGGAAATGCTGATCGACACCGCGTCGCGTCCATTGCCGGTCACGAGCAGCGTGCGATCGGGTGAACCAGGTGCAACCCGGCCAACATCTCCGACACGAATCGTCGCGCCGTTCTTCACCAGGACAGGGGCGCTGGCGATCTGATCCGCCGAGGCCCACAGTCCAGAGGCGAGCGACAGGTGCTGCTGACCCGACTGCGGGAATCGACCGACGGGCAGCAATTGGTTCTGCGCCTTGAGCGCGTCGGCGACGTCGACAACGGAGATACCGGCGGCAGCAAGCTTCGTCGGATCGAGCGCGACTTCAATCTCGCGTGTATCGCTGGCCAGCACCTCGATGAGGCCGGCGCCGGGCACTCGCGCCAGTTCCGGCTTCACGACGTACGTGGCGTAGTCGTTCAGGTCGGGCGTCGGCAGCGATCCCGTCATGCTCAAGATGAGAATCGGGAACACCGCCGGCGTCAGCCGCTCGACAGTCAGATCGATATCCGCGGGAAGATCGCCGCGCGCTTCGGCGACGCGATTCTGCACCTGCTGCAATGCGACCACCATGTCGGTAGCCGGATCGAATTGAGCCGAGATCTCGGCGGCGCCTCTGATGCTTCGAGACCTGACGCGGCGGATCCCGGGCACTTCCATGACCGCCGTTTCGAGCGGACGCGTCACGGTCAACGTCATCGACTGCGGCGGCAGCGTGCCGCTGTGCGCGATGATCACGATGCGCGGAAACTCGAGTGGCGGATAGATGCTGCTCGGGAGTGAGAGAGCCGCCACTGCCCCAGCGACCACGAGCGCGATCGAGACGACGACCGCCGCGCGCGAATGGGTGGCCGCACCGGTAGCGAGGTTCACTTGCCCTTTGCGTCAGGTTTTGCGCCCGCGCCCTCCGCCGCGTCTTTCTCGGCCGCGCCGGCCTCTTTCGGCTGGCCGAGTGTGATCGTGGCGCCGTCGGGCAGACCGTTGTGACCGCTGGTGATGATCATCTCGCCGGCTTTGACGCCGCTGCTGATCTCGATCTGCTCGCCGTCGTCGAAGCCGGTCTTCACCACTCGCCGATGGGCGGTGGTCTTGTCGACGACGAAGAGCGCCGTCTCTTCACCTTCGTGAACGACCGCCGCGACAGGCACGAGCACCACACCGTCGTGCATCCCGGTTTCGATGGCAACCTGCACCGGAGTCCCGACCGGATACGTCGTCGCTGCGGTGAACGAGAGCCGCACTGATACCGTCGCCGTGCCCTCTTGAACCGCGGCCGGGCGCGCGACCACCTTCAGCACAGCCGCCGGCAGTCCGTTCGGAGCATCGGCGATGCGCGCCGGCGCGCCAACCTTCAAGCCAAGCGAGTCTGCGACCGGAACAGAGGCCAGAACTTCCAGTCGGCGGGGATCGATGATCCGAAGCACGGGGTCGGAGGCGGCCGCTTCGACCAGATCGCCGGGATTGTGCGATCGCTTGGCGACGATGCCGTCGAAGCTGGCGCGCACGACACTGCGCGCCGCAATGGTTTCCGCCGCAGTCGCGGCCGCCCGTGCACCGGAGACGTCGGCGTTGGCATCGGCGAATTCCTTATCGGCGTCCTCCACCTCTTTCCGCGCGGCGACACCGCGGTCGAACAGATCGTGGGCGCGCGTCTGCGCGGCGCGGGCGTTGTCGAGCCGCGCTTGTGCGCGCTGCATCTCCGCCTGCTGCTTCGAGACCTCCGCCGCGGTCGAGGGGATCTCGAATCGCACCAACACATCGCCACGCTTGACGAGGTCGCCCTCAGCCTTCGGCATGTCGACGATGCGCGCGGGCTCTGGAGCGACGACCAACAGCTCCGCACCCGGTGCCGGGACGACGAGCCCGGTGGCGCGCGTCAGCGCGGTGATGGCGCCCACCTGTGCCGGGGCCACCGTGACCGGAACGACGGTGTGGCTCTCGACTTCTTCCGGCGGCTCCTTCGAGCATCCGGCAATCGCGAGAGCCGTGACGAGAATGATCGGTCTGAGATGGCGCTTCATGGCAGCGTCGTCAGCGTGGCGCCGGCGGCACGGTCGAGATCGGCGAGCGCGTTCTGCAGGTCGGCGGTCGCCTGGATCGCACGCAATCGAATATCACGCGTCGACTGCAGCGCCTGGAGGTACGCGGCGATCGGAGTCTGTCCCAGTCGATACGAGTCTTCGGCCATCCGTTCCACTTCAAGCGCCTGAGGGACGATTTCGTCGCGATAGCGGAGGAATTGCTGTCGTTGCGATTCGGCAATCGCCGCTGCCGATGCCACCTCGCCGGAAATGCGAGTCGCCGCGGCTTCGCGTTCGCTCGTCAACTGCGTCAGTGAGGCCTCCTCGACGACCACACCCGCCTTGTGCGACGTGAAGACAGGGATAGAGACCGCGATGGCGGCGCGCCATCCAGTATCGAATTCCGGTTCGGCGCGCCTGGTGAGCGTGGCTTCCGGCGTCACATCAGGGGCGCGAAGCGCGCGGGCCAACGCGATCCGCGCGCGCTGTTCATCGATGCGCCGGTCGATGGCGATCAGTTCGGCGCTGGACTGCCGTGCGCGCGCCACGAGTGTGTCGGCAACAAGTGGCGAGCCGACGTCGAGCATGGTTTCGATCGGCGTCGGTGCGTCGAGTGGAAACCCGAGAGTGGCGTTGAGCGTGACGCGTGCCGCATCACGTGTGCCCTGCGCGGCGGTGGCCTGATTTTGAGCGTCGGCGAACGCGAGCTGCGCCTGCAGCACCTCGAGCCGCGGCACACCACCGGCATCGAATCGCGCCTGGGCGGCATCGCGGGCACGTTGAGCCAGCATCTGCATCTCTTCGAGCAGCGTCTGTCGGTTCTCGGCGACGAGACGCGAGACGAATGCGCGCCGGACATCCGACTGCACTTCGGCGATCACCTGATTCAACTCGGCGTCACCGGCTTTGATCGTGGCGTCGGCGACTTCGATGCGTCGCGCGCGCTTGCCCCCGAGCTCGAGTGGAACGGCGACCGTATAGCCCTCCTTCGGCGTCTCTTTGGCCATCTCGACCCGAAACTCGGGATTGAGCCGTTCGGCCGCGACATCGCGTGATGCGATGTTGACGGATCGCCGAAGGCGGGCGGCGATGATACGGGGATTGGCGTCCAACGCTCGTTGGACAGCCATGCGATACGTCAACGGCGCCGACGTTTGAGGCGGTGAGTTCTGACCCTCGGCGCAAGGCGCCATCGCTCCACTTGCGACCACCACGACCGCGAGGGTCACGCGCCAGCGACGCACGAGCACGCCGCCAAGCATGCTGCGCGCCAGATGAACGTGCGATGACAACGCGGGCGATTCGATGCGGCAGGAGATCCGACTTCGCACGTGAACCTCGTATGTCGATGCGTCCGTCGTACGTAGTGGCCGCCTTCAGGCGGCCCGGGGAGGGCCGCCTGAAGGCGGCCTCTACGTACGGTTAGTCAATGCGTCAGCGCATACAGCACGATGTTCGTCGCCAGCGCGTAGCCCGAGGGTGAGAACTCCGCGAAGTATCCCGGATCGTCTCCCTCGCGCTCCATCGAGTCGCCGATATCGGTGTTGTGAGTCATCGCCACCATGATGCGCCCGTGGCGATCGGCGATGGCGCGGAAATCCGCATGGGGACTGTCGCTCCCCCGCTCCCGCGGGTCGCTACCGGGTCCACCCCAGGAGAAGATGCTCGGCACCTGCTTGACCTCGGCGATGTTGAACAGGGCATGGCGGATCGGATCGGCGGGGGCGACGTCGATGATCGGGAACTCCGGCAGCACCCGCGTGATCTGGCTGGTCCACTGCTCCCACGCGCGCGTGCCCCAGAAGTCGTCCACCCAGAGGAACCCGCCTTTCAGCAGGTACTCTCGCAGGCGCTGCACCTCCGTATTCGAGAGCGCCGCGGTGCCGACGTCCGAACCGATCAGGATCGGACACTCGAACAACTGATCGTCGGTGAGCTGCACGACCCAGTAGTTGACATCACCGCCCTGCCGGCTGACGTGAACCCTGGTCAGTTCCGAGAGTCGTATGAGAAGGTTGATTTCTCCAAACGGATAGTCGGTGCTCCACCCAATCCCACCGGGTTCCGACCGATCGCTGCGGAACATCCACTTGCAGATGGTGAATCCACCGTCGCTGAAGTCCTTGGGCGGAACGCGAATGCCGGCGCCGGCGCCTTCGAAGACACCAAACCGACGTTGCCCAAGCAACATGGCTCCGCTGACGATGAGGAGTGCGAGCACGACGACGATGCCCGCACGCAAGCGCGGCATGAATCGATCGTAGTGTAAGCCGACACTTCAGCTTCGGCTCTTGACGTCTCGAGTGGGCGCGCAGGTCCGAGCGCGCCATCGAAGTCCGCCGAGCCAGCGGCAGGTCCGCACTGGCCCGGCGGCACGGATAGCGACGCGATTTAGTTCGCGTGCGCAGCTGCCGTTTGAATGGCGCTCTTGTCGGAATTGCTCAACACACCGGCGTCCCTCAGATCGTTCGTCAAGTGCGATACACCGCTCACGAACTGCCCGTGGTTGTCTGCGCTTCCCAGAATCTGCGCAATCAGGTCGGCCGTCGTACAGCCGTTGCTGAACAGGATGTTGGCGACGCCGGTATTCTCGCCGTCGATCACGATCGTCGGCGCGAAGTTCGAGTGCACGCTGCAGTCCACATCGTCTGCGATTCCATCCAGGTCCGCATCGGCGAACCAGCCCAGGTCGCGCAATAACTCGAGCGTGAGGTCGTTGGGCGCCTTGAGCTGATGCGTCAGGTCCGGGTTGATCGCCGGCTCCATCAACAGGTTCTTGAAGGCCACCGTGTCGTAGTGCGACACCGACGATCCGGGAGCGACAGGGAACGGCGCGTACAACCGGGCGCGGCCTGTTGGCGTGGCGCCGGCGCGCACTGTCGGATCGACGCCGACGGTCGCGCTGACGATCGCCTGTCCGAGAATCGCGAGGCCATCGGCGCGCGTCATGCTGGCTGCCGGAATCGTCACGAACACACCATTGATTCCGTCATCTGCCATTCCGGGCGGCGCCGCGTTCACGTTCGCGGCATTGTTGTAGATGATCACGGCGCTCGCTCCGGCGTTGGTGGCGTTTCGCGCTTTGACCGCGAACCCGCACGTGCCGCGCTCGACGAGCGCGATCTTGCCGGCGACGGCCGCAGCGTTGGTGAACGCCGTGCAGCCGTCAGTCGTCGTGGGGCCCGCCGCGTTCGCCGCATCCTGGGCGGCGACAACGAGCGCGAAGACGTTCGGGTTACCGATCCGTGGCCCGAAGGCTGCCGTGCCGAATTGGTAGAGTCCGGCGATCGCCGCCGGCGCAACCACGCGCACCTCGGGATTCCCGAGCACGAGCACTTGCGGGACGCCAGCGGTGACGTTCGCGCCCTCCCAGAACAGATGGCTGAAATGCGTGGTCGACGCGAGTCGCTCTGCATCGGTCATCTCGTTCCAGTGCAGTCCGCTCGAGTCGTCGACGAGATGGCGCGCGTAGATGTCGGTCTGCCCCAGGAAGTTCTGTCCAGTCAGGGGGTCGACGAACGTCGCGAAGTTCAGCCCGTGACCGAGCTCGTGCAGCACGACCGTCACGAGATCATTCTGCGCGCCGTGGTTGTTGTCGAGGCCAAGGTAGAAATCGAAATTGCTGCTGAACCTCGCGCTGATGTCGCGGAGATTCGGCGCGCCTTCGAGCGCGGCGAGGTCGACGCCGGCGCGTTTGTCGGCCAGCGCCCCGCCGTACCACGTGGCCGGGAATTCGGCTCCGGGATAGAAGCCCACACCCTGTCCAGGAAAGTCGGAAAACACAAACGAGGGTCCGGCGGACCCAAGGATACCGGGGCCGAGCGGATCGAAATTTGCCCGCACGATGATGGTGACGGGGCTATCGAGCGTGGCGCCCCAGATGTCGGCGGCACGCTGAAACGCAATCAGCCGCTGCGCGCCCTTCGTCGTGCCGGTGTTTCCACCGACCGGCGCGGCAGGCGTGGGATCGTTGAAGCCTTCGCCCGCGGCGTCGTTGTTGACGACGACGATGGTGGCCGCGGCGAATGCCGGACGGCTGGCGGTGGTGAAGAATCCGAACACCAACAACGCCGAACAGAGGAGACGTACGGTTTTTGTGATCATGAGTAGTCTCCTCCTACTGCGGCGTCTTGTCTTCGACGATGCCGAGGAACTCCGTGGCTTCGTCGAACGTGGTGACGCATTTCATTTCCCAGATGCCATCGTCGTTGGGCCTGGCGAGTATCACCGACTGGAACCGTCCGTCGATGTCGACGGTCTTGGTGCCGTTGGCGAGCGTTCTGACCTGGAGTCCCTCCGTCGATCGATTCGTCATCTCGATGAGCGAGTCGACGAGCTCCTGGGTTTCCTGCGGCGTTGGCAGACGAAGCGTGCCCGTCTGCTGATCGACCTTGATGGGTCGTGTTGAGACGTACTTCTTGTTCCGGCGCTGATTGTCTTGCGCTGATGCCGCCTGCGACCACGCGAACACCAAAGCGAGACTCAGCGCGGCTGCGAGCAGCCGGGCACTCTTCATGTCGTCTCCTTTGAAAGGAAATGGGACCGGACACGGTACGCGTCGTGTCGAGCAAAACGGGCTCACGCACGAGGGGCTGACCGCTTCGCGCGCGGACCGACAGGCCCGCGTCGCCGAAGACGGATCAAACCCTCATCGGGGGTGTGTGCTTTGGGGGGAGGACCGGCAGCGGTGTGTGCCGGTCACTCCCGCTACGATCAGAAATCGACTTGCACGTTGAACCGTGCGAACCGCGGCAGCAACACGGCCGTCGGTTGCATCCACCGCAGCTTGATCGGGTCAGGGTCATACACCGTCTCGTACGTCGTCGCGGTGTTCTTGTTGAACAGGTTGTAGAGATCCATACCGACGTTGGCTCTGGTCTTGCCGAGCCGCACGACTTTTGCGAAGCGCATATCCACGACGTTGATGCGGTCGCCATACACCGCGCCCGGCAGCAGAAGGTCTACGTCCTGAGTGGCCAACCCGGGAGCCAGCGGTCGTCCAGTTGCGGCCTGGAACTGCTGCGGGTTCATGCGATAGGTCGCCGACCGCGACGCTCCGTTGGTGCCCACAGCGGCGCCCGGCTGCGCATTGGCTTGCGAGCGGAAGATCGCGCTGACGAGAACGTCCACCTTCGGCACGGTGTAGGAGCCAAGCCCGCGGACACTCGTGAGCCAGGGCTCTGCGGTGTCACAGCTGGTCTGACCGTCGACGATACCCGTCGCGCCGGCGGCCCCGATCGTCGGGGTCATCGGACGCCCGAACCGTGCAACGAGCGTGTCGCAGGTATTGTTCACCCCGCGGCCGGTGCTGGTGCCGCCCTGAACCGTCAAGCCCCAACGCGTCCGCGCGCTGAGCGAGAGGTCGACGCCGTGCCAGTAATGCGTTTCGTCGCCAAAGTCTTTGGACGTCGTGTAGTACGAATCCGTCGCGCCAAGCGCGCTTCGCGTGTTGCGGGTGAGGAATGTCACCGGGTACCCGCCGCCGTTGGGCAGGGCCGGATTCAAGGGTGCAGTGATCGTGACCTCATCGAAGTCCGCTGGCGTGAGCGCGCGGTTGTGGGTGATGAAGAAGTTGCTCCACACTCGCCGGTTGTAGCTGACCTCCACGGCAATCTGCGGGGCGATTTGCTGCTGTACGCTGACGCCGTACTGCCAGTCGCGATTGCGCGTGCCCCATCCCTTGAGAACGTCTGGATTGACGGTGGTGGTCTGGTTGAAAGAACCCCAGTTGAGGGCTAACCAAGGACCGCACTCACCGTTGGTCGCCGGATTCATGAAGTCGCACTGAGCAACGCGATCTCCACTCGGATCCGTCCACGAGCGATTGACGGTCGTGACGAGCGTCGAACCTGCGTTGTTGATGGTGTAGGCGTCGCCGGTGTACGCGCCCTGCAGGTACTCCGCGACGTTCACCTTGAGTGCCGTCTTCCCGGTGCCAAAGAGATCGTAGGCGGCACCCAGTCGCGGCGTGATGTCGTGGTATCCGCGAACGCCCTCAGTACGTGGAAGCAGAACCGGGCCACCGAACTCGTTGTCGAAGAGAATGCCGTTCTCTCCGGCGGGGGCCCAACTCGAGGCCGTCTCGTAGCGCACCGCGCCCTGAACCGTCAGGCGCTTGCGCGTCCACTGGTCCTGGATATAGACGCCGTTGTAGAGAAGGCTGTTGCTGGTCTCGTTCGTACCGACGCGCTGAGACAGCTGATTCGGAGCGCCGTTGCTGAATCGATAGCTGATCTGGCGGCCGACCCAGGTCGTGTTCTTGTTCGACATGTATCCGGCCTGGTAGCCCCATTTCATATTGTGGCTGCCCGAGACGTAGGACATCGCACCCTTCCACGTGGCGTGCTTCTGGAGGCTCGACGGTGCCGGATTGAAGCCGCGATAGATGAAGTTCGCGAACGGCACTCCGGCACCTGTGGACTGCTCCGTCACGGGAATGAAGTCGGTCAGCACTCCGTAGGGTCGAGGATCGCCATTGTCGGTATAGAACGCCGAATATCCGCTCTCGAGGAGCAGATGATTCGAGAGCGGCGACGTCCAGGAGCCCTGCATGATCTTCGCGGGCGCGTCCCAGATGCTTCCTGACTCGGGCGACACTGTTGCCGTGCCTGGAGTGACTCCGGGACCCGTCGCGATCCAGCCTTTACCGGGGCCGCGGCACTGATCGCCGCCCTCCGTGTACGCGCCTGCGCTGCAGTTCTTCGTGTAGTCGATGTAGAACCCGAACTTGTTTTTCTGACTGGCCTGCCAGGTCAGGCGCACGGCGTCCAACGTCTTGGAAGTGGAGTTGCGTACGCTCGGGCTCGTGGCTTTCGCCCACGTCCATGCGTTCGGGTTGCCTGCGTTCGCGTTGACGTACAGGTTCTGCTGTTCCTGATACGTGCCGATCGCGCGCGCGTTGCCATAGAACCACACGCGGTCGCGCAGAATCGGTCCGCCGACGGCGATGTTCGAGTCGTAGCTCTTGATGAGCGCCGGCTGCTCGCCGAATCCCAGATCTTTGAGATGCTGGTCGATGTTGCTCGACTGTCCCCACTTGCCGGCATAGCTGGTGAAGCCGGTCCCGCTGAACGTATTGCCGCCCGTCTTCGGGATGATGTTGAAGGCCGGGCCGCCGCGGTCGGCCTCGCCGAGGCCGCCCGAGATGGCCACCTGTACTTCCGACGAGTTCGACATGTCGTACAAGTAGCCGGATACGCCACCACCATTTCCTGGCGCGCCGACGTTCATCCCATCGAGCTGAATGAGGCCTTCAGTACTGCGGCCACCGCGCGCGGAGAAGAAGTTGTTGATGGTTGCCGCGCCGCTCCCGAAGCCGGTCGCTTGAATAGCGGGAATGGCCGCGATGTAGTTGCCGTAACTGCGCGACGCCGGAAGCGCCCGCACGATGTCTCCATCGATGACCGTCTGCTGTCGCGCGGTCTGGACGTCCACCACCGGCGACTCGCCGGTCACGGTGATGGACTCTTGGAGGCTTCCCACTCGCAGCTCCGCGCCGATGGTCATGACGCCACCGCCCGACAGCTCGAGGCCCTCGCGCACGACAGTGGCGAAGCCGGCCAGCGTGAAGGTGACCTTGTAGGTGCCGGGTGGCAGATCGGGAATACGATACTGCCCAGTTTCGTCGGTGACGCCGGTGCGAACCTTGGTGATGAGCGCGGGGCTCGACGCTTCAACCGTCACACCTGGAAGCACGGCACCAGAGGTGTCGCGCACGGTTCCGGCGAGACTTTGTGCCGTCGCCAGGCGAGGTGCCGCGACGAGGAGAGCCATCACGACGAGCGATCGGATCAGCATTCGATTCATGAGCGAGAACCTCCACAACCCGCTTGCGCCATCAGAGAATCCGGTCAGGATGCCCAACTGCGCCGGACTATGGCCCCTTCGACTACGGGTGTCAAGGTAGGAGATAGAACTCGTTCAAAGGCCACATGGGGGCCCGCCTGAAGGCGGCTCCCCACATCGATCAGGCCCCTACATCGATCACGTGGTGTCGAAGCAGCCCTCGAACTCATACAGCAGGTTCCTCACATCACGACCGCTCTCGGTCTTGAGCGTGGGTCCGCCGATCGCTTCTCCCGACGCGGTGGCCGTATAACAGCCGTCGGTTGTCACGAAGAGTTCGTAACTGTCTCGAACAATCCTCCGGTTCAGGCCCTTCCACGTGATCGTGCACGTCCACTCGCCTGATCCGCCGCTCTCGCCTAGAAGCAATCTGCGGCAGGCGGCGTGCACGGCGAAGTCTCCCGCTGCCAGCGGCGGCAGTTCGAGCCAAGTCATTTGCGCGCGGACCAGATTCGCAAACGTGGGTGCGATGGCGCGCTCGATTCGGGCCGCAGTGATGGACGACGATCCGCACGCCCGATCAACAGCGCGAGGACAGCAGCAACGAGGCAGCCACAGCATCGGCTCATACCTACTCCGCGATATCGCGCCAGCGCAGCTTGTTGTAGGCGATCGCGACGCAGATCGCGAAGTACACCGCACTGACGATGGTGCCCCGCACGAGCGGGGTGTACGCGGTTGACGCCGCCCGTCATAGCGACGGCGCAGAGAGTCCGCGGTCAGAGGACACGGATTTCCCACACAGAGGCCACAGAGCACACAGAGAAAGCGTCGCGGCTGGGCGCCGGCCTTTCGGCCGGCGAGTGGATCGAGAGGAGAGTACGAAAACGAACGCCAGCGCACTTCAGGGCGCTCGTTTTCGTACTCTCCTCTCGATCCATCCCGCGCGAAGCGCGGGCCAGCCGCGACGCTTCTCTGTGTGCTCTGTGATCCCTGTGTGGAAACCCCGTGTGCTCCGGCACTACGGCTGGTCCCACCATTTCGACAGGCTTTGATTGGGCACACGCGGGCGGTCCGCGTAGTGAGACGTGTCGTTGAACAACATCAAACGCGCGCGCACCGGATCGCGAAAATCCAGGACGTTGAGGCACGCTGGAGACTGGTCCAGTCGATCGCGATAGCCACGGCTGTCGAAGCCGAGCAGGCTGCTGAGGATCAGCCGCAACGTGGCTTTGTGCGACACGACCAGAATCTGCTCGCCGGGGTGCGCGGTCACGATCTCCCGAATGACGGGCAGCGCACGCGCAAGCACGCTGACGCCCGACTCGCCGCCCGCCGGCGCGAAGGTAAATGGATCGGCCTCCCACGCGTGATACTCGTCTGGAAAGCGGCGCTCGACGTCAACTCGCTGCAAGCCCTCCCAGTGCCCATGTCCAATCTCACGCAGCCCGTCGCGTGATTGCAGGTCGAGATGGCAATGGCCGGCAATGATGCGCGC
>Ga0075434_100000397_pt1 | contig 31974 bp, 22 predicted proteins | sample RhiMethybrSRZTD3_FD_75298 | JGI IMG/M metagenome (GOLD analysis project Ga0075434, IMG submission 75298) | Populus rhizosphere microbial communities from Tennessee, USA - Rhizosphere MetaG P. TD hybrid SRZTD3 | ecosystem: Host-associated > Plants > Roots > Rhizosphere > Soil | place: USA...
GCGACTCCACCGAAAGAAATCTCGCTCTTCTTCCCTGGAATCATTACTACAACCACCAACGGCCTCATGGTAGCCTCAACTACCAGCCGCCCATCAGCCGCTCCGAACCAGGTACAACGTTTTGAGCATCTACACCCCGGCACAACGTAACTGACGATACATCCTCGTTGCACTCAAAACCTTTATTTTGCTCTGGCTTTCACTTTGTCCCCTCACAGTGTGCGCAGGAACGCAACCAGGTCTGACTTCTGCTGCTCGGTCAGGCTGAGGTTGAAGCGCTGGTTGTAGAACTCGACCACGTCGTCAAGTCCCGCAGCCGCTCCATTGTGAAAATAGGGCGCACGGCCCGCGAGACCGCGCAGCACGGGTCCTTTGACCTTGCCTATGTCTGCGCACTTGCCGCTGATCATCGCCCGGCCGGGATCTGTTACCTGAACCGAAGACCCATTGCTGCACTGAATCGTGTAGACCGGCATGCCCGTTATATCCAGAGCCGGAACGGCCGGATACGCCGTCGTCCCAATGTTCAGCGGCACGGAGAAGGAGTGATTCCCAACATTTGGACTGTCGTGACAGGTCGTACAAGTGCCATTGATGACGGGCAACCGGAGCGCGTCGTTCAGGCCGCCAACGCCCGTGATGGCAATGGGTAGCGTGTTGAACAAGGCCTCGCCGCGCGCTACAGCCTGCCGCCCCGGCCGCCTGTTCGGGTTTTCCCATCTTCTAAAAAGAGTGAAGGCATTCGAGTTGAATGCTGCACCAGTGGGATCGCCGCCGAGCGCATCATTGATCCCAATGTGGAAGGGTTGGGCCGAAAGGTTCTCCGGGCCCCCATTAGCGCCTTTCATGGTGAGATTACCAGCGTCTTCGTCATAAGACTGTGCCGTGTAAAGAGCGGTCTCGAAAGCGACGATCTGAGCCAATTGTTGTGCCGATGGCGGGTTAACCGCTTGCGCGTGGCCTAGAGTGGCGTCTCGTCCCTGATTCATCAGGCTCTGGCTGAGATTGATGGACTTGCCGGGAATCGCACCCGGAACGGTCTCACGTCCATCCCACATCACAGCGCTCAGAAAATTCAGGTTGGTTGCGGGCAGCGGCCTACGATACATGGCTGGCTGTGTCGCCGTGGTCTCGGGGCAGCTATAGGGATCCTGAATCTGCGTGATGTTGAACTCGGCGCCGCCAGGTAACGGCAGCGAAACCCGGATCAGGCCTTTGTTAAGAAGCAAACTGTAACCCGACTTCCGCGCCCGATAGGAGGAGACGTCGGCGCTGGGACAGTTGGCACCGTCGACCGGGCGAAAAATTGGGTCGGCGCCGTCACTGCGCTCGAAACGTTCTCGGATATGGCGGGGAATTACCGACCAGGCGTCGGCAGCCTGATGACAGGTTGCGCAGCTTCTCCCATTACTTCCCAGGCTCTTAAAAAAAGGATTGGTCAGGTCCACACCACCCGCAGTGCTGTAGCTGCTGAGCCTTCCAGTTGCATCCCTGGTGATGAACGGATTGGGCAAAATGGTACTGGCCACCAGGCCGACGGCGCCTGCTAAGCACAGGATCGACAGGATGAGACAATTTGGAAGACGGGTCAGAAGGTACAGTATCAGGGTTGAGAAGGTTTTCTTGTGGGCCACGGAAGCTCTCCTTAGGATCGTTACAAAATCCTGCCAGTCGTTGCAGCGCTCGGTTTTCGTGTCTTTTGTCGCAGACTGCGACTACGCCAGTAAATGGCTTACGGCGCTCGCATCGTTCTCTTGTAGGTCTCTTGTCAACGCATTCAATTCGCGAGACTTAGAGGTACTGATATCCTGCTTCTTATAGGGTGCTAGACTGTCGCAACCAGTGGGTGCTGGCATGCGGAGTGTGCAATCCTCCAGCAACGGGAAGATCCGGTTCGGCGTCTTTGACCTCGATCTGCGCGCGGGCGAACTGCGTAAGCGGGGTGCTAAGGTCAAGCTGCAACAACAACCGCTTCAGGTTCTTCAGATTTTGCTGGAGAACCTCGGCGAGGTGGTCTCTCGGGAACAGTTGCAGAGCAGGATCTGGCCAGCCGACACCTTCGTTGACTATGAGCACGGCCTGAACAACGCCATTCGGCGATTGCGCGAAGCGCTGGGCGACTCGGCAGAGACACCGCATTACATCGAAACCTTGGCCAGACGAGGCTATCGTTTTATCGGGCACGTGGAGGGAGTTCCGGCCGCGGTCTCTTGCACAACAAGGTCCCTGGCCGTCCTGCCTCTGGAAAACCTTTCTCACGATCCGGAGCAAGAATATTTCGCGGAGGGACTCACCGAGGCGTTAATCACCACCTTAGCAAAGATCAATGACTTGCGAGTCGTCTCGCGGACTTCAATCATGGCTTACAAAGGTGCCCGCAGGTCTGTGCGCGAAATTGCCCGGGAACTGGGAGTAGATACGATCGTCGAGGGGACGGTGTTGCGCGCAGAGAGCAGAGTGCGCATCACGGCGCAGCTCATTGATGCACCCAGCGAGATGCACCTGTGGGCGGAAAGCTATGAACGGGACCTGAGAGACGTCCTAGCCTTACAAGCGGAGATGGCGCAGGCCATCGCCCGGGAAGTTCAGGTCAAGCTGACCCCGCAGGAAGAAGCCCATCTCGGACAAGTCCGTACGGTTGACCCGGAAGCATACGCCGCGTATCTGAGAGGTCGCTATCACTGGAACCGGCGCAGCGGAGAAGGTTGCGGAAAAGCAATTCGGTGTTTTCAGCAGGCCATCGACAGCGATCCGACTTATGCGCTGGCTTATGCGGGCTTGGCCGATTGCCTGTCAGTACTCGGTGTTTGCAGTATGGTTGGCCCAGAGGATGGTTTTGGCAAAGCCAAAGGCCTGGCGCTTCAGGCGCTCGAAAGAGACCCAAATCTGGCGGAAGGCCATGCTTCGTTGGCCTTTGCCAAGATGTGGTACGACTTCGATTTTGCGAGCGCCGAAAAAGGATTCAAGCGATCTATTGAGTTGAATCCAAGTTACGTTACTGCACGTACCTGGTGCGGAATCCTTCTTTCGGTGGTCGGACGAAACCAGGAGGCCTACACCGAAGTTGAGCGCTCCATTCGGCTCGATCCTTGCTCCAGTCCGGTCCATTTCTGCATGGGAATTGTTCACTGGGCAGGGCATCGTTACGATCAGGCCATCGAACAATTTGACAAGGCGATCGAACTGGAACCCACTAACGCACTAGCCTACGGATTGCAGGCCGATACCTATCTCCGCAAGTCGCTGTACGACTCTGCCATCAAGGGCTACCAAAAAAGTATCCAGTGTTCCCAGGGCGCTTCGTCATTCATTGCGGCCCTCGGAGAAGCTTATGCCAGACAGGGAAATACCGAAGCGGCAGAGACTACCCTGGAACAATTGCGGAGCCTTGCGAAGCAGAGGTACGTAACACCTTATATCGTTGCGCGGCTCAACCTGGCCTTAGGCAGGAAGGACCAAGCCCTAGACTGCCTGCAAACGGCTTACCGGGGTCGAGATTCGTTCATGGTCTTTATGAAGGTTGATCCGCTGCTCGATGAGTTGCGGGCCGAAACTCGCTTCGAGGACCTGCTGCGAAGGATGAACTTTCCCTCCTAGGGCAACCGGCGGCGGCGTTCATCGGGCGGTACGCCGACAATTTGCCTGGAAGCGCTCTCGATTTGCCGAGGAATTCTTCGTCGCATTGGGGCTGCGCTTCAAGCCCTTCGTTGTGGACGGAGTCTCTAGGCAAGCGATGTCGCAACTTACGGTCCCGTTCAAGACTGTGCTACCCGCAGGCACAGAATTGTTTGACAGTGCCCGCAACTATTTTGAGCATGGAAGGCACGTGGGTTTTCCTGCTTACGGAAATGGAGCGGCTTAGGTGCTCCACGCCGAGTTCGAAGCGAGAGCCCGCGACGGCCACCTACATCTTGTCGTACACAATCGTTAACGGTTTCGGCTGGCCAACCTCGCGGACGATAAGCGTTAATGTCTTCCCATCGGGAGAAACTTCGAACCTCGTGTGATCCATCACCTGGCCCTTCACCTTGTTGGTTAGTTCCAGCGTCCGCCGGTTCACGCGCTTGCCGGCGGAGGTGGAATCGGGTGCAACGGTCGGGCCCTTCTCGTCGTAATCCTTGCCGTCGAATTTCAAACTGAGCACGTCTTGATAAGCGGGAGCGTTAAAGGTCAAACCATCGCCATCGTAGGGCTCGATGTTCCACTCATCCGGTGAGGTGAATTTGACGTCCGTGCTCTCCCATGTGCCCGCCCAGCTGGAACCGCCACTGATCTTCTTCAATGTGACGTTGAAATCCGATGTTGTGCCGTCCGGCTTGTTTTCGGTCCCCTTGATCGTCTGCATTTTTCCGTCGTCTGAAAGCGTGTGCGTCATCGAACTAAGGACGTTGCCGTCCTTCTTGATCACCATCTTCCAGTTGTGCGTTCCTTCCGGAGCGATTGAGATAGTTCGGCCGAATTGAACAGGCTGGTCAGTGCCGTCGGCGGTGATCGTGTTGGACACGTTGCCGGATGTCCATTTGTACTTGTTTCCACCGAGGTCCTCGATCTTCGATTGTTCGCCGGAAAATTTGCTCTTCTCCATGTTCAGTTTCCACTTCCCGGAAAAGGGTTCGTCCGCGGCCCAGGTCATGCCTGCGAGCAGGCAAACAAGCGCGAGTGAACAATAGAAGCGTTTCATGGTCGTCCTCCGGCGCGCGATGATAGATCAAAGCGTGGGTATCCGGCCCTTGCTAGTAGGCGATACAACCGGATTATTTGGTTTGAGACATACCGACCGTGTCGTGTGAAGCTTTCGCAACTTTGAACAGCGGACGTTGAGCCGGCGATGGGGGGCCACGCCTGAGGAGAAAAGATCTGACTACATGATCCACTTGGAAGACGGTGTAGAAAGCAGCGAGTGGCTTTCCACTGGCGTGCCTAAGCTTGTGGCAGACGTTAGATTTTCAAGCATCCGCTTGGCCGCCCTCTGGAGCAATGCAAGTTCCTCGTCGAGTCTCTCGTCGTACAGGTTATTTTCGAATTCGTAAGATAGTCTGAAAGCCAGACCTTCCGCGCTCCGACATCCCACCCGGTCAAAGCAATCGCTCAAGGAAATGCAAACCGTGTGTTCACTTGTTTCCAGTAGATCCGCGATCTGGGAAGTATCCAAGCCAAGGGAAAGCAAAATGGCGGTTCGGAACTGCTGGGAACTCAAAACGTCCAGCAGAGTAGAAAGCTGAAATCCCATCGGTAATCTCTCCTGAACACAACGGTATGCCACAAGGATGGGTTTGGTCGTTGTGCTGGAGCAATGACGGATGTCACAACGGCGGTGTTGTTCCATCACGTTTCTATTTCCTGGCAGGCACGGGCGGTAGCCTGACGGGAATTGCGCGTCCGCTTGCTAGCGCGGTTCGCGGACATTCTTCGCCACCAATCGACGACGCGGTGTGCGCTTACCGTGCAGGGCTTACCGTGCAAGTCATGGTTGGGCGAGGATGAGTGCGTGGGATCGGGACAGGAAAACATCTTTCAAAGTGAAGTGGTCATCTCAGGCAAGAACGCGAGGTCCCTCGACTCCGCTCGGGATGACAGTGCAGGGAATCTTTGGGCGTATGTGGGAATGCTTGTCGCCATTGAATTTAAGTCGGATGTATCTCGAAATCTGGAAGCCGACGCTCTCCTAATACGCCCACCTCAGCAGTGTCGCTCCCACCGTAAACCCCGCGCCCACAGACGCCAGGAGCACCAGACTTCCCTTCTTCAACTTTCCTTCCTGGCAAGCGGTTTCCATCGCTAATGGGATTGTGCCTGCGGTCGTGTTGCCGTAGCGGTCGATGTTCACGATGACGCTTTCCGGCCGGAGACCGAGGCGGTCAGCTGTCGCCATGATGATTCGGCGATTGGCCTGGTGAGGGATAAAGGCGTCGATGTCGCTGCCTTTCAGGCCGTTGCGCTCCAGAACTTTCTCGCAAAGCTCAGTCTGCTTGCGGACAGCGAATTTGAAGACGGCCTGTCCGTCCTGGTGGACGTAGTGCATCTTCTTGTCGACGGTCTCCCGCGTGGACGGATGCAGGCTGCCACCGCCGGGCATGTACAGCGAGCAGGCGCCGGAGCCATCGACTTCGTGGACATAGTCGATCAGGCCGACGGAGTCATCGTCGGCGGGCTCGAGGATCACTGCGCCAGCCCCGTCACCGAAGATCACGCAGGTGGCGCGGTCCGTGTAGTCGATGATCGAGGACATCACGTCAGAACCAATGACCAGGACTTTCTTGTGCATCCCGGTTGCGACATATTGCGAACCGGTCTGCAGCGCATAGAGAAACGCCGAACAGGCGGCGGAGAGATCGAATCCCCATGCGCCTTTGGCACCGAGCTTGTTCTGGACAAGGCAAGCAGTCGAGGGAAACAACATGTCGGGAGTGACGGTCGCGACGAGAATGGCTTCGATCTCGGTCGGCTTGAGGCCGCGCTGGGCCAGCGCTTTTTTCGCGGCTTCCGTCGCGAGATCACTGGTGGCTACGCCCTTGTCGACGAGATGGCGCTCACGGATGCCGGTGCGCTCCAGAATCCACTCATTGGAGGTCTCGACCATTTTTTCAAGGTCGGCGTTCGTAAGAAGGCCGGGCGGGACGTAGGTACCGAGGGCGCTGATCTTCACGCGCGCAGGTTTGCTCACTCTAGATTTCTCCAAGGAATGAATAAGAACCGTTTATTGTGCCACGGCGGGCGGGAATGGCCAAACCGACGTCTGCTCTCGCATCGAGTAATTGGAAACAGCGGACCGCAGCGGCTAAAGCCGCATGAATTCCCAAGACCGGTGGCCCGGCTGAAGCCGGGTCCTTCCCATCCGCGTGATCACAGAGTTCTTATCATCGTCAATTTGGTGTGTTACCTCCGGACATGTACCGTCACGGCAATCGTGCCCTTCTCAGAATGGCCGGATACTCGTTGAAAAAGTCGTACAGGACAGCAAAAGCCGCGCCAGATACCGGATTTAGCGTGCGACTCATGGGACCTGTCGCCGATTCCCGCTTCTGCACTAGCCTGCTGCCAGTGCAATTCGCTCTGACTCGGGTGCTGGGAAGGGGGATCAGAGATGCTGAGGTTGGGAAACACTCCATACACTCGTATCGTCTCCACGCTTGTGCTTTGGTTCGGGCTGACGCTGCTTTCGGGCTGCGTCGCCATGAACGGGAACAAGGGCACGGGCAGTCAACCTACTTCCTCGGGAGTCACAGTCACGCCGGCGACCGCGAACGTGCGTGCCGGCGACACGCAGCAGTTCAACGCGAGCGTCAAGAATGTCATGGACCAGTCAGTCACATGGTCCGTAAACGGAATGGCCGGTGGGGACACGACCGTTGGCAAGATAAGCGCTACGGGCTTGTACACCGCGCCGGCAGCTCTCCCCAATCCTGCTTCTGTCACCATTGCCGCAACCTCTGTTTCCGACAATACTCTCTCCGGCACAAGCATCGTTTCGCTGGAGAATCCGGTGCCGACCGTGACGTCCGTTTCCCCCGCGGCCGTTGCGGTCGGTAATTTTTCGATTACGGTAGCCGGAAGCAAGTTCGTGAACGGAGCGAAGGTGATGTTTGGCGGACAGGCGCTCACCACGAAGTTCGTATCCGCCACGCAGCTCACTGCCACAGGCACCACGACTGCTTCTCAGAAGGGCATGACAGTTCAGGTGACGGTATCGAATCCGGATCCGGGTGGGATGACGTCCTCCCCCTTCAACATCAAAGTCGGCGAGCAGGTGCAGGTTACAGTGACGATTACGCCTGCGAAGATCGACTTACGCCCCGGGCAGACCACGCAATTCAGAGCCACCGTCACGGGAACGACCAACACCGCGGTGCATTGGCAAGTCAACGCAAAGGACGGAGGGAACTCGACTGTCGGAACGATTTCGGCAACGGGCTTGTATACCGCACCGAGCGTTCTGCCGGCAGAAGCCTACCGGACCGTGGTTATCAATGCTCCGACCGTGGAGGGTGGATCCTATAATCCGCCTGCCTACGTGAGTCTTCTGACCAACCTGCCCGTTTTGTCCGCAGTCCTCCCCACTCCAGTTCCCGTAGGTGACTTCACCATCTCTGTCAGCGGCAGCAATTTTCTGGCAGGGGCACAGGTGGTATTCAACGGGACGATGCTGACGACGACTTTTGTTTCGGGAAGCAGCCTGAGCGCAACCGGAACGGGGGCAACGGCGGGTACGGCGATTGTGCAGGTTATCAACCCCGGCGCAGGCTCCCCCACATCGAATGCCCTGCAAGTGCAGGTTGGGGCATCGAACAACGGTGTAACGGCGAGCGCTGCGGCGCGCTTGTTGGAGCAATCCACATTCGGACCGACGCCCGCCTTGATTTCGCATGTGCAGCAGGTGGGCCTGCAAGGATTCCTTACAGAACAGTTCAACGCCACGGCTTCGACCTATCCGGCGCCGGGTGCCAATGACGACATCAGCGTAGTCAAGAAACGGTTCTTCACGAATACGCTGACGGGGACAGATCAGTTGCGGCAACGCACGGCTTGGGCTCTGGCGCAGATCTTCGTGGTGTCGAATCAGAAGATCGGCGATCCGACCGCCTTCACCGAGTGGATGAAGATGCTGCAGAAGGATGCGTTCGGAAACTTCTCGACTCTTCTCACGGATGTGACGCTGAGTCCGACCATGGGCCGCTACTTGGACATGGTGAATAACGACAAGCCTGGGAATGGATCAGAGCCGAACGAGAACTACGCGCGCGAAATCCTGCAGCTGTTCTCGATCGGACTGGCGCAACTGAACCCGGACGGAACTCCACAGGTAGATGGCAACGGCATCCCCGTTCCCACCTACACCCAGGACACCATCATCGGCTTCGCCCATGTGTTCACGGGGTGGACGTATCCGACAAAACCCGGCGCAACGGCGCGCTTCTTCAATCCGGAATATTACGTGGGGCCGATGATTCCGTTCGATAACCACCACGATACCGGCACGAAGCTGTTGCTGAACGGGGCGACCTTAGGCGCGGGCGGCACAGCGCAGGCCGATCTAACCGCGGGTTTGCAGAACATCTTCCTGCATCCGAATGTCGGGCCGTTCATTTCGAAGCAACTCATTCAGCATTTGGTCACCAGCAATCCGAGCCCTGAATACGTGACTCGCATTACTGGCGTGTTTAACGATAACGGCACCGCCGTGCGCGGCGATATGAAGGCCGTCATCAACGCGATCCTGATGGATCCGGAAGCACGGCGGGGCGACGACGTCGCGCAGGTGCAGCCGAGCGATGGGAAGCTGAAGGAACCCGTGCTGTTCATGACCAACCTGCTGCGGGCCGTGAATGCGACATCGGATGGCGCCAATCTGGACGGCTACTCCGCCGACATGAAGGAAGAGCCGTTCGAGTCGCCAACCGTATTCAACTTCTATCCGCCGGACAATCAGATTCCGGGAACAACCTTACTGGGACCGGAATTCCGGATCTTTAACTCGACTACCGCGATTACGCGCGTCAACTTCGTCAATGATCTGGTCTACGGAAATATCAGCAGCACGACCACCACGGATATCTCCGCCTATGTCGGGCTGGCCCCCAATCCGGGCGCGCTGGTGGATTCACTGGCCAATGTGATGCTGCACGGGCAAATTTCCGACAACGCGCGCAACACGATCGTGACAACCATTACGGGCATTACGGACAACACGCGGCGCACCAAGGCTGCGATTTACCTGATCGGAAGTTCATCGCAGTTCCAGGTTCAGCACTAGAGGGAGAAGCCATGGCGAAATGGAATCGCAGAGCGTTCCTAAGAACCACCTGCTGTTCAGCGGCCGCCGGATTTGCCGCGGCCAGCTTCAGCCGATTCGGCATGATGAATGCGCTGGCACAGAGCGCGACCGACTACAAGGCGCTGGTGTGCATCTTCCTGTTCGGCGGCAACGACAGCAACAACATGGTGATTCCCTTCGATGCCACGGGATATAACGCGTATAGGGCAGCACGCGGCGGCCTGGCACTGGCGCAGGGGTCGATTCTGCCGATTGATCCGCCGTCGCAGGGGAAGCCCTTCGCGTTCCATCCGCGATTCACAGGTATGCAGACGCTGTTTAACCAACAGCACGCGGCTGTGGTCGCGAATGTGGGAACGCTGATTCAACCGACCACGCGCGACCAATTCCGCAGAGGCGGAGTGCAGGTTCCGATCAACCTGTTCTCGCACTCGGACCAGGAAGCGCAGATGCAGACGGCAATTCTCGACAAAATCGCCGAGACAGGCTGGGCGGGGCGCACCGCAGACAAGATCCAGGCGGCGTTTGGCGGGAATTTCCCCATCATCATTTCGCTGGCCGGGACAAACATCTTCTGCGAAGGCCTCGTTGCACAGTCGATTCAATCGAACGGCAATCCAACGCGGTTGTTGAGTGGCTTCGGCGGCGGGAGTGCGGAGTCGACCGCACGACTGAGCGCCCTGCAGAGCCTTTTGACGTTCGATACAGGATTGTCGCTGGTGCAGGCGGCCAGCACGACTACAGGAAGCGCGATCCAGAATGGACAGGCATTAGCAGCCGCGCTCGCGACCGGAACACCGCTGGCAACTGTGTTTCCCAACTCTGGTCTGTCGAGCCAACTGCAGCAGGTCGCGAAGATCATCCAGGTGCGCGGGGCGTTGGGATTGCAGCGCCAGATATTCTTCGTGTCCACGGGCGGATATGACACGCACAGCGACCAACTTCCGCAGCAGGACAACTTGCTCAACGATCTGAACCAATCGCTGAGCGCTTTCTACCAGGCTACGGTTGAGATGGGAGTGGCGTCCCAGGTGACGGCCTTCACATTGTCGGACTTTGGGCGCACGTGGCTTCCGAACAGCAATGGCACGGATCACGCATGGGGCAGCCACATGGTGGTCGTGGGCGGGGCGGTCAAGGGTGGCGACTTCTACGGAACCTTCCCAACGCTCGTGGCGGGTGGGCCGGATGATGCGACCAGCGAAGGACGCTGGGTGCCGACGACGTCGCTGGATCAGTACGCAGCGACGTTGGCCAGCTGGTTTGGCGTGCAGGCAGCAGATCTGCCGTCGGTGTTCCCGAACCTGCCGAATTTCGCGACGCCGACTGTGGGGTTCATGGGATAGGTTAATAACTGCGCTTTTTAATTGGTTCTCGATAGACCGGTGTTCCCAGGTTAGCGTCCAAAAAACGGACGCGAACGTGGGGCACGCTGCTTATGTAGGTCCGCCGTCTCGGCGGCTGTCGGGTTGGCGTTCCTCGCCCGCCCTATCTGAGGACGCGACGCCCTCAGGACACTCGGCGGGACGCCGGCGCTACTGTGGCCTATACGGCGAGGCGATCGGCGGGCGTTGGCTCGAGTGAATCTTCTGCCAGTGGCAGGAACTGCAAATCATCGGCCAGGGCTGCCAAATGCCCGAGCCAGGCTTGCGCTTCCCCATCACCCTTGGACGCTCTCGAGCGAAAGTCCGCGTACGCACGTTCCATCCATTCATGGAAGAGATTCTGCACCCACCACAGATTCACTGCGAAGGGTAGTGTGCGCGCCATAGAGACAGCCTTGTTGAGCCGTTCAATCGAGTGGAAGTCGCCGTCCTTCGCTGCCTCTGCCATTTTCTCCATTTTCTTGCGCAACACGAATTCGAGCGTGGCCACGTCCAGGTGAACATCCACCGCCTTGGTTTCCTTTAACAGGTCCTGAATGCGATTTGAATCTAGTTCGTCGCTCGCGAGGGCATCGCGCAGGAGGCTGTTCAAGGCTGACTTCGCAGAAGCACGGAAGCTTTCCGGCAGCGGCATGCCGGAGCTGATGAGGAATCGCATCAGGCCACCGTGGCGGACGTACGTCTGCCGATGAGCGGCCTCGACCTCCGCCAGCACCGAATTTGAAAGAGTGATCAGAATCTTGCGCTGCTGGTCTTTGAAGAGCGCGTTCAAGGCGTGAATGTCGCCGAAGATCTGGGCAAGCATCGCACGACGATCGGCCTCGCTCGCATTGGGGAAAGAATCAATCAGATGCTGCCAGACGGCGCGACTCTCGTCGTCATCGCGGCTGGGGCGGACTCCGGCAGCTACGTTGTGCTCTCCGGAGTGAATGACGCCAAAGTCCAGCTGTGCGGATTCGCGGGTGATGTTGGACGTAAAAAGAGCCTTCCCCAGGACTAGCTTAGTATTCTCGGCCTGGTGGACGGAATGCTCCTTTCGATCCGCCGTGTAGCAATAAACCTGAATATGGTCGTCATAGGGCTCAAACATCGAACTGATGGCGTAGTGGCTTCCAAGGCGCGGTAAATCGACCCGAGCGGGCTTCACGAATTTTTCGTAGATACGGGCTCCATCGCCGTGTTCCGCCAGATTGCTCTTGGCCTTCCCGAGTTTCTGGAGAAACTGCTCTTCCAGATGATCTCCAAAGAGTTGCTGGCCGAGTTCGATGGTGCGTCCCGCGTACTGGATCACTTGCACGGTCTCGATGCCCGAAAGCTCATCGAAGAACCAGCCACAGCTCGTGTACATCAGCATGGCGTGGCGTTGGAGTTCCAGCATTTTGAGTGCAGAGATTTTCTCTTCGCAGGTCAAGTCTCGCGATGCATGCTGGGAAAGGAATCTCTCGACGTTTTCCGCGGAGCGATTGAGGACTACTTCGATGTACTCATTGCGGGCGCTCCACGGATCCTTCAACAGTTCGCCTGCGGCTTTCTCATATTGGAGAGCCAAGGTGTCGCGCAGCCAGTCCACTGCCTCACGCAAAGGGGCGCGCCATTGCTGGTTCCATCCAGCGTGGCCGCCGGAATTGCAGCCACAATCGCTGCGCCAGCGCTCGACGCCGTGCACGCAACTCCAGGAACTGCCTTCGAAGATCTCCACTCGGTGAATGGGAGGGTGCTGTTCGAGGTATTCGCCGTAGTTAGTCAGCTGGGCAAACTCGTTCGATTCGACGTGATCGAGTGCGGAGGCTAAAGCCATCTCGCCGAAGCGATGGTGATGACCGTAGGTCTCGCCATCGGTAGCGATGTGCACCAATTCCGGCCAGGGCCGCAGGTCTTCCGCAAATCCGGCCATGATGCGCTTGGCGAAGCGCTCGCCGTTGTCAAGCAGGTCCTCGAACGCGACGGCGCGCGAGATCGGACCGTCGTAGAAGAAAAGAGAGATTTTCTGTCCCGAGGGCAAGGACAGCAGGTAAGGCATGGATGGATCGATGCGCTCCCCACTGACGTCCTTCCATGTACGTCCTCCGATCTTGCCTTCCCTGCTGGCTTGCCGGGGAGCGAGAATCGTGAATTTGATTCCAGCGTCGGCGAGGATTTCGAGCGTTTCAAGATCCGCTGCAGTTTCCGGAAGCCACATTCCTTCCGGGAATCGGCCAAAACGGTATTCGAAGTCGCGGATGCCCCACGCGACCTGAGTTTGTTTGTCGCGGCGATTCGCGAGCGGCATGATGATGTGGTGATAGGCCTGCGCGAGAGCCGACCCATGGCTCGAGAACCGCTGCTGGCTGGCGCGGTCTGCGTCGAGAATCGCCTTGTACACCCGGGGCGATTGGGACTCCATCCACGAAAGCAGTGTAGGACCGAAGTTAAAGCTGATCTTCTCGTAGTTGTTCAGGATGCGAACGATGCGGTTTTCATCGTTCAGAATACGTGCGGCTGAGTTCGGCGCGTAGCATTCCGCGGTGATGCGCTCATTCCAGTCGTGATAAGGGTAAGCAGAGTCCTGCAGTTCGACAGCTTCCAGCCAGGGATTTTCCCGGGGCGGCTGGTAAAAATGGCCATGAATACACACATATCCCATACACTTCTCTCATCGGCTGGGGAAGTTTTTACGTTACTACAAAGGGCAATAAATGAGAAACCAGGTGTGTGAACAATCCATGAATTAAACAGCATCCCACAAGCGGGAAAGTCGATCGAGAAAAAGCCAGGCACCGGGAACCCACTGCACACGTAAGAGCCCGTTACCGTTGCTTCCTTCCGGACCTGGCGGGGTTGGCGGGAAGACGTCGCGTGGGACCGATACCTGACCCTAAGTAGTTTACCATCCGGATTGGGCACCATCGTACCCTTCCTTTCTTTGTTTCAAAGGCGAAGAATAGAAACTTTCCATGCCGGTTACGAATTCAACCAACTCGGGCGCCATCACGCTGCCGGAAGCAATCGAGCGTTATTTTCAGGTGTCGCTTTACCTGTTAGTGCTGACCGGCTTCGGGACTCTTGCCAGTACCGGCACGCTGGACGCACCCACCGTACTGCTGGTGGGAATGGCGCTTTTGGTACGCGGATATTTCCTGGGACGGCGAGTCGACGCCACAATCTCCACGCGTTGGACCAACTATCTCACCATCAGCTACGTCGCGTTTTACGTTGCGGACTACACTCTGCTGTCGGGTAATTTCCTGGCTGCCACGGTGCACCTAGTTCTTTTCGGCATGGTGGTTCGGCTATTCTCCGCTCGAAAAGAACGCGATCACTACATGCTGGCTGTCCTCTCGTTTCTGATGGTGCTGGCGGCTGCGGTGCTGACGGTTGACAGCGTTTTCCTGATCGCGTTCGCGGGATTCATGCTGATGGCGGTAACAACGTTTGTGCTGATGGAGATGCGTCGCTCCTCGCAAACGGCCACGATTCCAGCACGCGAGCCCACCGATCCGTTGACTTACCGAAGGATGGCCTTCTTTCTGGGGGGCGCATCTCCGGCACTTGTAGTGCTGATTCTCGCCGGCGCGTCTGCCATCTTCTTTGTTTTGCCTCGCATGTCGGCCGGGTACCTCAGTTCGTATGCCGCTGGCAACGATATGGCCACCGGATTCAGCGATCACGTACAGCTGGGCCGTATCGGACAGATCCAGCAATCGAATGCCGTCGTCATGCACGTGCAGATCGATGGAGACAAGCAAGGGGCCTATGACTTGATGTGGCGGGGCGTCTCCCTTCACTTGTTCGACGGAAAGAGTTGGTCGAATCCGACCGAGCAGACTCCACTTTTCCGGCAACATGATGGTCGGTTTGCTCTGCCTCAGAAGCCGGACGATTTGCAGGGGCCATCGACACCGTCCATTCACTATCGCGTGCTGATGGAACCTATCGGCACGAACATCTTCTTCCTGGCAGATCGAGCGCGATTCCTGAGCGGCGTCTACCGAATGGTATCCAGCGATGGGGTGGGATCCGTATACGACCTCGACGCCGCACATCCGATCAGCCTCTATGAGGCCGATTCTGACCTGCCGGTGGCCCGTCCCGAGAAGTTGCGCAGGGCATCGAGCACGTATTCGCCTGAGATCCAGCTGAAATACCTGCAGAGGCCACCCCATCTAGATGGCCGTATTGCGGAGTTGGCGCTCCAGGCAGCCGGCTCCACCGACAACAACTACGACCGGGCGCTACTGCTCGAGCGGTACTTGATGACGAATTACGCTTACACTCTGCAGTTGCCGCGCATCGCGCCGAAGGATCCGCTTGCGGATTTTCTCTTCGTACGTAAGCGAGGCCATTGCGAGTACTTCGCGTCGTCAATGGCGATCATGCTGCGCACCCTCGGCATTCCGTCGCGCGTGGTAAACGGCTTTCGAACCACCGAATTTAACGATGTGACTTCAAATTACGTGATTCGCGCGAGCAGCGCACACTCGTGGGTCGAGGCCTACTTTCCGGGTTCAGGCTGGATCAGCTTTGATCCCACGCCGGGCACTCCACGTAGCGCAGCAACCGGCTGGAGCCGCATTCTCCTTTACGTGGATGCGATGGCGTCGTTCTGGCGTGAGTGGGTCATCAACTACGACGTTAACCATCAGCGGGCGCTGGGAGAGGGCGCCCTACAGGGGAGCCGTCTACTGGTGGAGCGCTCCCGGCTTTGGGTGCAATTTCACTATGCCGCACTCCTGGACAAAGCACGGCATACGCAACAGAGAGTGACCCAATCTCCCAGAGGCTGGACTGCGCTGGGCATCGTACTCGCGCTCTTGCTGGTGCTCGCCACGAATGCTCGTGCGATCCTGCGCTGGGTTCGTGAACAAAAACTCCGACGGCACCCGGAAGAGGCTCCGCAGCGGGCAGCTGCCCTCTGGTACAAGAAAATGACTGGCCTATTGGCGCGAAAAGGATGGAAGAAGACCCCAACCCAAACTCCGCAAGAGTTTCTAACGAGGATTCAGGACCCGAGCCTGCGAGAGCGTGTCGAGCGATTCACGCGCGCTTATGAGGCGGCTCGCTTCGGGGAGTCCCCCGAGCAGGCGGGGCGGTTGCCGGAATTGTACGAGGAAATCAGCCCTGCAGCGCGGCGTTAGGCCTAGCTCTTCCCAAAACGCCAGATGACCCCGCCGCCGACAAAGAAGTTGTGCTGGTGGCCCTTGCCGGTATCGACATTCAAATCAGGGGTCCCTGACCAGAAATCCCGAACTTGCCCGCGCAGGCTGATCGTGGGCTTGATCCTGACGTCTAGACCAAATCCCATCTGAAAGATTCCGGTGAAATTCGATTTGCCGGGATTGGCTCCTCCGAACTCCAGGTGGTCCGCCACTCCGAAGTGACCGAGCCCGCCTCCAAAACTAACCCACGGAGAGATGGCCGTGCCCGCGAACGCATTGGCCCGAAGCGACGGTGTTACGAAGTATGTGGTGTAGCTGCTCGGAACCAGGTTATCCGCGAAGTGAACATCCTGATCGAAGTTGAAAACCGCCGGCACTTCAAACGTGAGGCGAGCAAAGCCGTTACCCATCAGATGACGGCCATAGTTCACTTCGAAAGTCAGGCCTTCACCGAAGTGTATGTTGTTGTCGAAGAGGTTTGCGTTCAGGACGCCCTGATCGCTTACAAAAGTGCGGCCGATAATGCCCGTGAGTTCGTTCTTCTGAGCTGGAGCGCTTGCCGTCAGCGTGGTTACCGCCAGAAAGGCTGTCACCAAAAGCCGTTTCGCGGACATCTTTCCTCCAAATTAACGGGCTTGAGTTGGGACTGAGTACGCAATAGGGTAGCACGTCGCTTGCCGTTTCTCGACCAAAGTCTGCTGCCATGTTAGGTGCCGGGTTGATGCCACCGCGGCCGGCGTGAGCCTCGGCACGGCAATGATAAGATAGAGAGATTGCATGTCCGATCAAGACACACCTGTGGCGCTTCTGGACCGCGAAAACACTGGCTCGGATGCACCTCCTCGCCCGAAAACAGTCGGCTTCGTAAGCCTCGGATGCCCAAAAAATCTCGTTGACAGCGAGGTCATGATGGGAATGTTGGCGCAGGCCGGGGCGCAATTGACCGTGCGCGCCGAGGATGCCGACGTCATTGTTGTGAACACCTGTTCGTTTATTGAAAGCGCGCAGCAGGAATCGGTAAATACGATCCTGGAGATGGCCCAACACAAGCATGAAGGTAAGAAACTTGTAGTGGCCGGCTGTCTCGTGGAACGTTTTCGTCACGAGATCCAAAAAAATATCCCGGAGGTGGATGCCCTGGTAGGGACGGGGGAACTGGAGAACATCCTGGCTGCTGCTGGAGTCGATGCGAGGCCAGAATCGAACTCACCATTCCGGATTTTGACCTCAAGGGCAGAGGGCGATGCGCGGGAATTGGCTGGCAGATTTTCGCGCGAAGGCTGGGACGGAGCGATCGCGGATCTGCCGAACTATCTCTACGACGACACGACACCGCGCATTCTTGCGACCCCTCGACACACGGCATACATCAAGATTGCTGAAGGCTGCGATCATCCATGCAGCTTCTGCATCATCCCACAATTGCGCGGCAAGTTCCGATCGCGGCGGTTCGAATCCGTTATCGCCGAGGCGGAGCGACTGGCTCGTTCCGGCGTTCGGGAGATTACGCTCATAGGGCAAGATACGACCTGCTACGGCGAGGACTTCGATCTGAAAGATGGTCTGGCACTGCTTCTCGAGAAACTGGCTCGCATTGAGGATTTGCGCTGGGTGCGATTCCTGTACGCCTATCCGAACAAGATTACGACGCGGCTGCTCGAGACGATCGCGCGGCACGAGAAGATCTGCTCCTATGTAGACGTTCCCTTGCAGCATGCTTCGCCCACGGTGCTGAAGCGCATGAAACGCGGAGGCGGGACGGATGTATTTCTTCGGGCCCTCGAGAAGATACGCCGCATCATTCCGGGCGTGACGCTACGGAGTTCGTTCATCGTGGGATTTCCCGGAGAAACCGAAAAGGAATTCGAGGAGTTGTGTGATTTCGTGCGCGAGGCTCAGTTCGACTGGATGGGGACTTTCGGATACTCCGATCAGGATGGGGCCACGGCATACTCGCTGGAAAAGAAGGTTCATGCGCGCGAAATCGAGCGCCGGCGGAAGCGATTGATGCAAATTCAGCGCCAGATCAGCAAGAAAAGAAAAAAGGCTCTGGTCGGACAGAAATTTGACCTGTTGCTGGAAGGAACCTCCGAGGAAACGGACCTGTTGCTGGAAGGGCGCACCGCCATGCATGCCCCGGAAATCGACGGCAAGGTGTTCGTTAATGACGTTCCGGAAGGGCTTGAGGCGCAGCCGGGAGAGTTTTACGGCTGTGAGATTGTCGAGGCCCACGACTACGATCTGGTTGCCCGGATCGTGTGAAACTGGAAAGCGTGAATCCGTAATTTCTCTGCCCCTGTATGGCCAAGCGCACGGTCAAGCTGCGTTGTCCGATCTGCAAGACTCCCGTGAAAGGCTCTGACCCGGAATTTCCCTTTTGCAGCGAACGCTGCCGTACGATCGACCTTGGGAAGTGGGCCAGCGGGCAATACGTGATTTCGTCGCCACTGCGAGACACCGATGACGACTTTGAGCAACAGCGGGATTCGGGGGAGTCGGAAGATGAGTGAAGCCCCGGCGGCGCACGCCCCTTCCAGTTCCACCGCAGAGGTACGCATACCGGCTCCGGGTTGGGCGACTCTGGTTGCTACCTTCTTTGGCATCGGGCGAATCAAACCCGGTCCCGGAACCTGGGGCTCTCTGGCTACGCTTGTGTCCTGGGCGATATTTTCGCGATTTTTGCCGGCAGCCTGGATTGTCCCGATAAATATTGCGCTCGCAGCATTTGTCATCGCGGTGGGAATTCCAGCGGCGACGCGGGTTTCTCGGGCCACCGGCGTGAAAGATCCTCAATTCGTGGTCATCGACGAGACGGCGGGGCAGCTCATCACCCTGATCGGTGTACCCTTGGCTTGGAAATCTTTTTTGGCGGGCTTTATACTTTTTCGTGTCTTCGATATCGTGAAGCCACCGCCGGTCCGGCAACTGGAGAGGCTGCCGGAAGGCGCAGGCATCGTAATCGATGACGTCGCGGCCGGGCTTTACGGTCTGGTCGTCATGCAGTTTCTTCTGCATTTCGGCCTGCTTGGCCGCTAGCCGCTTCGAAGCTGGGGACTCATGGGGATTTCGAATCGTCTGCTGGGCAAGAAGAACGTAAACGGCAAGCCGCACATCGAAAGTGTGTCGCCAGCGGCAGCCCTGCCGGGCGGCGAGGTCCGCATCAGCGGCAGCAGCCTGTGTCCGCCCGCATTGAAACGACCACGGGTTCAGTTTGGCGAAGTGGAAGGCGCGGTCGTTATCAGCTCCGATGAATTTGTGGTGGCGCGCGTGCCCGACGGCGCGACCTCTGGTCCGGTCGTTGTCGCCACCAATGGTCACGTCAGCAATTCCCAATTGGTGAAGGTGGCTGTTCCCATCGCGGACAATCTTCATCCCGTCACTAATCCTGCCATTGATCAAGAAGGAAACATCTACGTCACATTTTCCGGCACACGAGGACAGCAGGTTCCGGTGTCCCTGTTCAAGATCGATACCAATTACAACGTCAAGCCATTGCTGAGCGACATGATGAACGCGACTTCGATTGCGATCGATCGCGAGGGAGAGCTTTATGTTTCTTCGCGACACGATGGAACGATTTACCGCGTAGCGCAGAATGGAACGATGTCGTCGTACGCAGAGGGCATGGGCGTGGCGACTGGGATCGCCTTTGATCGCGAGCAGAACCTCTATGTAGGGGATCGCAGCGGGACCATCTTCAAGATTGCGCGAGACCGTCAGATTTTCGTGTATGCCACGCTAGAGCCCAGCGTATCGGCCTACCACCTGGCCTTCAGCCCGGCCGGGGATTTGTTCGTGACCGGCCCAACCACATCGAGCTTCGACGCGGTGTATCGGATCGACGCGCACGGAACCGTCACGAACTTCTACCGCGGCCTCGGACGCCCACAAGGCCTCGCTTTTGACGTAGACGGCAACCTTTATGTGGCGGCCTCGCTCGGCGGTAAGCGCGGGATTGTAAAAGTCACGCCGGAAGCCAAGGCGTCTCTCGAAGTTGCAGGGCACAATCTCGTGGGACTTGCGTTCGCGCCGGGGCGCTCGGCGGTGTTGGCGACCACCGGCGCCGTGCATCACCTTTCCTGGAACATTCAAGGACTGCCCCTGCTGCCTGAATAGAGTCGACCGGTTCGAGTAGTGGGCCTCATCATTTAGACTCTTCCCGTGAACGCTGAAATCATCGCCATCGGTTCGGAGCTGCTGACTCCGTTCCGGCAAGACACCAACTCCCTCTATTTGACCGAAAAGCTGAATCAGTTGGGTGTCGAAGTGGTTCTGAAGACCATCGTGGGCGACAGCCGGGAACGGCTCGTCTCGGTGGCGCAGCATGCGCTCTTCCGCTCCGACATCGTGATTTTCATGGGAGGGCTCGGTCCCACCGAAGACGATCTGACGCGCGAAGCAGTGGCCGAGGCGCTGGGTCTCGAATTACATCGGGACCTGGAAATTCTGACTAGACTGGAGCAACGTTTCGTATCGCGCGGCTACAAGTTCACACCCAACAATCACAAGCAAGCCGACCTAATCGCCGGGGCTACCGTCCTTCCGAATGCCAATGGCACTGCACCCGGGCAATGGATCAGCGGTAGGTATGAAGGACGGGAGCGGCTGATCATACTACTGCCAGGTCCACCCTTCGAACTCAAGGCCCTGTTTGACGAGCAGTGTTTCGACCGCTTGCGCAACAAGCTGCCGCCAGCCTACATCGCCACACGTGTGCTGAAAATCGCCATGATGGGAGAATCGCTGGTCGACTCACGGGCGGCTCCGATCTACAAGGGATTCACCGACGTACAGACGACCATACTAGCGGGAGCCGGTGAGATTCAGTTCAATCTCTTCAAGCGCGCTGATTCGCTGGAAGCGGCGCAGGCACGCGTGGACGAACTGGCCGATGCGATCGAGGACGAACTGCAAGATGCCGTTTATTCGAGCAACGGCGAGTCGCTCGAGCAAATCGTCGGATATTACCTGCAGATGAGAAACTCTACGCTGGCAGCCGCTGAATCCTGCACCGGCGGACTACTGGCGGAGCGAATCACTTCGATCAGCGGCAGTTCGCGGTACTTCGTCGGCGGAGCGGTGGTCTATTCGAATGAGCTGAAAACACAATTCGCAGACGTTCCCTCAGAATTGATCGCAAAGCACGGTGCAGTTAGCCGTGAGGTTGCGGCCTCGTTGGCAGAGGGAATCCGTAAGCGGTGTGAGTCCACTTTGGGAGTGAGCATTACGGGAGTGGCTGGACCCACCGGTGGAACCGAGGAAAAGCCTGTTGGCCTGGTGTACGTCGGGCTCGCCAGCGAAGGCCGAACCGAGGTTGTCGAGCGCAAGTTTCCCGGGGATCGTAAGCGGATTCGTTGGTTCTCCTCGCAGCAGGCACTGGACATGGTAAGAAGAAAGTTGATGTGACGAGTGTGGGGAGTAGGGCCGCCGTCCCGGGCAGGATGCCGGCGCTACATTGGACCAGCACGATTGACTCGTCGAGAGTCTCTCTTACCGGGAGTTTCATTTGTCGCCACTATGAGGATCTTCATCGCCCTCGACATCGATGACACCATACGCGAACGCATTCGCATTTTCATGGAAGGAGTGCGCGGATTCGCACCCGAAGTAAGATGGGCAGGCGCCGAGTCCCTACACCTGACCTTAAAGTTCGTCGGCGAGAAGCCCCCGGAGACGGTAGAAGCCATCAAGACGGCGCTAAGGAGTATTGCAGCGGTCCCATTTGAAATTGCTTTTCGTGCCTACGGCTTCTTCCCTTCTCCCAAAGCAGCACGCGTTTTTTGGATTGGCATTCAGTCGGGACCGCAATTGTCAGAATTGGCCACCGCCATCGACAAGGCTACTCACGCGCTTGGTATTCCCAGGGAAGAACACGCCTTTAGCCCGCACCTGACTCTGGCTCGCCGCCGCGGTGGCTCGGGTGCGCCTCGTCCGCGAAAGGGCGATGGACTCAATTATTCCTTCCAGCAGTTGCAGCAGAAACTCTCTGCTCTGCCTGAGCCTGAGTTTGGTACCATGACGGCCCACGAGTTCTTTTTGTATGAAAGTCAGCTCTCGCGTAGTGGGGCACGCTACACAAAGCTCGAGTGTTTCGCCCTAGGCGATCGCGGTCTCACTACAGGCACCGATCCGCAAAAATCGTGACTCCTTATTTACTCACTGCTGCGTTCAGCTATTTTTCGGGATCGATCCCGTTTGGTTATCTTTTGGTACGGATATTCCGAGGCGAAGATATTCGCAAGATGGGCAGCGGCAACATCGGTGCCACCAATGTCTCTCGCAAGTCCCCGGCCTTGGGCATCCTCACCTTGCTGCTCGATGCTCTGAAAGGGCTTGTTCCAGTGATGTTGTCCCTGTGGTGGTCGCATAAGGGACATCATGAGTCGATTCTTGCCGCTACGTCTGCACAAGTCGAGGTTGCGCGTGCACTGGCCCATCCCTACGTTGCCCACACATTCCTGCTGGCATCGATCGCCGCATTCTTCGCGATCGTAGGACACATTTTTCCGGTTTGGCTGCATTTTCGCGGAGGAAAGGGCGTGGCCACCGGCCTGGGCGCGTGGATCGGGCTGGCCCCGCGTGGCGTGCTGGTAATGGTACTTGTCTTCATCCTCATGGTCGCCGTCTTCCGATACATTTCACTCGGGTCCATCACGGCCGCAGCCATCTTTCCCGTGGCGGCCCGAATATTGCACGACTATCACGAGACGCCCGCCATGCTGTGGTTCATGGCAGCCTCTTCTTTGCTCATCATTAGCAAGCATCATGCCAACATCCAGCGACTCTTCCGGGGAACGGAAGCACGCTTCGGGGCGGGACACAAGTGAGCCAGATCGCCATCATTGGCGCAGGCGCATGGGGCACAGCCCTGTCGATCGTGGCTGGCCGCAACGGTGCGCACCGAGTCCGTCTATGGGCGCACGAAAAAGAAGTGTGCGAATCCATCAACGCTCGGCACGTGAACGACCTGTTTTTGTCCGGCCAGACGATTCCTGAAAGCGTGTGGGCGACGAATGATCTGGCAGAAGCGCTTCAAAACGCCACGATCGTCGTCAGCGTGATGCCATCGAATCATTGCCGACGCTTGTTCGAACGGATGCGACCGTTGCTTCGACCGGAGATGCTTTTCGTAAGCGCTACCAAGGGACTAGAGGATGGCTCGCATCTCCGCATGACCGAGGTGATAACACAAGTTCTCGGTGATCAGGCCTGGCGCCCGCGACTAGGTGCAATGAGCGGCCCCTCTTTTGCCAAGGAGGTCGCACGAGGTGATCCCACAGCAATCACGATTGCATCCAAGGACGCCGAACTCGCGCAAGTGGCGCAACAGGCATTCAGCGATCCGCGCTTTCGCCTGTACACGAATGAAGATGTAGTCGGCGTGGAACTTGGCGGCTCGTTGAAAAATGTCATCGCCATAGCCGCCGGGGTATGTGACGGCCTTGGGCTCGGTCACAATTCAGTCGCCGCGCTGATTACCCGAGGCCTTGCCGAAATCACCCGATTGGTCGTGGCTTGTGGGGGGCAGCGCGAAACAATGGCTGGTCTTGCCGGTTTAGGGGACCTGGTCCTCACTTGCACCGGTGGGCTCTCGCGCAACCGGAGTGTGGGAGTGGAACTCGGACACGGCAGACCTTTGCCCGAAATCATCGCGGGCATGCACGGCATGGTCGCGGAGGGCGTCTTAACGACAAACGCCGCCCTCGGTTTGGCAAAGGCTAAAAGCGTCGAAATGCCGATCACGGAAAAAATGTACGCGGTGTTGCACGACGGCAAATCGCCGCGAGATGCCATGCATGAATTGATGACCCGGAGCGTAAAGAGCGAGACTTGGTTGTAATACCTACCGTGTCTTTCTTTCTCTGCGGACTTGACCATTTTTCGCTGTTCCTCTAGCTTTCATCTGACGAACCTCACGACCCAACTGAAAGCCTTGGGCGGAAGCAGGTTCCAGTGCGGACGCGCGCATTGGCTTGGGGGGGAATCCGATGAACGCTCAGGGACAAGTGGGCGTAACCAGGTTGTTGGTCCAGTGGGCCGACGGTGACCGCCAGGCGATGGAAGATCTGCTGCCCCTGGTGTACGACGAACTTCGCCGCCTCGCCGCAAGCTATCTGCGTCGTGAAAACGCCGGACACACTCTGCAAAGTACTGCCCTTGTGCATGAGGCGTACCTGCGCCTTGTGGATCAGGACGTCAGCTGGCAGAGCCGCGCGCATTTCTTCGGTATCGCCGCTCAGATGATGCGTCGCATCCTGGTGGACCACGCCCGCACCAAGAATGCTGCCAAGCGTGGAGATGGCGCCTGCAAGGTAACGCTGGATGAGGCGCTACTGTCGACGGAGAGCCGTGATGTCGACGTGCTCGCTCTTGATAGAGCGCTGAACAAGCTCGCAGAATTGGATAAGCAACAGAGTCAGATCGTAGAGTTGCGCTTCTTTGGCGGTCTCTCGATTGAAGACACCGCTGAAATCCTGAAGATCTCCCCCGCAACTGTGAAGCGCGACTGGGCCATGGCGAAGGCGTGGCTTTATCGGGAAATGCAAGCCTGAGGAAGAGCTTCGACGACGCGTTCTCCATTCTTGATCGCTCGGAGAAATGCGCCCGTCCGCAAGAATGTATTTGGAGTCGTAAATTGACCGACGACCAAGCCCATGGAATGAATGCACATCGCTGGCAGCGAGTACGCGAAGTGTTTCACGCTGCTGTGGAAATGCCGCCGGAGAAACGTTCTGCCTTTCTTGGCGATACCTGTCACGACGCCGAAATCCGCCGGGAAGTGGAGTCGCTTCTCCATGCGCACGGCGACGCGGCCGACCTATTGGAAGCTCCTCCCGTGAACTTGTCGGCTATCCCGCAACCCGCGGATCAACGGGATCCGTGGATCGGCAACTTCATCGGCCCCTATCAGGTGATTGCGCGCATCGGACAAGGCGGTATGGGCGCAGTCTATCGAGCAGTGCGTGTGGATGAACATTACGTCAAGCAAGTCGCCATCAAGCTCGTCAAGCCGGGCCTGGCCGGCGATCAATACTTGCGGCGTTTCAAGAACGAACGCCAGATCATGGCGAGCCTGGACCACCCGAATATCGCTCGACTTCTCGATGCAGGCACCGCCAACGGTTCGCCGTACTTTGTAATGGAGTTTATCGATGGCGAGCACGTCGACACCTATTGCGACAAGCACCATCTCAATACCCACACCCGCCTCGAACTGTTCCTCGAAGTTTGTTCCGCCTTGCAATACGCTCATCAGCACCTGGTTGTGCATCGCGATCTGAAGCCCGGCAATATTCTGATCACCAGCGACGGCACACCCAAGCTCCTGGACTTTGGCATCGCGAAACTGCTCGATCCGGAAATTTTCCTGCAGACTACCGCGCTCACGCTCTCGGAAGAGAAGCCGATGACACCCGAGTTTGCCAGTCCCGAACAGATTCGTGGCGAAGCAATCACTACCTCCAGCGATGTCTACTCGCTGGGTGTCCTGCTCTACCGGCTTCTGACGGGTCACTCGCCGTATCAACTCGGAGGTCAGCCGCTCCATGAACTGGCTCGGGCGATCTCGGAAACAGAACCGGTTCGGCCCAGCCTGGTTATCGATCGGGTGACGGAAGAAACCTCATATGACGGGAAGCCAGTTCGACTCACCCCACAATTCGTCAGTCGAGTACGGGACGGTCACGTCGAGAGCTTGCGCAACCGGCTTGCCGGCGACCTGGATAACATCCTGTTGAAGGCGCTGCGCAAAGAGCCGGGGCGTCGATATGTCTCGGTTGAACAGTTTGCTGAGGATATTCGCCGGCACCTTGAAGGCTTACCGGTTCTTGCCCGAAAAGACACGATTCGTTATCGCACGCTGAAGTTCGTCGAAAGAAACAAGGCCGGCGTGGCGGCAGGGGCGTTAGTTGCGCTCAGTCTGGTCGGCGGCATGGTGGCCACTGCGTGGCAGGCACATATCGCGCGGCAGGAACGCGCGCGAGCGGAACGCCGTTTCAATGACGTTCGCCGTCTGACGAACGCGTTGATCTTCGATATGGAAGAGGCAATTTCCGATCTGCCCAGATCCACCGCAGCCCGAAAGCTGCTACTCGACAATGCCCTGCAGTATCTGGACAGCCTGGCAAAAGAAGCCACGGGCGATGTGACCTTGCAGCGCGAACTTGCAGCAGCATACAAGAAGCTGGGCGATGTACAGGGCAATCCGTTCCACGGAAATGTTGGGGATTCAACGGCGGCTCTGGAGAGTTATCGCAAAGTTGTCTCGATTCGCGAGACATTGGTGGCCGCGAATCCCCGTGACAAGGAGGAGGGCTATGCTCTGGCAGCGGCCCACCGCGCTCTCGGTCAAATGCTGGTCTCAACTGGAGATCTTCAGGGTGGCATGGTCAGCGCGACCAAAGCGCTTGCCATCATGGAAACTCTGGCGGTTTCCAATCCGCGGGAATACAAGATCCTTGACGAACTGGAAAACGCGTATGAACTGATCGGAGACATTCAGGGAGGCAATGGCGTCTCGGCCAATCTGGGCGACTTGCCCGGAGCTCTGGAAAGTCATCGCAAAGCTTTGGCCATCGCGGAGCAGGCGTTGCGCCTCTTTCCCGACGACCCGCGGGCGCAGCGCGCAGTCGCCCTCTACCAACTAAAGATCGGCGAGGACCAGGTAGAGCTTGGCGATCGTGCCCTCGGTGTCGAAAACTATCGCAAAGGCCTGGAGATTTACAAGGCGCAAGTCGCTAAGACCCCAAGCGCACAGTTAACTCGCGACCTCCATGTGATTTACACACGGATTGGAAACGCGCAGCTCATGGATGGCAACAGCAAGGGCGCTATCGAGAACTATCGCACAGCTTTGGGACTCATCAAGACGATGGGAATTGATCCACAGGACGCGCTCTCGCGCACCGATTTAGCAACCACCGAGGCGATTCTGGGTCAGGCGATGGCGCAATCAGGGGACAAGCGGGGCGGCCTCGCATTACTAAGCCGGGCTATCGCCAAACTGGACCATGAAGTCGCCCTCGATCCAAAACACGTGGAGATCGGCCGCGCTCTCGGTCTGCTTTACGTCTGGCGGGGACAAATTTTTTTGGTGTCCAACAATCTCGAGGGAGCCTTGGCCGATTTCCGCAAGGCGACTTCAATCTTCGGAAGGATCAGCGCTTCAGATGCGCACGATGCCGACACGCGCATAAACCTGGCGGCAGCTGAAGCAAAAATCGCCGATGCCCTGGTGCCAAAGGGGGATCTGGATGCGGCTGGCGAGAACTACCGCAAGGTCCAGTCGGTGATCGAGACCTTTGCTCACTCCGTTCCCCCGAATGTGCAGGCACAGTACACTTTGGCCGATACCTATAGCGGTCTTGGAGTCATATTTCAGAAGCGGGCGACGCAGGTTGGCGTGTCGGCCGACAAGCAGCGCGAACATTGGAACGAAGCGCGCTCCTGGTTTCAAAAAAGCTTTGATGAGTGGCGTCAGGTGCGCAATCCCGGCGTGATGAGCCCGGGCGGGTTCGATGCTGGTGGGCCGGGCATGGTAGCGCAGAAACTTGCCGCCTGCGATGCTGCCCTGCACCAGCCCAGTTCGAAGCAGAGCGCCTCCATCTCCACTCCAGCCGCTCCGTAAAGGGCAAAGTAGAAAATCGCAACGTTTGCTGTGAACTATCGGGCGTTCGGGCAGATCGCCATTTTCATCGTGAATGCGCGGTTGCGGGGTTTTGAGCGCGTAGGTTACTATCAATAATCGCACACCACATGGATTCCCCGTTGAGGCTGGGCAGGGATCAACGGGATCCCGTAGTTCAGCAGCATCCCGTTATCATCCCGAAAGGGCGCGTAGCTCAATTGGCAGAGCAACTGACTCTTAATTCGCGAGTAAGTTAGGGAAATCATTAGGCTAAGTCATTTGGTTTCCATTATTTATCACTTACTTAGTGCCGATAACTTCGTTTCCAATTTTTCTAAGTCGGTTGTTGATTCTGTTGGATCAATCTGGATTGATGTGAATAGAGAGTGCTCAAAGAGTGCTCAGTAAAAAGTGAACGGAAAGCAAAGAGGAGCACGGCAAGGAAAAAGCGTAGGCAACTGATATTAGGTCGGTCGCCCCCGAGGTACGCCACGATGCAGCGGGACGGAGCCGTGCTCGTGTGCTGAGTTCATTCCTTGCAGGAAATGGAGCCGGTTCGCGTACAGGTCCAATGCTGTGGTTTGTCCTTCTGATCCGTGGGATCGGCTCCCGTATATTCAACTTCGAACTGATGCGGTTCTTCGGTCTTGTCCTTGACCGTACAGTCTAGGTTGTAAGGTTCTGTTTGGGTGAAGAGGACACAATCACGTTATTCACCTTGCATCCAGTTGCCGTTCGTGTAGACAAGTGTTCGGGCCGTATGCGGATACCACTTCTGGTATGCGCTAAAAGTCCCCAAGAGTAGTAGACCCGCGACGAGCAGTGTTCCGACGAGAATCCAAAAACCTTCCCACAATCCTCGAAAGGTGTCGATAAGGACTCTTCCCTTTTCCGTGTTGCGATATTTCCAAATCACCAATCCTGCGATTGGGGGGCCAAAGAGGATAACGCAGACGAGCGTATCCTCAGGGTAAGCGGAAGCACTCCATCCAATCACTATGAGCGAAACAACCAGAATTGGCAGTGCTAGGAGCCCATCGCTCCACCATGTAGAGATTCGTTTTCGGAAGATTCATGCTCAGGTAGATGGTACTCGGGCGTTGCAGCCGAATGTTACGTCACCACCGGTGCTGGCCACTAGTACCCACCTTCGAACACGCGGCACGCTTCTTGGATGATCTACCAGATACGCTTTGCAATCACCACCACGTCGCGTCGGCGTCACTAGCTAGTTACTACCTCAGTTGGTTTAGGTTGGGAGTAGACTTTCCAATCAGATGAATGGTTTCTGGTACACATTCTTCTCCGGCTTCACTCTAACGAACCTGATGCAGGCGGGATCTGTTCTCGCCGCTAGTTGGGCCATCATCAGAGGTATTGATGCTGGAAGCGGGAATTCATCGGGAAACGGCGGATTGAGTTGGCCTAGGCTACCCTGGCCTCAGGGGTCACCCAAAAGCGGCCAAATAGGGTCAGCTCAAAACCGGCCAAAGTGAAAGAGGTCCGGGACGTTGATTGCGACGCAAGGGGCTGTAGCCTTCGTCGGCATGAGCAACGTCTTGAGCGAAGAGAAACGACAACAAGTTCTAGCCTTGGGACGGCTGGGATGGCCGTTACGACGCATCGAGCAAGAGACGGGCGTGCGTCGGGAAACGGCGGGTGCCTACCTGAAAGCGGCCGGGATCGGAGTGCGCCCGCCGGGTGCGTGGGGATGGCGGCCACCAGCAAAACCGGCCAAAGGGGTGACCACCGGGTCAGACGAGGCCATCTCAGGCACGATCGCTCCCAACTCTAACAAGCCCAACCCCGAAAACCTTCCTTCGAAGGGAAAACCAAAAGCAAAAAGTTCAAAACCGGCCAAAGCGGTGACCACCGGGTTTGGCGTGGAGTTGAGCGAAGTTGGGAGAGGAAATCCCAAGCCTGCTTCCTCGCTGAGTACCTGCGAGCCCGTCCGCCAAGCGATCGAGCTCGGCCTGAACCGCGGTCGCAATGCGGTGTCCATCTGGCACGATCTGGTCTCGGAGAATGGATTCCGCGGTGGTTATCAAACCGTCAAACGCTTCGTCCGCAAACTCCGCGGCACTCAACCGCTCGCGCCGCGCACCGTGATCGTGACCGAACCAGGACAAGAAGCGCAAGTTGATTATGGCCGGGGTCCGATGGTGCGCGATCCGCAGAGCGGTAAGTATCGACGCACCCGCTTGTTTGTGCTGATGCTAGGTTGCAGCCGTAAGGCAGCACGCTTCTTGACTTTTCACTCCAGCTCTCGCATCTGGGCCGAGCTGCACGAGAAAGCGTTTCGTCGCCTGGGTGGCAGCGTGCGGGTCATCATCCTCGACAATCTGCGCGAAGGCGTGCTCGTTCCCGACATTTACGATCCCACTCTGAATCCACTCTATCGCGACGTGCTGGCGCATTACGGCGCGGTCGCTCTTCCTTGCCGCATCCAAGATCCCGATCGCAAAGGGAAAGTCGAGTCCGGTGTCGGACACGCCCAACGAGCACTGCAAGGAAAACGTTTCGAGAGCCTGGAAGAGGCACAAGCGTATCTCGATGGTTGGGAAACAAACTGCGCCGACACTCGCATTCACGGGACCACCAAACGCCAGGTAGCCGCGATGTTCGCCGCAGAAAAACCGGCTCTGTTGCCGCTGCCACTAGAACCGTTTCGCTACTACCGCCACGGTCAGCGGGTGGTGCATCTCGATGGTTGCGTCGAAGTCGAAGCCGCCTACTACAGCTTGCCCCCGGGCTGGATCGGACGTTCGGTCAACGTGCAGTGGGATGAACTGTTCGTTCGCATCCTCGATCCCAAGACCGGACTACTGCTGCGCGAGCACGTACGCCAGAAGCGGGGCTGGTATCGCATTAAAGAAGAGGATCACCCTAAACAGAGACCCTTACGTGTCTCCCAGCTACTATGGCGGGCCGAACGGGCCGGCGTGCATATCGGTACACTCTGCAACCTTATTTATGGCCAACTCGGAGAACCTGGCATTCGCCGCATCCTGGGCGTGCTCTCCCTCGCAAAGAAGTTCGGCACCGCTGCGGTCGAGGATGCCTGCACCGCTGCCCTCGAGATGGGAGTGCACGAATATCGCTTTGTCCGTCGCTATCTCGAGCGCGGTCCACAACTCACGCTGCGGCAAGTCGATCCCCTCATTCGCGAACTCGTTCACTATCGCGATCTCATCCATCACCGAACTCAGGAGCCACCAGAATGAATCTCATTGAGCTGAATCGTGCTTTACGGCAACTACGGTTGGGCGGTATTGCGGCCGTGCTCGAAACTCGTCTCCATCAGGCGCAGACCGAAGCCATACCTCCGATCGACTTCCTCTCCTGCTTGGTCTCCGACGAACTCACTCGTCGCAGCGAGCGATTGCTCGAGCGAAGAATAAAACAGGCTGCATTTCGCGATCATCAGAAAACACTTGATAATTTCGATTTTAACTTTAACAAGAAGATGAACCGCAGCCTGGTCTTCGATCTCGCAACTGGCGCCTTCATCGCACGCCACGAAGACGGGTTATTTCTAGGTCCGCCTGGCAGCGGGAAAAGTCATCTTGCCCAGGCCATCGGACAAGCAGCCATTCAACAGGGCTATCGCGTGCTTTATCGTGAGACTCACACCCTGCTCGATGAGCTCGCCGAAGCTACTCTCGACCGTACTCGCAGGGAGCATATGGAACTGTTGGTTTCAGTTCCACTCCTCATCATCGACGATTTCGGCATGCGCAAACTGCCTGTGACCGCCGCTGAAGATCTGCTGGAAATCGTGATGCGGCGTTATGAGCGTGCCAGCACTCTGCTCACCTCGAACCGGCCCGTCGAGGACTGGGGCAAACTGTTGGGCGACAGCGCTGCAGTTACTGCAATGCTAGATCGCCTTCTCCATCATGGGCACGTGCTTAAGTGTGGTCCACGCAGTTGGCGTACGAAAACAGACTTGCCTCCCCAAGAGGCGGCAGGTTAAAACAACCTAGTTCCCGGCCAACTTCCTTTGGCCGGTTTTGAACTGACCACATTTGGCCGGTTTTCAGGTGACCGCTGAGG
>Ga0075434_100000400_pt1 | contig 31926 bp, 27 predicted proteins | sample RhiMethybrSRZTD3_FD_75298 | JGI IMG/M metagenome (GOLD analysis project Ga0075434, IMG submission 75298) | Populus rhizosphere microbial communities from Tennessee, USA - Rhizosphere MetaG P. TD hybrid SRZTD3 | ecosystem: Host-associated > Plants > Roots > Rhizosphere > Soil | place: USA...
GAGCACCGGAGTGAGTGGCGTGCGCAGCTCGTGAGACAGCGTGGCGAGGAAGCGGTCCTTGGCCCGGCCGGCCTCCTCGGCCGCCTCCTTGGCGCGGCGGAGCTCCTCCTGCCCTGTCTTCAGCGCGTGCACGTCGGCCGCTGCGCCGAACCAGGCCGCCACGCGGCCTCGGGCGTCCCGGACCGGCACCACCCGCGCGAGCATCCACCGATACTCGCCGGACCGCGTCCGGGCGCGCATCTCGGCTCGATACGGCCGTCCGGAGGCGATCCCGGCGCGCCACTTCTCCATGACTTCCGCCAGGTCGTCCGGGTGGACGACATCGGCCCATCCCATGCCTCTGGCTTCGTGCACGGGGCCGATGACCTTCTCCCAGTGCTTGTTGAGGAACGTGACGTTGCCCTCCGGGTCGCTCATCCAGAGGAGCTGCTCGACCGAGTCCGCGATGTTACGGTAGCGCGTCTCGCTCGCCTCCGACGTCGCCTCGGCTTCCCGGCGTGCCGCATCCGCCCGCCGGCGCTCGAGCGTCGTCGCGCCGAGGACGAGGAACGTCGCGGAGGTCAGCAGCATGAACGACTGGAGCCGCAGGAGCCCTTCCGCGACGACAGGGCTCGCGAAGGGACCGCGGCCGTGCGCCGTCGCCCAGATCGCGATCGCGGCCACGAGCATCGTCGCGAACGCGGCGCCGCGCACCTCGAAGCGCAGTGCGGCCCAGATCAGGACGGGGGCGAGCACCGCCGTCGTGCCGTTCTGCGTCACTCCGAAGAGGAAGTAGCTGGCGGCGCAGATCAGGAGCGTCAGCGCCGTCTTCTCGATGAGCGTGCGCGGGCGCCCGGCGGGCGCCGTGGCGGTCCAGGTCAGGATCAAGGGAGTGAGGATCAGGATCGCGATCGAGTCGCCGAGAAACCACGCGCGCCAGGTCGTGACCCAGACATCCGGAGGGACGAGCCCTGCGACCGACAGGCTCGACACCCCGACGGTAGCGCTCAAAACCGGGCCAAGGATCCCGCCGAAGACGACGAGACCGACCACGTCGCGCAGACGGTCCAGCTCGGTCCGGAATCCCGGGATTCTCCGCAGTGTCCACGCCGCAAAGACCGCCTCGCTGGTGTTGCCCGCGGCGATCGCGAGGGCGACGGGGACCGGTGCGCCGGTCCAGACGTTCGCGAGAAAGGCTCCCAGCGTAATGGCCGGCCAGAAGCGAGAGCCCAGCAGAAGCAGCACCGCGAGCGAAACGCCGCTCGGAGGCCACACCAGCGTCGCGAACGAGCTGACCGCATGGAAGCTCAGCCCGATCCGGGCGAAGAGGACGTAGGCCGCGGTCAGCGCGAGGCCGACCGAGGCATCCGCGACGAGGCCTCGCGATGCGGGCGCACGGCCGGTCTCGAGTCGATCGGCTTCTTTCGACATTCCGGGGATGCCAAACATTATTTTAGGCTCGGGCGCTGTCATCGCAGTGACAGTGACGAGATCTTAAGAATCGCTTTGTTTTCCGATAGATGCAGGCTCAGACGCGGGCGGCCGGACTCTTGGTTTCGGCTTGGACTGCGGGTGGGGCCGGAGGCGCCGCCTTCCCAGCGGCCGCGCGCCAGGCCGCTAAACCGCCTTTCAGAACCGATGCGTCGAAGCCCATCTTTCGAAGCTGCCGCGCCGCACGGGCGCTGGTGGCTTCGTTGGGTCAGGTGCAATAGGCCACGATGGGCCGGTCGCGGTTGCGCTTCATGGCCCAGGCCTCGACCTGGTCGGGCGGAACGCGTATGTCGCCCGGAATGCCTTCCGGGTCCTTCTCGAAGCTCGACCGCGAGCGCACGTCGAGAACCACCGGCGGATCGGGACTCTCCAGCCGCCTCACGAGCTCGGGCCCGTCGAGCATGGGCACGTCGTCGATCTTGATCGCTCCCGACCGCAGCATCTCGCTGGCCGTGCTGACGCGCTCTTCCGCCAGCGTCCGCTCGGCGACGGCTTTCACGTACAACGCCGTCAGAGGCGTGGCCGTGATCCCGTGAAGGACGACGGACACCGTCACGACCACACCCGCGAAGGCCAGCACGGTCTCGGCGCCCGGAACCCCGGCGGACACCGCCAGGAGGGCCAACAGCAGCGAGGACAGCCCGCGCGGACCGAACCACGCGATGAACCCGCGCGCCATCGGCGAAAGCGCCGCCCGGCGCAGCACGACGGCGACCGCCGCCGGGCGCGCGACGAAGAGCGTGACGGCGGCGAAGAGAAGCGTGAGGCCGAGGGGCACCGTTCCGACCAGCGTCGTCAGGACCGCGCCGAAGAGGATGAACGCGAAGAGCATGATCATCTCGGACGTCGCGTCGCCGTATTCGAGGAAGCAGTCGCAGAGCTCCAGGTCCAGAGCCGCGATGGCCGCGCCCGCCGCGAAGGACGCGAGGAACCCGTCGCCGCCCAGCGCGACGGCGGCCGTGTACGACGCGAACACGAGCCCCATTCCGTAGAGGGACTGATACTCGCGCCGGATCCCGAAGCGCGCGTCGGCTTTCGACATCAGCCATGCGCCGAGCGCTCCGATTCCGAACCCCACCGCCGGCCCCAGGATCAGGAGCTTGCCGAGGATCAACGCCCAGCCGCCGAACGTCGTGGCCTGCGTCTTCGCGACCGCGATCGCGATCAGGACGATGGGCAGGACCACGACGTCGTTGGTCGCGGCCTCGGTCGTCAGCCCCTGGCGGATCGCCGAAGGGATCCGCTTGTCCCGGACGATGTCCCGCAGAACGACGGGATCCGTCGAGGACAGGATCGCGCCGAGCAGGACGGACGTCAGCAGTCCGGCGCCCAGGAGAAAATGCGCCGCCGTCGCCACCAGCGCGACGGTCAGGAGCGTCCCCGGCCCCAGGACGAGCGACGGGACCAGCCACTCGCTCGGCGCGCGGTCGAACTTCAGGCGCACCGCGTCCAGGAAGAGGACCAGCGCGAGGGTCACGGTGGCGACGGCGGAGAGAACCGGGGAACGCGGATCGGTCGGAATGACGCCGTGGCTCCCGAGCCAGTACCCGAAGCCCAGGAAGAGGATCGGAAAAGACAGCGGCGCTCGAGACACCAGGCCCTCGGACAGTCCCGCGAAGATCAGCACGAACGCCGCGAGGGCCAGGATCGTCAGAAGGTCGGGCAGCACGGATGCCCTACCGTTTCGGCGGCTTCGACGGGCGCAGGTCGATCCGCGACGCGATCGCACGCTCCGGGAAGCGGACGAGATCGGCCACGGCCTCGGCGACGTCTTCGGGACGGAGCATCCAGGAGGACTCGCGCGCACTGGTCGGGTGCCCGAACTCGGTGTCCACGGAGCCGGGGAGGACCGTCGCCATCCTGATGCCCTCGTGCCGAAGGTCCAGCATCGCCGCCTCGGAGAAGCCCAGCAGACCGAACTTCGACGCGTTGTACGCCGAACCGCCGGCGAACGCGTTGACGGCCGCGAGCGAAGCGATGTTCACGATGAACCCGCCCCCGTTCTTCTTCATCAGCGGCGCGGCGTAGTGGACGGCGTAATAGGCGCCGAAGAGATTGGTTTCGAGCGTCTCGCGAAATTGCGCCGGCGTGAGCTTGTCCACCGGCGCGAAGTGGCCGAGTCCGGCGTTGTTGACGAGGACATCGAGCCGTCCTCCCTCGCGCGCCGCGGAGTGGATTAGCCGCTTCTGGTCGTCTTCTTTCCGCGCGTCCGCCGGAAAGCCATGAATGTCCAGAAGCCCGTCTTTCGCGTACCGCTGCAGGGCGGAGCGCACCGACTTTTCGGTGGTGCCCGAGATGTAGACGCGGAAGGAGTCGACGGCCAGGCGTCGGGCGATCGCCTCTCCGATTCCCCGTGTGCCTCCCGTCACGACCGCGACGCGATTCGCCATCGTCCAGACCCCCGGCGCCGTACTGTATCGTCTGCTCACAGCGTCGGTTTTTCGAGATTTCCACAGTTCTGCAACGGCGCGTCCTTTGCACGCGTTCCTGCGTATATGGATCTGAAAGGAGTCTCTATGCCGACGAAGAAGTCGTCCTCAGATGAGGACTCGACGCCCCGCACGAAACGCCGCAAGCACGGGTATCGCGGTTATCCGAATTCCCGCTCCGGTGGTGATGTCCATACTGGAAGCGGCTTCGGCGGCGCGGGCTCGCTCTCCGGGTCCGGCGGCGGCGGGATCTCCGACAAAGGCATCATCACCGAGCGCACGCGCGAGGCCGTCGAGGAGACCGAAGAGGAAGAAAAAGAAGAGTAGAGATCTCTTGTCATCCCGAGGGCCGACCGGCCCGAGGGACCCCTTTCTCCGCTGCCACGTGACTCGAAAGGGGTCCCTCGCTTCGCTCGGGATGACAGCAGAGCACGTGGTAGGTTCGCCTCGATGTCCCCGACCGGCCGTCGGCTGCTTCTTATCGCGGCGATCCTCCTCGGCGTCCTGATCCTCGCAGCCCTCGCACTGCCCTACGTCGTCTCGCTCGAGACGGTGAAGGTCCGAGTGATCTCCGCCGCCGAGGCCTCGCTCCACCGCAAGGTGGAGATCGGGAAGATGCGGATTCAGATACTGTCGGGGCTGGGCGCGGGGGTCGAGAACCTCGCAGTCTTGAACGGCCCGAACTGGTCGACGCACACTCTGGTGTCCGCCGATCGCGCCTCCGTGAAAGTCGCTTTCTGGCCCCTTCTCTCGCGGCGGGTCGAGGTGCGGAAGATCGTCCTCGACGGCGCCATCGTCACAATCGAACGCGACCAGGACGGCAAGAAGAACATCGACGACTTCCTGTCCGCGGGACAGAGGGAGAGCGCCCCGGCCTCCCGGACCGCGGCGGCGGCCCTGCTGGTCTCACGCATCGAGATCGATCGCGGACGCCTCGTTTTCGTGGACCGGAAGACAAATCCGGACCAGCCGCCCACGATCGCTCTCGACGACCTGACGGGACGCATCACGGACATCGGCCCGAGGACGCCGGCGCGGTTCGACATGGCCGCCCGGTTTCTCGTGGACAACGTTCGCAATCTCTCGTTGAAGGGAACTGTCGGCCCTCCTCCTCAGGAGGGCGCACCCGTCGGCGAAGCACCCGTGCAGGCGACCTTATCCGTCAAGCGCATGGAGCTGAAGCGCCTGGCTCCGTACGTGGCGGCGTTTCGTGAAGCCGACCCGGGCACGCTTTCGATCGAGAGTAAAGCCGAGGGCGAGCTCCTCGGGGCGCTGAAGCTCACCGGCAACGTGGCGGTGGACCCGGCGGGACCGTCGTCGCCGATTCCGACGACCGACGGCACGTTCGCCTTGACGCTCGATTGGCCGAAGGGCACTCTGGTGATCGGCCGCTCGCTCTTCGACGTGGCGAGCCTGGCGCTCGCGGTGGAGGGCCGCGTGGACGATCTGAAGAAGACGCCCCGCGTCGACGTCCGCGTCTCCACGCCGGGAGAAGTTCCGATCGACGACGTGACCGGGTTTCCGGGACTGGCGGGCCGGCTTCCCGAAAACGTTCGGCTCGCCGGAAAGCTGAAGCTCGACGCGCGGATCGAAGGCTCGCCGCCGGATCTCGAGACGACGGGAACCGCGGACGCGGCGCCCTTCAACGTCACGTTGAACGGGGAGACGCTCTTCACGGCGCCGTCGGCCCAAGCCACGCTGGGCTCGCGCGGCCCGGCGCCCCTGTCGGGACGCCTGACCGTGCCGTCGGGCAAGCTGAAGAAGCTCGACTTCGAGAAGCTCGTCGCGGACTGGACCTGGAACAAAGGCGCGCTGACGCTCGTGCCGACCGCCGGTGTGTTCGGCGGCACGCTCGGCGGCCGCATCGAATCCAACTTCTCGCAGCCCAAGAGCGAATCGCGCGTGGATCTCGACGTCGAGCGCGTGCAGGCCCAGCCCCTCGTCGAGAACCTGACGGCCCTGCGCAACGTCTTTGCGGGCACCATGAAGGGAAAGCTGACGCTCTCCACGCGCGGCCTCTCGTGGGACGCCGTCTCGAAGACCGCGCACGGTGAAGGGCATCTCTCCGTCTCCGACGCCGACCTGCGCACGGTCCAGCTCATGCCCGAGGTCGCCCGCGCACTCTCGGCGGTCGGAAAGGTCGCCGGCTTCCAGGTCCCAGCGAGCCTCGAATCGACGAAGTTCTCGACGCTCGAAACGTCTCTCAAGCTGGCGGACGGCAAACTCGCGACACCCGACCTCACCCTCGCCGGCCGGGACGTGTCGGCGAAAGCGGAGGGCTGGGTGGGGCTCGACAAGACGCTGTTCTACGAGGGACAGGTGGTTCTCGGGCCCGCCGTCGTCAAGAGTTTCGGGAGCGCAGGCCGCTACGTCGCCGATCCGCAGGGACGTCTCGAGCTTCCCTTCCGCGTCACGGGCGACGTCACGGCGCCCAAGGTCGCGATCGACGAAGCGATCCTGCTCGATCTCGGGCGCCGCATCCTCGCGCGACAGGCCGGCGCGAAAGTCGGCGGCACCGCGGGGAAGGTTCTCGGCGACGTCATGGGCGGGGACGGCAAGACGTCGAACCCCGTGGATCTGCTGCAGCAGCTTCTCAAGCCGCCCGCGCCGACGCCGACACCACGGTAGGTACGGGCGTCATCCCGAGCGCAGCGAGGGACCCCTTTCAAGCCATCTCAAGACTCAGAAAGAGATCCCTCGGGCTTACGCCCTCGGGATGACAGGGCGCTTCGCGCCCAAAGTCACTGCCACGGTTCGTCCAGCGACGGGCCGTAGATCGACGGAACCTTGCCGTCCGCCATGCGCAGGTACACGCTGAACTGCCCGCGATGATGGATCTGGTCGTGCAGGAACATCCAGAGGATGTGCATCAGCGGCATGTCGCCGATCTTCCCCGGCCCGACGAAGAACTGGACCGGCCGGTAAAGCTCGTCGTCGCGCAAGCCGCGCACGAGACCGGCGGTCTTCTGGTGAGTGTCTTCGAAGATCTTGACGATCTCGTCGACAGGCGGCGCCGGCGGAAATTGCATCGGCTTGGAGAAGTCGAAGCCGGTCGTCATGGCTTTCTCCATCGCACCCTGCTCCATGACGAACATCCAGGCGAGCTCGCGGGCGGTCTTCGCCTTGGGGTGCGGCTTCAAGTCCGCCTTGTCTTTCGGGTACGCCTTGAGCACGCGGAGCGTGCGCTGGTGCTCCTGATCGTAGACATCCAGGAATTGATCTCTCGCGCTGGTTTGGACGGGAGTCGTGGTGTCGACGGTCGACATAGGAACCTCCTCGAAGAAACCTTGACTCTATCGCGCCGATGCGGTGACTCCTATGAGAGTCAAAGTGTCGCGGTCGGACGACACACAGCGACGGGTTCGCTTGGACGCGCCGCGGCGCAAACGACTGGTGTGCAGCACGTTGCAGTTTCGCCTCGAAGGGGCGCGTGAGCGGCACGATCGTTGCGCTTCGTCACAGCTCGGAGGCTGTTCATGGGAAAGAAATCCCGACCGTTCGTATCGGCCCTCGCTCTCGCGTTCGCCGTCCTCTTCTTCGGTCCCGCGACCCCGAAGGCCTACGCCGGGCATCTCGCTCCGTTCCCGCACGCGAGACACTTCCACCACGGATTCCGCCATGCGGCGCCTTACTTCGCGCGCCCGTACTTCTACCCTCGCCGGTTCGTGAGGGTGTTCGTCTACGCGCCGTATCCGCACTGGATCTACCGGCCCGTCGCGTATCCACCGGCGGCGTACTACCCGCCGGCGGCGTACTGCGCGCCGTACTAGACGCAAATTCGGGACGCCGCGGGTGTGCCCCCCCGCGGTGTCCCGAACCGACCTGCGCACCATTGCGAGGTGGCGAGGGAATCGTGCAATCAGCGTGCCTCTCCGGAGGTCCTCTCGCCTCGTGAAATAGTCGGGGAATGCCGACCGCCTCCTCCACGCCCTGCGACGAAGCGGTCATCCGGCACGTCGACGAACGCCCCTGCAGCCGGGCCGCCGCACGCTGGGTCCTGACCGCCACCATTCTCGGCTCCAGCGTCGCGTTCATCGACGCCATGGTCGTCAACGTCGCGCTTCCGGTCCTTCAGCAAGACCTCCGCACCTCGGTCTCGGGTGCGCAATGGATCGTGGAGGCGTATTCGCTCTTTCTCTCCTCGCTCGTTCTGGTCGGAGGCTCGCTCGGAGATCGCCTCGGCCGCCGCCGAATCTTCCTCATCGGCACGTGCGTCTTCGCGGCCGCCTCCCTCGCCTGTGGGCTCGCCCCCAATATCCGCGTACTGATCGCCGCGCGCGCGGTGCAAGGTATCGGTGCGGCGCTACTGGTGCCCTCGAGCCTCGCGATCCTGGGAGCGGCGTTCCCGACCGCGGAGCGCGGCCGCGCCGTCGGAACGTGGTCCGCGCTGACGTCGGTCGCGTCGGCGCTCGGTCCCGTCGCGGGTGGCTGGCTCGTGCAGGCCGTATCCTGGCGCGCGGTCTTCCTCATCAACCTCCCGATCGCCGCCGCCGTCGTCGCGATCGCGCTCTCCAAGGTCCCCGAGACCCGGAATCCGAAGGCGGGACGCCTGGATGTGCTCGGGGCGGCGCTGGCGACTGTCGGCCTGGGCGCGCTGGTCTACGGTCTGATCGAGGCGCCGGTCACCGGATGGTCCCATCCGCGCACATGGGCGCCGATCGCCGGCGGAGCGGCGGCACTCGGTGCGTTCATCGCGGTCGAAAGACGCTCGAAGCACCCGATGGTTCCTCTCGGATTGTTCGGGATCCGGACGTTCGCGGCCGCGAACCTCCTCACGCTCTTTTTCTACGCCGCGCTGGCGGGACTCTTCTTTTTCTTCCCGTTCGAGCTGATCCAGGCGCGGGGTTACTCTCCCGCGGCGGCGGGCGTGGCGGCACTTCCGATGGTCGTCATCATCTCTAGTCTCTCGCGCCGCATGGGAGCGCTGGTCGACCGCCACGGCCCTCGGCGGTTTCTCATCGCCGGGCCGGCGATCGCGGCCATCGGGTTCGCGCTCTTCGCCGTCTTACCCGTCGGTGGCTCCTACGTCGCCGCGCTCCTGCCCGCGCTGTGCGTGCTGGGCCTCGGCATGGCGATCACCGTCGCGCCTGTGACGGCGGCCGTGTTGAATGCAGTGGGCCGCGACGACACCGGTTCCGCCTCCGGGATCAACAACGCGGTCGCACGCGTCGCCGGGTTGCTGGCGATCGCCGTTTTCGGCATCGCGGCGACGGGAACCTTCAACCGGACGCTCGACCGCCGTCTCGAAGCGGCGAGCGTCTCGAGCCAGACTCGCAAGCTCCTCGAGCCCGAGCGCGCCCGGCTCGGCGCGATGAAGGCCCCGCCCGGCGTCGCCGCCGAGGAGGCGCGTGCGGTCGAGCGAGCCGTCGTGGTCTCACTCGACGCGGCGTTCCGGGAGGTGGCGTGGATCTGCGCCGCGCTCGCTCTCCTCTCGGCCGGCTGCGCCGTCTGGGGAGTTCGATCGAAGCCCGCTCCGCGCTAACGATTCCTCCGCCGGCCGGGAGCTACTGAGCCTCGCCCTTAGATTCGGCGGGCGGAGCTCCATCCGGACCCACGACGACCTTGCCCTTCTGGCCGCCGTTGTCCACCAACGCGACATAGCGCACGACTTTCCCGTCCTGCTTGACCGAGAAGACCTTTCCGATCTTTCCGTCCCCGGCGCGCTGCTTGATCCCCGACTGAACGCTCGCGTCGAGCTTGTCGAGCTGGACTTCCTCCTGGATCGCCAGAATCGAGCCGTCCGGACGGATGAGCACGCCCTTGCCGTGGCCGTCGACGTCGAGGTCGACCTCGTAGACCACGCCGCCGTCCTGTTCGCGTTCCCAGTACGCGGTGACCTTCCCGCCGCCGCTCTGCTCCGAGGCCGTCTTCTGCACCGCTTCGGGCAGATCGGCCTCCTTGAGCTTCTTCGCCTGCGCGCTCGCGGTGGCGCCGATCCCCAGTGCGAGCACGGCGCCGAGCACAATTCGAATCCGTCGGTTCATGACCGCCTCCATGCGCTTTCGGGAAGCACGACTCGTGCCGGTGATCGCGCGCCGAACCTAAGGCGCTGCTAAAAAAATTGGCACGGGGCGTGCCGATTGCATCGCCAGCGCACTGGAATGCGGTCATGGAATTCCGGTGATCCCGGAAGAAACAAGGGAGGTCCTATGAGAAATCGAGCGGCAGGAGGAGTCCTTGCGGCGCTGTTCGCCGCATCGGCAGCGCTTGCGCAATCCGGAGGAGGCCGAGGGCAGGTCGTCCTCGCAGGCACCGATAAGGACAACAGCTACAAAGCCACGATTCTGGTTTCCAACGAGGAGGAGGACGCGCCGACACCGGCCGATCCGCTATTGAGGAACGGGTGGGGCATCGCCGCGGGCGGGACGCAAGGTCCGTGGTGGGTCAACGACAACGACACGAATTTCTCGACGCTCTACACCGCCGACGGAACCAAGCTGTCTCTCGAGGTCGCGGTTCCGGGCGGGCCGACGGGCATCGTCTTCAACGGGGGCAGCAGCTTCCAGCTCTCCGACGGTGTGCCCGCGCTCTTCATCTTCGATGCGTTGGACGGAAGCTTCTCGGCGTGGGCCTCCGGAAACGCGGCGACCGTCGTTCACAGCGAGGCGGGCGCCGTGTACACGGGCTTGGCGATCCACGGCGACGTCCTGTACGCCGCCGACTTCGCGGGATGCTCCGTGGATGCCTACCACGGCAATTTCTTCGACAACACGTTCGAGGAGGACGACGACATCAATACAAGATTCCAGGATCACAGCATCCCCGGAGGCTACTGCCCATTCGGCATCCAGGCGGTCGGCGATTCGATCTTCGTGACCTACGCGAAGGTCGGTGAAGACGGCGACGAGGAGCACGGCGTCGGCCTCGGCTTCGTGGTCGAGCACGACGCCGACGGGAATCGCATCGCGCGAGTCGGCTCGCACGGACTCCTGAACGCTCCCTGGGGCCTCGCAATGGCCCCGGACAACTTCGGCCGGTTCAGCAACTGTCTTCTGGTCGGCAATTTCGGCGACGGCAAAATCAACGCGTTCTGCAAGAACCCGGCTGGGATCTGGCATCACAGCGGCCGGCTGCGCGAGGGCGCGCACGGCCTGACTATCGACGGGCTTTGGGGAATCGGGTTCGGCAACGGCGGAGCCGCCGGCGACACGAATGTCCTCTATTTCGCGGCGGGACCGGACGACGAAGAGAACGGTTACTACGGTAAAATCGAGTTCGCTCCGAAGGATTGAGTCCCTTCGGACGATCCCCCTCCCCCCGACTCGCCTCAGCCGCCATGAGGCGGGCCGGGGTGAGGGGATTTGATTCCTCCCCCTCCGGGGGAGAGGGCCGGGGTGAGGGGGCTTAGCTCTTCGGCTTCGCTTCGGGCGCACTCGCCGCCGGCGGCAAGTACTTCTTCTTGACCTTCGCGACGATGCCGGCGCTGCGGTCGGCCACCTCGGAGATCTCGTACTCGATCGTCGCTCCCAGGAGGATCGCCGCTTCCGGCCCGGTGAGGCCGTAGTCTTTCTCCAGCCAGGCTGCGAGGCCCGACGTGGCTTCTTTGAACGCATCGTCGAGAGAACCGGCCAGGCCCATTGACATCAGATACTCCGCGTTCTCGATGCGAGGACCTGGGATTCGCTTGTCGCGGACCACGTCGACCGTGAACTCGACGTCGAGTGAGGTCTCGAGAGCGTTCCCATTGAGCTCGCCGTCTCCCTGCAGCGCGTGACCGTCGCCGACGTAGAGGAGCGCGCCGGGCTGGCCCACCGGGAGGTACACGGTGGCTCCTTCGCCGATCTCGTTGAAGTCCATGTTGCCGCCAATGCGCCCCGAGTCTCCCGTCTGCCTTGGAGCACCTCCGAACCCCGGAGCCACGCCGATGCACCCCAGCATCGGACGCACCGGCACCGCCAGGTCCTTCAGGCGCTCAGTCGGCTTGGCCGGCCTCGCGACTCCCTTCTCCAGATCGAGGTTCCAGACCACGTTGTTGAAGTTGTTGTCCTTGTGCTCGGACGCGTAATCGGCGGTCAGCGCACGCCAGACGAGACCGTCGTCGCTGATCGCGGTCGGCCGGTTCAATCGGATCTTCTCTATGTGGATCGCCAGCGTGTCGCCCGGCATTGCCCCCTCGACGTAGAAGGGTCCGGTTTGGGGATTGCCGCCGAGCACGCGCGTCTTCCCCTTCGAGTCCACGCCGCCGGCGTCGATCGTCCAGGTGCGCACCGTGTCGCCCGGCCAGATGTGGAGGACCGGCGGGATCGTGCTCGAGAACACGCGGTGGAATTCCTTCGGCTCGAAGTCGAGCGTTCGCGGCGCCGCGGGCTTGCCTGCGTCCGTCATTTTGCGCGCAGTCCACGTCATCGCGGGCGTCTCTCCCCATGGCTCCTCAGAGACCGTCAGCGTTCCCGACAGCTTCCCGTCCTTGAGCCGCCCGTCGTAGACATTCTTCGTTCCGTCCTGGTCCTTCGACTCGAAACGGACGTGATCGCCCTCGACCGTCCCCGTCACGTCCTTTCCGGAGCTCTTGCCGGTGATCTTCCCGTTCTCGACCGTGAGCGTGAGCCTCTCGGCGAGCGGATTGCCGAATACGTTCGTCGTCAGCTCCCACTCGCCCGAAAGGTCGGCCGGAGCGGCCTGCGGCGGGCTCGCAGCCGCCGCGCTGGCTGCGAATAGACAGGCGAATGCAAAAGACGCGAGCGATCTCGATGCCATGGTGCCTCCTGGAGGCACTCTACGCTTGAAGGAGGCGAAGGTTCCTATTGCCGAGGAGAGATCGACCGTGTTCGGAGCAAGCTTCGGGCGTAGACGCCGGCCGTCGTGGCGGCGTAGAGGCGTTCGCCGCTTTCCGCGAGGGCAAGATCGATCGGTCCCGCGGTGGCCGGCAATTCAAGGTTCTGCCAGCTCTGACCGTCGTCGCTGCTGACCAGCACGCGGGCGGGACGGCCAACCGGCGCCGCGGCCACATAGATGAATGACGGATCCGAGGGATCCATGACCAGGTCGAGCACGGGGCCACCGACATTCGTTGTCCGGGACCAGGTGACGCCGCCATCCAGGCTTCGCTGAACTTCGCCGCAAAAAGTCAGCATCGACCCTTCGCTCACGAACATCCGGTTCGGGTTGCTCGGGTCGATCGCCAGCGACGTGAAGCCACAACCAAGAGGGATGTAGACCCAAGGCTGCCACGTCCGTCCAGCGTCCCGACTTTGCCATCCGTTGGAGGAGACGAGCAACCCGTCCGCTGCGATTTCCAGAGTCGGGACGCCTAAGCCGAAGAAGGTCGCCCAGCCACCCTCGAACGAGTCTCCCCCGTCTTCACTGCGAAAGAACCAAGTCTGGCGACCTTTGCACGCAACGTATACGGCCTGCCCATCCAGGGCCATGGAGCAAAGCGAGGCGTCGCTGACTCCCAGCTGCACCGTCCAGGTTTCACCGCCGTCGACGGATCGATAGAACGTCGTCGTGAAATGCGAGAAAGGGACCGTCTGATACGCCTGATACGCGGCCACGAACAGCCGATCCGGATCGCGTGGATCGACTTGAAGAATGTTGAGGAGCCCGGTGTCCGGCGGGGCGTCGAAAATCCGACGCCACGTCTCGCCGCCATCGTCACTGCGAAAGACCGATCCGGCGATCGCATAGACCCGGCGGCTATCTGGGCCGCCGGCCGCGACCACGCTCACCGACGGCGCGGGTCCGTGCGTTTCCCATCCGCCCGCCAGGGCCACCGCGAGAAGCAACTCGAGAAGCACTTGCAACCGACTCTAGTACGGAGCCGGCGCGCATCTCGTCGCCTGGGCAGTCAGCGCTTGCCCACGTACTCCGCCAGTCGATCCATGCTCTGGGTCCAGCCCTCCCGGTGCTCGTCGCAGTCGGCGGGCGTCTCGAAGTCGGACTGAACCAGCGTCACTCGCGTCTTGTAACCCAGCTCCTCGAAGCTCACGTTCACCAGCATCTCGTGGTTGTCGCCGTGCTCCCAGATCCAGGTGTACGTCAGCCTCCGCGGGGGAACGATCTCCTGATAAATCCCACGCGCCCAATGCTCTTCACCGCTCGGCGCGCGCATGCGGGCCCGCCAGGGCCCTCCCGGGCGAAGATCGAGCGTGTACTCGGGGACCGCCGCGCCGCGCGGCCCCCACCATTTCTTGAGCGCTTCCGGATCGGTCCAGGCCTTCCAGACGTCGTGCCGCGACGCGTCGAAAATGCGCACGACCTCCAGCACGGGCCCCGCTTCCTTCAAGACGCCTGCTCCCCTGGACATGGCCCACCTCCACGTCAACGGCTCATGCAATTTGCCGTCCAATCCTTGAATCTCGCCCGACGACATAGGCTTAGTTAGGAGTGCGTCGTGCCAACGATTGGTGACGGCGATCCGAAAGAGGAACACCATGGCCAAGATGCGCGCAGTCCAGGTAACTCGAGCCGGAGGACCGCTCGAGCTCGTCGAACGAGAGATCCCATCACCCGGTCCGGGTCAGGTGCGCGTCCGGGTCGAGGCCAACGGCATCTGCCACAGCGACGTACTGACCAAGGAGGGACTCTTCCCCGGAATCGCGTACCCGCGCGTGCCCGGCCACGAGGTCGCGGGCGTCGTCGATGCCGTCGGCGACAACGTCGAGGGCTGGACGAAGGGCGACCGTGTCGGAATCGGCTGGCACGGGGGCCACTGCGGGCGATGCGACCAATGCCGCCGAGGCAACTTCCGGTTCTGCATCCTCTCGCCGCTCATCACCGGGATCTCGTACGACGGAGGCTACGCGGACTACGTCATCGCGCCCGCCGTCGCGCTCGCCCGGATCCCGGACGGTTTGTCCTTCGTCGAAGCAGCGCCTTTGATGGATGCGGGCGTGACGACGTTCATGGGATTGCGCCACAGCGGCGCACAGGCGGGCGAGCTCGTGGCCGTGCTCGGCGTCGGCGGCCTCGGACATCTCGGCGTCCAGTTCGCCTCGAAGATGGGCTTCGACACGGTCGCGATCGCGCGGGGCGCCGATAAGGAGGAGTTCGTGAAGAAACTCGGCGCGCGCGTCTACATCGACAACGAAAAGCAGGATGCCGCCGCGGAGCTGACGAAGATGGGCGGCGCCCGCGCGATCCTTGCGACCGCGACGAGCGGCGCCGCCATGACGGCGGTGCTCGGAGGCCTCGGAGTCGACGGCGTTCTCGAGGTTGTCGGCGCGCCGCCGGATCCGCTGCAGGTTCCGACCTACCTCCTCATCAGCGGCCGACGCTCCGTCGCGGGCTGGGCCTCTGGCCGTCCGATCGACTCGGAAGACACCATGAAGTTCGCCGTGCAGACGGGCGTGCGCTCGATGAACGAGCCCTATCCCCTCGACCGCGCAGCCGAGGCCTACGACCGGATGATGTCGGGCAACGCCCGGTTCCGGGTCGTGCTGACGATGCGGTGAGGAGCCGTCCTCCTACCCTTTCTTCTCTCCCGCCTTCGCCTTCGTCCGGATGAAGGCGTAGTTCAGGTTCGGAAGCGAGTTGAAGGCGGCTGCCTGCTTGCACGACTCCGCCGCCTTCGCGGCGTCGCCTTTGCCCTGATACGCCTTGCAGAGGCGATACGCGTTGTACGGGTTCTGGTTGTTCGCCTGCTGGAGCTCGGCGATCGCCGTGTCGTAGTTCTTTTCCGCGAGCGCGATCGAGCCCGCAAGCTCGTGGGCCAGCTTGACCTGGTTCGGATTGTTCGCCGCCTCCGCCATCTTGCGGAACTCCTCCGTCTCGGCCTTGGCCTTCGCGAAGTCCTTCTTCGCCAGTGCGACGCGCGCGTTGTTGAAGTGGACGAAGCGCAGGTTGTTGTCCTTGATCTGCTGCGAGAGGTTGGAGTCCTGGATCATCTTCGACGCGAGCTGGAACTGCTTGTCGGCTTCCGCCGGCTTGCCCAGCTCCAGAAGGATGTTTCCTCGCAGCACCAGGTCGCCCGACATCGCGGCGGTGTCCTTGGTCTTGTCGCCCAGCGCGTACTGCTTGTCGACGTCCGCGAGCGCCTTGGCCGACTTGCCGCCATCGACGTTGAGGACGGTCGACGCGAAGAGCGCCGTCCGGCGCTCGGCGTCGGTGCGCGCCTTCTTCGTCATCGCGTCGAGCTCGGCGGCCGCCTCGGCGGGCTTGCCCAGGTAGAGCAGGTCCATCGCGATTCCCTGGTGCGCGTTGACGAAGTTCGGATCGATCGCGAGCGCCTTCCGATACTGCGCGATCGAGTCGTCGAACCGCCCCATCTTCATCAAGAGCTCGGCGTACGAGTCATAGGGGTTCGGATCCTTCGGGATCAGCTCGACGTACTTCTGGAACGCTTTTTCGGCGTTCGCGTAGTCGCCGTTCTGCCGGTACGCGTAACCCAGCAGGTTGAACGCGGAGGAGTAGTTTCCGTTGAGCTCGGTCGCCTTCTTGTAGTTCTCGATCGCCTTCGGATAGTCCTGCTGGCCGAAGTAGTAACCGCCCATGGCGAACTGCGCCCGTTCGTCGTTCGGATACGCCGCGAGGAGAGCGTCGAGGTGTTCCTTCTGCGTCCGCGGCAGCGCGTTCGCGCCGGCCTCGGTGGCGAGGATCAGGAGCTTCTCCCCGTTCGATGCCTTGTCGGCCAAGTTGACCGCGCGGCGCAGGTGCTCGAAGAACTCCTTCGCCGTCGGAGCGGAGCCGGCGAGCGAAAGCTCCGCCATCGCGAAGTTGGAATCGAGCTCCACGGCCTTCTGGAAGTGGGCGATCGAGTCCGTGATCAGGAGCTTGTCGACCATGTCGCGGCCCTTCAGGAACTCTTCCTTGGCCGCGGGAGAAGACGTCGTGATCGGAATCTTTCCGCCGTTGGCCGGCGTGGGCGGGGCGGCCTCGGCCGCCGCCGGAGGAGCCGGGGCTTCCTTCTTCGTACAGCCGGCCGCGGCCAGACCCGCGGCAACTCCCAGAGTCAAGAGCAGACCGAGGGTCGAGTTCCTGCGCATTTTGTCCTCCTACGCGTCGGTACGTAGGCGCGGCCTCGAGGTTGCAGCGGACAAGGCGTTCATAACTTGCCAATATTCCCGGCGTATGCTTTTTCGGAGAATCCAATCGACCGCATGAACAGACGCAAGTTTTTGAAGCACGTCGGGGCGATTCCCGCGCTGTCGGCGTTCTTTCCTCTCCTTGGAAAGTTCGCGCCGAAGGCTTCTGAGCCGTTTCGACGCGTCCGCCCCAATGATCCGGCCTGGCCCTCGTCCGCGATGTGGGACAGCCTGAAGCAGCAGGTCGGCGGGCGCCTGATCCCGGTCGCCGATCCTCTCGCGCCCTGCAAGTCCGCGCCGTCCGGCTCCGCGTGTGCGACACGCCTCGGGGAGCTGAAAAATCCCTTCTGGCTCAACGAGCAGCCCGGTTCCACGCACCTGTCCGGCTGGCTCGACGCGTGGACGTCCTCGCCGAGCGTCTACGCCGTCGCCGCCAAGAACGCACAGGACGTCGCCGCCGCCGTCAATTTCGCGCGCGATCATCGCCTGCGCCTCGTCGTCAAGGGCGGCGGCCACAGCTACCTCGGCACCTCCAACGCGCCCGACTCTCTCCTGATCTGGACTCACGACATGCGCGCGATCACACTGCACGACGCCTTCGAGCCCCAGGGCTGTACTCCTTCAAGCGCGCAGCGGGCCGTCACGATCGAGGCGGGCGCGCGCTGGATCGACGCGTACGACGCCGTCACGACGCACGCCGGTCGCTACGTGCAGGGCGGCGGCTGCACGACGGTCGGAGTCATCGGCCTCCTGACCGGCGGCGGGTTCGGGAGCTTCTCGAAGAGGTTCGGCATGGCCGCAGCGAGTCTCCTCGAGGCCGAGGTCGTGACCGCCGACGGGCAGATCCGAGTCGCCAACGCCTGCACGAATTCCGACCTCTTCTGGGCGCTCAAAGGCGGAGGTGGCGGCACATTCGGCGTCGTCACGAAGGTCACGCTCGCCACACACGACCTGCCGGAATTCGCCGGTGGCGCCGAGTGCGTCGTCCGCGCGAAGTCCGAGGCCGCGATGCGACGGCTGATCGACTGGTTCCTGCGTTTCGCGGCGAAGACGCTCGTCAACCCGAACTGGGGCGAGTCGGTGAAGATCGACAAGGACACGCTCGAAATCTCCATGGTTTCGATCGGCCTCACCCACGAACAGACGCTGGCGACGTGGAAGCCGCTCCAGGACTTCGTCGCGGCGTCGCCGTCGGACTATGAGTGGGTCGCCGAGCTCAGCGGCGGCGCGACGCAGGCGCGCCACTGGTGGGACGTCGACTGGCGCAAGCAGTACACGCCGGACGCGATGGTCTGGGATCCGCGCCCCGCCGCGCCGAAGACGAACGTGTGGTGGAAAGGCGACGCGGTTCAGGCAACCCTTTTCCTCTATGCCTACGAGTCGAAGTGGCTGCCGGCGGCGCTGCTGAAGGAGGACGCGATCGGCCGTTTCGGTGAGGCGCTCTTCGCCGCGTCGCGCCAGTTCGAGACGCAACTCCACTTCAACAAGGGCCTGGCGGGTGCGCCGCCGGACCGCATCGCGGCGGCCCGCGACACGGCGACGAACCCGGCGGTCCTGGACGCGTTCGCGCTCGCGATCATCGCGTCGGGCGCGCCGCTCACCAGCCCGAACCTGCCGGGCCACGAGCCGAACCTCGCGACGGCCCACGACGACGCGAAGCGGATCGCAGCCGCGGCGGACGCACTCCGCGCCGTGGCACCGAACGCGGGCTCGTATTTCAACGAGACCAGCTACTTCGAGCGCTCGTACCAGAAGTCCTTCTGGGGCCCGAACTACGCGCGTCTGCTCGAGGTCAAGAAGAAGTATGACCCCGAAGGTCTCTTTTTCGTTCACAACGGTGTCGGCTGCGAGGGATGGAGCAAGGACGGTTTCGAGCGAGTGTCATAGACTTCTTCAGCGAGGAACGCCATGCCAGACGTCAAGCCGACCCCGACCCGACGGCCTCCCCCGGCGAAGCTCGCGTGCGACGATCAGACCGTGGCGGTCCGAGTGCACGCCGGATCTCCCAAAGTGCGCCCCCACGTGGTGCCGATCTCGGGGAAGACCGCGCCGCTGACCAAACAGGATCTGATCACCAGCTTCATCGTGGTCTGGCAGCCGCAGCCACCACCGCCGCCCTTGTGGATCCGTTTCCTCCAGGAGGCTCCATTTGGGACGCAGCTCATTCGCGCGCAGGATCTGCGCTGGGACGGCAAGTTCCTCTCGATCGAGCTACTGAACGAACCCGACATCGAAGCCTACGCCGCCCAGATGCCGAACTGGGTCGACTACGCCAACACGGCGATCGCGCAGTGCGAGAAGTCCCCGGCCGTCCTCGCGCTCAAAGAGGCGGAGAAGCGGGCCGCCGAGATCGAGAACCGGCTACGTCGCTAGGCTCGGTTCGTCACAGCCGGTAATCGCGATTCCTCCGGACCCGGCGCGGAGGGCGGCGCAGCCGGATCGCTTCGCCGTTGTCCTTCCGCCGCCGCGCTTCGATGATCCCCCGCGGATGCCCGAGATCCTCCCAGTCCACGCCCTGAACGGCGAGGACCGAGAGATCGGCGGGCCGGCTCTGGAGCACGTCTCTCGAGAAGTCCACGATGGGCAGCTTCCGATACAGAGTCTCGAGGGCCGCGGCCTCGGAGGGGGAGCCGAGCGACGACCAGTTCTCGAGAAACGCGTCGACCAGATCCGGCTGCGCGATCGCGAAGCGCACCAGCAACTCCTCGACGCGCGCCACGACGACCGACGTGCTCCAGAGGCTCCGGCCGCTCGCATACAGATCCCTGGCCGCGTCCGGAGACGGCTTCTCGACGAATCGCACGACGCGCGCCAACCCGCCGCGGGCTCCCGAGATCGGCCGCCCGGGCTCGATCCAGCCGTACTCCGTCTCCGCCCGCTTGGGCGGCACACCCAGCAGGACCACGGCGCCGGGATTTTTCTCGACGAACTCGACGGCGATCTGCGCGTGGAGCATGAAGACCGGATCGCTCGAGACCCAGTGGTCCGAAGGAAGGATCACGACCGGCGCCTCGGTCGTGAGCGCCGCGATGCGCAGCAGTGCGAACAGAACGCCCGTGGCCGTCCCGCGGTTCTCGGGCTGGATCGCCTGACCGGACGAGTCGCCCGCCGGCAGAATTTCGCGGTACCAGGTCTCGTGCCCTCGTGTCAGGACGATCACCGTGCGGTCGGCGGGCGCGATGAGAGAAGCGCGCCGCACGGTCTGGACGAGCAGCGGCTCCTTGCCCACGAGCGTTGCGAACTGCTTGGGCCGGTCGTCGCCCTCGAGCGCCCGCGTCACGGAGCGAAGGCGAACGCCGTCCCCTCCAGCGAGGATGATCAGGCGCGCCTCGCCGTCGGGCGCTGCGGCGCGCTCGACCTCCTGGTCGGAGCTTTCGGGACAAAGTGTCTCGGCGGATTCGATCGCGGCTGTCGGGGATTCCGTGGGCATTGGCTCCTCCATACCGAAATACGAATCGGAGGCGCCATGAGTCACAGAAAAATGCATCGTGTGGCGCGAAATGGAGGGAACGGCGCGCGAGGCGAATGTTCCGGACTCGGCGATAGGATCTGCATTCAATGAAAACAAAGAGACGCGTGTGGCTCGGCTCCAGCCTGTGGATCATCTGCAGTTTCGCCTTTGCGGTGCCTGGCGCCGACGACGACCTCGAGCGTTCCGTCGCGCTCATGGCCAAGATCTGCAGCGCGACCTCACCGTCCTTTTCTCCGGACGGCAAGACGATCGCCTACGTGTCGAACATCGGCGGAGTTCCGCAGGTCTGGAGCGTCGACGCGGCGGGCGGGTACCCGCAGCAGGTTACGGCCTTCGACGACGGGGTCGGCCAGGTCGAGTGGTCGCCCGACGGGAAGTGGCTCGCGTTTTCGCTCGCGCCGGGCGGCGGCATGAACGTGCAGGTCTACCTGGTGCGCCCCGACGGAACCGACGTGAAGCGCCTGACCGACGGCGGCAAGGAAACCAACGGGCTCGGTCCCTGGTCCGACGACGGCGCTCTTCTCGGGACGACCTCGAACCGGCGGAACGGATCCGCCATCGATCCCTACCTCTACGATGTCGCCGCGGGAACGTCGAAGATGGTCCTCGAAAACAAAGGCATCGGCGGCTTCGACGACTTGAGCCGCGACAAGAAGCAGGGTCTCCTGAACCGGCTCGTGAGCCGCGGCGACAACAATGTCTATCTCGTCGAGCTCGCCAACGGAAAGGAGACGCTGCTCACACCGCACCAGGGCCCCGGCACCTTCTTCGGCGAGTTCGCGAAGGACGGCGGCGCCGTCTATCTCGCAACCAACGCCGACCGCGACCTGCTGGCCTTCGGGCGGGTGGATCTATCCCAGGGCGGCGCGCCGGGAAAGATCGCGATCCTCGCCGCGCGGCCGGACGCGGAGCTTTCGACGTTCGCGCTCGACCACGCGGGCACGACGGCTGCGCTGGTTTGGAACGTCGCCGGCAAGAGCGATCTCGAACTGCTCGATTTGAAGACCGGCAAGTCCACCCTTCATCCGAAACTGCCGGCCGAGATCGCCTTCGGTCTCGATTTTTCGAGAGACGGCAAGTCGCTCGCCATGGTTCTCTCCGGGGCCGCGACGCCGGCCGACATCTGGGTCATGGATGTCGCGACCGGCAACTTCCGCCAGGTCACGCGGAGTCCCCATCCCGGCGTGGACCTCGCGAAGCTGGTGCGTCCCGAGCTCATCCGCTTCAAGGCGCACGACGGCCTCGACCTCTCCGGTTGGTTCTATCGGCCGACGAATGCCACGGCCCCGTTCCCGACCGTTCTGTCTTTCCACGGCGGTCCGGAAGGACAGGAGAGGCCGGGCTTCAACAGCCAGTACCAGGCGCTTCTCTCGCGCGGCATCGCCGTCTTCGCGCCCAACGTGCGCGGATCCTCGGGGTTCGGCAAGAAGTTCGTCAACCTCGACAACGGCGCCCTGCGCTTCGAGGGCGTCAAGGACATCAAGGACTGCGTGGACGCGGCGGTCAAGGCGGGTGCGGATCCGAAGCGCATCGGCATCATGGGAGGTTCCTACGGCGGCTACATGGTCATGGCCGGCCTGACCGAGTATCCGGACATGTTCGCCGCGGGCGCCGATCTCTTCGGAGTCGTCAACTTCGAGACTTTCTTCAAGAACACCGAGCCGTGGATGGCGGCCATCTCCACGGTCGAATACGGCAATCCCGAGACCGAGGTCGAGCTGCTGCGCCGGCTCTCCCCGATTCACAAGGTCGACAAGGTCACGGCGCCGACCATCGTGCTCCACGGCGCCAACGACACCAACGTGCCCGTGGTGGAGGCCGAGCAGGTCGTCGACAGCCTCAAGAAGCGCAACATCGCGGTCGAGTACGTTCTGTTTCCCGACGAAGGGCACGGCTGGCGCAAGACTCCCAATCGCATCAAGTCCGCCGTCGCCGTGACGAGGTGGTTCGAGAAGTATCTAAAGGGAGCAGCGTAGCGGGAGGCCCCCCCTCACCCCAGCCCTCTCCCCCCTTCGGGGGGCGAGGGAGTTTCCTAGTTCCCTCTCCCCCTTCAGGGGAAGAGGGTCAGGGTGAGGGGGCGATCATTTCGGCTTCTTCTTGCAGCTCGCCGTGAAGCCCAGCTCGCAGGCCTGCTGGTAGAGCGCCTTCGCGCGGCGCGCGTCCTTCGAGACGCCGTTGCCTCTCTCGTACGCCACGGCGAGGTCGTGACAGCCTTCTCCGTCTCCGCCCTTGCACGCCTTCTCGAGATACTCCGCGGCCTTCGCCGGATCTTCCGCGACACCGCCCCCGCCGCTCGCATAGACGGCCGCGGCGTTGAAGCAGCCGAAGGAGTCACCACGCCCGCAGCCGAGCTCCGAAAGCGTCAGACCGTGCGAAACGTCCTTCGGGATTCCCTCGCCCGAGAGATACAGCGCGCCCAGCAGCGAGCACGCTCGCGAGCCGTTCTCGGCCGAGTGAATGTCGTCCGGGTTCTCCTTGCGTTCGCAAGCCTCGCGAAAGATCTCGGCCGCCTTCTCCTCGTTCTTGTCGACACCGATCCCGTCGCGGTACGAGCGCCCGACGTTCACACAGCCGCCCAGGTTCGACGGCTGACATGCCGACCCGTCGCAGCCGCGCTGGTAGAGCGCCAGTGCCTTCGCCCGGTCTTTCTTGACACCTCTCCCGTTCTCGTAGAGGAAGCCCAGATTCGTGCACGCCGTCGCACTTCCGAGCTCGCAGGCCTCGTCGTACGCCGCCGCCGCCCGCGCCGCATCGCGCGCCACGCCGCGGCCGTCGTCCGCCATCAGCCCGGCGTTGTAGCAACCCTGCGCGTCGCCGAGGTCGCAGCTGCGCTGGTACAGCACGGCGGCTCGTTTGTCGTCCTTCGTGACGTCCTTCCCGGTCGCGTAGAGAAACCCGAGGTGGGCGCACCCGGAGCCGCTCTTCTCGTCGCACGCGCGGTCGAGGATCGCGACGGACTCGCGGCTCCGCTCCGAGGAGAGCGTCAGCTGGTACCCCTCGTAGGCGCAGGCCTCTCCCGAGCCCGCCTTGCAGGCCGACTCGAAGAGCTCGAAGGCGTGGCCGTCTCCGTGGTCCTTGCTCCAGAGGAGCCACGCCTGCCGGAAGCACGCGCCCGGGTTTCCCGCTGCGCAGAGCTTTTCGAAGAACGGGGCCTCATTCACCGGCGTCAGCGTGGCCTCGACCGTTTCGCCGCCGCGCCGCACCGTGACCGACACTGGCTCGCACGCCCGGTCGAAGCCCGCGCGCGCGAATTCGCAATCGTTGCCGATCGACGCCGGCCCGACCTTCTCGACGATGTCGTTTTCCTTGATCCCCGCGGCCGCAGCCGGGCCTCCCGGAAAGACCTGCGTCACGAACGCCCCTCTGGCGTCTTTCGGCAGATTGAGCCTCTTCCGGACCGCCGCCGACAGAGGAGCCGCGTCGATCCCCAGTGTCCCGGTGCACTTGGCGGTGGAGGGGGCCGGGGCGCCCGGCTGCTGCGGCGCCGCCGGTTGGGTAGTCTTGCATCCCGCCGCCGCGAGGAGGAGCGACGCCGCTGCAACCGTCCCGAATTGCTTCATTGCGGCTGATTATCTCTGAGCTATCCTTCGTGCCGCGTTAACTCAAATCGAAAGGAGATCGGAATGCGGACTACGTTCCGGGCTACCCTCGCGTTGGGCGTCGTTCTCGGCCTCGCTCTGCCGACCCTCGCCGCCGACCTCGAATCCACCCCGCAGGCCAAGGTCTACCGGGAATCGCTGAAGGCCATCGACAAGGGTGACTACGAGGCCTACAAGAAGTGCATGACCGCCGAGGCCGTCAAGGAGATCGAGGCGCAGACCAAAGAGATGGGCAAGACCCCCAAGGACGGCATGGAGATGATGAAGATGATGGCCCCCAGCGACGTCAAGTTCACCGACTTGAAGGTCGACGGGAAGAAGGCCGTCCTCAAAGCCACCGGCAAGCAGGATAAGGAAACGATGTACGGCTCGATCGACCTCGCGGAAGAGAACGGCGCCTGGAAGGTCGGCAAGCAGAGCTGGACGAACAAGAAACCGTAAAGACCCCTCCCGAAAGGATCCCTCGCTTCGCTCGGGATGACAGGGCGCGCGACATCGCGCGCCCTGTCACTTGACGCCCTTCTCCGGATCCCACGAGCCCTGCTGCTTCCGAACGTAGAGGATCTGGCCCGTGTGGTACGCGTTGTGCGCGGAGACGTGGGCGATGTTGTCGTACTGCTTGCGCAGGCTCGCTTCGTCGGCGGACTCGATCCATTTCTCCATGTCCGTGAGCACCGCGTCGAGCTGACGGACCGCATTCTCCCAGGCGGCCTTGTCGAGATTGTTCCCGAACGTCTCGTCGTTCTTGCCACTGTACGCCGGGCCCTTCTGGCCCTTCCATGACGCCAGCTGCGACTGGTTCCAGAAGACCAGGTGCTGGACGAGCTGCGCGATCGAATGGTTCGCGTTGCCGTCTTTCCACGCGGCCTGCTCGGCGGTGAGACCTTCGACCGCCTTGCTCGCCGGGACGAACCAGTCCTGCTGATCGTGCGTGGTCTTCAACTGCGCGAGCAGGACGGATTTCAGCGTCGGAGCCGCGGGAGGAACCTGAGCGAACACGGGGGCAACGAGCAGCAGAGACATCAAAGTGGCTTTCATGTGTCTCCGTACGGCCGACTCATCCATCGAGTTTCCTGGATTTACGGCCGGGTTGACCCGATCGAGACCTGGGAGTAGGGTCGAAGTGAGCTCGAACGTCCGCCAGGTCGTTCGCTCATGGATACGGTCCCCGCCGGGACGCCCGTCCCGCAGGGATCGAACTGGGGTCTTTATCTGGAGGTATTCATGGCCACAACCACCACCGCCGTCACCGCGCTCTCCGCGAAAGCCCTGATCGGGGCGCGTGTCGTCAATCTCAAGAACGCGAACCTCGGGAAAATCGAGGATCTGGTGATCGAGCCCGAGGACGGACGCGTCACGTTCGGGATCCTCTCCTTCGGAGGGTTTCTGGGCATGGGCGAGAAGCTCTTCGCCGTGCCGCTGCAGATGATGAGAACCTCGACCGAGGACCGGACCTTCGTCCTCGACGTCGACAAGGAGAAGCTCAAGAACGCGCCGAGCTTCGACAACGATCGCTGGCCGGATCTCCACGACCGCGCCTTCGGCTCGAGGGTCTACAGCTACTACGGCTATCCGCCTTACTGGCGCTGACGGAAGCCTCTCCGGCGCGCTCCGGCGCCGGCGGCTCCTGCGGGAGCGCCCTTCGGGGCGCTCCCCTTTTTTGCGTGCGTCACCGGTCTTTGTCGCGCCTCACCGTGACCCTTTTTCCGCGCACGCCCGCCGCGCGCAAGGTCCGGATCACATCCTCGGTCATCGCCTCGGGCACCTCGACGAGCGAAAATCGTTCGGCGATCCGGATCGATCCGACTTCGCGCGGGTGGACCTTCGCGAGCTTGACGATCGCGCCCACGAGATCGCCCGGCTTCACGCCAGCGTCCCGTCCCGCGCCGATGAAGATCTTGCCCGAGCTCCCGGTACCCTTATGTGACCTCGGCCCGAACTTGCCGGCCCGCGCGCCCCGAGCCGGCGCAGGCGCGACGGCGACCGCCGGGATCTCGTGCTCGTCCTCTGCTCCGCCCGACCCCGCCGACGGGTCCGCCATCTTCACCGCCGCCGCCGCCACGTCCAACGGATCGAACTCCTCGGCGAGCGACTCGACGACCACACGGTAGCCGTCGAACCCGCCCGAGAGCAGCGACTCCCGCAGGGATGCCCGTGTCAGCTCCATTCGCTTCGCCCGCAAATCCGCCACCGTCGGCACGCTCCCGATCTCGATCTTCTGCTTCGTCGCCCGCTCGATGTTCTTCAGTTGCCAGTGCTCTCGCGGCTCGGCGAGAGTGATCGCCACTCCTTCGCGCCCGGCACGCCCCGTACGACCGATCCGGTGCACATAGACGTCCGGCGACGACGGCACGTCGTAGTTGACGACGTGCGACAGGTGCCCGATGTCGAGCCCGCGCGCCGCCACGTCCGTCGCCACGACCAGCTCGAGCGTCCCCGCGCGGAGCTTCTTCATCACCCGGTCCCGCTCCGCCTGCGAGATTCCCCCGTGCAGCGACTCGACCCGCAGCCCCCGGCTCTTCAACGCCTCCGTCAGATCGTCCACCTCCAGCCGCGTCCGGCAGAAAACGAGCGCCGCCGTCGGCGATTCGATGTCCAGCACCCTCCCCAGAGCCGCCCGCTTATGCCCCCGCGCTACGACGTAGGCCGTCTGCCGCACCTTCGGCAGCTTCCCTGCCGCCGCCGTCTCCCGTGCGATCGCGATCCGGACGGGATTGCGAAGGTTCTTGCCTGCGATCGACACGATCCGCGGCGGCAACGTCGCGGAGAAGAGCGCCGTCTGCCGCTCCGACCGCGTCGCCGCCAGGATCGCCTCCAGATCCTCTGCGAACCCCATGTCCAGCATCTCGTCCGCTTCATCCAGAACCAGCGTCCGAATGCCCTCGAGCTTCAGCGACTTCCGGTTCAGGTGATCGAGCGCGCGGCCCGGAGTCGCCACAACGACGTCCACACCCCGTTGCAGCGCCCGCAGCTGCGACTCCATCGACGCTCCCCCGTACACCGGCAGCACTCGCACCCCGATCGTCTTCCCGTACCGATGCACCGCCTCCGCGAGCTGCATCGCCAGTTCCCGTGTCGGAACCAGGATCAGCGCCACCGGACCTCCGCCCTTCGTCCGCTCCGCCGCGATCGCGTTCAGGATCGGCAGCGCGAACGCGGCCGTCTTCCCCGTCCCTGTCGCTGCCTGCGCCAGCACGTCCCGCCCTTCGAGAAGCGGCGGGATCGCCTGCTGCTGGATCGGCGTCGGCTCCTCGTAGCCGAGGCCCGTCAGGGCGGAGAGGAGGCGCGGGTCGAGAGAGAGAGACGCGAAGGCGTGAGGCGAGATGGTGGCCATACACGCATTCTGTCCGACCGCGGCTCTCCAATGACGGAAGAGTCGCCGCCACCCCTACCCTGACCGCCTATGGGCACTTCCGGCCACTGCAGCCCGAGAGCCTTCCGCCGCCCCGCCGGCTCGCGCACCCCTCACTCATCGAGGACGTGGACGTAGAGCGTGTGGGTGCTGTCAACGCGCCGGTCGTCGTCGCGGGGCAGGATGTAGGCGGCCGCCAGCCGCCTCTTCGCGCCGGAAAGGCCTACGTAGTCGCCCGGGAAGAACTGTTCGACCTCGGTTTTCGGGTCGGCCGCCGGGTCTTCCTCGAAACAGTCCAGCCAACCCGGACAAAACTGCTTCGTTCCGAACTGCCGCGTACCGAGGATCGAGTGCTGCACGAAACGGTGCGACGGGAGGGCCGCCCGGTACAAGACGACCCGCGTCGTCGCCGGGTCGACGCGGTATGCGAGAAGCCACGCGGCGTCATCCGTCGCGGCCAGCGCGGGAATGCTTACGAACGAGCCACCGGGCAGATCCGGTTCGAGGGCCTGCGGGGCGGACCACGCGCCGTCCCGGAAGACGGCGGTGAAGATGCGCGATTCCAGGCGGCCCGTTCGGCTGCCGTCGGCGCGCTGGCACCAGCCGGCGACCAGGGTGTCGGGGCCGGTCGCGGCCAGGACCGGCCAGTCGAGCACCCCGGGCTCGGGCACTCCCACCACCAGGCGCGGCGCAGAAAAGGTCTCTCCGCCATCAAAAGAAGAGACGTGCCAGATTTTCCGAGAGTTCCAGCGGCGCTCCTCCCAGATCGCATCGAGGGTGCCGTCGGGCCGAACCACCGTCTGCACGACGTATCCGTTTCTGGAGAGCTGGCGCGGCGGCGAGAACGTGCGGCCGCCGTCGCGCGTGTAGGCGAACCGGATGTCGGTGGCCTCGTCGCTCTTGTCCACGAGGCTCCCGATGTACGACCAGAAGACGTAGACCGACCCGCGAAACTTGCTGGAGGGCGACGAATCCACGGCGAGCCAATCCTTGTCCGCCTGCCGCCCATCGGCCGTGTTGTCGGCGAGCCGCGAGGGCTGGAATGTCTTGCCGCAGTCGCCCGAGCGCTGGAATCCGAGACCTCCCTCCTTGAGCCACTGGCCGTCCTTGAGTGTGCTCGCCGTTTTGAAATCTCCGAAGTCGAGGTGCGTGAAATAGACCCGGCAGTCGGGGCCAAAGGCGAGGCTGGGGTCGCTGGCGATGTCGTACCGCGGGAAGGCCGGCTTCAGGAAGCCGCGCGTCCACGACCGCCCGCCGTCCATGCTCGCCCAGGTAAACGCAAAGGCCTCTTGCTTGGTGCGGGAAAGGGCGGTCACGACGATGTGGCTCGGATCGATCGGATCCACGGCGACGTTGGGTTCTCGCATGCGGTTCGCCGGGCTCGGACCCGAGAGCCGCGTCGTGCGGAAGCTCGGATCGCCGCCGCCGACCGCCGAACCGTTCGCGGTCAGGCAGGCCAGCGCACACACCGCAGGGATCGCCCGTCCCGTTCGTCCCATGTCGGAGAGCCTAGTGCCGAACGCCGCGCGCCGTCACGCCGAGCGTCTCACACCCTGATCCCGAATGCAGCGAGGAAACCCCTCTCGAGTTCCCGAAGGGGACGGTCATTTGATCGCGACACCGATGTGGGACGCCAGCCCTCGCTGGCCATCACGTATCGAATCGAGGCGGCGGACGGAACGGAAACGAATCCCCGCTAGCTAGGGGCGCCGTCGCCGCAGCGAGCGCGCGGACGGCCGACGGAGTCGCGCGGCGCCGGAACCGCGACGGCGTCGCACCGAACGCTTCGCGGAAGTGCGCCGTGAAGTGGCTGTGGCTCGAAAAGCCGAGCGACGCGGCCACCGCCTGCAGGTCCGAGCGCAGCTCCTCCAGAAGCGTCAGCGACCGGCGCAGCCGCTGCTCGGTCAGGTAGCCGTGGACCGTGTATCCGGTGCGCCGCCGAAAGACACGGCAGACGTGGAACGGCGACGCGCCGACGACCTTCGCGATCGACGACACGGTCCACGGCTGTTCGGGCCGGCTCGACAAGAGCTCCCGCACGCTCTGCGCGAGACGGTCGTGCCGGTCTGTCGCCCGAGTCCTTCGCGGTTGCGAGGCGGGCGCGAGCATGCTCAGGATCTCGTAGAGCGTCTCTTCGACCCAGAGCTCGTCCGCCGGCGACCACTCGCGCACGTGCCGCGCAACCAGGCGCACCAGCGCCGCGGCACGGCGATCGAGAGGAACGTGCGGCGTGGTGAAGGGCCTGCGCGGATCGCGCCCCAGTCCGGCGTTCAGACTCAAGAGCAGCTCCGCTTCCACCGACACCCACTCGCAGTGGTCGCCCCGCCGATCCACGCGAAAGCGCCGGTACGGATGGCGGGGGTTGTGCAGCACCGCGACCGTTCCGTCCGAAACGAACGGCTCTCGCTTCGACTGCGCGATGCCGACCGACGACCGCGAGAACGCGATCGCCGGACGATCGCCGATCGCGCCGGCCGTCTCGAAGCCCTCGTCGTGCGGCGCCGCCTCGAAGCTTCCCAGCGATATCGACGGATTGCTCCACAAGAGCCGCTCGTAGGGGCCGACGCTCGGTCCGGCCGTCTGCGCTTCCACGACTCCATCCTCTCTCGAAACCCGGCGCGTGTCGCTTCGTAAGAGGTGCGACTCCGGAGGCCTGAAATGAGCAAGAATCTGATAGTTCTCGTTTTCACGCTGGTACTCCTCGCCGGACTCTCCGCCGCCCCGAATCCTCAGAGCTCCGATCAGGAAATCGCGGCGGCCGCCGCGAAGATCGGCAAGGGCGACTATGCCGGCGCGTCGTCCACTCTCGAAAAAGTCGTCGCGCGGGAGCCCGACAACAAAGTCGCATGGCGCTACCTCGGTTTCGCGTACCTCAAACAGAAGAACTACACGGAGTCGCGCGCCGCCTACGCGAAGCTGCTCGCGCTCGTTCCCGACGCCCCCCAGGCCCTCTACAACACCGGCGTCTCCTACGCCCTCGAAGGCAACAAGGACGGCGCCTTCGAATGGCTCGGGAGGGCGAAGGCCACGAATAAGCTCGACATGACGCAGATCCAGGTTGACGAGGACCTCGCGAGCCTGAAGTCCGACCCGCGTTTCGCAGCACTTCTTCCCCAACCCGCCGACTTCGCGCATCCCTTCGTCGAGCCGGTCAAGGTCATCCATGAATTGGACGGCGAAAACCAGGGCGACCAGTTCGGCTGGATTGCGAGGAGCCTCGGCGACGTCGACGGCGACGGCGTCGCCGACTTCGTCACCTCCGCACCGACGTGGGCCGGCACCGGCAAGGACGCGGGGCGCGTGTACGTCTACTCCGGCAAGACCGGCAAGCTTCTCTGGAAGGCCGACGGCGCTCCCGCCGACGAGCTCGGCACCGGTGTGGAGCTCGCCGGCGACACGAACCAGGACGGCGTGCCCGACGTCGTCGCCGGCGCCCCCGGCGGCGGAAGAGCGTACATCTATTCCGGCAAGGACGGGCACGTCCTCCAGACCCTGATCGCCGAGGCGAAGCCCGACACCTTCGGCCGCCACGTCACCTTCGCCGGCGACATCGACCACGACGGGTACGACGACGTTCTGATCGGCGCACCCACCAACGCCGCGGGCGGCAAAGACGCGGGTCGGGCGTACCTCTACTCCGGCAAGGACGGCCGCAAGCTCATGACCTGGACCGGCGAGCGCGAAGGCGACCAGTTCGGGTCGACCGTCGCCGGCTACACGAAAGGCAAGACCACGTTTCTCATGATCGGCGCTCCCAACGCCGGACCGCGCAAGACCGGTCGCGTCTACGTCTACGACGGTTTGACCCTCAAGCCCCGGTTCGTCCTCGAGTCCGACGCCACCGGCGTCGCGTTCGGATACATGTTCATGTCGGTTCCCGGCGATCTCGACGGCGACGGCGTTCCCGATCTGTACGCCACCGACTTTACGAACACCGCAAAGGGTCCTTCGACCGGCCGCGCCTACGTCTTCTCCGGCCAGAGCGGCAAGAACCTCTTCACTTTCACGGGTGAGACCCAGGGTGAAGGCTTCGGCATCGGCCCCGCCACCGCCGGAGACGTGGATGGCGACGGCATTTCCGACCTCATCGTCGGCGCCTGGCAATACGCCGGAGCCGCCGTCTCCGGCGGCCGCGCGTACCTCTATTCCGGAAAGCACGGCAAGCTTCTGAAGACTTACACCTGCCGGATCCCGGGCGACACCTTCGGCTTCGACGCCGTCGGCATGGGCGACACCGACGGCGATGGGACGATCGATCTCCTCATCACGTCGGCCTGGAGCGGGATCAAGGGGAATCACTCAGGGAGGGTGTTCTTGATATCGAGCGGCGTGAAGCCGCCGTCCCGAAAGCCGTAGCCGTCATTCCGGCTGGCGCGAACCTTGCTCCTCCTGCTCTCGGGCGTCATGCCCGTGGAGGAAAGGGCTATGAAGTGGATGGGGATTTACCTGCTGGGTTACGTCCTGCTCCTCGCCGCCGCGCTCCTCGCCCTCTGGAAGACCGGCGTCCTGGCCACGATCCCGCCGTTCTGGCTCGGAGTCGGACTGCTCGCGGCGATCGGAATCGGAATCATCGTCGCCGTGGCCAACAGCGGCAAGAAGGAGACGATCGAGGTCAACCGCAGCTGACGCAACGCGATGCGAT